>OCZU010003129.1_pt1 | contig 10466 bp, 5 predicted proteins | sample 1539001 | NCBI WGS metagenome assembly OCZU01 (sample SAMEA3539306, study PRJEB22396) | soil metagenome | biome: tundra; feature: field; material: soil | place: USA | collected 2010-05 | depth 0.15 m | reverse complement strand
GGAGTTCAGACGTGTGCTCTTCCGATCTAGCAAGCTCGATTGGGACCCGCGGCACGAGGTCGAGACTTACGACGACCTCGACCGCTTCGGCCCCTTCCAGGACGAGTGGCTGCGCGGCGGGCCCGTCCGCCGCTGGGTGCCCAAGGCGTATGCCAACCGGCCGGTTTACGTCTTCGAGACCGGCGGCAGCACCGGCGTACCCAAGTCGCGGATCAACGTCGACGATTTCCGCATCGACTACGAAGCCTTCAGCGATGAACTCCCCGACGAAGCCTTTCCGCGCGGCTCGGACTGGATCATGATCGGGCCGAGTGGTCCCCGGCGCTTGCGGCTCGCCGTCGAACACCTCGCTCAGCATCGCGGGGGAATCTGCTTCATGACCGACCTGGACCCGCGATGGGTCATCAAGCTCATCAAGCGCGGCAAAATCGACGAGGCCGAGGCCTACAAGCAGCACGTCGTCGAACAGGCGCTCACGTTGCTGCGCGCCCACGATGGCATCCGCTGCATGTTCACCACGCCCAAGCTGCTCGAGGCCCTATGCGAGAAGATTTCGCTGAAGAAGGCCGGCATCCAGGGCGTGTTCTGTGGCGGCACGGAAATGACCCCGCAATTCCACCGCTTCGCCGTGGAAGAGTTGCTGGAAGGCGCCTACTTCGCGCCCACCTACGGCAACACGCTCATGGGGCTGGCGGTGCACAAGCCGCGCCTGGCCGAAGACAACTACGCCGTGATCTACTACCCGCCCGCGCCGCGCGCCATGATCGAAGTGGTGGACCCGGCCGATCCCTCGCGCGTCGTGGGCTACGGCCAGACCGGGCGCGTACGTCTCACCACGCTGACGCGCGATTTCTTCATGCCCCGCTTCCTGGAGCGCGACGAAGCCGAGCGCGAGCCGCCCTACGAGCGATATCCCTGGGACGGCGTGCGCAACGTGCGGCCCTTTCAGGCCTTGAATAAGGCCGTGGTGGAGGGCGTCTACTGATGGCCCCCCTGTTGCACGTTCCGATTCTGCGCTCGGGCGAGCCGTACCGCAGCCTCGACGTTGCCCGCACGCCGCACTACCGGACCCGCGAGCCCTTCGTCGAGATGAGCCTGGCGAACACCGGGCTCATCCGCCGCGATCTGCGCCATCAGCAGGAGGCCAAGGCCATACTGGCGGGCTTCGGCGCACAGGAGTTGTACGCGATCTCTTCGCGCGCGGCCGTTCTGTTCGCCGAGTCCGAGCTGCCGCTGGGCGATTCGGCGCAGTCGCCGGAGGACTACGTGCAGCAAGTCTCGGCCACCACGGGGCTGCCCAACGTCATGGTGCGCCGCAACATGCAGAAGATCCGGACGGTGCTGGCGGATATCGAAACGGTGGTCAACGGCCTGACGCGCCACCTCGACCGCGACGTGTTCGACGCCGGATACGCCGGAGATATCAGCTACTTTCCACGGGGCGACTCGCTGGGCGTGGTGCTGCCCAGCAATTCGCCCGGCGTGCACTCCCTATGGATCCCAGCCTTCGCCATGAAGATGCCGCTCGTGCTGAAGCCCGGCAGCGCCGAGCCGTGGACGCCCTACCGCATCATCCAGGCGCTGGTCCATGCGGGCGCGCCGCCCCAGGTGTTCGGTTACTACCCCGCCGATCATGCGGGCGGCGGTGAGATCCTGCGGCAGTGCGGCCGCGGGATGGTTTTCGGCGACGTCTCTTCCACGCGTTCGTGGCAGGGCGATCCGCGTATCGAGATCCACGGCCCCGGCTACAGCAAGATCGTCATCGGCGAGGACTCGATCGACGACTGGGAGAAATACCTCGACGTGATGGTGGCTTCGATCCTCGAAAACTCCGGGCGGTCGTGCATCAATGCGTCCGGAGTGTGGGTACCCAAGCAATCTCCCAGGCATGCCGAGGCGATCGCCGAGGCGCTGGCCCAGCGGCTGGCCAATGTGGTTCCGAGGGATGAGGCCGACGAAGCGGCCCAGATCGCGCCCTTTGCCGATGCCGGCGTGGCGGCGCGCATCGCGAAGCTGATCGATGGCGAGTTGGAGAGTGGGTTGGACCGGAATGCCGTGCGCGATGTCACCGCCCGCTATCGGCAGGGCGGCCGCCTGGCGGTCTACCAGGGGTGCTCCTACCTGCTGCCGACCATCGTTCTTTGCGATTCGCCCGAGCATCCGCTCGCCAACCGCGAGTTCCTGTTCCCGTACGCCAGCGTGGTTCCCGTCAGCCAGGCCGAGATCCCTCGGGCTTTGGGTCCCAGCCTGGTGGTCACCGCGATCACGCGCGACCGCGGCCTCATCGCGCGGCTGCTCTCCTCGCCCCATGTGGGCCGACTGAATCTGGGCGGAATCCCGACCTGCAAAATCAGTTGGGACCAGCCCCACGAAGGCAACCTGTTCGACCACCTCTACGCCCGCCGGGCGTTTCAGTGCGCCGTATGAAGATTCTCGCACTCACCGCCGGCGCCGCGAGCATGTATTGCGGCAGTTGTCTCCGCGACAACGCGCTGGCCGCCGAACTGAAGCGGCAGGGGCACGACGTCATCCTGCTTCCGATCTACACGCCCACCCTGACCGATGAGGTGAACGTCAGCGACCAGCACGTGTTCTTCGGCGGCATCAGCGTCATCCTGGAGCAGCACTCGGGGTTCTTTCGCAAGACCCCGTGGCTGCTCGACCGGCTCTGGGATTCGCGATGGGCGCTGAAGCTGGCGTCGCGCAGCTCCATCCCCGTGAATCCCCGGCTGCTGGGTGAAATGACGGTCTCCATGCTGCGCGCCGAAGAGGGCTTCCAAGGCAAAGAGATCCTCAAACTCACCGCCTGGTTGCGTAGCTGTGGGACAGGCCTCCCGGCCTGTCCAGACGGGCCGCCGGACATCGTCACGCTGCCCAACTCCCTGCTCATCGGGTTGGCGCGTCCCATCCGCGAGGCGGTGAACCGGCCCGTCTGCTGCACCTTGCAGGGAGAGGACCTGTTTCTCAGCCAGCTCCCGGAACCGTATCGCACACAGTCTCTGGAACTGATCCGCGCGAATATTGACCACGTGGATACCTTCGTGGCCGTGAGCGAATTCTACGCGGGCTCCATGTGCCGCTACCTGGGCATCCCCGAGCGCAAGATGCAGGTGGCGCCGCTGGGAATCAATCTCGAAGGCTACGATGTGGGGCAGGCGATTCGCCTGCCAACTTTCACCATCGGCTACTTCGCCCGTGTTGCCCCCGAGAAGGGCCTGCACGTCCTGGCTGAGAGCTTCATTCACCTTCGCCGCGACACCGAATTCCGCGGTTGTCTGGAGGCGGCCGGCTACCTGGCGCCCGAGCATCGCCGCTACCTCCGCGGCGTCGAGCGCACCCTGAAAGACGCGGGCTTCGCGTCGGAGTTTCATTATCGCGGCGTGCTCGACCGTGGGCAGAAGATCGAGTTCCTCCGTAGCCTCGACGTGCTCAGCGTGCCGGGCACCTACGACGAGCCGAAGGGCATCTTCCTCCTGGAGGCGATGGCCAGCGGAGTGCCGGTGGTACAACCGCGGCGCGGAGCGTTTCCGGAATTGCTGCGCCGGACCGGCGGCGGCCTTCTGGTCGAGCCTGGCGACCCGGCAGCCCTCGCGGAGGGAATCTTGACCTTATATAAAGACCGCGATCTCGCCCGAGAGTTGGGCCGGCGCGGAGCGCAGGGAGTTCGCGAGCACTACAGCGTCGCCCAGATGGCTGCCCGCGCGCTCGAAGTCTACCGCGGCGTCGTCAACCGGCCCGTCCATGCTTGAGATTTCCGAGATTACCAAGCAATACCCTGCGCCGGGCGGACCGCTCACGGTGCTCGCCGGCGTGTCGCTCTCGCTGAAGCGCGGTGACGCGGCGGCCATCATGGGCCCGTCCGGCGCGGGCAAGAGCACCCTGCTGTACATCGCCGGCGGTCTGGAGCCTCCCACCGCCGGACGTGTAACACTGGATGGCAGCGATCCATACCGGATTGGGGAAAAGGAGTTGGCGGAGTTTCGAAACCAGAAGATCGGATTCCTGTTTCAGGACCATTGCCTGCTGCCGCAGTGCTCGGTGCTGGAGAACGTGCTGATTCCCACCCTGGTGGTACGAGACCGCGCCCGGTATCCCCAGCGGGCACGCGAACTGCTCGCTCAGGTAGGTCTCGGCGAGCGGCTGGAGCACCGCCCTTCGGAGCTATCGGGTGGCGAGAAACAGCGCGTAGCGCTGGCGCGCGCGCTGATCCGGCAGCCCCTGCTGCTGCTGTGCGACGAGCCTACCGGCAACCTGGACGAAGCTTCGGCCAGCATGGTCGCGGACCTGCTCCTGGAACTCCACAAGCGGCAGGAGACCATCCTGATCGTCGTGACCCACAGCGCCGATTTGGCCGCGAGATTTCTCAAACGATACGAGTTGCGCCATGCGAACCTCCACCCTGCTGGCGCGTAATCTGACCTGGTTCTGGCGAACCAACCTGGCGGTGCTGCTGGGGGTGGCCACCGCCACAGCAGTGCTCGCCGGAGCCTTGTTGGTAGGCGATTCGGTGCGCGCCAGCTTGCGCGACCTGGTGATCGGCCGCCTGGGCAACACCGAATCCGTGGTGACCAGCGCTGGATTCTTCCGCGAGAAACTGGCCGAGGAACTGGGGCCTGCCTGCCCGCTGATTGCGGTCACCGGGGTCGCCCGACACGAATCGAGCGGCCGCCGCGCCACCGGCGTACAGGTCTTCGGCGTAGACGAACGCTTCTGGAAATTCCAGGGAGAGGGTGGGGAAGCGCCGCGTGGACGCGAGGTGCTCCTTTCGGCGGCGCTCGCGCAGGAACTGGGCAGCAAAGGCGGGGACTCGATTCTGCTGCGCGTCCCGAGGCCCTCGGCAATTCCACTGGAATCGCTGCACGGGCGCAAGGAGAACGTCGGCCAGACTATCCGCCTCACCATGAGCGGGGTGGCGCCGCACGAATTCTCGCTGCGTACCGAACAAGGCGACGTCCGTGCGGTGTTTGTGCCGCTGGCGCGGTTGCAGCGCGATCTGGCAGTGCCGAACCAGGTGAACACGATTCTGGTGGGCGCGAGCAAGAATCGCCCGCAAGCGGGCGCGGCAGGCGGCAGCGCCTGTCCCATCTCGGGAAGTGCACGAGGGTCCGCTGAGAGTGCAGGAGCTTCCTCTGAAAGTGCAGGCGCCTCCGCGGTGGCGCAGGCGGTTCCGCCTGCGTTCCCGAATTCTTGCCCAGAGCCATCCCTCGAGGCTGTCTTGAAACAGCGGTATCGCCTGGAGGATCTCGGCCTTCATTTGCACCTCCTGGAGACGCCGGGCTGCTGGTCGCTCGAAAGCGACAGCGGGATGATCTCCGACGCGCTGGCCGGCGTTTCGCTGGCCACGGCAAAATCGCTGGGCCTGCGCGCGGAGCCGGTGCTGTCGTACCTCGCCAACCGCATCCGCATCGGGGATCGGGCGACTCCTTACTCGCTGGTGACCGCGCTGGACGCGGCTCCCGCACCGGACGCGGACGACGGCATCACGCTCAATCAGTGGGCGGCACGGGACCTGGCGGCGAAGCCCGGCGACGCGGTGACCCTCGACTATTACGTCTGGAAATCCGACGGGCGCCTGGACACCGCCAGCGCGCAGTTCCAGGTATCGCAGATCGTGCCCATCGAAGGAGCAGCCGCGGATCGCAAGCTCGCGCCCGACTATCCCGGCATCACGGAATCCGACAGCCTGCACGATTGGGACCCTCCCTTTCCCCTGGACCTCGCCCGCATCCGCCCAATCGATGAGCAGTATTGGAAGCAGTATCGGGCCACGCCCAAGGCCTTCATTCGCCTGGCGCGCGGCCGGCAGCTTTGGGGAACGCGCTTCGGAAACCTGACTTCGATTCGCCTCTTTCCGCCGTCCCCGCAGTATGCGGAGGCGCTGCGCGAAGCCATCGACCCCGCGGAGTTCGGCTTGGCGGTCATCCCGGTGCGGGCGCAGGGCCTCGCAGCCGCTCATGGCGCCACCGATTTCGGCGAATACTTCGTGTACTTCAGCTTCTTCCTGATGGTGTCGGCGCTGCTGCTGACCGGCCTGTTCTTCAAGCTCGGCGTGGAGCAGAGGATGCGCGAGATCGGCGTGCTGCGAGCGCTCGGTTTTCCCGCGTCCAAGATTCGCCTGATGTTTCTGCTCGAAGGCACGGTGCTCGCGGTGGGCGGCGCAGTGGCGGGCACCGTCGCCGCGCTCGGATATGGCGCCCTGATCCTGTACGGCTTGCGTACGTGGTGGGTGGATGCCGTGGGGACGCGGCTGCTCTCGCTTCACGCATCGATTCCATCGCTATGCTATGGCGCTGCCGCTGGAGCGGCCACCGGCCTGGGCGTGATCGCCTGGACACTGCGGCGCCTGCAATCCGCCACGCCGCGTGCGTTGGTTGCAGGCGAGCACAAGCCCAGACCCAATCGCTGGCGGTTGCCCCTGGCAGCCGGTGCGATCCTGATTGCCGCCGCGCTGCTGGCAGCCTCCTGGATGGGCAGGTTGGACCAGACTGGCGGATTCTTCGGCGCAGGCACCCTGCTGCTCATCGCGGCTCTCTTGCTCGAATCGGCATGGCTGAATTCGCGGGGATTCGCAGCAATCCGCGGCCAGGTTACACTCGGCGTGCGCAGCGCTGCCTACCGCCCCGGCCGCAGCATCCTGTCAATCGCGCTGATCGCCGCGGCGACGTTCGTGATCGTCTCGCTCGATGCCTTTCAGCGCGAAGGATCGTCTGACGGCTTCGCTGGATATCCGCTGATGGCCGAATCGGTGCTGCCGCTGATCCACAACCTGTCGACTGCCGCGGGCCGCGAGGCTCTGAACATCCCGTCCCTTGCGGGCGTGGAGATAGTTCCGTTCCGCCTCCGCCCCGGGGACGACGCCAGTTGCCTAAACCTCTACCAGCCGCGGAACCCCCGCATCCTGGCGCTTCCAGCGTCCTTCAATCCCTGGCCGAAGCTGCAATTACCGCTCTACAACGGCGCGATCCCGGCGCTCGCCGATGCCAACTCGATGACATATGCGCTGCACCTGAAACTGGGCCAGGACTTCGTTCGGAACCAAACCCGGTTCCGGATTGTGGACACGCTGCAGGACAGCATCTTTCAAAGCGAGCTGCTGATATCGGAAGAAAACTTCCTGCGCCTATATCCGGAAGTGGAGGGGTTCGGGTTCTTTCTGCTGAAGGCTCCGCCGGCGGCCGTGCCGGTCCTGGAAGAGGCGCTGGCGGATTACGGATTCGACATCCAGTCCGTGGGCGCGCGCCTGGCGAGTTTTCACCGGGTCGAGAACACCTACCTGGCCACCTTCCGCGCCCTGGGGGGGCTGGGGTTGGTTCTCGGCACAATTGGACTGGCTGCGATCGTGCTGCGCAACGTGCTGGAGCGGCGCAAAGAGCTGGCGCTGCTGCGTGCTGTTGGCTATCGCCCGCAACACCTGGCCGCCATGGTGCTGGCCGAAAACCTGATGCTACTGTTGCTGGGGCTGGCGACTGGTACGTCGTGCGCCCTGCTGGCGGTCGCCCCGGCAGTGGCCTCGCGCGGCGGACACTTGCCGGTGGTCTCGCTGACCTTATTGCTGGGGGCGGTTCTCATCACCGGCATGGCCGCCTCGGTGGCCGCCACGGGGTTAGCGTTGCGCTCGCCGCTCTTGGCCGCGCTTCGATCGGAGTGATATCGGCGACCGTTTCGGAAGCAGCCGCCGGGTAAGCAGGCGGTGGTTCAAGGATGCTGTCGCCAATCGACATTCGCAGGCGAACGAGCCCAGTGCCGCGGCTCAAAAAAAGAAAGCAAAGAACTCCAGCCAGCAGAATAGGCCGCCGGTGGGCTGATCCAGTTCAGGTCTCATTGCTGAATTACCTCCTGCTTAGGTAATCGGCAAAGAAAAAGCGAAACTTTAGTTAATTGGCTTTATTTACGCAGACCTTGCTGGAATCCTTTTACGAACGGTCTTGGGGTATGAACTGGGCTTGCGGGGACTCACCCTCACCGTCGGACTTCAACGGCGAACCGCTTGGGGACGTTATCGAAATCGGGATCCATTTCGATCAGCACCGATGGATAGCCGGCATGGACGGCGTCGGTGAGGTGGCCGCTTGCGGCGGCGATGCGGCCGTCCCGCAAGGCCACTATGGCACGCGCGTATGCGAAATCCTGTCTAGCGGTTGCGCTGTCAATAGCATCCAGTGCCGAGGTCGCCGCACTGACATCACCCAGATTTGCGAGAAAGGTCGCCCGGCGGCACTGCTCTTCCACCGATAGCGGCTTGGTTTTCGCCAGTTGCCCAACCAGAGTCAGTGCGTGTGCATAGGTATCCCGAGCGCGTTCCGCGCGATGCAGATGCCGCAACGAGTCCGCGAGTGCTCCAACATAGACTTCCGAGTTGGGGCGCATCTGGATAGCGGACTCAAAAAAGGGGATCGAGGTTGCATATTCCCGCGAGTAGTAGGCCGTGACGCCCAAACTGTAATATGTGGCCGGCAAGGCAGCGTGTTGCAGTGCGAGTTCAAAATTCTGGCGGGCTCCGGCCAAATCGCCCAGGTCGAGCAGCGCGGATCCCAGATTCGAATAGCCTGTGGGCGCAGCAGGCTTGAGTTTGATGACCTGACTGAACTGTTCGGCCGATTCCTTCAGCCTGCCTAAGCCGAGCAGCGCCGATCCCAGGTCGTTGTGAACCCGCCATGACTGGGGGTCGATACGGACTGCGGCACGATAATAGGTTAGCGCCCGCTCCAATTGGCCGGAGCCCGCGAGGGCTCTGCCCAGCAAGAGATTGGCCTCCTTGGAGGATGCCAGGAGAGCCGGCTGGGCCTGAAGAGCCTGGAACACGTCGGGGAACAGGCCTGCATCGAAATCGATCCTCGCCCGGAGTAAAGTACGTTCCTGGTCGCCGAGGCGGGCTCCTGGATCGCTCTTGAGCGCGTCGCGTGCCTTTACGAGCCACTCTGGTCTATGAGTCCATTCAAACAGCCGGATCAATGTCTCCAACTGCGCGCTGACGGCATTTGTCTGATTGGGGTTGTCTGCGACCACCCGACCCAGAGTGTCAAGCGCGGCGCGCAGTTCCGGCTCTCCGCTCTGGTCCGTAAGAAGGCTCATCGCTTGGGCATACAACTGCTCGGCTTCCCCTATCTTGACCGCCTGATGGCGACGCGACGCGAGGTATCCCAAAAGGCTCACGACGAGTATGGCCGCAAACAATCCGATCTTCACCTGCCATGCCCCAAAACGCGTCCCGGTCCGTCCGGAAGGCTCTTGAGGAGCAGGAGCCATATTATCAAAACCGGCCTGTTTGAGATCGTCGAGCACGGCATCTGCGCTGGCGGAACGTTGTGTACGGTCGAGGCACAGACAACCGCGGATCGCGACATCGAGTGCCGCCAGATGGCGCAACTCGGCCGACCGTAAATGCTTATCGTCAAGGGCATTCCGTAAGCGCAAGCGCAAAGGATCGAGCGCCTCCAGAGCGGTAGTTCCTGTGAGCATCTCGAGCAGCAGCATGCCGAGCGAGTAGAGGTCCGATCTTTCATCGGCTGGCAGCCCGGCCAATTGCTCTGGCGCCATGTAGCGGGGAGTCCCACCGATTTCCCCGGGCTGGCTGAGGCTAAAGTCGTGCGGCAGGACGGAGCACGCCAGCCCGAAATCGCTGACGAGGATTGCGCCATCCTTCCGAATGAGAAGATTGCCGGGCTTGAGGTCGCGATGAATGATGTTTGCGGCGTGGATAGCGCGGAGAGCCTGGCAAAGCTGATCTGCGAAATTGTATACCTGCGAGGGCGGGAGGGTATGCACGCGACGGAGGAGTTGTGCGAGGGTCTCGCCTTCTACCCAATCCATGGCAATGAGCGTCTTGCCACCTACCTCGCCAATATCATGAACGCGGACTACGTGTGCGTCGCTGATCCTGGACGCCAGAACAAGTTCTCGCTTCAGTCGCAACAGGTTACGCAGATCGGGAAGCAAGTCGGGGCGCAACACCTTCACCGCGACCGTGCGGTTCAATTCGCGGTCCAGGGCGCGGTATACAGTGCCCATACCCCCGGATCCTACTTCCTCCTGCAATTCGTAGCGGCCTTTAGAGCGCGATTTTCGCGGCCGGGTGGCCTCCATCGGCGGCCCTGGTTGGGAGGACTCCATTCTTACTAGTACGGTTTCGCACCGAAAGTTCTCAGTTCTCCCTTAACGTTAGACAACATCGGAGTAATCCCTTTCAGCGGTCGGAGTGATATGCTGCTACAATACCCCGCCCGCCCGGCGGCTCAAAGGAGGAAGGACTTGGCACCTCGCCAATCGCTTGGGTTGTTGTTTTGCGCGCTTTCGCTACCGGTACTGGCCGAAAACTGGCCGCAGTGGCGCGGCCCGAGCCTGAATGGCCTCAGCAGCGAAAAGGGCCTGCCGCTCCACTGGAGCACGAAAGAGAACATCGCCTGGAAACTGGCCATGCCGAGCAAGACCGGAGCCACGCCGATCATCTGGGGCAACCACCTCTTCCT
>OCZU010003127.1_pt1 | contig 10468 bp, 8 predicted proteins | sample 1539001 | NCBI WGS metagenome assembly OCZU01 (sample SAMEA3539306, study PRJEB22396) | soil metagenome | biome: tundra; feature: field; material: soil | place: USA | collected 2010-05 | depth 0.15 m | reverse complement strand
AGCACCGCATCAGAGAGATCTCCTACATCGACCCTCCTCAACGTTCGTGGCACACTTGAATAAGCTTCCATGGGAAGGCGCTTACCAAGTCTTTTACGGGAGGCTGCTGCCGAACCAGTCCAAGGACTGCATCTTGGCCAGGTCGATCAGTTGCTCGATCCCGGGGTCTGCCTGGCTTCGCCGCGACTCGTCCCCGCGGTCGGCGGACCGGGCATCGGACGTCACTCGCCCGCGCATGAGCCGGTAGGCGGGCAGGCTTGCGATCGCGCCCAGGGTCTGCGCTGCCAGCCAGGCTATGCCCACGCCCTCGAGCCCAAACCGTGGCATGAGAACCCACGCGCCCGCCGCGGTCACGCACAGGATGCCCAGGTTGAGCGCTGTGGAGTACTTCAGCTTGTGAGTGACACGGAAGACGGCCACCGCCACGTTGGACACCGCGTCCGGCAAGGCTGCTATCGCCAGCAAGATCAGCAGCCCGTAGCCCGCGGCGGCGTACCGGGCCCCAAACAATCCGAGGACGAGCCTTCCGCCGACGATCATGACGGTCATCGGCGGAGCCAGCATAATCATGATTACACGCAGAGCCTTGGCCACCACGCTGCGCAGATCGGAATGTGCCCGCACACCCTCGGCGAAGACAGCGGCCGCGACTGAGGGGCTGACCGTGAAAAAGGCCGCACCGAGCATCTCCGTGATGTAGAAGTACGCGTTCGCCGTGACCCCCAGACGAAGAACTACCAGGACGGGCAGGATCAAAGGAGTCACGGCGCCCCCGACACTCGTCAGGTGCTGACCAAGCAGTCGCTGCGCAAAAACTGTGTTGGGCTCAGAAGGCCGCCGATGGCGAGGCTGCTGGCCCGATCCCTGACGGCCACCGGTCGTGAGCTCCGTGCGCCGATGCGGGCGATAGCCGGGTGTGCGACCAAGCCTCATTCCTGGCACGAGCCACGCGGCTCCGAGACCGACGCCGAGCAAAGCGCTCGCAACCCATGCGTAAACTAGGCCCGCGCCCCCGGCAGCCGCCAGCGGGAAAACGAGGATCACTTTGATCCCGCTGACCAAGGTCTGGATCAACAGGAGCCGGCCCGCACGGCGGGCTGCAATAAACGCCCCACCAAGAAGGTAGACCAGCGTCCACGCCGCGGCGCCGACTATTGCGATTATTACTGTTGGAGCGCCATTGAAGAATGCACGGTAGTCGGGGGATCTCCTAAGTATCGGTACGGCAATCGCGGTTGCCAGAGCCGTTATCAGGGCCGTGGCAACGCACATGCGAACCAGGGTGGCAGTCCACGCAGAGGAGCCCTCGTTTGCGGGAAGCCGCTCGATCAGCATCGCAAAGGGCCCCGCGGATGTGAGCAGCGCCGTTGTCAAGCACAGGGAGATTATCGCACCGGAGATGCCGACTTCGCGGCTAGTGAACGTATGCGCTGCCACCACCCAGAATACGTAACCCAGCCCCGACGTCACCACTGTGGACGCCATGAGGTAGAGACTGTTGCGGACCAGGCTGTCTGACCTGGCGCGGCGAAGATAGCTGTTAAACCTCCGGGCGGGCAGGGAGAGATCGGCCATCACTTGCACGTTTTCGACGACTTGGCCGGATCATAGACGTTGGCATTGATCGACCACGTTTGCGAGTGTTTGATCAGCGGATCAATTTGGGGGGCGGTCGCCAGCGCCACCACGATGCGGTACGTGCACCCGTCGGGCAACGGCGGGACGAATAGGGTGCCCTGGAACGTCTTGTCCGGGCCGATCCTCACGGTCAGGGGCTTCGCCAGGGTCCGCGGGGGGGAACCCAGCCACATGGCGCTCAGGCGGAAGGTGGTCGTGCCAGCCTGGTGGTGCATGATCTGGAAGCGGAGATCGGCGCCAGCGGAGCCGATCGCGACGGGGCCGCTGATACGCGGTCCCGACCAGGCTATCCAGGTGTAGCCGGTCGGAGCCGGGTGAGGAAGGCGTTCATACGCGTACAGCCCGCCGGTGAGAAGAGCCGCGCCGGTTACGACCGCTGCGACGCCGTAGTATGCCGATCCCCTGGCCACCTCGCGCGTCTTGGCGGAGCCGGCCTCGGCCTCAGAGAGGTCTGGATCCACGGTCTCTGGTTTGGGAACGGCCCGGCGTCCCCTCCCCGGCCGCTCGAACAGCAGTCGAGCCTGGGCCACTGTCGCCAACGCAGCCGAGACTGCGAGCAGGCACACGTACGTGCTGTCGGCCGTGATCCGCATGCCGAGCGCGTACAGCGCCAGCGAGGCGAAAACCGTCCAGATCGCGCTCAGTAGCGCCGCATAGCAGACGAACGCGGCCCCGCGCGGGCGGCTGAGCGCGCTGAAGACGGCGCCCAGCGTGAGCGAGCCGGGGGCCATGAGCAAGATCGGCGCCGCCACAGCGGCGCGGGCATAGCCCTCGGGCAGCCAGCGCACGGCCGCGAGGCTGGCGAACACCGCGAGGACCCACCAAGGCCAGGACGTCAGCCACGAAGACTTGACCGTGCGCATGGGTTTCTGGGTACGCGTCACGGGGTCACCGATAGCTTCCCCAGCTTGCCGTGCAGCTTCGGCGGCTGGTGCTGGTATGTGATATTGCTAATGGGCAGATTGAGCCGGTAGATGCTGTAGTTATCGGACTGGAATACCTTCACCATCCACGTATACGTGTTAAATTTGCCTAGCCTCCCGTGGAAAATCGACGTGCCTGCTGTCGTCACAAAGTTCGGCTCGTCATGCTCGAAGTAAACGCCGGTCTCGGGAATCTCGTCGGCGATGCGCTCGTCGACGATCAGGTACTTGTATGCGCCGGCGCTCAGCTCATCCAACAGAAACGGTGGCTTGATCGGAGCGCCTGGTTTGGCCAGGTAGAGGTTATAGAACGGGAAGCCCGCGGACGCAGCGCCGGGACTCTGCAAGCCGAATGACCCGAAGATCAGTCCGGTGTCGCGGTCGGTGATGACATTGTTTCCTGTACCGAACCGGGCTGAGAACCATTCGCTGGTCGTGAGCAGTTCTGGTGTGATCGAGCGCGCGTCAGAACCAAACAGGAACGGGCCCGGGAACCGGTATGGTGGGTCCACGCCGACTGCCGTTCCGCCGACCAGAGCGATAGCCAGGGCGGCGAGCAGCCCCGAGCGCAGGCTTACGCTAAGCGATTGACGCGTCTGGCGCCCTGCCCAGTCGAGCATCCAGACGACGGCCGGGCCCACGAGCATGCTCAATCCGATCCAGGTGAACGCCCACGACCGGCGGGCGCCCTCGGCTCCCGAGGGGGAAAGAATGAAGACAGTCGACGGGAAGTACACCAGGCCCAGCAACGAGAACGCGAGCAGGAGCGCACGGCGCGGGCCTCGCTGCAGGCCCCCATTCCTGAGCTGGGCACGGATGAGCAGCAATCCGGCTACGGCGAGGGCGAAGGCGAACACCGGCACGACGTAGGCGGACTTCTGCTCCCACCAGGGCGATATCGTTGCCCCGAAAAGCTGTCGAGTCGACCCGGTGCCCCGAAGGTCGTTGATCAGCTCGGACACGGCCTGGGCCGGGTAAGGGGACAGGTAGGACACGGTACCGGGGGCGACGAACCGGAGCCACGCCCCCGCCGCCAGCACCGTGACCAGCGTCAGACACCACGAGGTCATGGCGGTGCGGACCCAGCCGTCGTTCCTGGCCAGCCGGGGCACGCTCAAGGCCAGTGAGATAAGCACCATGATCAGAACCAGCATGAGCGTTGACAGTGGGTGGGTGACGACCGTGCCCGCCGAGAACGCCACAGTCAGCGCGCCCCAGGCGGCCCTTCCTCGTCCCCGCTGAGAGCGGATTGCCCGGACATAGGCGACGAGGGACCACACGAGCAGCGTGATGGCCATCGACTCGTACGCGTATTGCGTGTCGAAGTACAGGAACGATGAATTCAAGCAATAGAGAATGGCTATGATGGAGGCGACTCGGCTGCTCATGCCCAGGCTCTGGGCCAATGCCGCTATCCCGAGCACCAGCGAGACGTGGAAGAGCAGCAGCAAGACCTCGGCCGCCTGCCAGATGCTCAGCCCCGTGGCGTGGACGAGCGCAGCGGTCGCGGCGTGCAGGCCTGGGTACCGGGAGATGATCGGAATGAGCGGGTCAGGCTGAAAGAGCTTGCCGGTGCTGAGGATGTCGTGGGTCGCTCGCCAGTGCCCGAATTCGTCATTAAACAGTGGCGATGTCGGATTACGCAGGAGTTTAGGCGCAAAACTGACAAATCCGTAGAGAGTCAGCAACGCGGTCCGCACGGCTCGGGGCGTGGCCCTGCGCGCAACCAGGCCGGCCATCGGAAGCTCGAGCAAGAACATCCCGACCCAGAACCAGGCGAACTCTGACGTACTCGTAAGCCTGGTCTGAGCGATGAGATAGCTGTGGACAATCGCCGCGATGCCAGCCAGCTCGCAGACGGCAAAGGCCACGGCGGCCAGGATGTAATGCCCGCCCCGTCGATAGTGCGGCTCTGCCGACGGCTGCGCGTGTGGTGGCCGATCCGGCCGTGCGTCGGGCGTCGGAACTCGCACCTGGTACGGCTGCGGGTACGACGGGTGATCCGGCTGCTGATATGACCGCGGGTACGGCTGCTGGTACAGCGGGGGTCGCGGTTCCTGCACCGTCTGGTCAGGCTGCTGTAGTACCGGGACCGATTGCCGCGCGGCCAGGGCCGATTGCTGCGGTCTTCGATCCGGCTGCGGGTCGGGGGGCGGATCCGGCTGCGGGGGGGACAGCGGATCTGGCTGCGGCTGCGACGTTGGATCCCGCTGCGACGTCGGATCCAACCGGCGGTGGTACCAACTCGCCGTCAAGCTGGCTCCGTGGGTGCTGGTTCCGTGGGTACTGGTTCCGCAACACGCGGCCAGGCGGGGACCTCGGGCATGCCAGGCTGACCCCCTCCGGTAGGCCCGATAACCTTAGTTTACTGGTGAATTTCCGGAAATCGGGAACCAACTCTGCGTTTACGGCCAGTTCCCCGAATCAGACTACCTCCGTGCGATAAATCACGTCCGGCACTCAACTGCCCGGGCCTCACCGGAGGTCGACTCCGGATGCGGGCAGCGGCTGGTCAGGCACCCTTGCGCCGTAGCCCGCGTAGAGCCAAAGGAGCGAATCGACGTGGTCGTCCCACGACGGAACCCTGTGGGCCGCCGGGGGAGGCGACGCGAGCGCGAGCCTGATAGCACCTGCCAGCTCGGCAGGCCCAGCGGTGAGCGGAACCAGCGCGACGTCAACCCCGGCCATGGCGGTGACTTCGCGGTGGGCGGGGATGTCGGCCGCCACCAGCCGAGCACCGGCGACGTGGGCTTCCAGGAGTGACATCCCGAACGACTCCCGACCCGACATCGTGACGAACACGTCCGCAGCGCGGAACCAGCCGTAGACGGCGGGCCAGGGTACGGCTCCGACGAACTCCACCCGGGAGGCCACGCCGAGGTCAGCCGCGAGAAGAGCCAGGTCGCGGAACGCCGGGCCCCCGCCCACGACCACCAGCCGCACCTCGTCACCGAGATATGGAAGCGCGCCGACGACAAGCTGGACGTTCTTGTATCTTTCCAGCCGCCCCGCGTAGAGCACCACCGGCCCTGTCGACTGCTGGCGGCCCGCGCTGTTGATCAGCTCTACATCGATTCCGTTGGGGATGACGACCGTCTTACGAGCGGCATTCGGGAAATCCGAGGCGACCATGTGCGCTTCCGCAGTCGTGGTGCATACGACGTGGTCGGCCCGGCGGAACAGCACTCGTCCGATCGATCGGTAAGGCCGGTGGATCGCCTGAGCGATCGGGGTGCGTCCGCCGCCCAAGTAATGCGGGGTGAAGACGAGGCGTCGGACCGGCGCGAGCGCCGCCGGGATCGCGGGCGTCGCGTGGTAGCTGTGCACGTGGACGACATCGTAATCCAGCGAGTACCGACCGATATAGCCCCACAAACCGGGCGCAAGGGGATAAGTTAGGCCTCCTAGCCGGATCGGAAACCGGCGTACCGTCGCTCCATCGGCGCCATCGATCCGCGCGGCGGAAGGCAGCGCCTGGGTCAGTACGTCCACGCTGTGGCCAGCGGCCGCGAGGCGACGGGCGAGATGGCCCACATGGATCTCGACCCCCCCGATCTCGGGCAGGTAGCGGGGCGTGACGAGAGCGATCCTCATGAGACGTTCACCGCGTCCGGGACGAGGTGTAGCCGCTCGGCTGGCCCGGTTTCGAGCCGCCGTCCGACCAGCCGCCATGGTGCCTCATGGTCGCTCTCCCCACGAACCCCAAGCCCGCCTGGAAGCCGTTGAAGTCGTCGCACATCTGATCGGGCAAAGTCAAGCCCTTCCCGGCTGAGCTGCTGGCCGGGCTCACCCTGGAGGTGGCATGTTCCAGCCACGAGTCCGGGCACGGCAGGCCCACCGCAGCCATGACCGTCCGGAGCGTTGTCCCGGGGTCATTGGTGAGGTCCTGATAGCGGAACTCGACGAACCGCGATCCCAGGCGGGCCCGCCAACTGTCCACCTCATGCAGCGACAGCAACCACTCGTAGGCTCCTCGCTGGCCATCGGTGGTCAGCTGGCACACCTCATCCGAGTAATAACCGGCTGCCCGACCATCCCGCACGAGCGCAGTCCACTTCGCTTCCCCCACTCCCCACCATTTGTTTAGCGGCGGACGGAACGCCATCCTTCTCGTGACCGCGGCCACCTGGTCGATCGACCAGGTGACGTCGATGCCGTCACGCACGATGTGAACAAACTGTGCCTCGGGCGCCAGAGCGTCCAGGTATCCGATGCGCAGCGAGTTGATCGGGCTCTTCTCGACAAAGGTGAGGTCCGGTGGCGCCGACATCAGGCGCCCGAAGCGGCGCCGTGCCGTGGCCGTGACCGAATCGGCTCCGAGCAGGCAGTGGTGCTCGCCACGCGAATATAGGTGGAGAAAGTCGGTCGCAGGGTCCACCGCGGCCCACCGATGATAGGGCTCACGCCGGTACCTGACCGCCGGATGTGCAGCGAACAGGTCCCCGAGCAGAGTAGTCCCCGATCGGCCGCAGCCGATGATGAAGATCGGCGGGCGGTCGCCATGTGCCGACGTCACCGGCACTCGTGCTATAAGCCGGGCCCTGGCCCCGCGCTCCGCGTGGAACGCCGTCCGGGCCATGAACCTTATCCGTTCCGGGGCGAGAGGCCGCTCAGTTCCCGGCGCGCCAGTTCCTGCCTGCACGTTCACACCCGACTCCCTGCGACCGGTGCGTCCAAGCTGGAGTCCAGCTCAGGCTGCCCCGCCAGGAGCCGACGGTAGTGCCGCTCATACAGCGTGGTTACCGTTTCGGCGCTGAACTGCTCTGCTTGGACCAACCCCGCCGCGCCCATCCTGCTGCGGAGTTCCGGTTCCTGGTCGAGCCGCCGGATGGCCGCCCGCAACTCGGTGGTATTTCCTGGGGCCACCAGGATTCCGGTAACGCCGTCGACCACGATTCCCGGCAACGCGCCGATTCGGGACGCCACGACCGGTACCCCCGATCGCATGGCCTCTACCGCGACGAGCCCGAACGGTTCCGGCCAGAGGCTGGGAACGAGGCCTATTCCCGCGTGACGCCACGCCTCCATGACGTCCCGGTGCGGGACGTCGGTCCGCACCACCACACCCGCCGGCCAGCTGCGCGGGGTGTCGGGGCGGGTGGTGCCGACGACCACTAGCGGCCTGCTGAACCCCCCGCCCGCGTAAGCGTCAAGCAGCCAGTTGAGCCCCTTATAGGGTCCCAGGGCCCCTACGAACAGGGCGTAGCCATCGGCCGGCAGCCACGCAGGTCGTTGTGCTGGCGGTGGCGGCTGCGCCGAGGTCGGCGGAATCACGCTGATCGCGCGGTCGCGGGGGATGGCGCAGCGGCTGGAATCCGCGACGAACTGGCTGATCGCCACCCAGGATTCGACGCGGGCGTGCAGCGGTCGAGCGGCGCGCAGACCCGTTGTAAGGGCCACGCCTTTCACGATGCCGTACTGGCCGGGGGCGCAGCGCAAGCAAACGTCAAGCCGCGGACCGGAGCATGGCTTGAGATCGTTGCGCAGCAACGTTTTACGCACGCAAGCAAAGCTGTGATCGTGCAGCGTCACAACCAGCCGGAACCGCCGGTGCCTCCCGATTGCCAGGCACGAGTAGGAGATCCAGCCCTGCGTGTGAACGACATCGGGACGCAGGTCATCGATGATCCGCCGGAGCGCCGCGACCACGCCTGGATCAGGTACCGGCGGATGGAACGGGACCTCGGCGCGCTCATACCAGCCCGCCAGGGCTCGACCGGACCAGCCAGCGACTCTCCTGACCCGGAACCCGTCGACAGCCTCGTCCACCGCAGTGCCGGGCAGCTGCGCCGTCACAACGGTTACCTCGTGACCGCGCCGCGCAAGCTCCTGGGAAAGCGTCCTGACATGCAGTTCCATGCCGCCGACGAACGGCTCGAAGAGGTCGGTGACCTGCAGAATCCTCAGCGGTCGTGGCATGTGATCACCGGGACTCGTGAGCCTGGTTGACGCGTTCATCAGGCGCCGTCTGCTCCGGTGGCGGCCTGGGATGGGCCAGCCTGATGCCTCGGCTCGGTTCGGTGCAGTCGGCCGATCAACGCTCGGTAGGTGTCGACGGTTGCTTGCCAGGTGTGCGGGTTTGGGTACCGCTTGCCGCGGCGTTCGGGGAGTTGCAGCAGGGCATCCCGTAGTGCGATCGGGTCACGTGGCGGCACCAGCACGGCGCCGCTGTAGTCCCGGACCACCTCCACCAGACCTCCGACTGCGGTCACGATCACCGGCAGCCCGGCAGCCATGGCGATGTGCAGCGGTCCTGACATCGAGGACCGGTGATAGGGCAGCACGATGGCGTCAGCCTGGGCGACATAAGCGGCGAGTTCTGCGTCAGTGACGTAACGGTCAACGCGCTCGATCAAGTCCGCGTGCGGGCTGCGGTCGATGGCCTCATCCGGAGCTGTCCAGCCCTCCCACGTCTCGCCGACCACGGACAAGCGGAACCGGCTGGCCTCATCACGGTCGAACGCGCTGAACGCGGCGACCAGATCCTCGACCCCCTTAAACGGGCGGATCACACCCATGTACAAGAGCCGGAACGGGGCATCTGGAGCGGCATCGACAGTGACGGCCGCCGACCGGACGACGTGGTCGTAAGGACCGTGCGGCACCACCTGGACGAGCGCGTCTCCCAGTGGGTACGCCGCCGGGATGGCCTGCAAGTCGAAGTTGGAGTGGACCACGTGAGCATCCACCAGGGACAGCAGGCGAGGGATCAGCGCCCGGACGTAACGCCGGGCGCCGGGGAACGCCGCCTCGCCTACATCCTGCCCTTCGTGCCACTCGAGGATGACCCGCGCACCCCGCCGGGCAGCGTATCTGGCCAAGCGCAGGTACGTATGCAGGACGGCGCCAGTCCACCATTCGAGTATCAGGACGGTAGGACGCTGACTGTCGAGGTATCTCAGCGCATTGGTGAGGGACGGCCCCCAGTACCAGTCCACGCCGTCGTACACCGGCACATTGGGCGGATAGACCACCGCATCGGCCACGTCGGCGCCCACGTGGTCGCGGCCTGGGTAAAGACGCCGTGGCACGAGACGGCGCATGAGCAAGGCACCAACGTCGTACTCGTCCGCGAGGGCGGAGGAGAGCAGGTAAGTGTAATGACTGATCCCGGACGCGAAGAGCCGGCCTGACCCGACAACAATCACCCGCTCCGGACAAGCCTGCTCAGTCGCCGTCACCTGTCGGCCCCCTTATCTGCCGACCCGGACGTTCCCGAAAGCTCCAACAAAGCGCGGGATCTCTCCAGCATCGGCGGAGGTGCGCAGGTCAAACGTGACGAACACGTCACCTGATACTCCTCCAATCATCAGCTCCCCCAGCCGCTCGCTGCTTCGGTCCGGCTACTAGCGTCGACGAGGCGGTGCTTTCACGGACCACCTGGACCACTTTGGCGGGCAGCACGCAAATCGGCGGCTCCGTGGCGGGCGGGCGCTGGGTACGACGCCGTTCTGTGAGGATGGTTCGCAGTACACGACGACCGTCACGAAAAGCGTTCAGGTTGCTAACTCCGTGAATTCGGGCGTGCTCGAAACTCGGGACTTCGGCGACGACTAGCCCCGCCTTGGCGGCGCGAACGTGGATGAGCGTCTCGACCTCAAACCCGTCGCCCCAAAGCCGCCCGTCGCCGTCAGATCGCGGTGGAGAGATAGCGTCCAAGCCCAAAACCGACGCGTGCCGCCGCCAGAAGACGTTAAACCCATAGCAAAGATCTGAATAGTTTCTGCCATAGCACGCATTGAAAAAGGCCGTCAGGAAGTAATTGCCGAAACTGCGTAGATGCGTGATGTCGCTACTGCCGCCGCCTTCGACGAATCGCGTTCCTTTGGCAAAGTCCGCGCCGTCAAGGAGCGCCTTTACGAACCGTGGGATCTCGCCTGGGTCAGCTGAGCCGTCAGCGTCGACCA
>OCZU010003125.1_pt1 | contig 10469 bp, 5 predicted proteins | sample 1539001 | NCBI WGS metagenome assembly OCZU01 (sample SAMEA3539306, study PRJEB22396) | soil metagenome | biome: tundra; feature: field; material: soil | place: USA | collected 2010-05 | depth 0.15 m | reverse complement strand
GCGTAATTGCGGAAGTCACGAAGTCGCAGATGGGCCAGATGCACGCGGAGAAAATAGGAGCGCGGACAGCCTGTCCGCGAGATTTTTTACGATTTTGATGATCGCCGAAATCCATTTTTGACAAGGAGCGCCGGTCTCCGACCCGGCGTGAAGAGGAAGACCCATGCCCAACGCGCCGGATCGGAGATCGGCGCTCCGCTCCATTGCCCGGAACATTTTTGCCTTGAAAGCCTCGTTTACTGAGGCGGCAACAACGCAACATGCGTCGGCTGGTCGCGGTCGCACGCGAGCCAGCCGTCTTTCAATTCCAACTCCACGGCTTGAATGGAACTGCGGCGTTGTTCGTGAGTGTCCTTGCGCGCGTCCGCTCCGCGCCGGCCGGGATGCGTGAAATAAAAAAGAAACGCGCGGTCGCCGCTCACAACGACATCGGGATGTCCGCCGATAACCTGGTCGTCTTCACCTTTGCCGGGTTGGGCGAGGAGATTCACCGGCTGTTTCTCCCAGTTGCTCGCATCATCGGAACGAAACACGCCGAGTCCTTTCCATTCATCAATGATCACCCAGTATTGATTGTGCCAGCGAAACCCTTTCGGTCCTTCGCCACGGCTTTTGAATGCGAGGCCTTTGTCGGTCCACGTCGCGAGATCGGGACTGTCGGCGTAGTTGATGGATTTGCCGGCGCGCTCGTTGTTGTAATAAAGCCGCCACGTTCCGTCCGGCATCCGTTCGATACTCGGGTCAATTACCCGATCGGACGCCAGCGAAAGTTTTCGCGGATCCGTCCAGTGCAGAAGATTGGTGCTCGTGAGCTGCACGATGTCGCGCGGATGGTTCCAATCCTCAAAAATGCCGGGCACGACAGTGAGAAACATCTGCCAGGTTCCGTCCGGCGCGCGGGTCACGTCGGGCGCCCAGCACGTGATATTGGTCCCGCCGGATTCCGGCGGCAGATCAAATCGCGCGGTGCCGACGTATTTCCAAGTCGCTCCGCCGTCCGCCGATTCCGCAATGCCGATGGGCGTGCCGTGTACCCATGTGACTCCCGACAAGCCCGGCACGTTCGCGCGGCGGTTAGTGTAAAACATCCACCAGCGTTTGACCTGCGGATTCCAAATCAAAACCGGGTCGGCTGCGCCATCGTAAACTGGATCGCGATAAAGCGGCTTGGAAGCGACCAGGCCGGACCCTGCGGCAAGCGCGGTCGGCGCGATCAAAGCCAGGATGAGAAACAAACCGGGTGATTTCATAATGGAGCGCAGGCATACAGGGCGCCAAAGTGATAAGCAAGCCAAGCGAATCTTAACCGTAACCATGCAGTTGAGAAATGGGTGCGGTGCGAAAGGAGCGCGGGCTTCAGCCCGCTTCAACGCTCACACGACCAGTCGTTGCCGAATATCAAAGCGTGATCCACGTTGAAGCGGCGTAAATGCCTCGCTCCTGCGCGCCCACCGCCCCATCCGCTCTCGCCGGAAGTTTTCAAGTTACAGCGGGTCCTTCTTTGCAAGGAGCGCGGCTATGTCGGAGACCAGCCGCAGCATTTTCTACCCGCTGCGGCTGACGCTGCGCGCACAGCCGCGCTCCGCAACATTCCAAACCAGGACACTACCGAAACCTAAAATGCGTTGCGCCAGCCCGCGACGACGTGAGATGATTAACGCCGCATGGACGAACAAAACGCCAATCCGGCCAGGCCTCGCTACCGCTGGCCGAGGTTTGTTCTGGCCGCGCTGGTTTTGGGAGCGGTGCTGGTGGTGGTGTGGATGAGCGTGGCGGTGCGACAAATCAGGGAAAGGCGTGAGTCCAATCCCTGGGCAATGCCCGGATCGGGAATCGAAAATTCAGTCCGCGACACAAACACTCAATCCACCAACGTTTTGCTGGCCGGATTCCGCGATGCGCTTTCCGGCGGTGTCGCGGCGGCGGGCCGGAAAATTTTTTTTGAAAAGCCGGAGGCCAGTTGCAGCAAGTGCCACAAAGTCGCCGGACAAGGTGGCGACACGGGGCCGGCGCTCGACGGCGTGGGCGCGCGGCGGTCGCGCGAATTCATTTTGGAGGCAATTCTTTATCCGAACCTGCATGCGCTGACCAACTATGAAATCGTGATCGTGCTTTTGAGAAATGGCACTGCCCGTTCGGGAATGCTCAAGAGCGAGGACGCAACGAACCTCGTGGTCAACACCTCCGAAGACGGGTTGGTGAAGATCAGCAAAAGCGACATTCAGCTTCGCCAAAAGGGAATGTCGCCGATGCCGGAGGGGCTGGGGCAGATTATTCCGCGGCAGGATTTGCGCGATTTGGTTGAATACGTTCAGAGCCTCAAAAAATAGCGGCTCAAATTTCGCCGCGACCAAGACAACCCCGGGAGGGCCTGTCAGAGGGTGGGTAAGATCGGCAAAATGTCGTCGTGAATAAAAACAAATTGCATTTTGCTCCCGGCTCGGTCATAAATCTTGCATGTTCGCCACGGGTTATTCCGACAATACAGATGGAATCGCGAATGATTCACAAGGTTCGGCAACCAGGAAATTCACATTCCCATGCTTCCTGTTGGCGTTTTAATTCCCACCCGCAACTCGATGGCGTTCCTGCCGCGCCATGTCGAGACAATGCGCCATTGGCTGGATCTCGCGCAGGAAATCGTCGTGGTGGACAGCGAATCGCGCGATGGAACGGTGGAGTTTCTGCGGGCGAAATTGCCGGCGGACAAAACGCGCTTCTTCAAACATCCGCCGGGACTTTACCAGTCGTGGAATTTCGGCGTCCAGCAGGTCAGCGCGCAGCACACCTACGTCTCGACGGTTGGAGATGAAATCAGCCGCGAGGGTTTTGCGCATCTAGCGGAAGTGGCGGAACGTTTTTCCTCCGACGTCGTGATCAGCCCGCCGGGTTTTGTGGACGAGGCGGGGCGGCCGGCGCACGCCAACCACTGGCCGGTGCATCGGATCATTTCGCATCTGAATTTGCAGCGCGAAACCTGCCTGGAAGGAATCGTTCCGTTTTTGGTCGCGTTGACTTTTCTTCCCTTTGCAATTCTCGGCAGTTCCGCCAGCAACCTTTATCGCACGACCGTGCTTCAGGAAAATCCACTGCCCACGGACTTTGGCTGGAATGGCGACGGTGCCTGGGGTCTGGCCAATGCGTGGAAGATCCGGCTCGTCGTGACACCGCGGCGCATGAGTTTTTTCAGGAAACATCGCAAGCTGTATCCGCTTTGTGAATACACGGCCATGGATTCCGACCGGAGGATGTTGGACGCCGGACTGGCAGCGCTTCAACAAGCCTTGTCTCTGCGGCCCGAAATGAAAGCCGAAGCGGCGCGACTCGGGCTGGAACGTTTCATTGCCGCGAAGGAGCTGGCGCAGAGCTGGCGCGCGGAATTAATGCGGCAGCGTTCCCGCGCATGGCCGTGGGTGCTCAATCCATTGGCGTGGCGCGCCCGTTCCCGCCGTATCGCCGAACAACACCGGTGCGAAGCGCTGCTGAAGTCGGTGCTCGTATCCGCGCCCGCGCTGGAACCCGCAGCCACCTTTGCGGTTGCCTCACCCTGAGTTTGCGCGCTTGTTCGCGGTCGGTGGTTGCAACCCCGCCGGTCTGTGGCAAGCCTTGAGGTCACGCACATGGATTGGGCCAATTGGCATAAAAACTACGACACCTCACCGGGCTTTCAAGCACGGCTGAAAATCGTTTGCGCACAAATCGCCGCCACGCTTGACGAGTGTCCCTCCGGCCCGATTAAAATCATCAGCATCTGCGCGGGCGACGGGCGTGACCTGATCGTCGCGCTGCAAAATCATCCCCGGCGGAACGATGTGGCCGCCGCACTCCTTGAGCTAAATTCTGAATCGATCTCTCGCGGCAAAGAAGCGGCGGCACGGGCGGGATTGCAGCGGCAGCTTCGGTTCGTTCAAGCCGACGCCTCGCTGGCCTCCAATTATCCCGGTATCGGTCACGCTGATCTCGTGATCCTGTCCGGCCTCCTGACACATCTGCGGCCCGAAGATGTTTCCCGCCTGATTGGCAGTCTCCCCATGCTCTGCAAACCGGGCGGCTGCGTGATTTGGAACCGCCAGATCGTCGTTCTCCACGGAAAGGAGCAGGTGCCGAAGATTCGGGAACTTTTCCAGCGGACCGGGTTCGAGGAAGTTCAATTCGAGATCACCGGCCAGAACGGCTTCGCAGTGGGCCGCTCCCGCTACGCCGGCCAAATGGCGGCGCTGGATCCGCTGCGCGAGTTGTTCAAGTTTGTGGGACTCGATCTTCTTGAGCGCGAAGCAACGATGGAGGGCCAACGTTTCGCCGCCAACCTGGACGCGGAGCAATCCATTCCCGCGTGCTTCGAGCAAATCGCAACGTTTCATGACTCACGCTCGGCCATCGGTTCGGGCGCGTGGCAGCCGGCTTGCGGTGAATTGAACACGGCGGCGAATTTCCTCGCCCGTGCGCTGGTTTCGCGCGGTGGCATGCCGGGAGATCGCGTGGCAATTTTGATGCGGCATGACGGCCCGCAAATCGCGGCAGTTCTCGCCACGCTCAAAGCGGCCAGAGTGGTCGTGGTGCTGAATCCCACCGATCCGCCGGCGCGGCTCAGGCAGGTTCTTGACGACGCGGAACCCAGCTTGCTGGTGACCGATCTGCCGAACCGCGCAATTGCGGAGCAAATTGTGAAACCGAATTGCGCCGTCGTTTTCTTCGAGGAAAATTCCTCCGGCGCGGAAGGGGTGGAACCTGGCCTGGGAGCGCCGGCGTCTCGCCGGCGTGTTGATCAGGATCTCGCCGGCGGGACGCCGGCGCTCCCAGGCGCAGACGCCAATTTGAACCTCAAAATTTCTCCGGGTGATCCGGCCTTTCTCATTTACACCTCGGGTTCGACCGGACGACCGAAGGGCGTGGTGCAAACGCATCGCACCATTCTGCACAACGCGTTCCGGCTCACTCGCGGAATGAAACTTAGCGCGGAAGACCGCATCATCCTGCTGGCTTCGTTGAGCGGCGGTCAAGGTGTGGCCACGACGTGGTGCGCGCTGCTTAATGGCGCGGCGCTCTGTCCATTTCCCGCGATGGAGAAGGGCGTCACCGGCCTCGCGGAATGGCTGCGCTTGCGCCGGATCACCGTTTATGTTTCGTCCGCTTCATTGTTCCGGCATTTCCTGCGGACACTTGATGGCGGCGGGCATTTCGCGGAGGTGCGCCTGGTGAGGCTGGGCGCGGAGTCCGGCACGGCGGAAGATTTCGCGGCGTTCCAGCGGTACTTCAGAGAGGATTGCGTTCTATTGCACTCGCTCTCGTCTTCTGAGACCGGAAACATTTCACAATTCCTTTTGACTCAACATGACCGCGTCAGCACGGGGCGTTTGCCGTTGGGCATCCCGGTGGAAGGAATGGAAATCCTTCTGCTCGACGACGAAGGCCGCGAAGTACCCGCAGGCGAAACCGGAGAAATCGTGGTCAAAAGCCGCTATCTCTCGCCCGGTTACTGGCACAACGATTCGTTGACGGCCCAAAAATTTTCAGAAACCGGCCAGGAAGGTCTCCGCATTTTTCGCACCGGCGATCTGGGCCGTCGCAACGCGGACGGACTGCTCATGCACGTGGGACGCAAGGACGCGCAGGTGAAAATTCGCGGCTATCGGATTGAATTGTCCGAAATCGAGGATGCGCTTGCCCGCCTGCCCGAAGTGGAAAAGGCCGTGGTGTGCGCGCGGGCGACGTCCGACCAAGATGCCCAGCTCATCGCCTACGCCATTCGGCGCCACGGTCAAACTTGCACGGCAGACACGTTACGCCACGCGCTGCGAGCCACACTGCCGGGCTACATGACGCCCGCCGGCTTTGTTTTTCTCGAAAATTTTCCACTCACGCCCCATGGCAAAATTGATCGCGAGGCGCTGGAGAAGATTGACCTGCACATTCCGGAGCGGGCTTTGTTGGAAAATCCCTCAACTGAAACGGAAGTTCTGCTCGCGGGGACTTGGAAACAGATTTTCAAGAGCGATTTCATTGCGCGGCAGGACAATTTTTTTGACCTCGGCGGCGATTCTCTCGGCGCAGCGGTCGTGGCGGCGCGCGTTTACGGCGCGCTCGAAGTGGAGTTGCCTCTGCGCGCTTTTGCCGATCATCCCACGCTGGCGGAATTGTCCGGCGTGATTGACGAATTGCGGCGTTTGGGCCGTGCGCCCACCGCACCGAAACTCGGACGGGTGCCGCGCGATGCGCCGTTGCCGTTGTCCTTTGAGCAGGAGCACACCTGGAGGCATGCGCGAAGGGGGAAGCAGGCGGACGGCTACACGGTCGCGACGTGCTATCGCCTGCAAGGCCCGCTTGATGTCGGCATTTTGCGCGAGTGCGTGAATTATCTGGTGCAACGCCACGAGATGTTGCGCACGACGTTTGACGAAGTGGCGGGCAACCCGGTGCAGATCGTTCATCTCGCCGCGCCGATTTCCTGGCGGCAATTTGATTTCAACGGAGCACCGGACGCCGAGGAAAAAGCGGCGCGGCTGTTGCAGGACGACGCGCGGCAGGCATTCGATTTGACGCGCGGTCCGCTCATCCGATTCTCGCTGGTGAAAATCCGCGCTGCCGAACACCGGCTGCTGAGTGTCACGCATCACATCATTTTGGACGCCTGGTCCTGGAAGATTTTTTTTCGCGAGCTTGGCGTTTTGTACGAGGCGAAACTGCGCGGCGACGCTCCGCCCCTGCCGGAATTCGAGCCGCTGCAATATGGCGATTACGCGGTGTGGCAACGACAGATGCTGCGGCCCGATCAACCGGCCTTTCGCGACACGGTCGAATGGTGGCGCGAACAATCCCTGCGCCGCGCTTCGGATTGGCGGGTGAAATTTTTTTCAGCCGGCCCGCGCGCGACACAATTGCCGCTGCGCCGGTTTCGGAAACGGCACGATGCAGCGCCCGTGGAAGGATTGATCTGGTGGGGCATTGATCCCGCAACGTCGCGGCGGCTTGATCAAATCGGACGCGAGGCGCGGGCGACTTATTACATGACACGGTTGGCGGTGTTCGCCGCGCTGGTGGCGGCGGAATCCGGGCGGGCGGAGGTGATTCTCGGCACCTATGCCACCAATCGCAATAGCGTGGAACTGCTAAACATGTTTGGCTTTTTCGCCAATCCAACCGCGCTGCGGCTGCACTGCGATTTGAACCGGACGTTTCGCGAATGGCTGACCGAGGTGCGCGAGGTGGTGATCGAAACGCAGGCGCACGCGGAAATTCCCCATGACGAGTTGTGCCGGGAGTTACGCAAAGCGGGCGTGAAGCCGCTCAAGTTTGACCTGATGGTCGGCGTGTCCGATCACACCGCCCCGGTGCGTTTCGGCGGCATCGAATTGACATGGCTGGAACGGCGCATGGAAGCCATGCCAACGGGTTTCACGCTCACGTTCGACCAGCATAACGAGGGACATCGTTGTTGGACGGCATTTGATGCGCGCATTTACGATCCGGCACAAGTTCGTGATTTCATCACCCGGCTCGTCCGCTTGCTTGACGCTGTGTCGCACAATCCAAAGTTGCCCGTTGCAAAGCTGATTGCGATGAGGTAGGCCAACTTTTGATTTAGCGCAATTCGGCGAGCGAAGCGCGGTGAAGATGCCTGTCGAACTGTGCCCACACGTAGCCACCGCCGATTTGGATGTGCCTTACTGAGCCTCCTTGAATATAGCAAAAATTTCGGACCTTTCCTTGCTTCAAGTCCACCAATGCCATGAATGCTTCGCCACCAACCCACAAGTTACCATTATCCCATGCCATCGTCCTTGGAGGATTGGGCAACCCATCCGCATCAGTGAGGATCTGCCATCGGCCGTCTTGAAGAGTGCCTATCTCCAGCCCGCCTTTGTCGCCAAGCACGCCATAGCTCGTGCGAACCATCAAGTTGCTGTTGGCCCGCGCTTTTGAGGTTGCCTGGGCAAGTTGTTCTTGTGACACGGCAAACACCGTTTTTTCCATCGGTATATTAGTCTGGCCACGCTTGATCTTGCTTTCGATTTCAACTTGCAGTTGATGGATGCCAACGCCTTCAACCAGATATCGGCCATCCACAGCAATGGAATTGATTGCGAAGCCGTTTTGATTCGGCAAAGTTGCCCAAGAATTGGTCGCTGCAGAAAACCGTTGCAGCCCCTTCCCGGAGACAAGCGCGAGAACATCACCATTCATCATGCTTGCAAGGTCGACGACCGGATGCCGCGGCGGGCCATCAAGCGGATCAACGACGAGTTCGGGAGCATACCCGTTGGTGCCCAAGGCGGGCATAAACGATCTGAAATGCCGAGACGACAAGTCCAGTTTGCCCAAACCTCCAGAGCTCCCTTGACCATAGCCTATCCACAGGTTGTCGCCTGTCAGGTGGAGTTGGGAGACCGAATCCATCAGCAAACCATCGGTTACTGTAAATCGGCGATAGTGCTGGCTGGCTTTGTCCACTTCCACCAAACCGGCTCCGGCAGTTCCTGCCCAAGCATTGGATTCGCCAACCCAAATACAGGTAAACGGCACTTTGCCATCCATGGGCAAAGAAATTCTTAGATTGGTTTTCAAGTTGAAATCCAGGTGGCGTATTTCGGCATGGCTGGCGATCCAAAGACCAGTGGAATCAACTGCAAAAGCTGACGCATCATCGAGATCAAGGCAGGGCTTGCCCAAATCAAACTCACGCGGGTCACCTACATGTGTCAACCCGAGCTTCTGCTCGCAAAAGGCTGCATATTTGCCGGTTAGAATCGTCCCAGAACGGTCAACCCAATGACCGCGGATCGGTCCCTCAAGTATCCTAATGACAACGGGACGGTTTGAGTAGCACTGGAATATTCTCAGAGCGTTCAGCCATTGCTCATGTTCAAAATACTCAAGCGCGAGAACGAGTCTTTCATCGTCAGAGTAATTGGCATTTGCGGCGCGAGCCTTCTGCTCGTGGCCGATGATTATCGCGGCCATCTCGAAGCAGGCATGTTCATAACACCACGGTAGAATTACATGATGCATGTCTCCCCAAAAGTCCTCTGATTTGTTCACTTGATCAGAGTGCTCATTGCACCAATCGAGCGTTTTCTGAAATTCGGCGATGATCGGGGCATTCGTGTCCACCTGCAGGCTAACCACCGCACCCTGCAAGTGTGGTCGCAACCCGGGGAATTTCGCCTGCACCTCGGGCAGGAGATCAATCAATGCTCGGGCGGCGGCAGACTCGTTGGTGCCAAAAGTCCGCGCGAAAACTTGCATGGCGGAGGCAAGCCCAAGATGTCCTGTGCCGTCCTTATATGACTGAATCTCTTTCAGCAGATTGGTTTTTGCCTGTTCCAAAGCAATGGCATTACTGGTGTCTTGGCTGGCATTGCCAACATTCCTGTCCTGTAGAAATTTTAGATACCTGGCCGCGCGATCGGCTTCTTGTTGAAAGTATGCTTTTGCCCGTGGGTTGGCGCTTTGAGCCGCTGCCTTCGCGTACCAAGGCTGTTCTCCCCAGGCGCCTTCCCCATAAAACGAATCTCCCAGATGCCTCTGGGCCACGGCTACCCATTTGTCTTCCGCCGGTTCTTCCAGAACTTGCTGGTAGCATGCGCGGGCTTCATCACGATGATTTATGACGGGGTTCTGCAGACAGGCCGCGAGGCAAAGTCTTGCTTCTCGATTGGTGGGATCGAGGATCAAGACAGTCTGAAAAGCGCGAATTGCTTCCTGAATGTTCTGTTTGCGACGGATTGCCTCCTCTCCCCTGACTGACCTATCCCTGCCCTCCACAATAGGCAGTCCGTTCAACATGTCGAAAGACATAAAGGCCGTTTGTGCTGCCAGCCCGTGCTGATTGAATAAGTCCTTGCCAAGTTCCAACTGGTTTATGGCCTCCGTGCGGCGGTTTGGCACGAGGACAATTGCTTTCTGGTTGATCTGCGCTTCTATCGTTTGCTGGATCTGCCGAAACAGAGGTTCGCTTGGCGGACCCCGCAACATTACTTCCTTCGGATGAAGGCCAAAGATGTGGGCAACATTGAGCAATACCTCTACTTCAAAGCCATTGTTTTCGTAAGACTGATAGCGGCCGGTCACCAGCCAGTAGGCCGACTGCATCGGCTGCACGCTGCCGCTGCTCTCTTCAGTCAACCCGGCGAGATCCAAATGCACTTCTTGCAACAGGGTGTCCACGTACTCCCGCTCCAGCAAAGTGACATTGGCACTCTGGAAGGCGGACAGCAGATACCCGCGCAATTGGGTTGGAAAATTGGCCTGGCGGTTATTGACGCTTAAATCCTCAAACGCGCCGATGGCGAGATAGACACGAGGTTTGGCAGTGGCAGCGTTTTGCCGGCTCTGGCGGACAAACGCGGCGATGGCTGCGGCAACCTTCGTCGGGGATTCATCGCCGGAGAAAACTCCCGCATCGCGTAGAATGCCCGTGCGTGCGTCCACAACGCGAACCACGATTGAATTGGTTCCGTTGATCTTCGCCT
>OCZU010003124.1_pt1 | contig 10471 bp, 11 predicted proteins | sample 1539001 | NCBI WGS metagenome assembly OCZU01 (sample SAMEA3539306, study PRJEB22396) | soil metagenome | biome: tundra; feature: field; material: soil | place: USA | collected 2010-05 | depth 0.15 m | reverse complement strand
TGATCCTCGAGGTCAAGGCGGGCGAGGGCGGCGAGGAGTCGGCGCTGTTCGCCGGTGACCTGCTGCGGATGTACCTGCGCTTCGCTGAGCGGCAGGGCTGGAAGACCGAGCTTCTCGACTCGACCACGACCGGGCTGGGCGGCTACAAGGACGCCACCGTCGCGGTCAAATCCACCGGACGCAGCCGCGGGCAGACGGCCGGCCGTGACGGTGCCTGGGCGCGGCTGAAGTACGAGGGCGGCGTGCACCGGGTCCAGCGGGTGCCGGTCACCGAGTCGCAGGGCCGCATCCACACCTCAGCGGCCGGCGTGCTGGTCATGCCCGAGGCCGATCCGGTCGAGGTCACCATCGACCCGGGCGATCTGAAGGTGGACGTGTTCCGCTCGTCCGGGCCTGGCGGCCAGAGCGTCAACACCACCGACTCCGCGGTCCGCATCACGCACCTGCCGACCGGCATCGTGGTGTCCTGCCAGAACGAGAAGAGCCAGCTGCAGAACAAGGAGCAGGCGATGCGGATCCTGCGCGCCCGGCTGCTGGCCCAGGCCCAGCAGGAGGCGGCCGCGCAGGCGGCGGCCGACCGCCGCAGCCAGGTCAGCACCGTGGACAGGTCGCAGCGGGTCCGTACCTACAACTTCCCGGAGAACCGGATCTCCGACCACCGGGTCGGCTACAAGGCCTACAACCTGGACCAGGTCATCGACGGAGACCTCGACGCGGTGATCAGCGCGCTGGTGCAAGCCGACCGCGCCGAGAAGCTCGCGGCCGCCGATGTGGCCTGAGCTGTTCCCGCTGCGATGAGCCTGCTGCTCGATGAGATCGCCATGGCGGCCGCCCGGCTGGCCGAGGCCGGGGTGGAGTCGCCGCGCGCCGACGCCGAGCTGATCGCCGCGCACGTGCACGGCGTGGCCCGCAGCGCGCTGCACACGGTGCCTGACGCCGCGTTCGACGCTCGGTTCTGGGACGACGTCGCCCGGCGGGCGTCCCGCGAGCCGTTGCAGCACATCACCGGGCTGGCCTACTTCCGCTACCTCGACCTTCAGGTGGGCCCCGGCGTGTTCGTGCCGCGCCAGGAGACCGAGGTGATGACCGGCTGGGCCATCGATGAGCTGCGGAAGATGGACATCGCCGAGCCCACGGTGGCCGACCTCGGGACCGGTTCGGGCGCGATCGCCCTGGCCATCGCCCAGGAGGTGCCGCGGGCCCAGGTGCACGCGGTGGAAGCGGACCCGCTGGCGCGCAGCTGGACGGAGCGCAACGTCGCCCGCTGCGAGGCGGCCGCGCCGCACATGACCGGCCGGGTCACCCTGCACGGCGCCGACTTTGCCGCTGCGCTTCCTGACCTTGACGGCGGGATTGACCTGGTCATCAGCAATCCGCCGTATATCCCGTTCAACAGCTGGGTTCCGCCGGAAGTCGGCGAATACGATCCTGCGACGGCATTGTGGGGCGGCGCGGACGGGCTGGACGCGATCCGGGTGATCGAGCAGGTCGCCAAGCGCCTGCTCCGCCCGGGCGGGCTGGTCGCCGTCGAGCACGGAGCACCCCAGGGGGCCGCCGTCTACTGGGTTTTCGCCGAGGAGAACGGCTGGCGGGCCACCCGCAACCACAGCGACCTCGCCGGCCGGGACCGGTTCGTCACCGCTGTGGCAGGATGAGCGGCCATGAGCGCCAGGTATGACTGCGCGGACGAGGCGCAGCGGAGCGAGGGCCTGTCCGCGGCGGCCACCGCGCTGCGCATCGGCGAGCTGGTCGTGCTGCCGACCGACACGGTGTACGGGGTGGGCGCCGACGCGTTCCATCCGGCCGCGGTGGCCAGCCTGCTCGCGGCCAAGGGGCGGGGCCGGGAGATGCCGCCTCCGGTGCTGGTCGGAACGGTGCGGGCGGCTTCAGCGCTGATCGAGGATTTCGGGACATACGGGCATGACCTCATCGACGAGTTCTGGCCGGGCGGCCTCACCCTGGTCTGCCGGGCCAGCCGGACGCTGAACTGGGACCTGGGCGACACCCGCGGCACGGTCGCGGTCCGGATGCCGCTGCATCCCGTCGCGCTGGAGCTGCTGAAGGAGACCGGCCCGCTCGCGGTCAGCAGCGCCAACCGCACCGGCTCGCCGCCGGCGGTCACGGCGGAGCAGGCGGAGCAGGAGCTGGGCGACGTGGTCTCGGTCTACCTGGACGACGGGCCATGCCCGGGCGACGTTCCGTCCACCATTGTTGACCTGACCGGCCCCACGCCGCGGCTGCTGCGTCCCGGGGTGGTCTCCATCGGACGGCTCCGCGAGGTGACGGCGCTGGTCACCGTCAATGACCCGGCCCCCGGCAGCTGACGCTCGCGCCCGGTCACCGGGCCGGTGTTCTAGAGTTGCCCTAATGCCAGGACAACCCGACCGGACATGGTGAGCGGCCGTGCGTGAGTACGGTCTGACGCTCCTCATCACGGCTGCTGTCACCTACCTGCTCACGCCGCTAGTGCGCCGGGTGGCGATCTCCGTCGGCGCGATGCACGCCGCCCGCGACCGGGATGTGCATGTCGTGCCCATTCCGCTGCTCGGCGGGCTGGCCATGTATGGCGGGCTGGCGGCCGGGCTCATGGTGGCCAGCCAGGTCGAGCCGCTGCGCAGGAACGTGTTCGTCGGCAGCCGGATGGGCGCTGGGCTGCTGCTGGCCGGCGGCGTGATCGTGGCCGTCGGCTTCGTGGATGACCGGTGGGGCCTGAACCCGATCAGCAAGCTGGCCGGCCAGGTGGCCGCCGCCGCCATCCTGGTCTGGAGCGGCGCCCAGCTGGCCTGGCTGCCCGAACCGGGCGGCGGGGCGCTGATCCTGACCTCGAACGAGGCGACCGCGCTGACCATCCTGGTCGTGGTGGCCACCATCAACGCGGTCAACTTCATCGACGGCCTCGATGGCCTGGCCGCCGGGATCGTGTGCATCGCCGCGATTTCGTTCTTCGCCTACTACTTCACGCTCACCCGGGTGGTCAGCATCACCGATCAGGCCGGCCCGGCGCTCGCGGCCGCGCTGGTGGCCGGGGCCTGTCTCGGATTCCTGCCGCACAATTTCTACCCGGCCAGGATTTTCATGGGTGACACCGGCGCGATGCTGCTCGGGCTGCTGCTGGCCTACACCCCGGTCTCCAGCATCGCCTCGCTGAACCCCGCCGCCCTCATCAACTACCGTGGCGGCACGGTGAACCGGTTCCCGGAGATCCTGCCGCTGCTGCTGCCCGCCGCCATCCTGGTGATCCCGTACGCCGACCTGCTGCTCGCAGTCATCCGGCGGACCAGGGCGGGCATGTCGCCGTTCGCCCCGGACCGGGGGCACCTGCATCACCGGCTGCTGGACATCGGTCACTCGCACCGGCAGAGCGTGCTGATCATGTACCTGTGGGCAGCGCTCTTCGCGGGGCTGGTGGTCTGGCTGTCGGTAGCGAAGACCCAGCTGTTCGTGTTCGCGGTAGCCACCCTGGCCGCGGTGCTGGTGCTCTTGCTGATGTCGATGCCGCGGCTGCGCTGGTGGCGACGGGGCCAAGGCGCTCGAGGTGCCCGTGGCGTGCGTGTCAGCAGGCCGACGGCACCCCGGGCGGCGGCCCGGTCTGCGGCGGCGGCCCGGTCCGCGGCGGATGTCTCGGCAGACGCGGACGCACCGACCGCCGTGCTGGCTGCCCAGTCGTTGCCCGTCGACGCCGAGCGCGGGCCAGCCACCGGGGCGCCCGCCCGCCCGCGCTGACTCGTGGCTACCCGGACCGGTCTTACCTGCTTGACCGAGTTTGGGTAGTCAGTGACCGGTACCGTCAACCGGCACATTCGTTACTTAAGTGATCTACCGAATCGATCCGGGGGGAGCTTGTGATATCTTTCACGAGCACCCACTCGCAGATGAGAACAAGATCCGTGATACGTTTCCAACGCCTGCTGATGCTGTCGCGCCGCACCCGCGGGGCGGCGGTGCGGTACCACTTGGGCACCGCGTCGGGAAGCCGATCATTCTCGCAGGCTGACCTGGTCCCGTCGAGTTCCCCCGGAGCCGATTAGATGCTGGCAGACTATGCCTGGATCGTCCGCCGGTCGGCGGCCGTCGCTGCCGTCGTCGGCGCGGCGATGGTCGGGCTCGGTGCCGGTCTCGGCGGCAGTAAGGGGCTGATCGGAGCCGTCATCGGGGTGGCTCTTGTCGCCGCCTTCTTCGGCATCAGCATCGTTGCCGTGGGCCGCGCGGCGCGGGTCAGCCCGCAGGTCATGATGGCGACCGCGCTCGGCACGTATCTCATCAAGATTGTCGTGCTGCTCTTCCTCGTCGGGCAGTTCCAGGACTCGACCGCGTTCAATCCCCGGATCTTCGGCCTGACCGCGATCGTCTGCATCTTGGCCTACAGCGGGGCTCAGGTGATCTGCACCATGCGCCGGAAGCTGCTGTACGTCCGCCCGGACGGGGAACGGTGACCCGTGGGGCACCCTCGAGACTTGGACGGCGTACCGCGGCCCACGCGCAAGGCTGCCACCGCAGGCCCCTGGCCGCGGTCCGCTTGCGATGAGCGGCAAGGACGACAGCCCGCTGGACAAGAAGCCTTCGCCGGGGCCGCCGAGCGCGAGTGCAGGCTGGGCAGTCACCAGCTATCTGATTGGCGGAATGGCCGTCTACGGCGGTATCGGCTGGCTGGTCGGGCGGTGGACCGGGATCGCGGCGCTGTTCCCGGCCGGGATGCTGCTCGGCCTGGCCCTGGCGATCGCGCTCATCATCTTCCGGTACGCACGGCCCTGACCGCCCGGTGGCGATGCACCCGGACCGGCCCGCCAGGCGTCGCGGCAGCCGACGCGTCCCAGGCGCCCAGCAGAATGACAGCGCGACCAGCCGGAGGAACACACCGTGAGTGACATCCAGGCGATCACGACCGCGAGCGGATGCCACATCTTCACCGGCTGCGGCTATCCTGCCCCGTCGATCAGCTACTTCTACTTCAAGCCGATCTTCTCCATCGGCGGGTTCCATTTCACCAAGCCGATGCTGCTCGCGCTGATCTGCGCGGGCATCGTGCTGGCGTTCTTCGGATTCGCGTTCTCCAAACCGAAGCTGGTCCCGCGCGGCGCGCAGAACGTCGCCGAGCTCGGCGTGCTGTTCGTCAGGGACCAGATACTGCGGCCGCAGCTCGGCAAGAAGGGCGACGGCTTCCTGCCGTTCCTGGTGGCGCTGTTCTTCTTCGTCTGGTTCATGAACATCATGGGGATTATCCCGCTCGCGCAGTTCCCCGCGACGTCGAAGATCGCCTTCCCGCTGGGCCTGACCCTGATGGTCTGGATCACCTACATCACGCTGGGCATCAGGCACCAGGGGCCGATCGGCTACTTCAAGAACATGGCCGTCCCGGCCGGCGCGCCGTGGTGGATCCTGCCGCTGCTGAGCCCGATCGAACTGCTGTCGAACCTTATCGTGCGGCCGTTCACCCTGACCATCCGGCTGTTCGCCAACATGCTGGCCGGCCACCTGCTGCTGCTGGTGTTCGCGCTCGCTTCCTGGTACCTGTTCAGCGCCTCGATCGGCCTGCTCTTCGCCGCGACCTCGTTCATCATGACGATCGTCCTGACCGGGCTTGAGGTGCTGATCCAGGCGCTGCAGGCCTTCATCTTCACCACGCTGACCGCGTTCTACTTCGCGGACGCGATGGAGTCATCGCACTGACCGACTCGACCCTGAACCGATGCAATAAGAGCCCCGGCGGGAAGAGCCGCCGACCGGAAAGAAAGAAACCGACACATGCTTCACTTGGTACATCACCTGCTCGCCGCGAGCGGGCCGGGTACGCCAGCGAGCCCGTACACGATCCACATCGTAAACCTGGGCGCGCTCGTCTACGGCCTGGCCGCGATCGGCCCAGGCATAGGCATCGGCCTGGTATTCGGCCATGCTATTGAGGGAATGGCCCGCCAGCCCGAGGCATCGGGCATCATCACGACCTACATGTGGATCGGGTTCGCGCTGACCGAGGCGCTCGCGCTGATCGGCATCGCGGTCCCGTTCTTCATCAAATGAGGCCCAGGCCGGAGAGGTAGCCGCACATGTTGGACCTGGCGGCGCAGGCGACGCAGAATCCCCTGGTCCCCGACCTGACCGAGCTGATCATCGGCGGGGTCTCGTTCCTGATCGTGTTCGGCCTGCTGGCCAAGGTGCTGCTGCCGCGGATCACCAAGACCCTCGCGGAGCGGACCGACGCGATCGAGGGCGGCCTGGAGCGCGCCAAGGAGGTGCAGGCCGAGGCGCAGCGGGAGCTCGAGCAGTACCGGGCGCAGCTCGCCGAGGCCAGGCATGAGGCCGCGCGGCTTCGTGAGCAGGCCAAGGAGCAGGGTGCCCAGATCATCACGGAGATGCGGCAGCAGGCGCAGGAGGAGGCCCGCAGGCTGACCGAGTCGGCACATGCGCAGATCGAGGCGGACCGGCAGCACGCGCTGAACTCGCTGCGTACCGAGGTCGGCTCGCTCGCGGTGGAGCTGGCCAGCCGGATCGTGGGGGAGGCCCTGCAGGACGAGGCCAGGCAGCGCAGGACGGTGGACAGGTTCCTCGCCGAGCTCGAAGAAGGTGAGTCAGGCCCGGCGGCGGGGGCGAAGGTAGCCCGATGAGAGGCGCAAGCAGGGCGTCGCTCGCCGAGGCCAAGGAGCGGCTGGCCGCGGTCGCGGCAGGCAGCCAGGCCAGCGAGCTTGGGGACGAGCTGTTCGCGGTCACGACACTGCTGGACTCCGAGCCGGCCCTGCTCCGGTCGCTATCCGATTCGGCCCGCGACGCTCAAGCCAGGACGGCCCTGCTCGCGGACCTGCTCGGCGGGAAGGTGTCGCAGCAGACCCTCGACGTGCTTACCGGCGTGGTCAGTGCGCGCTGGTCAGCCCCGGGCGACCTGGCCGACGCGGCCGAGCAGCTGGCGGTGCTCGCCTATGTCGAGGCCGCGGACGGCGACGGCAAGCTCGACGACCTTGAGGACGAGCTATTCAGGTTCAGCCGGATCGTGAACGGCCATCCGGACCTGCGCGCCGTGCTGTCGAACCCGTTCGTGGCCGCGGAGCGTAAGCGGGAACTGCTGAGCGAGCTGCTGGGCAGCAGGGCGACCGCGCAGACATTGCGGCTAGTCACCCAGACTGCGATCCGGCCCAGGGGACGTAGCCTGGATGCAAGCCTGGCCGAATATGCCCGGCTGGCCGCGCAGCGGCGGGCTCGGCTGGTCGCCGAGGTGCATGTGGCGGTCGGGCTCACGGCCGAGCAGCAAGCCAGGCTGCGGGCGGCGCTGTCGGCCGCCTACGGCCATGACGTGCATCTCAACGTGGTGCTCGACCCGGAGGTCATCGGGGGAATGTCAATCAGGACTGGTGACGAGCTCATCGACGGCAGCCTGGCGACCAGGCTCGGCAGCCTCCGGCGCAGGCTGGCCTCCTGAACCGGACCGCCCAGCGGTCAGGCCGCACGAACAGCAACCAGACCCAGACCTTGAGATACCAGATCAAGACGAGAGAGACGGCAGGAAGATGGCGGAGCTGACAATCCGGCCCGATGAGATCCGGGATGCGCTGGCGCACTTCGTTGAGTCTTATGAGCCGGGGGCCGTGGCCGCGGACGAGGTCGGCACCGTCGCCGAGTGCGGCGACGGCATCGCCCGGGTCGAGGGACTGCCCTCGGCCATGGCGAACGAGCTGCTGGAGTTCCCCGGTGGCATCCGCGGCCTCGCGCTCAACCTGGACGTGCGTGAAATCGGCGTGGTCATCCTCGGCGACTTCAGCAAGATCGACGAAGGCCAGCAGGTCCGCCGGACCGGCGAGGTGCTGTCCGTGCCCGTCGGCGACGGCTTCCTCGGGCGCGTGGTCGATCCGCTCGGTATCCCCCTGGACGGCAAGGGCGAGATCGAGGGGACGCAGCTGCGCGCTCTTGAGGTGCAGGCGCCTTCGGTGGTGCAGCGGCAGAAGGTGAAGGAGCCACTGCAGACCGGGATCAAGGCGATCGACGCGATCACCCCGATCGGCCGCGGCCAGCGCGAGCTGATCATCGGTGACCGGCAGACGGGCAAGACGGCCATCGCCATCGACACGATCATCAACCAGAAGGACAATTGGGAATCAGGCGACCCGGCCCGGCAGGTCAAGTGCGTTTACGTCGCAGTCGGCCAGAAGGGCTCGACGATCGCGGAGGTCCGCCAGTCGCTGGAGGACGCCGGCGCGCTGGAGTACACCACGATCGTGGCAGCGCCCGCCTCCGACCCGGCAGGCTTCAAGTACATCGCCCCATTCACCGGATCGGCCATCGGCCAGCACTGGATGTACGCGGGCCAGCACGTGCTGATCATCTTCGACGACCTGACCAAGCAGGCCGAGGCGTACCGCGCCATCTCGCTGCTGCTGCGCCGGCCGCCGGGTCGCGAGGCATACCCGGGCGACGTCTTCTACCTGCACTCAAGGCTGCTGGAGCGCTGCGCCAAGCTCTCCGACGAACTGGGCGGCGGGTCCCTGACCGGGCTGCCGATCGTCGAGACAAAGGCCAACGACATCTCCGCCTACATCCCGACCAACGTCATCTCCATCACCGACGGGCAGATCTTCCTGGAGACCGACCTGTTCAACTCCGGCGTCCGCCCGGCCATCAACGTCGGCCAGTCGGTCTCCAGGGTCGGCGGTGACGCGCAGATCAAGGCCATGAAGAAGGTGGCCGGCGGGCTGAAGCTGGCCCTGTCCCAGTTCCGCGACCTGGAGGCGTTCGCCTCGTTCGCCTCCGACCTGGACGCCGTGTCCCGCGCCCAGCTTGACCGGGGGGCTCGCCTCGTCGAGCTGCTCAAGCAGCCCCAGTACAGCCCGATGCCGGTCGAGCGGCAGGTGATCGCGGTGTGGGCGGGCACCAGCGGGAACCTCGATGACGTGCCGCTCGATGACATCAGGCGCTTCGAGGCCGAGTTCCTCGACCACCTGCAGCGCTCGCACCAGGGGATCTTGGACGCGATCAGGGAAACCGGCGACCTGTCCGAGGACACCATGACCGCCCTGAAGGACGCGATTGGCGAGTTCAGGCGCGGCTTTGAGATCAGCGACGGTGAGATGCTGGTCAAGGAGGAGCCGGCCGAGCCGATCGAAGAAGCAGAGGTCGGCCAGGAGAAGGTCCCCAAGTACACCAAGCCCGCGGCCGCGAAGTCCTAGGCGGGAAAGGCAAGCATGGGAGCACAGCTTCGCCAGGTCCGGCTGCGGATCAAGTCCATCCAGTCCACTGCCAAGATCACGCGTGCCCAGGAACTGATCGCAGCGTCGCGGATCATCAAGGCGCAGCAGCGGGCCCGGGAGGCCGCGCCGTACGCCAGTGAGATCACCCGCGCGGTCGAGGCGGTGGTGAGCCGGTCCGGGCAGATCGACCATCCGCTGACCAGCGAGCCGGAGAGCCGCAGCCGCGCCGCGGTCCTGATCATGACGAGCGACCGGGGCTTCTGCGGCGGGTACAACGCCAACGTGCTGCGCGAGGCGCAGGGCTTGCGCGCGCTGCTCGCCGGGCACAACGTCGAGGCGGTTCCGTACGTGACCGGCCGGAAGGGGATCGGCTGGCACCGGTTCCGCGGTATCGAGGTCGCCGGCGAGTGGGGCGGGTTCTCCGACACCCCGGCGCATCAGAACGCCAGGGAGATCACCGCTGAGCTGCTACAGGCGTTCGAGCGCCCGGTCGCCGACGGCGGCGTGGACGAGATCCACGTCGTGCACACTGAGTTCGTGTCGATGCTGACGCAGCGCCCCGTGGTCCGCAGGCTGCTGCCGCTCGAGATCGAGGAGACCACCGAGGCGCCGCCCGGGCCGATACCGGTCTACGAATTCGAGCCGTCCCCCGAAGCGGTCCTCGACGCGCTGCTGCCCTGGTACGTGGAGAGCAGGATCTTCGCCTCGCTGCTTGATGCCGCGGCCGCCGAGATCGCCGCCCGCCGCCGGGCCATGAAGTCGGCTACCGACAATGCCAACGACCTGCTCGACCAGCTGACGCGTGAGGCCAACAAGGCACGGCAGGCCGAGATCACCCAGGAAATCAGCGAGATTGTCGGGGGCGCCAACGCGCTGGCTGAGACGATCTCAGGGAGTAAGTGAGCCTCATATGACCGCAGAAGTAGAGAACCCCGCCGCCCAGGGCGCAGCCGGTGCCGGTACTGGCCGAGTCGTGCAGGTCATCGGGCCCGTCGTCGACGCGGAGTTCGCTTCCGGGGAGATACCGGGCATTTATAACGCGCTCCACGTCGATGTGACGCTGGGCGAGGAGCAGCGGACGCTGACCCTTGAGGTGGCCCAGGACATCGGTGACAACGTGATCCGGGCCATCTCCATGCAGCCGACTGACGGCCTGGTCCGGGGGGCCCCGGTGACCGACACCGGCGGGCCGATCTCGGTGCCGGTGGGCGACGTCACCAAGGGCCACGTGTTCAACGTCCTGGGTGAGACCCTGGACGTGCCGACGGCGTCCCTGAACGTGACCGAGCGGTGGGGGATCC
>OCZU010003123.1_pt1 | contig 10471 bp, 9 predicted proteins | sample 1539001 | NCBI WGS metagenome assembly OCZU01 (sample SAMEA3539306, study PRJEB22396) | soil metagenome | biome: tundra; feature: field; material: soil | place: USA | collected 2010-05 | depth 0.15 m | reverse complement strand
CGCCCACGAGTGATGGAACGCCTGGCCAACGCCCACGCCAGCGCGCCGTCAGAATTACGGCCCAATGGCGCGCCCCCGCTGCTTCCCGCCTACATGGATGAATCATCGCGACAGCCAGGGCTTTGGGTTCTAGGTGACAATTTCTTGATGCGTGTTGTGGCGCGGTTGGCTACTTCCGCCGCGAGTACCTGGTCCCGGTTTTCGAGTCGGAGGCATCCGGGCGAGGGCGGTGAGTTGCCGCGGTCCTGGAGCGGGTTCAGCCGATGCGGTGGCGGTGGGCGTAGGCGATGGCCTGGGGGCGGTCACGGCTGGCGGTCTTGGTGAAGATCCGGTTGACATGTGTCTTGACGGTGGACTCGGCGACGTAGAGCCGGCTGGCGATCTCGGTGTTAGACAGACCCTGGGCCATCAGGGACAGGACTTGCTGCTCTCGTTCGGTGAGCCCGTCAGGGGCTGGGGCCCAAGCGGGGCGCCCGGTGGCTGCTTCGACGAGCCGGGCCTGGACGGCAGCGTCGAGGAGGCCCTGGCCTGCCACTGCGGCTTCCAGGGCCCGGCGGATGTCGTCCCGGCTGGCGTTCTTGGTGAGGTAGCCGGTTGCGCCCGCTCGTAGGGCGGCGAGGACCGAGTCATCGTCGGCGTAGGTGGTCAGCACGACCACCCGGGTGGTGGGCCGGCGGTCCCGGAGGGCGGCGGTGGCCTCGACGCCGTCCACGCCGGGCATGCGCAGGTCCATGAGCACCACGTCGGCGTCGCGGGCCTCGGCGAGCGCGATGGCCTCGGCGCCGTCGCAGGCGGCGCCGACCACCTCGGCACCGGGGATGGCACCGACGATGGTGACCAGCCCGTCCCGGATTACCCGCTGGTCGTCGGCGATGACGACCCTCATCGGCCCCGGTTCCGGGCCATCAGCGGGAGGAGGAGGACGCTGGCCGGGCGGGGTGCTTGTCATGAGCGGGCCGGGACGCGGGCAGTGACCTGCCAGCCGCCTGAGCAGGGTCCGGCATCGAGGTGGCCGCCGAGGAGCAGGATGCGCTCGCGCATCCCCTGGATGCCGTAGCCGCTGCCGGCCACGGGGCCGCGAAGGCCTTCGGCGGCCGGGTTGCTGACGCTGAGGGTCACCTCGCCAGTCCCGAAGGTGAGCTCGACGCTCGCAGCTGCGCCCGGGGCGTGCCGGGCGGCGTTGGTGAGCGCTTCCTGGGCGACCCGGTACAGGGCCAGGGTTTTCCCGGCCGGCAGCGGGCGGGGTGTCCCGGCCGCGTTGAGCCGGGCGCCCCAGCCCTCGCAGAGGGCCGACAGCTGCCCGGTGAGCGGGGGGCTGTCCTCTCGCAGCGCCGTGACCGCCCGGGCAGTCTCGGCCAGGCCATCACTGACCAGCCGATGGGCTCGCCCCAGCTCGCCCCGGACCTGTTCGGGGCCCGCGCCGGCTTCGGTGAGGGCGTCGAGCGCGTTCAGCTGGACCGACAAGGCCAGCCCGCAGCCACGGGTACGGGATCAGCCAGCCGATCCCGATCCCGGGTGCCCCATTCCCTGCTGCTCCCCCAGCCTCGAAGGCCGGGCGCCGGCAGGGCCGTCCTTGTCGCAGGCGGTAGCGCCTAGGGCACCCGGCGAATGCTGGCTGGCGACGATCATCACCCTCCTATAGTGCCCGCCCTCGCCGCGCGCCGCCGCCTGGCCTGCTCCGCGGCAGGCGGACCACCTGACCCGCGCACGGCTAGGCCCCGCAGGGCGAGCAGCCCGTAGCGGCCGACGACCTCGGTGAGGGCCATCAGGACCAGCGCCGAGGTCCACGCGGTCTGGCTGGTGATGTCGTAGGAGTGGCTGAACCGGCCGATCGCCGCTGCCCCGCCGTGGGTGGCGTAAAGGGCGAACGTCAGGCGGGACCCGGTGCCGACGATCCACAACACGATCGCGATCGGCCCGGCCTTGGCGACCGGCGTCCCATCCGAGTCGGCGTACACCCTGGTCACCAGCGCCGAGGCGATCCCCAGGACCAGACCGGTGCCGGCGCACACCCCGACCAGCAAGAGGTTGTTGCCGCCGCTTGGGAAGCCGTGCAGGTAGCGGTCAGCGGCGACCGCAACGATCACCACCGGCAGCAGCAGTCCCTTGGCGGTCAGCCGGCGTCCCCGCACCTGGCGGAAGATGAGGGCGATGAACACCGCGCTGAACAGGTAGTCGGTGACGTTCACGACATGCCCCGGGTGACCGCCGGCGAAGCAGGACCCATCGAGGGCCGGCCAGCCCCCGCCACCCCGGCCCGCCGGGGGACCGGCAACGCCGCGGTCACCACCGCCTGGTCCTCCGGCCCATCCCGGCCCCGGCCCGGGCTCCACGGGCCCTGAGCTTTCTCACGATCCAGCGGATGAGCGGAATCAAGATCACCGTCCGTCGCCTCCTCAAGGGGCTGGTGCGTCACCTACGGCTATCGTGCGCAACCGTGGCTGCGCCGTCGTCCGCCCCCAGATGGACCCGCGGGTGGATTTCGCCTCCACCCTTGGTGATCGTCCGCGACAGCAACGGCTTCCGGCCCCAGGACGCTTGCTGCGGCGAGCACACCGGGCCGCACGTCACCTGAGTCAAGCCAGAGTCGGCCCGATGGAACATTGGGCCGGTCAGAGTCGGCCCGATGGAACATTGGGCCGGTTGAAGAGGGCGTGGATCGCCTCCAGAACGTGATACATGAGACGTGAGAGGCGAACGAGGCTCGCTCGTCCGCAGGGCGGCGCTCAGCCGAGCCGATCTCCGGCCCCATGCGTCAAATCAGCCCTGCGGACCCCGTCATCCCCGCGCAACCCCCTGCGCCCGGCGAACCCTCACGGCTCAGGGCACGCCCGCAAGCGCATATGACCCGTAGGGCCTCACAGCGGGATGTTGGCGTGGGTGCCCTTCAGCTGGGGGGCTTCGGCGATGGCGCGCGCCAGTTCCTGGCGGGTCTGCCGGGGCGCGATAACGGCGTCGATGACCCCGAGGTCGAGGGCACGCTGCAGACCGCCAGCGGTCGCCTCGTGCTCGGCGGCTAGTTGCGTCTCTGCCTCGTGGAGCTGCTCGGGCGGCACCGAAGCGAGCGTGCGCCGGTGCAGGATGCGGACGGCGGCGACGGCGCCCATGACGGCCACCTCGGCGTCGGGCCAGGCGAACACGCGGGTCGCGCCGAGCGAGCGGGAGTTCATCGCGATGTAAGCGCCGCCGTAGGCCTTCCGCGTGACCAGCGTGACGCGGGGGACCGTAGCCTCGGCGAAGGCGTGCAGCAGCTTGGCGCCGCGGCGGACCACGCCGTCCCATTCCTGGCCGACGCCGGGCAGGTAGCCGGGCACGTCCACGATCACGACCAGCGGCACGCCGAAGGCGTCGCACATCCGGACGAAGCGGGCCGCCTTCTCCGCTGACGCGGCGTCCAGGCAGCCGCCGAGCCGCATCGGATTGCTCGCGACCACGCCGACCGTGCGGCCGGCCAGCCGGCCGAGGATCGTCACGATGTTCGGCGCCCACCTCGGGTGCAGCTCGACGCCGGGCGTATCAAGCAGCCTGGCGGTCAGCAGGTGGACATCGTAGGCCCGGCGCTTGGCTTCGGGCAGCACGCCGGACAGGTCGCGATCCTCCGCGTCCTCGGCGATCTTGCCCTGGTCGCTGAGCATCGCCGCGAGCGCACCGGCCCGCTCCAGCGCATCCGCGTCGGTTTCTGTCACCACGTGCACGACGCCGGAACGACGGCTGTGCGGCTCGGGGCCGCCGAGCCGTTCCATGTCCACGTCCTCGCCGGTAACCGACCGCACCACGTCCGGGCCGGTGACGAAGATCCGCCCCTGGCCCGACAGGATCACGATGTCGGTCAGGGCCGGACCGTAGGCGGCGCCGCCCGCCGCCGGGCCGAGCACCACCGAGATCTGCGGCACCCGCCCCGAGGCCGCGGTCATCGCCGCGAAGACTGTTCCCACCGCATGCAGGCTGGCCACGCCCTCCGCCAGCCGGGCGCCTCCCGAATGCCACAACCCGACGATCGGGACTCCGCGCGACATCGCCTCGGCATACGCTCCGACGATCGCGGCGCAGCCCGCCGTGCCCATCGCGCCGCCCTGCACCCGGGGATCAGAGGCAAACGCCACCACCCCGGCGCCCTGGACCAGGCCGACCCCCGCGAGGGCCCCGCTGCGTTCCTCGCCCTCGGCAGGCAGGAGCTCCAGCGTGCCCGGATCGAACAGGGCCGCCAGCCGCGCCCGCGGGTCCCGCGGCAGCTGGGCCGTAATCTGCTGCGCAGGGGCGGCGGAAGCCGCGGGCGCCAAGCCCGCAGGCGAGGCCTGCGGCGGTATCGTCACGCTAGCCGGGTTCGGATCCAGTCCGGTCATCTAGTCTCCTCGGTCAGGTCACCCCGTGAGGCGTCAGGTCAGACGGCGGTGAACACCAGCGACACGTTGTGGCCGCCGAACCCGAACGCGTTGTTCAGCACCGCCATCGGCTCGGAGCCCCGCTTGCTGAGCGGCCTCGGCTCGGTGGCGACATCGATGGGCACGTCGTCGTCGAGGTCATCGAGATTGATGGTGGGCGGAGCCACATGCTCCCTCAGCGCGAGGATGGCGGCCACCGACTCGATGGCGCCTGCGCCGCCGAGCAGGTGCCCGGTCATCGATTTGGTGGACGTGACAACCACGCCGTCCACGGCCGATCCGAGCGCCTTGACCAGGGCCTGTGCCTCGAGCGCGTCGCCCTCTGGGGTCGAGGTGGCGTGCGCGTTCACGTGCACCACCTGAGCCGGGTCGACCCGCGCATCGGCCAGCGCCCGGGTGATCGCCGAGGCCACCCCGGCCCCGTCGGGTGCCGGGTGCGCGATGTGGTAAGCGTCCGAGGAGTACCCGGCCCCGGCCGCGATGGCGTACACCATCGCGTCGCGCTGCCGGGCGTGCGACAGCGATTCGAGCACCAGCATGCCGGCCCCCTCACCGAGCACGAATCCGTCCCTGGCCTTGTCGAACGGCCGTGACGCTCGTTCGGGATCATCGTTGCGGGTGGACATGGCGCGCATCACCGCGAACGCGCCGATGTTCAGCGGCAGGATCGCCGCTTCTGTGCCGCCTGCCAGCACCACGTCGGCCCGCCCGGAACGGATCATGTCAATGCCGTACCCGATCGCCTCCGCACCGGACGCGCAGGCGCTGACCAGGGCGTGAGCACCGGCACGAGCCCCGATCTCGATGCTGATCCAGCCGGCGGAGCCGTTCGGCATCAGCATCGGCACCGTGTACGGCGAGATGCGCTGCCAGCCCTTCTCCTTGAGGATGTCGTAGGCCGTCAGCGTCGATCCGATGCCGCCGATCCCGCTGGTGACGGCCACCCCGAGACGCTCTGGGTCCGTTTCCGGGGCTCCCGCGTGGGCCCACGCCTCGCGCGCTGCGACCAGCGCCAGCTGCTCGCAACGGTCCATCCGGCGCGCCTGCACGCGGCCCACCGCCTCGACCGGGTCGACGGCGGCTGGGGCGGCGATGCGGACCGGCAGCTCCTGCGCCCACGGCTCGGTGAGCCGCTGCACGCCGCTGCGCCCGGCCAGCATCGCCGCCCAGGTCGACGCGACATCCCCGCCGAGCGGGGTGGTCGCGCCGAGCCCGGTGACGACGACCGTTTCGCGCTCTACGGTCACGCTGTACTTCCGGTGTTCTTGGCGACGAACATCACCACGTCTTGGACCGTGGTGAGGTCCTTCAGCTGGTCGTCAGGGATCTCGACGCCAAACTTGTCCTGCGCGGCGACGGCGATCTCGACCATCGATAGCGAGTCGATGTCCAGGTCGTCGACGAAGCTCTTGCCCGGCGTGACCTCGTCGGCCGGGACGCCAGCGATCTCTTCGATGATTTCCCCGAGCCCGGCGAGAATCTCCTGCTCATTCATGGTGCTTTACTCCTTTTGTCGTCAGTGTTCGTGCGGTCTGCGTCCCGTTGGCCGGGGCTGCGTCCCGTCCATCCCTGGCCGAACCAGCGGCCAGCCGGCCGGCCGGGCGCGGCTAGGGTACCGTGATCACCTGCGCCGCGTAACACAGCCCCGCGCCGAATCCGAGCAGCAGTGCCGCGGACCCCGGTTTCAAGTCGCCGCGCTCAGCCATCCGTGACAGCGCCAGCGGGATAGACGCTGAGGACGTGTTGCCCGCGTGCACGATGTCGTCCGCCAGGCGCTCACGTGGGACGCCGAGCTTGCGCGCGATGGTTTCGATGATCCGCAGGTTCGCCTGATGGGGAACGAACGCCGACAGGTCGCTCACGGCCACGCCCGCCCGCTCGCACGCCTGCGCCGCGATCGGGTGCATGGCGGTGGTCGCCCAGCGGAACACCGCCTGGCCCTCCTGGTGCAGCGAGGAGTTACGGTCAGCGATCGTGATGTTCTGCGCCAGATCTCCCGAACTGCCCCACACGACCGGGCCGATGCCGGCGGCCTCGCCGTCCGCGACCGGGCCGACCACCGTGGCGCCGGCCCCGTCGGCGAAAATGATGCAGGTAGACCGGTCGGTGAAGTCAATCCACGCCGTCATCTTCTCCGCCCCGATGACCAGCACGTGCCGGGCGGTACCGGCCCGGATCGCGTCCGAGGCGTTCGCCAGCGCGTAGCAGAAGCCGGCGCACGCCGCGTTGAGGTCGTAGGCGCCGGGTGCGACGATCCCGAGCCGGTGCGCGACCACCGCGGACACGTTCGGTATCGACGCCTCGGTGCTACAGGTGGCCACGATGACCAGGTCGATGTCGCCGGGGGACAAGCCGCTGCCGGCCAGCGCCTTGCCGCCGGCGACGACCGCCATGTCAGTCACGCTCTCGTCAGGTCCGGCGATCCGGCGGCTGACGATGCCGACCCGGCTGCGGATCCATTCGTCGCTGGTATCGACGGTGACGGCGAGGTCGTCGTTGGTGACGACATTGCCGGGCTGGTAACCGCCGAACGACAAGATGCGCGCGCCCGCGGCGGGCGCGAAAGGGCCAACGGCCGGGGCTGGGTAGGGGGGTGTCATACGCCTTCCCTAGGCTGGACGCGGACAAGAGGCTGACCTTCGCTGACTGGATCTCCGTCTTCCACCAGCCATTCGATAATCTCGGCGGGCCATGGCGCCGTGACCGCGCGTTCGCCGTCGCGTGCGACGACAGTGCCGAGATCCGCGGTGTGACCGATCGTCGCGCCGGCCTGCGTCGCGCCGGCGTTCTCGAGCGCCGAACGGAACCGGCCAGAGGTCGGCGAGACGATTAGCCGCCACTCCGGCGTATGGCCGTGGCCGGAGACAGGGTCGGACAGATGTTCCTCGATCAGCTCGTGCGCCGCGTCGAGCTGGTCCGGGGTCTTGATCGCCAGCCGGACCACGTCGGGGAGCGCCCGCCGGGCCAGCCCGGTCAGCGTGCCCGCAGGCAGCAGCTCGATCATGGCGGTTACGCCGAGCTGGGCCATGGTCTGCATGCACATGTCCCAGCGCACCGGCGCGGCGACCTGGGCGACGATGCGCTCCAGCCACTCCTTGCCGGTGGTGACCGCCGCGCCGTCGGCGTCGGACAGCAGCGGGATCACCGGATCTTGAACCGCGACCTCGGCCGCCGCGTCGCGCAGCGCCGCCACGGCTGGTGTCATGTACCGGGTGTGGAAAGCCCCCGCCACCTCCAGAGGGCGCAGCCGCGCGTTGGCCGGCGGAGCGGCCGCGAAGGCGTGCAGGTCGGTGATCCGCCCGGCCGCCACGATCTGTCCCGCGGTATTGACGTTCGCCGGGGTGAGACCGTGCCTGGCGAGGGCGGCGAGTACGTCGTCCTGGTCGCCGCCGAGCACGGCCGTCATCCCGGTCGGCTCGGCCGCCGAGGCCTCTGCCATCGCGGTAGCGCGCACCCGGACCAGTCGCAGTGCGTCATCCGCGCTGATCACGCCAGCGATGACTCCGGCCGCGAGTTCACCGACGCTGTGCCCCGCCGTTGCGTCGGCGGGAAGGTCGCTGGCGTCGCCCCCGGCCAGGGCTCCGGCGGCGACGAGAGCGGCCGCCACGAGCAGGGGCTGGGCGACCGCGGTATCCCGGATCTCATCGGCGCTCGCGGTGGTGCCGTACCTGATGAGGTCGCAGCCCGTTAGCTCGGAGGCGGCACCGAGTCGTTCGGCGACGCCGGGCAGTTCGAGCCAGGGTGCCAGGAAACCCGGTGTCTGTGCGCCCTGCCCGGGTGCGGTGATGATCAGCATCCTCCCACCCTGCCCTGTAGAAGTCCGCCAGTTGAATGTTGGGGACTACGAAGTTGCCCATCGAAAACTTGTAGCTTCTATCCAAATAGCGTTTACACAGATGTCATCATCGCGTTACTCTGCAGCCTTGCGTCTCCGGGGCGCCCGGAGACGCCGCCTTCCCTCGTCGCTCGTTCCTCGCTCCTCAGTCCAGGCGGTGTCGCGCCCCTTTGGCGCGGGTTCCCGTCAGTCGAGGTGGTGCCGCGTTCCTTCGGCGCGCCTGGCGGCCAGTCGGCCCAAGACGATGGCGACCCACAGGGTGAAGCCGTCACGGCCGACCGAAGGCGTGTACGCGGTGAGTTCGGTGATGCGGCGCAACCGGTAACGGACCGTGTTCGGGTGGACGAACAGCAGCCGCGCGGTGGCCTCCAGGGACGAGCCCTGCTCCAGGTAGGTCGTCAGGGTTTCGAGCAGCGCGTGCCCGCCGCCGATCAGCGGCTTGTAAACGTCGCTGATCAGGGCGGCTCTGGCGTCCTCGTCGCCGTCCAGGGCGCGTTCAGGCAGCAGCTCGTCGGCCCCGGTCGGCCGGGGCGCATCCGGCCACGCGGGAGCGGCGTGCAACGCCGCCAAAGCGGCGCGTGCGGAGGCGGAGGCGGCGCGCAGGTCCCGGACCAGCGGGCCGGCGATGACCGGTCCTGGCCCGAACCGGCCGGCGAAACGCTCGGCCGCGGCGATCGGGTCCTCGGCGCCGCCGAGCACCAGGATCAGCCGGTTTCCCTGCACGCCGGCGAGGAGGTCGAGCCGGGCGCGCTTGGCCTGAGCCCGGAGGTCCTCGATGAGCGACTCAGGTCCGGTGCTCCCCGTGCTCCCGGGGCCGGCTGAGCCGTCCTCGTCGGCGATCGTGCCGACGACGACCACAACGGGGGAGGAGGACCAGTTCAGCGCCGAGGCCCACGAGTGCATCGAGTCCTCGGTTTCCCCGCGCACCAGGGAATCCACGACGAGCGCTTCGAGCCTGGCGTCCCAGGCGCCGCGCGCCTCCGCCGTTCGCGCGTACACCTGCGCCGCGCTGAACGCGATCTCCCTGGCGTAGGTCAGCACCGCCTCGCGCAGCTCCGCCTCGCCGCCGGGCACGGCCAGCTCGTCCACCTGGGCTTCCACCGCGTCGATGATGACCCGCACCATCTCGACCACGTGCTGCAGGCTGACCGCGCGGGCCAGTTCGCGCGGCGCCGTGCCGAACACCTCGGTCACCGCGGGCCGGTTACGCTCCGGGTGCCTGATCCAGTCCAGGAACGCGGCGATGCCCGCCTGGGCGACCAGGCCTAGCCAGGACCGGTTCTCCGCGGACATCTTGCGGTACCAGGGCAGCCGTTCGTCCATTGCGGTGATGGCGGCCGTGCCGAGCGCCCCGGTCGCCCGCTCCAGCCGCCGCACGGTCTCCGGGTGCACCCGCGGCCTGGACCCCCTAACCTGCTGCTTCGCCGTCACCCCTCCACCCTGCCACGTTCCGGCCCGGCCGCGTACTGCCGGTTTTCCGGCCCCCCGGCACCCCCGCGACCCGAGGGATCGGGACGCCCTGGGCGTCATGATCGCGAAGACGGCAACGGCCGGAGAGTCTTCGCGATCATGACGCCGCAGGTTACGCGAGGGCCTCGCTGACCGGGAGGTCGAGGCGGTACCGGGTGATGGCCTGGGCGGGGAGGCCAGGGTCCACCGCGCCGGCCCGGGCCAGCTCCCAGAGCACCGCGACCGTGATCGACTCGGCGTCCACGTGGAAGAACCGCCGCGCCGCCGGCCGGGTGTCGGAGAAGCCGAACCCGTCGGTGCCCAGCGACGTGAACGTGCCAGGTACCCACCGGGCGATCTGGTCAGGCACCGCCTTGATCCAGTCCGACACCGCCACGATCGGGCCGGCCGCGTCAGCCAGCGTCGAGGCGACATACGGCACCCGCGGCTCCTCGCTGGGGTGCAGCATGTTCCACGACTCGCAGGCCAGCGCGTCCCGGCGCAGCTCGGTCCAGGACGTGGCCGACCAGATGTCGGCGGATACCCCCCAGTCCGTGGCCAGCATCTCCTGGGCGGTCAGAGCCGACCGCACCGCTATCCCGGACGCCAGGATCTGGGCCCGCGGCGCGGCCGCCACGGACCGTTCGGCCTCATCAGGGCCCTTGGCCAGTCCGGCGAGCCAGTTAGGTGCGGCGGGATCCTGAGCGGGACCCCCGCCGGCCGGGTCCCCGCCAGCCGAGGCCGCCGGGTCCCCGGCCGCCGGGCTCCCGCCAGCGGGCCCGGTCGCGCCGAGAGCGGGCGCGTA
>OCZU010003121.1_pt1 | contig 10474 bp, 9 predicted proteins | sample 1539001 | NCBI WGS metagenome assembly OCZU01 (sample SAMEA3539306, study PRJEB22396) | soil metagenome | biome: tundra; feature: field; material: soil | place: USA | collected 2010-05 | depth 0.15 m | reverse complement strand
CGCTTGAGAATAGCCCGGCGTTTCAACGCCGGGTTTGGGACGCAACACAATACGTCCCGAAGGGACGGGCGAAATGGCCGCCAGGCATTGTTCTCAGCCGTCCCTTCGGGACTCATTTCATCGTGCGCCACGTCCCAGCGTTGAAACGCCGGGCTATTTTCGATTGTCCGTGCCGGGACACAACCGTTGCCCCGCTTCCAGCCACTTCGTGGCTGGCTAATTTCCGAAGCCGCTCCGCAACAGCGGGCTCTCAAAAGAAATTCGTGCCAATCCGTGAAATTCGTGTCTAATTGTCCGGTGTGAACATTCAAGTGGCAGTTCTCTGCGACGCGGCGACGGACGACAACGGCAAGCTCAATTTGCTCGGCGCGTTTGACACCATTTACACGCAGCAACTTCCCGCCGTGCATCCCCAGTGTTCCATCGCGCTGCGCCTGACGTTCGGCCACGAAGACGAGGGCGCGCGGAAGCTCCGCCTGAGTTTCGTGGACGCCGATGGCCGCTCGATCATGCCCGGCATTGACATTCCCGTGGAGGTTTCGCTGCCGGGCGATTCGCATTTCGGCACGCGCAATTTCATCGTGAACATCCAGCAATTAAAGTTCGAGCTGCCGGGCCTTTACTCCATTGACATTGCCCTCGATGAGAAGACGCAGGCGAGCGTTCCGCTGTTGGTCAAGCATACCCAGCCCCCGGCGGCCCAGGTCTAATTTATGATTTACGATTTACGATTTACGATTTTGAAGCCGCCGGGCGTCCCCTCATCAATCGTAAATCATAAATCATAAATCTCGAACATGACTGCCTCGCCACCACCATCCGCCCGCGAAGTTTATCAAAAGATCGCCGCCAACATCGCCAAAATCATCCAAGGCCAGGCGGGCGCGACGCGCATGCTGCTCTCCGCCCTCGCCAGCGGCGGCCACGTGCTGCTGGAGGATTTTCCCGGCACCGGAAAAACCACGCTGGCCAAGGCGCTTGCCCGGTCGCTCGACGCGAAGTTCAAGCGCATTCAATTCACGCCCGACCTGCTGCCCTCGGACATTCTGGGCGTGTCCGTTTTCAACCAGCGCGACCAGCAGTTTTATTTTCACGAAGGCCCGGTGTTCACGAATGTCCTCCTCGCGGACGAAATCAACCGCGCCTCCCCCCGCACGCAGTCGGCGCTGCTCGAAGCGATGGGCGAAACTCAAGTGAGCGTGGACGGCGAGCGCCGCGACCTGCCGGGAATGTTTTTCGTCATCGCCACGCAAAATCCGGTCGAGTTCCGCGGCACCTATCCGCTGCCGGAGGCGCAGATGGACCGGTTCGCGATGCAGTTCACGCTCGGCTACGTGCAGCCGGCGGAAGAGGTCGCGATTCTCACCGCGCAGCAGCACAATCATCCGCTGGACGAGCTGCAATCATGCGCCACGCTGGCGGAGGTGCTCGCGCTTCGGCGCGCCGTGGAGAACGTGCGCATCAGCGGGGAGCTGAAGCGTTACGTGGTGGACCTGGTCGCGGCGACGCGAACCACCGGCGGTGTGCAGCTCGGCGCGAGTCCGCGTGCGTCCCTCGCGCTGATGAAAGCGGCGCAGGCCCTGGCTTTTTTTGACGGGCTGGAATTTGTGTCACCGGAGCAGATCCAGGAGCTCGCCGTGCCCGTGATCGCGCACCGGCTCGTGATGGAATCGCAGGCGCGGTTTTCCGGCCTGAGCGCGCGGGGCGTCGTGCAGGAAATCGTCAAGAAACTGAAAGTGCCGGCGTGAAAACAACCTAACGTTGGAATGGTAAGCATCATCTTGCAGTCGTGGTGGTCGTTTCGGAGAAACAAGGAGATTTACCATTGTGATTTCCCCAGTCATGTCGCCCATCCGCTTCAGCAGGCTGCGATGTTTTGCAAAAGAAGTCCGGTTCGGAGTCTGACGGTCGGACCCAACGATCTAAAAGTTTCACGCGGCAGCATCTTTGGAAGTCTTTTTAGCTTCAACGAGCTGCATCATCGACATGAACTCTTGATCAAAATTGCCCACGGTGCCGACGGTGGCTATGTAATTTGCGAATACCAGTTTCTTAACCCCTATCCCACCGTGCATTTGCCGCCGCGAAGGGCTTGGCAGGAAGTTCAGCAACTTGAGGACTTTTTGCGAGAGCCAAGGAAGGCTGGCAACTTCGTTGGGGGTGACGCAACAGATTCCCGGGGCAAGCCGCAAGCCACGGGGAATTTCATCGGCCGCTTTGTATTCAAATTATTTTACCGTCTCTTCCGTTTTTTCTCCTGGATTCAGTATCAGGGTGCCCGGCGGTTCACGCGCGGCGGCGTGCTGGCGCTCGTGGCGTTGGTCGCCGCCGGCATGATGGGGCTGGACACGGACAACACGGTGACCTACCAGGCGTTCACGCCGATTTTCTTCCTACTGTTCATTGCCATCGTGTCCAGCTGGTTTTTCCGCGCCCGCTTTTCGGCCACGCGATTGTTGCCGCGTTTCGGCACGGTCGGGCGTCCGTTCAGTTACAGCGTGCGGGTGAAAAATCTTTCCAAAAAAAATCAGTCCGGCCTGACGCTGTTCGAAAATCTCGCCGACCCGCGTCCGGCGTTTGACGAATGGCTGGCCGCCCAGCTCGCGGATGAACGGCGCGTGCGTTCGTTCAAGTTCAGCCAGCCCCGGAGCAACCGAGCGTTCCGGCAGGCGGCGGTCCGGGAAGCCGCGCTCCCGCCGATGCGGCCAAACGGGGAGGCCGAGGCGCGGCTGGAAATCATTCCGTTGCGGCGCGGGGTGATTCGTTTCAATGGCGTGACGCTGGCGCGGCCTGATCCGCTGGGATTGTTCCGTTCGTTCGTCAAAGCGCCCGCGCCCCAAGCGGTGCTGGTCCTGCCGAGGCGTTATCCGATGCCGCACGTCGCGCTGCCGGGCACGATGAAATATCAGGAAGGCGGCGTGGCGATGGCGGCGAACATAGGACGGAGCGATGAGTTTGTGGCGCTGCGCGATTACCGCCGCGGCGATCCTTTGCGGCACATCCACTGGCGCAGCTGGGCCAAGACGGGCAAGCCGATCGTGAAGGAATTCGAGGACGAATTTTTCACGCGGCACGCGCTGGTGCTGGACACATTCACCGACGATCCACGCGGGGAGGAGTTTGAGGAAGCGGTGTCGGTGGCGGCGTCGTTTGCCTGCACCATTCAAACCCAGGAGTCGCTGCTCGATTTGCTCTTTGTGGGCCAGCAAGCGTACTGTTTCACCAGCGGACGCGGGCTCGCCCACGCAGACCAGATGCTGGAAATCCTCGCTTCGGTGCGGACCTGTCCGGACCGGGCGTTTGAATCGCTGGAGCATCTTGTGCTCGATCACGCCGGCGCGGTGAGCGGCTGCATTTTTGTTTTGCTGGCGTGGGACGAAGCCCGGCGCGAACTGGTGAGAAAGCTGAAAATGCTCGGCGTTCCGGTGCTGGTGCTGGTGATCATCGAATCGGGTTCCGGCCCGACGCTCGCGCCCGGTCCGATGCGGGATGAACCGGAAAAATTTCATGTGCTCGAAGCGGGACGGATTGAGGAAGGGCTGGGCAGGTTATGAAGCAACATTCAACTTTCAACATTCAACATTCAACCTCCAATGAAAGTACAGCCACCGGCCGCGTCATTGAGCGTTGGATGTTGAATGTTGAATGCTCGATGTTTCTCCTCCCATGAGACCGCCTCCATTGCTGCTCGCCGCGGCGCTCCTTTTCTGGGGCTGGCAAACGGACATGTTCAATGTCGGCGCGATCATGGCGATCATTCTTGAAAGCTCGCGCCTGATCAAGACGCGCTGGGATTTTTCGGATGACGACTTCGCCCGGCTCTGGACTTTTTGCATGCTGCTTTTTCTGGGCACCGCCGTCTATGCGTTCACCGCGAACGAGGGACCGTCGCACTTCATCACTTTTTTCGAGAACCCCAATCCGTCGAACACCAGCGGCGCGGGCAACGCGGGTGCCCAGGCCGCCGCCTCGTTTTTCCGCTGGCTGCCGATGACGTTTTTCCTCTTTGTCGCCGCCCAGACGTTCAGTTCGCGCGAGGAAATCCCGATGAACACGATTTCGCTCATCTTGCGCCGGCGATGGAAACGGGCCGTGAAGCTGGGCCGTCCGCTGCCCGCCGCGCACGGTGTGAACGTCTCGTATCCTTATTTCGCCATCTGTCTGTTTTCGGCGAGCATTCACGACCCCGTCGCGGACAACTACTATTTTTGGGGGCTGTGCGCGCTGCTGGTCTGGGCGTTGTGGATGCAGCGTTCGCGGCGGTTTGGAATTCTGGTCTGGGCGGGCGCGCTGGCGCTGGCGGTGGCGCTGGGTTTTTCGGGACAGTACGGCATCGCGCAACTGGCGGGATATTTCGGCAGGATGAATCCGCAATGGATGTTTCACTTCGCGCATCGCAACGCGGACCCCACGCAAAACCGCACGCAGCTGGGACAGATTGGGCGGTTAAAACTCTCCGGCTCAATTGTGGTCCGGGTCGAGCCCAAGACCGGTCCCGTGCCGGAATACCTGCGGGAAGCAACCTATCGCGCGTACTTCAACCGGGTCTGGCTGGCGGGCCGGTCGCGGTATCCGGAAGATTTTGAAAACGTCAGCTTCGAAACGAACGCCACAACCTGGTTGCTGGTGCCCGGGAAAACGAACGCTTCGGCCGTCAACCTCGCCTGTTATCTCGACGGCGGCAAAGCACTCCTGCCGCTGCCGGAAGATTGCGGGCGTCTCGAAAATTTGCCGCTCTATGGTCTGCAAAACAACAGCGCCGGCGCGGTGCTCGCCACCGGGCCGGGCCTGGTGGTTTTCGACGCGCTTTACGGCCCCGGTCCGAAGATGGATTCCCCGTCGGACCACGACCAGGATTTGAGCGTGCCAGGCAACGAAAGCAATGCCCTGGCGCAGGTTGTTTCAGAATTGCAACTCGCGAGCACGAACCTTGAGTCAACGCTGCAGGCCGTGCATGATTTCTTCCACGGCAAGTTCAAATACACCACCTGGCAGGAACGCGGGAAACTCGCGGGCACGAATGAAACGGACCTGAGCCGCTTCCTGCTGAAAACCCGCCGCGGCCATTGCGAATACTTCGCCACCGCGACGACTTTGCTCCTGCGCCAGCTCAAAATCCCCGCGCGCTACAACGTCGGTTTCGCGGTGCATGAAAAATCGGGCAATGGCTACGTCGTGCGCGAGCACGACGCGCACGCCTGGTGTCTGGTGTGGGACGAACAGAAACAAAGCTGGCGGGATTTCGACACCACCCCTCCATCGTGGATTGAAGAGGAGTCGCAGCACGAGTCGTCATTCCGATGGCTGTCGGATTGCTGGTCGTGGCTGGAGTTTCAATTTTCAAAATTTCGCTGGGGCCAGACGCATCTGCGAAAATACATTCTGCTGGCCATGGTGCCGGTCATGGTCTTGTTGTTCTTCCAGATTATAGCGCGGCTAAGGCGGCGGCGGCAGCGCCGGAATTCGCAGGAATCGGAAAGCTCAAAAGCGTGGCCGGGGCTCGACTCGGAATTTTATTTGATCGAGAAAAAACTCACCGCGCGCGGCCTGCCGCGCCAGCCGAACGAACTGCTGACGGACTGGCTGGAGCGCTCGACGCACGAATCCGCACTCGTCGCCCTGCGGAAACCGCTGCGGGATTTGTTGCGCCTGCACTACCGCTGCCGCTTCGATCCGCAAGGTTTGAACGCACAGGATCGCGACGCATTAAGGCGCGGAGCAAAGACGGTTTTGGAGTCGCTGAACAAAAATTAATTCACGCGCTCCGCAATCTCATAGCGGAACATCCGCTTCTTCATCCAGCGCACGGCCAGCAAATCGTAAAACGACGCGAACAACCGGTTCCACACGCCGTAATGCGCCTCGCCCGCCGTGCGCGGGTTGTGCCGGATCGAAATTTCCGTCACCGTGAAACCTTCGAGCTTGAACAGCGTCGGGAGAAAACGGTGCATGCCTTTGAAAAACTTCAGATTGTCAATGCACTCGCGTTTGAACGCGCGAAAACAACATCCCGCGTCACTGATGGTTTCGCCTGACAATTTGTTGCGCACCGAGTTCGCGATGCGCGACGAGGCGATGCGAATGAAACCGTCGCCCTGGCCGCGCGCCTCGACGCGCGAGCCGCAGACGCAGTCGAATTGTTTGAGCGCCTCCAGAAATTTCGGGAGATCGACCGGGTCATTTTGCAAATCGGCGTCCAGAGTGACGATGAACCGGCCGCGCGCGGCCTTCATGCCCGCCCACATCGCGGCGCTTTGCCCGGCGTTTTTGCCGAAGCGCAGCCCGCGCACGCGCGCGTCCGCCGCCGCGAGTTCCTTGAGCAGCGCCCACGTTCCGTCCGTGCTGCAATCGTCGGTGAGGACGATTTCGTAAGTGCGTTGGAGCGGTTCGACGGCGGTGCGGATCGCGGTGACCAGCGGGCGCAAGTTGTCCTGCTCGTTATGGCAGGGAATGACGAAGCTAAGTTCTGGAATACCGTCAGGCATTTCTCGTGGAGCGGATTGTTGGCAACGTTGGGTTGAAACGCAACCTTTCCGTTCGCCGAAACAACCGAGTGTGTCAGATCAAATCTCGCGGTGGCGCTGGCTCTCCCTCTCCCCTCAACGGGGAGAGGGCGGGGTGAGGGGTGGAAGCGCAACAAAACGCGCAATGAAAACTTTTCCCCTCACCCTACCCTCGGCGGGAGCGGAGAGGGTGCCGCACAGCCGGTGCGTTTGGTCTTACCACGAATAATGCACTGTATAGCTGATTATTTTTTCCTCATCCGGCTTCACCGCCACTCGGAATTCGATGGTTTGCGCATCCGTCTTTTTGAATTCGTCCGACTTCGCGGTGATGTTCCAGTTGTTCCAGCGGTAGAGATGTTCGACCACGCGGATTTCCACCGGCTCCTTCTTGCGGTTGCGGAGTTTGATCTCAAACGTTTCGTCGAGCCACTTATCGCCGCGATCGGTTTTAAAATCGGTCTGCTTGCGTTCGCCGACGAGATCGAACGAATTGCCGGTGGTCACGCGAATCGTTTCGTTGCGGGGCGTGTGGTCAATCTCGTTCTCGCCGGTAAACTCCATCTGGCCGTCGTCGTTGCGGCGGTAAAACCGGAGTTTGCCCTTGGGCAGCGCGATGCCGAGATGATTCGTCTCCGCGTTCACGAACTCGCGCATCACCCAGACTTTTTTGTTGCTCTGGTTGCCGTAATTGCGGTCGTTGTTGAGGCCGCCGTAAAACGCGTAACCAAAACCTTGCGCGCCGTCATAGACGTAAATGGCCGGTGCTTTGACGCCCGCGGCGCGGACGAACTCCACCTGCTTCATCTCGTGATCGCGCAACGTCGTGGGCCGCCCCAGCGTGTAGAGATGAAATTCGTCAAAGGATTTTTCGGTGACGACAGGTTCATTCATGGCCATCGGCGCGGCTTTTGCAAACGCTCGAATCCGGTCATATTGCTGCGGCTGAATCTTGTTCACATCGCCGGCCATCAATTTGATTTTCGCGTCGCGAAATGTTTTGCCGCTTTGATTGTTGATCGTCACCCACCCGATCAAATCCACCGAATCGCCCTTTTCCGGCGCGACCAGATTATAACTCGCTTCCCAGGTGAAACCGCCGGTGAGGTAAGCGACTTCGGCATCGAACTGGCCGGGCGTTTCGGATTGCAGCAGCCAGTTGAGCGTCGGTTTGAGAATCGTGTCGTCGCCGAGGCTGGGAAACAGTGGTTTCCCCGGCAGGCTGAATTGCAATTTGCCGTTCGCTTCGATGATCGGCTGCTCCGGGCCCGCGCCCGGCACGTAGCCGCTGCGGACGATTTTGCCTGGAATGATTTCGCGCACCTGCGTGTTGTCCTTGGTGCGGATGTTTTCAAAATCAATCGTCCGGCCCTCGAACAGCGACAGCAGCAATTCCTGCGAAACCGGATCGTTGCGATAATTTTGTTCGAGGATTCGCAACGCATGGTTGCCGGCAGGGTCGCGCAAAATCACCGAGTCCGGTTCGAGGTGCGCCGTCGCGCCGGTGAAGCGGACTTCGTTGACGCCGGGCTTGAGGTCGAGCGAAACCGTGTCGCGCACGACGGCGAAGTTCTGGTTGTAAATCGTGAGCGCGGGTTCGGCCGCCGCCGCGAGCGTCGCCGTGCCGAGAATCAGCACGGCGCAACTTGAAACGCGCGCCCAAAGAACTCCCTCTCCCCGCCCGAGCGGGGAGAGGGTCGGGGTGAGGGGACTTGAGTTTGAAAGAATTGGCCCCCTTGCCCCAGCCCAGAGGTAATTTATTTTCCACCGAGGCTTCGCCCGCAGCTCTTTTGGAGGAGGAGAGGAAGAAGACGTCCGGGCGCTGAGTTTCGTCAGGAAAAGAACGGAAGCGAGAGTTTTCATATTTCGTTGGGCCGATTTATTTCGATACATAGCCTAAGGATTGGACGGCGTCGCGGAAAAAATGCTCCCACAAATTCATTTCCGAAACGTTGAAATCACGATACGGATTTCGGAAATTGCGACGAAGAAAAATTTACTTCAGTCCAGCAAATCCGCCAAATGCACATCGAGAATCTTCACATGACGGTCCGCGAAGTCATTCCAAAACCTCGATGTCGATGAGCAGACGGGCGTCGCTCATTTGGATTCATCGGTGAGGCCGAGCCGTCGTTCACATTCCTCCGCCGTCAGCCAGCGGTCTGGCGAATGGTCGTCAATCTTCTGCGTCAGCTTGGACGCACAGCCTTCGCGACCCTCGTCTTGCAACGACACCAGGAAAGCCATCAACTTCCGGCGGGCATCGGCGGGCAGCGCCCGCACCTCGCTGATGAGAACATCAAGACTCATGGCGGGAAATTACGCCTGAAGACAACCCGCCGCAAGCGGTGAATTGACGTTGCGCCCCGGCACATTGCTCTGGACTTGAGGATTTGACCGAAGCAAAGTTAGAAGCATGAAAAAGTAAAGGCAGTATCCTTGAAGCACATTTAAGTTAGTCCGCACAATCCCACACCAAACCGCATTTTAAAATCATGCTCGTAAAATGCCCAGAATGCCTGAAGGATGTTTCATCAGAGGCAGTGGGTTGTCCCCATTGTGGGTTTCCAATAAAGTCAAAAGGAAAGGACAAGGAAGTTCCTGTCGTAAGAGAAGACAATCCACGAAAAGCCAGTCTTGGCACCTTCTTTGTGGTTCTTAGCATCATCGGTTTGGTGGGAGGCAGTATTACTCTCCAAAAGTCTGAGCTTGAGAAGTTGCAGGAGAACTTAGTTTATCTAAGCCATAATTCTGCAAGAACCGCTGAATCAGTTGATAATTTAAATTCGTCGCTTGGTTATGGACATGACAGATACACAGTCCAAGACGCGCAGGCACGAGTGACTAGCGCAGAGTCGGAGCTTCAAAATATTCGTTCAAGCCGCTTTATCAAATCTGCCTGCTGGTTTGTGCCAGCGGCAATTTTGTTCATCTTGGGCTTGGTGCTTCGGGCATCAGCTAGGCCTTTTGAGTCGAGTGCGCCATCATGGCAACCTCTTGAGAGGGGTCAAACACGAGGGTCAGATATTGCGCAAATAACGCGGAATCGAGAATTTGAGAGAATGAAATCAGAACAAAACGACCTAAAGTATTTCAAGACATTACTTTTCATTTTCTTGGGTATTATTCTCTTTGTTGGTTCTATCATCGCGAGTTTTTTTTATTTTAACAGTCATCGGTGATCTGCTTGTGAAAACATTTACCATTACATCAATCGCAAAACTCTGCCGTATTGTAGATGTTCATTGTCAAGATAGCGTAAATACAACCGTCATATATCGAGGACACGAGGATGTTGAGTACAAGCTCCGTCCGAAGGCGGGACGCTTCAAGCCACCATCCGGTTCGAAGTCCAAGACCCTCAATGAACGCCTCATGCTGGAACTCTTCCGAAGACACTCTGTGGGTTTGACCAGCCATGATCCTGCTGACGACTGGGAATTACTTGCGGTCGCTCAACATCACGGGATGGCGACCCGTCTGATGGATTGGACACGTAGTCCTCTTGTTGCTGCTTACTTTGCTGTGGCTTATTCGAATCAAAGCTATCAAAAGAAGGACCAAACATCTGATTGTTTCTTTCTTCTGGAACCTGATTCTGTTATTTATGCGTGGCGCTGTCCGAAGATCGATCTGAGCAGGACTCCTTCAAAAGTCCCACTTGAGATCAAAACAGACGTCGTGCGTTATATCCCGCGACATATCACGCCGCGTATCAAAGCACAGTCCGGTCTATTTTCGGTTCACCGGGATCCGAAAGTTGTACTGACTGACCCGGCGATCATTCAGTTCATAATACCGTTCTCAAAGAGGCGGGCCGTCAAACAATCTTTGTATCGTCTTGGAATTCATGAAGGCACTGTGTTTCCCGATCTCGATGGAGCCGCCACCATATCGAATGGCTACAAACCAATAAAACTCCCTGAAGCCGCAGCTTAAGTTGTTGGAGGCGAGACTCCAGAACACTTTAG
>OCZU010003120.1_pt1 | contig 10476 bp, 13 predicted proteins | sample 1539001 | NCBI WGS metagenome assembly OCZU01 (sample SAMEA3539306, study PRJEB22396) | soil metagenome | biome: tundra; feature: field; material: soil | place: USA | collected 2010-05 | depth 0.15 m | reverse complement strand
CCAGCTGAAGCCAGGTGGTGTCGACATTGGCAAATCCGTTGAACACCGCCGCTGCACGGCGCAGGTCAGCCAGGCTTGGCGGGTCATGCGGCACAGCGCCGGAACCTACCATGATGGCGCGCTGCGGGGCTGGCGGCTACTACCAGTCCGCTGCGACGACTGCCTCCACAACGGTGATCTCCGGCGGAGCTGGAGCTCCGCCGGCCGAGCCCACGAAAGCCTGCAGTTCGGGGTTGGCGAAGAACTGCTGGAACTGCTCAAAGGTCTCCCACTCATCGACGAGAACAACGACGTTGTCGCCGATGCCGAACCGGTGGTGAATCCCGCCGGCCGTCTTGACTCATGTCGGCAATCTTCGCGAACTCGTCGGCCCGCTCGGTAAGGGACTGCCGAAACTTGATGGTATCACCTGAAATTTCACGTGCCCTTTGCTCCTATCAAATCCGATGCCGCAGTCGCTCCCGCAACGGGTACCCGATCACCAGAGTCCGTAGCCTGACAATGAACTCGGCGTCGTGCCCCCGCGCTAACCGCGCGTCGATCCATGCCTCTTCGGCAAGCAGGTCAAGCTCACCGGGCGCGAGATCCAGGCGGTACCCACCGCGCTCGAACGTGAGCCGGGGAAGATGATCGTCGCTATCGAGGCGCAGCACGTGGCGCAGCGCGGACACATAGGTGCGCACATTTCCGGCCGCAGATCGTGGCGGCCGCTCTGGCCACAGCGTCGCGATGAGCCGGTCGACGCTGACCCTGCTGTTGGCAGCAGCAGGACCGCCAGCACCGTACGCTGCTTCGCTGCGCTCACCATGACATGTTCGCCGCCGCTGGCGTACACTTCCAACGGACCTAACGGGCGAAACCGCGCGAAACCCCCGAAGGCAGTCTTTTATTGTCGTGCCATTACACGCATCGTAGCCAGGCGAATCCCCGCCGATCCCCGGCCGATCCGCAGCCGACCTGGCATCATAGACAGCAATGAGCACCTCACGCACCTCACGCTTCCCTGTGACTGTCACCCAGCTGCCGGTCATCCGCTGCCAGATCTGCCACAACACCGTCGCCTGCAGACCCGGCCAGACGAGCGCCACCATGACCGAGCATTACCGCCGCGAGCATCCCGAGGTGCTTGCCGCCGCAGCCAACCGGTCGCTCTGACCGGATTCCTGCGCTGCTATCGGTCCAGCCAGGAACGGACGTTGCGAGTCAGGAAGTCCAGGTCGGCTGGGATGCCTTCGGGACTGCCTGCCCGGTGGCCCCAGATGCTGGGAATCGTGGCTAGCGCGCCACCGCGCAGATAGGTGAGTTCCGCCTCGTTGTCGGCTACCCGGAAGTACAGGTCTGTCGCGCTGGGGATGAGCAGGACCCGCGCTGTGATGGCGCTCAGGGCGCGTGACAGGTCGCCGCTATACAGGTCGTTGGCGCTGATGTCGGCTTCCTGCCAGGTCAGCGCCTGGGCATAGAGGTTGGCCGCCTGGTGCTCGGCGAAGGAGTCCTCCCAGTCTGACTTGAGGAAAGTAGCCAGGTCAGGCACACCAAGAGCGGTCTGGAACAAGCGCTCGCGGTAGAAATCCTGACTCAGGCCCCAGCCGGCGTAGATGTGCGCGAGCGCGCGGACCGCGGCCAGTGGCTCGGCGCTGAAGCGGCCGTTGCCTTCGTACTGCGGCGCGGCTTCCAGGGTGCGCAGCAGCCCGGACAGGAACACCTTGTTATGCACAGAGGTCCGGGCGCTGCCGCAGACCACGATCGCGCGCTCGACGAACTGCGGGTACAGGGCCGCCCAGTGGTAGGCCTGCCCCGCGCCCATCGAGAAACCGTACGAGGCCGCGACGTGCGTGACGCCGAAGTGCTCGGTCAGCAGCCGGTACTGCGCGCGGACGTTGTCCGCCATCGTCACCACGGCCGGATAGTCCGGCGTATCCCCGGCTCCGGAGGACAGGCCATTGGAGAACATGTCCGGGATCACGATGAACCACCTGGTCGGATCCAGCACGCCGTCCGGTCCGATCAGCCACGCCAGGTCCTCGTGGCTAGCGGTGTAACTGCAGGGATAGACGATCACGTTGTCCCGTGCATCATTCAGCGTCCCGTGCGCCTGCCACACCAGCCGCGCGTCGCCTATCACGCCGCCGCGCTCGGCCGGCAGATCCCCCAGGCTGAGCACGCCATCGCGCACCGGCCAGCCCTGACTCGCATCAGTCATGACAACACCTTCCAGTTTGGCAGCGCAGCCCGCTTAGAAGGCGCAGTACATGACGTGGAGGCCGACGGGTCCGAGAGCGGGATGCGCGAAGGCGCCGGGAACTGTTCCGATCACCGTAAATCCGAGTCTTCGGTAGAGCTCGACGGCCGAGTGATTCGATTCGACCACGGCGTTGAACTGCATACCCGCGTAGCCGCGCTGCCTGGCCCACGCTAGCGCGAACCGGCACATCGCCGTGCCCACGCCCAGGCCCCGTGCGTCAGCGGCGACCATGAAACTTGCGGTCGACACATGCGATCCAGGCCCAGGACGATTCGGCCCCATCTTGGCGGTCCCGACGACATGATTCGCGTCGATGGCGACGACGGTGAGCCCTGGCGGCAACTCCACCCACAGGTCGTGCGCCTGCGCGCTGGTCATGGACGGATCGAAGGCAAATGTCTCCTGCGCTGCGACGATGTCTCGCACGATCGGCCAGACCGCAGGCCAGTCAGTCTCGGTGAATTCCCTGATCTCCACCGTCCGCAAGGTAACACGAAGTCCGGATCGTCTGGGATCGGAGCCGGCCCGGCGGATGGCCCGCTTCAACGGCTAGCCTGGAAACTGCACGGACCTGCCCTCCTCGGCGTCTGGAGAAATCGTGACCCAGCCCCCAGCCCCAGTCGACCCGACCCAGGATCACCAGGAGCATGAGGACGAGCCGTGGACGATCAACATCCCCGGCCACCCGCAGCGCAGTGACTCGCCGGAATACGTGCAGTCCCGTCAGGCTATGAATGATATGGCGGGACATGTCAGTGCGCTGATCTATGGTCCGCCGCCCTATGAGGACCATCATGGCGGCGGATTGTGGCTCAAAGACGACCAGGGCTGGTTTCTGGCCCGCAATCTCGCCGGTATGGAATGGTCGGCACAGTTCTGCGCCGATCCGGCCAAGGTCGACTTGATCAGGCAGAATGCCAGCCGCCTGTACGCGGCCTTTCCTGACGCCGTCCAGGAACTGGGCATCCGGCAGCTGCTCGACACTCCGATTACCACCGCGGCCGGCGTCGCTCAGTGGACCGACTCGATATGCAACGCCAGCGTTCCGCTGCCGGCGCCTGCCCACACGGGTGTTCTCCCGGCCGGCGGCGGCGTGCACCATTACCCGAGTCCCATTACCGAGATCGCGTTCTTCAAGTACGACAGCTTCCAGCTCTGGGTCACCGACCAGCAGGGCAACCCGGCAGCCGTCGCGCCGGTCAGCCCACCAGGATCCGGTGACGGCCGGATCCATGTGCTTTATGCGACCCCGGGCTCTGACCTGGCCAGCGCTGTCGGCCAGGCCGAGGCCAGCAGCCAGCCGCTGATCCTGGACCCAAGCCACCCGCTGGCGCAGCAGGCCTTTGCCAGGCAGACCAGCTAATAACGCGCGCACGCCGACCGGGCCCGGCCTAAGTCACGCCAGTGTCCGCATGGGCCAGTCCATGATGAAGTGTGTGCCTTTCTGCTATTGAGTGCAGCCAGGAAGGATCGCTGACCTTGCTCTCGGCATTAATACGGCGTGCCCGTCAATAGGCCACATTTCTCCAAATTACAAACAGTTTTTTGACAAACGGGTAATCCCAGCCTGCTCGGCCGGCGTCTTAACTGCAGGCGTCGCGTACGCGGCCGGGAAAGGAATTCTGCGGTGAGCAAACTCCTGATTGCGCTCGTAGGCGTCGCGGTACTGCTGTCGTCATCGGCCGCAGCGGCGCAGTCGGCCAGCGCAGCGGCCTGCGAGGGCTGGCACGTTGTCACCGGTGCTGACGGCCGCCAGTACACCGTCAACCCAGACAACTGGGGCGGTGGCAGCACCTGCTTGCGGGACTACGGCGCCCGGGCCGGTTTCACCATCGAGTCGCAGCCGACTCCGGCCGACGGTCATGTGCTCGCCTACCCCAACAGCAGCGTCGGCTGTAGCTGGGGCGCTAGCGCGTACTGCACCAGGGGCTGGACGCCCGAGCAGGTGTCCACGGCCAGTCCGCTGGAGACTCTGACGATGAGTGGCACCGGCTCATCGTCTGACATCTGGGACTTCGCCAATGACATCTGGTTCTGGCGGGCCGGCGCCTCGCACCCGGACACCGAGCTGATGATCTACTTCGACGAGCAGAACCTCGCTGTCCCGAAAGACGCGATCGGGGTCACGGTCGGCGGCGTGCGGTACTGGTACAAGACCTACATGATGAGCAACGCATCCTATTCGTGGCGCTACATCGTGCTGGAGCGGGTCACGCCGAACGAGTCAGTCACCAGCCTCGCCCTTGCGCCGTTCTTCTCCTACGCCCAAAGACGCGGAGTCCTTTCCGGGTCTGACGACCTGCAGCAGGTCAGCGCCGGATTCGAGGAGTCACAAGGCGCCGCCGGCCTGCAGCTCAGCGACTTCTCGCTGAGCCATTAGCTACTCACTTCCAGACGGTGCCGTTCCAGCGCAGGATCAGCGTCTCGGGGTTCGCGCAGCAGGTACCGATGGCGCCGACCGCCCAGGCGTTGCCGGCGGAGGTGGCAGCCACAGCGGAAAGGTCGTCACCGCCCGATGGCGGGCTGGGGCTCCGCACCCGCTTCCAAGCCGCGCCGTTCCAGCGCAGGATCAAGGTGCTGCCGCTGCCAAAGGACCCGATGGAGCCGACCGCCCAGGCGCTTCTCGCGGTAGCGGCTACCCCGAACAGCACGGGGCCGCCGGCCGGACTGGGACTGCTCACCTGCTTCCAGGCCGCGCCGTTCCAGCGCAGGATCAAGGTCTTGCCGCTGCCGGTCGCGCCGACCGCCCAGGCAGTGCCGGCGGAGGTCACGGCCACGCCGTTGAGGACGCCGCCACCCGCGGGACTGGGGCCGGGCACCTGCTTCCAGGCGACGCCGTTCCAGCGCAGGATCAAGGTCTTGCCGCTGCCGGTGGCGCCGACAGCCCAGGCCCTGGTCGCGGACGTGGCGGCTACGCCGAAGAGAGTGTCGTTAGCTCCCGGACTCGGGCTCCGCACCTGCTTCCAGGCGACGCCGTTCCAGCGCAGGATCAAGGTCTTGCCGCCGCCGGAGGCGCCGACGGCCCAGGCCCTGGTCGCGGACGTGGCGGCTACGCCGAAGAGAGTGTCGTTAGCTCCCGGACTCGGGCTCCGCACCTGCTTCCAGGCGACGCCGTTCCAGCGCAGGATCAAGGTCTTGCCGCCGCCGGAGGCGCCGACGGCCCAGGCCCTGGTCGCGGACGTGGCGGCTACGCCGAAGAGAGTGTCGTTAGCTCCCGGACTCGGGCTCCGTACCCGCTTCCAGGCAGTACCGTTCCAGCGCAGGATCGAAGTCTTGCCGCTACCCGTGGAGCCGACCGCCCAGGCGTTCCGGACCGAGGTGGTGGCCACGGCGAAGAGGCCATTGAATCCTGCGGTGCTCGGGCTGCGTACTCGTTTCCACGCCCTGCCAGTCCAGTGCACGATCAGCGTCTGGCTGCCGACATCGCCGACAGCCCACGCGTTGCGGCCCGAACTGGCAGCCACGCCGTTAAGGACACCGCTGACGGTGAAGGATGCTGCGACCGCGGTCCGGGTCGTGGCAGCCGCGGGAGAGATCCCGGCGAGCGCTCCCGCGACCAGGAGCGGGACGGGGAGGATTCGGACGCCAAGCGTGGCGAGCTTAGCTGTGCGCATCGGGCTGCCACCTCTCTCCTGGAGGCCCGCGGGCGCCTAGGCCGCGGGCCGTCCCGGGCCGGGGATGCGGTCAGAGGTTCCCAGTGTGCCTCAGGTCGCGCCGGGAGCGTCGGGGCGCTGGTAGCGGAGGAGGACAACTCCGTTGCCGAAGGTACGGGTCTGGGTGAGGCAGAGACTGATCCTGGTGGCTGATTCCTGGAACAGGGGCTTGCCCCCTCCGATCACGACGGGGTGGACGTAGAGCCAGTACTCGTCGATCAGGTCGTGCGCCATGAAGGTCGCGGCGACGTCGGCCCCGCCGAGCACCAGGTCTCCGCCGGGCTGTGCCTTGAGTTCCATGACCTGCTCGGCGACGACGTCCCGGATAATCGTGGTGTTCCAGTCGGCCCGCTCCAGGGTCGTGGAGTACACGATCTTAGGCATGTCCCGCCAGATGCGGGCGAACTCGGCCACGGGCCCAGTGATCGAGGGGTCCGTGTCGGCGGTTGGCCAGTATCCGGCCATGAGCTCGTAGGTGACCCGTCCATCCAGGAAGGCGCCCATCGCGCTGAGCTGCTCGTTGAAGTGGCTGTGCAGCTCGTCATCGACTAGGTGCCAGTCGAGCTGGCGGTCCGGTCCCTCCATGAAGCCGTCAAGGGACACCGACATCATCAAGATGATCTTTCTCATTGCTGTCTCCGAGGTCGTCAGGCTCCGGGACTCCGCCAGCCAGATCGGCGGGCTGACCCGCGCGAAGATCGCCCAGCGTATCTGGGGTCAGCCTCCATGAGGCAGGGCCTACGGCTCGTCTGCCGGAACTCCAGGCACACGATTCCATCTTGGACAACCAGCCAGTGATTGTCGAAATTGGCTGGGACGCGCTGGCCGATCTGCTGACCGAGCCCGTCCCTGCCGAGCAGATCGTGGATGCTGTCGGGCGATTGTGACAGCGGGCATCGTAGTGACAATTTGATGTGGCCAGGCGTCAGGCAGCGATGAAGGTCAGGACGTAATATCCGAGCCCAGCGAAGACCACGCCAGGGACCAGGGTCATCAGCAACAGCACCGCCTGCAGGGTGCCGTGCCTGCCGGTCGTGACGATGGGGCCGGCCCGCATCGACGCACCGACGTCGTTGCAGCGGGCCCGGAAGGTCGGCGGGTAGTACCAGCGCATGGGTCGCCCGCTCGCGACGTGCCGTTCAGCGAACCAGAGCTGCACACCGTCGAATACCTTGCGCAGCGGCCTGCGGCCAAAGAAGAATGACGCGGCGAAACCCATTACTTTCTTGTCCCAGTTCGAAGTGTCGATTGAGCGGGTTCGCTGCCACAATGACGCATGCGGACTCAGTGCGGTGACCGTGTGCTGCAGGATCGCGACGTCATGGAGGATAGCCGCGTCCAGCAAATAGGCGACGGCGAATCCGATTGAGCCATACAATGGCGCCCACAGCAGCAGCGCATAAGGAATCTGCCAGAAGGATAGCTCTCGCTTGCTCCGAAGGTTCGGAATGCTCAAGAGTTCTTCAATCTGATCGATCCGGTTCATAGGCTTCGCCATGTACTTGACCCGGTGCTTCTTGAAGGCATTCCAGACCAGCAGCTGGGCGATAGCGCCACCGTAGAATCCCTCGGCCACATCCCGGACGGAATGACGCAGGTTGTCATCCGAGATGAATGAGTGCCACCATGCGGTCATATGCGCGTTCCACTCGAACAGCGCGTAATACAGTCCGGTGATATCCAGCGCGCCGATGTGCGCGAACACCACGGCGGCGATTACTGACAGGGACGTAAGGCCGAGCCATTTGACCGGATGCTGGAGCGGGCTGACCAGCGGCGCTGGCAGCTCGGGATGATTGCTAGCCATGGCTCCTTCGCCGACCGTCGGGCGGGGTGGGGGTCGATGTGGAGGTGGAGGCGCAGAACGCGCAGGTCGCGGCCTATCTGGCCTAGATACGCTCCCAGACAGGCACAATTTCCGCTGATTGGCAGCATACTTCGCATCTTGGAGGGCAGCTGCAGCCCATGACTATGTGGCGGAGTGTCCCGAACTTCTTCAGGTGGCTGTTCTGGTTCCTAGTGGCGATCATCCTGATCCTGATTGCAGCCCTGATTATCCACCATTTTGGCGGATTCGATCTCGCGTTCCGCGTTGGCTACTTCCGCTTCGACCTTGGCGTCAGATAGGCATGCGTGCCACCCACGGCCTTTGCGTAGTCGTATGAGCGGGCCGCCTGCGGGCGGAGGCCGGGCAGGACCGGCGCGGCACGCCTGGCACAGTCCGCGACCAGGCACGCAGCCGTCCATTGGCGGACGATTCTCAGCCTCGGCGACTGAGAATCGTCCGCCTATCAGGCACCAGCCCAGGCGAAGCACCGGGACGGCTGGCGTGCCACCGACACCGGTCACGCGGGCTCGTCTAGGTGCGCCGTGTCGTTGAAGCCGCGCACGATCCACCGGCCGCTGGTGATGGCGATCCGGGAGATAGACGCGTTGTCCGCGGCGTTGAAAGCAAACGGCCGGGACCCGCTGGCGAAGGCCAGCGCCTGGCCGATGACCCCACCGTGAGTGAACGCCGCGACCCGCTCGCCCGGATGCCTGGCCGCGAGCCGTTCGATCGCGGCGCGCATCCGGGCGACGAACACAGCGGAGGGCTCGGCGCCAGGGATCACATCCCAGCGCTCCTCGGCGAGCATCTGGTGGGCGGTCGGGTGACCGTCCGCGACCATCTTGCGGTACACACCGCCCTCCCACTCGCCGAGGTACACCTCCCGGAGTCCCGCTTCCACCTGCGGGGTGAGCCCGAGGCGCGCAGCCAGCGGCGCCGCTGTCTGCGCGGTGCGGCACAGGGTACTCACGTAGATCACGTCGATTCCAGCGGCAGACAGCCGGGCGCAGACTCGCTGTGCCTGCTCCCGCCCCTCCGGCGAGAGCGGCGGATCGCCGTGCCCGTCCGTCAGCGGGAAGAACGCGCCATCCACGTATGCTTCGGACTCGCCGTGCCGCACCAGCACTAGCTCCATCGCGCCTGGTGGCGGCTGGAACCGGCCTTGCCGATAGGTGGCGGCCTCCGGCGGCGGGCTTCGTAGTTCTGTCACAAGCTCCACAGCGTACCCACTGGCAGAATCTCGTCTCATACTGCATGGGAATCGGGCAGACTGGAGAAAGGCGCAGCCGCATATCCGTAACATCCCTTTTCCGACTAAGTCGCGGGCAGCAGCTCCGCGGGGGGACAAGGCGATGTTCGAGCGATTTACCGACCAGGCGCGGCGAGTGGTGGTCATGGCCCAGGATCAGGCCAGGAGGTTGAACCACGGTTATATCGGTACTGAGCATATTTTGCTCGGCCTCATTGCCGAAGGCAGCGGCGTCGCCGCCAAGGCACTGGAATCGCCGGGGATCAGCCTGGAGTCGGTGCTCCAGCAGGTCAAGGAGATCATCGGCCAGGGCGCAGCTTGGTGATCAGATGTCCGACCTGTACGGCGCTGCCTACTCGCCATCTCCGGTCGCTTTCGAGGAGATACGCCGCCGTGCCGCTGGTGCCCATGTCCTGACGTTCAAAGTCGTCCAGGCTGACGAGAACTGTCTTCGTGGTCACTCAGTCTGGATCCGTCCTGATGGTGAGACGTTCATCGCGCAGGTCACGCTGACAGAACCGGGTCTGCTGTCGGCCTTCGGGCTGTTCGGAAAGCAGGAACAGCACGCCATCATGAGGGAGCCCCAGCAACGACGGCGCCGGCGACGGTCTCGATCAGAATCTGCGGCTCCTAGGCGGCGCTCAGATCTCGGCCGCGGCCGCACTCAACGTCCGGTGGCCGGACTGGGTGGTTTTCGCCTCCTGCATTGTCGGCGCGCTGACGGTACGCGCCGGAGCGGAACCCACCGGCCTGGTCATCAGTTGCCTGCTAGGCGGGGCCTCCTCGGTTGTCGCAGGCGTGATCGAAGTCCACGCGGGGGTGGCTGACCGGTTGTGCGCCGCCCTGACGGCGCGCCTCCTGCACGGTCAGCATCCGGCGGACGCACTGCGCGACGCCCAGCTCGCCTTCATCGAGTCGCGCGACACGGCAAGCGCTCATCGGTGGGCGGGCTACATCTGCATCTCCCGGCTGCCTGCGCCAGCACCCAATGATCACAGTCCTAATTTTCATCTATAACGTCTCATCGACATACAGGAGACCCTATGGACCGACGAACGCTGGCTCTCGCCACCGCATTGACCTATCCCGAATATGCGTTCGCCGGCGGAGAGGCCGCTGTGCTGGAGCAGAGAGCCAAACCCTCATCGCACGGGGACAGGTGACATTGTCACGGCTGACGTGCGGGACTTGCTCCGCCGTCATCCAGGTCTCAACGATTGGATCGAGCAGCTTCTGGAGGACGACGAGCTGGTTCCGCCGCACCTGCAGCCGGACGTCGTGCGCTCCTACCGGCCGGTCCCGGACAGCCGTGGCCCGATTTCCGCCACCAAGTATGTATGTCCTACCGGTGATGGCTTCACCTGGTACCGGAGTCCGACTGCGAGGCCCATGGCCTGCTGTCCCATCTGCGGTTCCGCACCTGGTGATGGCGGTGATCGGTATACCCCGGCCGAACTAGACGAGCGTGACCACTTCCTCACCGCCCGGTGGATCCTGTACAGCG
>OCZU010003117.1_pt1 | contig 10484 bp, 8 predicted proteins | sample 1539001 | NCBI WGS metagenome assembly OCZU01 (sample SAMEA3539306, study PRJEB22396) | soil metagenome | biome: tundra; feature: field; material: soil | place: USA | collected 2010-05 | depth 0.15 m | reverse complement strand
GGCCGCTGCCGCGGTTGCGCGGGCGGCGGGACTCGACGCGCATCTATTGAGCGACTCGATCGAAGGCGAAGCTCGCGATGTCGGCACGGTCATGGCCGGCATCGCACGGCAGATCGCCGACCGCAATCAACCGCTGCGCGCGCCCTGCGTATTGCTATCCGGCGGCGAAACCACGGTTACTGTGCGTGGGTCCGGCCGCGGCGGCCGCAATGTCGAATTCCTGTTGTCGTTCGCTCTCGCACTCGCAGGCCATCCGCGCATACACGCGCTCGCCGGTGATACCGACGGCGTCGACGGACAACAAGAGATCGCCGGCGCCGTCGCGATGCCCGATTCGCTCGCCCGGGCGTGGTCGCTGGGATTGCAACCGCGGGAAATGCTCGATAACAACGACGGCCACGGATTTTTTGGGGCGCTCGGCGACTCCGTGATCACCGGACCCACCTACACCAACGTCAACGATTTTCGGGCGATCCTCATCGACTGATCGACGCAGCGGCGTCGCGCCATTTGATCGAGCAGCCGATGCAAGCATGCTGCTGCGGGGGGCCGTGGCCGGTCGCGCCGACCAGTCGCATGGCCTCATACAGTTCGCGCGCCGTGCCCTCGGGCGCGCCTTCCTTGCGCGAGGCGTCGAGCCGGCCACGATAACGCAGGCGCAGCCCCGAATCGAAGCCGAAGAAGTCCGGCGTGCAGACCGCGCTATAGGCGCGCGCGACCGACTGGGTGGCGTCATAGAGGTACGGGAACGAGAGGCGCGGAGCGAGTTCGACCATGCGCTCGAAACGGTCTTCCGGGTAGGCATCGCCGTCGTTTGAATTGATCGCAATGACCGAAACGCCAATCGCCGCGAGCTCGCGCGCGTCGTGCACGAGGCGCGGCAGGATCGCTTTGACATAGGGACAGTGATTACAGATGAACGCGACCACGGTGCCATGCTCGCCCGCGAGATCCCGCAACCGGTGCTTGCCGCCGTCAGTTCCCCGCAATTCGAAATCCGGCGCCGGAAAGCCAATTTCTGCCACAGGTGCTTCGGCGGCCATGGTCGATGCGTGCTCAGGCGGCTCGTGGTTCGTGCAGAACCAGCGCGGGCAAATCGGCGATGCTCTCGATCAACTGATCGCACGGCAGCGTGCGCGGATCCATGCCCTCGTTATATCCATACGGTACGCAGACGATCGCCACGCCGGCGCCGCGCGCGGCCTGAACATCATTGATCGAGTCTCCGACCATCAAGGTCTGCGCGGGCGCGACCTTCAGCGACTCGCAGGCGAACAGCACCGGCATCGGATCGGGTTTGCGGCGCGCGCAGCTGTCCCCGCCCACGACTACGTCGACCCAGGCATGGAAGCCGAGGCGCTTGGCGAGCGAGATAGCAAAGCGTTGCTGCTTGTTCGTGACGATCCCGGTGCGCAGCCCGGCCTCGTGCACGCGGCGCAAACCCTCGGTCGCGCCCGCAAACGTCTGCGCCGCACATTCGTCGTTTTCTTGGAGCGCACCGTAGTGATAAAAGAAGCGCTCGACGATCGCCGCATGGGTCGCCGCGTCGAGATGCCGCTGCTGCAAATGCGCGGCGCGCTGAACCAGCATGGGGCCGCCGCGGCCGATCATCGTGCGCGCATCGCTCGCCGCAACGGGCTGCCACCCATATTCGGCGATCGCGCGATTCAGCGCGAGCGAAATATCCCCCGCGGTATCGAGCAAGGTGCCGTCGAGATCGAACAGCACGGCCGTGATCGGTGCGCCGCGCCAACTGGCAAGGCACCGGCCTTGGGCGCCCAACGGCTCGTTCACGGACTTAGGATCTACGGTGGTGGAGGACATCCGCCCATTATGCCGGATTTTCTGCAGCCGCCGCCAAAAGTCGGACGGCCCCGAAGGGCCGCCCGCGTTTTCGGGCCCCGCGTGCGTCGCCCGGCGTGCGTCGCCGGGCGCGCATCGCCTAGCGTAGTTCGGCTCAGAACGACGCCGATAGGTTGACCTCAAAACTCACGCCCGGCAGCGTGAACAGCAGCGGCACGCCGTTCGCGCCGAAGGCGGTCGACGTACCGCCTGAATAGCCGGCCAAGAAATAGATCGACTTGTTGTTCGTGAGATTTTGCACTGTGAAGCCGATTTTCGCGGCCTTCAGGGCAGCCCATTGACCGATGAGGTAGTTGAACGAGGCGTCGACCGTCGAATAGCCGCCGAGCCGGTAATAATCCTCCGCATCGCCGTAGCGCACACCGACATATTTGTCGATCACGGAAGCCTGCAGCGGACCTTGCTTGTAGAGCAATCCGATCACGCCGGTCTCGTTCGGCGCCAGCGGCACCCAGGTGTCGTCCGATTTCAAGCGCGCGCTATTGATCGACGCATTGGCGTACAGACTGAGCCCCGCCCCAATAACCAGCGCACCTTCGGCCTCCACGCCTTTATAGATCACGCCGCCGGAGTTGTAGAAGAACGCCTGATCATTGTTCAACCCGACGGTCGCCAGGTGCTTTTGCAGCAGGTTGTTGAACTCGATGTAATAGCCGTCCAGCGAAATGCTACCGGCGTCGCCGACCCAGGTTGTGCCAGCCTGATAGTTCGTCGTCGCCTCGGGCTGCAATGTCGATCCATTGGGAATATTCGTGTATAGCAGGTTCAGATTCGGCGCGAGGAAGCCCTGCGCCCACTGCGCGTATGCGGACCAGTTGTCGGCAATCTTGTAGTGCGCATCGAACGAAGCGAGATTGCGCGTCCAGGTGACCTGATAGTCATCGACCGGCAAACCAGTTTTCTGGTTGACGGGCGCGTTCAGGTCGCGCTCGAAGCTCACGTGCTTGACGCCGCCCGTCACATCGAAGTCGTTGACGACGTGCCACACGTATTGCAGGTAGACCTGCTTCGTGAACAGCTGGTCATCCATCAAGCGATCCGTGTAGGCCGACAGCGGCGAGGCGCCCGGCGCAAGCGGCCCGAACGGGTCGTCGTAGTTGAATCCCTGATTTGCGCTCATGTCGACCTCGTAGAGCGCGCGCAGATTCGTTTGGTGGTCGTACCACGCACCGGCCTGCACATTGCCGGGACCGATGTCGCGCGAGACGCGGAAGATGTCGCCGACCGAGCGGTAGTTATTCGTCAAGCGTTGTCCCGGAACGTCGTTCGGATTGGCCGAGCCATCCGCATTGAAGGTGCCGTTCGGAATATCGCCGACGTCGATGCCGCCGTTCGGCAGCGATCCGCCGACATCCTCGCCGTTGTAGCCGTCATGATAATAGGCGTACGTGTAGAGTTTGTTGTCGAACGTCCAGCCCGAAAATTTGGAGTTCAGGCCGAGGTACTCATAGTCGGTCGAGATGCGATCGAGGTTGTAGCCGAAATAGCCCTGGCTGTTCGGGTCGCTGTTATAGCCGTAATTCGAGCCGTAGGCTGCCATCTGATTCGGCGTCGCGCCAATCGGTGGGTTTTGCTGCAGCTTGTTGAGATTCGAAGCGAACGTGATGTCGGTCGAATCGTTGATCGGCTGTATGACCTTGACGAAGGCGTTGCTGCGCGAGAGATTCGCATTCGTGAGGTAGCCGTCCGACCCCATGGTCTTCAGCGAGATGAACGCGCGCGTACCGCCCCATTCGCCGATCTCGCCGGTGTCGTAGCGAACACCCTCCACATGGGTGCTGAAGCTGCCGAAGCTCAGCAGCGTCGTAAATCCCATCTCGTGCTTCGGATCCGCCGACTGCACGTAGACGGTGCCTCCGAAGGTCGCATCTCCGAACGTTCCGGCATTTCCCGGGCCACGATCGACGATCACGTTGCCGATGTCCTGCGCCATGAAGTAACTGGTCGAGTGATGCGTGAAATCGTTCGAGTCTCCCCACGGGATCCCGTCGAAAGTTACGTTGAACTGGCCGTCCTGGAAGCCGCGAATCGACAGGTTCAGGTTTTCCATCAGGCCCGGGCCGTTGGGATCGACCGACCACACGCTGGGCGTGAATTTGATGATGTCGGTGTAATTCACGGCCGGCGCGTCGTTGAGCTGGATGAAATCGCCGCCGACGATCGATTGCGGCTGTGTTGCTACGAGCGATCCCTGCGAAGGGGCTAATTGCGGTCCCTCGAGCCTCTGCGCGGTGACCAATACCGGGTCGAGACTGCGCGCATGCTGGTCGGTGACCTCATCGGTATCCGCATGGACCGCGTGGCTATAGATAACCAAGGCGGCGCCCAGCATCGGCAGCGCCATGACGCTGAGACGATTCTTAATTAAGCACATCATGATCCCCTTTGAATTATTCGCTCTGCTTGCCGCACTGGCGGCCCGCGGCGCATGATCCGAGAGGGGTGTTACATTTCGACTACATTGCTGTGACCGCCGAATGACGCCGCCATGACGCCGGGCGCGAGGCGGCTTTCGAATACAATGGGGCTTTGGCGGAGACCGAACTCAATGTCGTATCGATTCGAACACGCGTTGACGCGCCTGCCGGGTGCGAATTTCGCGCAAGGATTGACGAATGCGAAGTTGGGGCCGCCGGATCTCGCGGTTACGCTCGTCCAGCATGAGGCGTATTGCGCGGCGCTGCGTCGCTGCGGGCTCGACGTGCATACGCTGCCTGCGGACCTCACGCATCCCGACAGTACCTTCGTCGAGGACACCGCGGTGCTTGCCGCCGCGGCGACGATCATGATGCGGCCCGGCGCCGCGTCCCGCCAGGGGGAAGTGAGCGCGGTCTTGCAGGCGCTGCGCGATCTGGATCGCGAGGCTGAGTGCATTACGGCGCCCGGTACCGTCGATGGCGGCGATATTTGTCAGGCCGAGCGTCACTTCTTCATCGGCTTGTCCGCGCGGACCAACGATTCAGGCGCGCTGCAGCTGGGGCAGTTGTTGCGCGCGCACGGATACACGACCTCTACCGTGGATATTCGTGACAATCGCGGCTTATTGCATCTGAAATCCGGTATCGCCTATCTTGGCGACTGCCGTCTCGTGCTCGCGCCGGAATTGCCGCCGGTCGAGGAATTTCGCGCCTACGAACTCGTGCGCGTCGAGCCCGTCGAATCGTATGCGGCAAACTGCGTGCGTATCAACGAACACGTCTTGGTTGCCGAAGGCTATCCGCGATTGGCGGCCACGCTGCGCAACTTAGAATATGCCGTCATCACGCTGCCGATATCGGAGTTTCGGAAGATGGACGGCGGCCTGAGCTGTTTGTCCTTGCGTTTCTAGAAGAAGACGGCGTCATTTAGCGCGGCTAGTCTCGCCCGGCCATTTCCAACCGCGGATTTCGGGCATGTCCTGGCCCATTTCTTCAATGTAGCGTTTGTGTTCGACGAGCTTGTCGCGCAGCTGCTGCTCGAGATAAACGCCGGGACTGCCGATCTGCGGCACGCGGTCGATGACGTCCATGACCAGATGAAACCGGTCGAGTTCATTGAGCACCGTCATGTCGAACGCTGTCGTGATCGTCCCCTCCTCCTTGTAGCCGCGCACATGCAGGTTGTGATGATTGTTGCGCCGATAGGTCAGCCGATGAATGAGCCACGGGTAGCCGTGAAAGGCGAAGATCACGGGCTTTTCCGTCGTGAACAGCGAATCGAAATCCCGATCGCTGAGGCCGTGCGGATGTTCCGAGGTCGGCTGCAATTTCATCAAATCGACGACATTGACGACGCGCACTTTGAGGTCGGGCAAGCGCTCGCGCAGTATCGTCACGGCGGCCAGCGTTTCGAGCGTCGGTACATCGCCGGCACAGGCCATGACGACGTCGGGTTGCGACTGTTGGTCGTTGCTGGCCCATTGCCATATGCCGATACCGGCCGTGCAATGCGAGATTGCCTGATCCATCGTCAGCCACTGCGGCGCGGGATGCTTGCCGGCCACCACGACATTGACGTAATGGCGGCTGCGCAGGCAATGGTCCATGACCGAGAGCAGGCAATTCGCGTCGGGCGGCAGGTAGATGCGCACGATTTCGGATTTCTTGTTGACCACGTGATCGATGAACCCGGGGTCCTGATGCGTGAATCCATTGTGATCCTGACGCCACACGTGCGAGGACAGCAAGTAATTCAGCGACGCGATTTTGCGCCGCCAAGGCAAATGGGCCGTGACCTTGAGCCATTTCGCGTGTTGGTTGAACATCGAATCGATGATGTGGATGAACGCTTCATAGCAATTGAACAGGCCATGCCGGCCAGTCAGCAGATAGCCCTCGAGCCAGCCTTCGCATTGGTGCTCGCTGAGCATTTCCATGACCCGCCCATCGCGCGCTAGAAATTCGTCGTTCGCGCATCGAGGCGCCTCCCATTGCCGATTCGTGACTTCGAAAACCGCCTCGAGTCCGTTCGAAAGCGTTTCGTCCGGCCCGAAGATCCTGAAGTTGCGCTGATCGTCGTTGAGTTTGGCGACATCACGCAGAAACCGGCCAAGCACGTGCGTGTCGCCGATGCCGAGGACGCCGGGCGTGGGCACGTCCACGGCATAATCCGCGTAATTCGGCATGCGCAAATCACGCAGCAGGATGCCGCCATTCGCATTGGGGTTGGCACCCATGCGCCGCTCACCCGTCGGTGCGAGTGCCGCCAGTTCCGGCATCAGGCAACCTTGCGCGTCGAACAGCTCCTCGGGCCGATAGCTCCTGAGCCACTCTTCGAGCTGGCGCAGATGCGCGGGATTAGTGGCCGGGTCGGTCAGGGGGACTTGATGCGACCGAAAGCTGCCTTCGCATGGCCGCCCGTCGATGAACTTGGGGCCGGTCCAACCCTTCGGCGATTCGAGCACGATCATCGGCCAGCGGGGCCGCGTCTGGTCCCCGTGTCGGCGCGCGGCATGCCGCGCTTCGTGGATTTGTTCGATGACCCGATCGAGCGTCGTCGCCATCGCCTCATGCATGAGCGCGGGTTCGGAACCCGCGACGAAGTGAGGCGTCCAGCCGTAGCCGCGCAATAATTGATCGAGTTCTTCGCGCGAAATTCGCGCGAGCACCGTGGGATTGGCGATCTTATAACCATTGAGATGCAGGATCGGCAGCACCGCACCGTCGGTTGCGGGGTTGAGGAACTTGTTCGAGTGCCAGGCCGTCGCGAGCGGCCCGGTCTCGGCTTCGCCGTCGCCGATCACGCAAGCGACGAGCAACGACGGATTGTCGAACACGGCGCCGAATGCATGACTCAGCGAGTAGCCGAGCTCGCCGCCCTCGTGAATGGAACCGGGGCATTCCGCCGAGGCATGACTCGGAATTCCGCCCGGGAACGAGAACTGCTTGAACAGGCGCCTCATGCCGGCGGTGTCGCGGCTGATGTTTGGATAGACCTCGCTGTAGGTACCTTCGAGGTAGGTGCCGGCGACGACCGCTGGCCCGCCGTGGCCCGGACCCGACATGTAAATCATATCGAGTTCGTAATTCTTGATGACGCGATTCAGGTGCGTATAGATGAAATTCTGTCCGGGCGTCGTGCCCCAATGGCCGAGCAGCATGTGCTTGATGTGTCCAACCTGCAGCGGCTCGCGCAGCAGCGGGTTGTCCTGCAGGTAGATTTGTCCCACCGACAAATAATTTGCGGCCCGCCAATATGCGTCCAGCTCGCGCAGCTGCTGCGCGTCGAGCGTCGGTGCGTCGGAATTTTCAGCCATGATTTCCCTCCGTTGCGGTGTTCAGCCCGAGCGTTTGCAGCGTCTGTTCGCCGATCATAAGCTCCTCATCGGTGCGAACGACCCGAACGGCGACCCGGCTCGAGTCCGCGGATATCAAGAGCGCATTCGCGGCATTGCGCGCCTCGTTGAGCTCCAATCCCAGAAATTCCAGGCCGGCGCAAATGCGCGCGCGTATGGCCGGTGCGTTTTCGCCGATGCCGCCCGCAAAGACCAGCGTGTCCAAGCCGCCGAGCGCCGCACTGAATGCCCCGACCCATTTTTTCGCCTGATAACAAAACAGCGCCAAGGCCTCCGCAGCCCTCGGATCCAGGGCTTCATGCGCCAGCAGATCGCGCACATCGGAACTGGTCTCGGAAACGCCGAGCAGACCCGCCTTGTGATTGACCATGGTTTGAAATTGCCGTGCACTCATCGCCTCGGTACGGGAAAAATAGTACGCGAGGCCCGGATCCAAATCGCCCGATCGCGTACTCATGACCAGGCCCGCGGTCGGCGTAAACGCCATGCTGGTATCGACGCTTTTGCCGTCCCGCACCGCCGCCATGCTCGCGCCGTTACCGAGATGTGCGAGTATCACGCGTCCGCGCGTCGCGGACCGCTCGCCGAGGCGCGCCAATTCCCTGAGCAGGTAGGCATACGAGAGGCCGTGAAACCCGTACCGCTGCACACCCTGCGCGTCGTATTTGCGCGGGATCGGCAGCATTTTCGCGACGCGCGGCATACCTTGATGAAATGCCGTATCGAAGCAGGCGACTTGCGGCAGCTTGGGGTTGCGCTTCTGGATTGCCTCGATGAGCTTGATCTCGCTGGGAAGATGCTCCGGATCGTAGGGCCGGATGCGCCGTAGTTCGTCCAGTAGCAGCGGTGTAATGCGCTCCGGCGCGGTATGCGCCATGCCGTTGACGATCCGGTGGCCGACGGCCTGCACCGCACCGAATGCCGGCTGCGCCTCCAACCAATCCATCAGTACCTGCATCGCTGCGCGATGATCGGCCAGCGCGACCTCGCGACGTGTCGGAGTGCCTGCGGATCCGTCGCTGCAGGTGAAGTTCGCGCCCGGCAGACCGATGCGCTCGATCTTGCCGTGCATGCGCTCAGCGATTGCGAGCCCGGGCCGGTAGAGCGCAAACCGAATACTCGAGGAGCCGCCGTTGATCGTCAGGACAGTGGGCATCGATGAAGTTTGACACAGTGACGCCGTTTATTTAGTGACAGATGCATGTCCGCGGCATTGGGACAAACACTTGCAGGCGCGCCGGTTCCTCGGGATCATAGGCCCCCGGATGTGCCGCGGTTTACAATGCCAAAAGTTTGCGCCCGAACGCGCGCCACGCACTTCAGGAGTTCTCGGTGTCTCACTACCATGCCGTGGTTTGGATCGACCATCAAAAGGCCTCGGCCTGGCAAGTGACCGTAACCGAGCAGCAGCACACCGTGGTGCACGCGTCGCCGTCGAGACCACGGACCACCCAAGCGATAAGCAGATCATTGCTTACGCGCGCAAACACTTCCCGGCGCTCGACCGTATGCGCACCTAAATCGCACTCCGGCCGGGCCGCGCAGCAATCTGGCTCCCCGCTCTCACTGGGCCGATGCCTACTGAATCGCCCCCAAAAAGTCCCGCTTACCGACCTCGACGCCATTATTGCGGAGCAATGCGTACGCGACGCTGATGTGAAAGTAAAAATTCGGCAGTACGAAGTGCGTCAAATAATCGAGACCGGTGAAGGTCAAGGTGTTGGTGGGGAATTGCAGCACGATCTGGCGGCTTTCGGCGCCGGCCATCGCTTCCGGAGTCGCGCTTTTGACGAACTCGAGCGTCTTCTGAATGCGTGCGCTGAGGTCCGCGAAGCTCGCTTCGTTGTCTTCGTGCTTCGGGTTCTCGAGTTTCGCGAGACGCGCCGCGGCGCCCTTGGCCGTATCGCAGGCGATCTGCACCTGTTTCACGAGCGGGTGCATGTCGGGAAACAAGCGCGCATGCAGCAGAGTGGCGGAGTCGAACTTCCTGGCGGCGGCATAGTGAGCCCCCTTATCGAGAATATTCGACAGATTCGTCAAACCCCGAACGAGACTGGGAATCGATACATCGTAAATTGAAACCGTCATCGAGGTTCTCCTTTCAGATCATTGCGCCGTGGCAGGCACCCTTTTTTTTGACGTTTGGACCCAAGCGGGGCCCCCCCTTCAGGCTTTGGGCCGCGGCGCATCCGAAATAGATCCGCGCACGGCCGGACAATGTTACCGTGTCCGCACTTACTTCGGAGTTCAGTGCGATGCAAGACAAGCAGAATTATTCAAACGCCCGAACCGGCATCATGCCGTCGGACGACCCGACGATGGACTTCCGTGCGCGCCTTGCGCACCAGCAGGCGGAGAACGCCGAGCGCCGGAAGCTCGATCTCGCCGAGCAATCCTCTCGGCTCAAGTCGGCGGAAGAGCGCATTCGAATTTGGGAGCGGCTGCACGAAGTGATGCTGCCGCGCGATCCGCAGCATCGACTCATCGAGATCATCGCCACCCACACCGGACTCACGGCCGCCGACGTGCACGACGAACAGCGTCGGCGCGCCGACCTCAAGCTGGCGAGCGCGGCGGCGGCTGCGGCCGGCGCCTGAGACTCGAGTCTAGGCCCCGATTCATTGCCGGAAGAAGTACGGCAGCGCGGTCAGTGCGACGCCGATCGCGACCAATAGATAGACATTCGGCACGAAATACGGAAAGACCATGAGGCCAACGCCGCAGACCAGCGGTACCGGCGAGCGCTGCTTCTTGCCGTAGATGACGAATGCCAGGCCGATCGAACCGAATAGCAGCCCCCACAACAGCTGCGCTTCGCCGCTCATATTTCCCAGCTCAGATCCACATC
>OCZU010003116.1_pt1 | contig 10486 bp, 9 predicted proteins | sample 1539001 | NCBI WGS metagenome assembly OCZU01 (sample SAMEA3539306, study PRJEB22396) | soil metagenome | biome: tundra; feature: field; material: soil | place: USA | collected 2010-05 | depth 0.15 m | reverse complement strand
GGCCAGCGTTCTCGCGGCCAGCGCTCCCGCTGCCAGCGCTCCCGCGGCCAGGACCGTCGCAGCCGGTACCGACAGCGCGGCTGGCTCCGGCGAGCCGGAGGCTGCCGGGGCAGCCAGCTCAGTGAGCATCGTGCCGGGAATCGCGAGGTATCACCGCGGCGACTGCATCCTGATCCGCTTCCTGACCCCCAGCGACCTCGAGTTCATGACCATGCAAGCGGCTAAGGCAGGCGGGTGCGTGCCGTGCCGGGCCTGCCAGCCAGACAAGGCGCCTGCGAGCGTCGCGGCTGACTGAGCCCTGCAGACCGTCGGCCAGCGAGCGGGTCGCTAGCACTGGCTGGGCATGTTAGCCGGGCAGGCGGCGGTACCAGAAGGTCAGGCCGAGCTGGGCGTCCCGGTGCTGATGCGCGTCCGGGCCGACGTCGGCCGCTGACCCGGACCCGAAGTCGGTGGCCAGGACTTCGGCGCTGATCATTGAGCCGTGTTCCGCTAGCGCGGCGGCCAGCTCGGCGTCAACGGTGGACCAGCGCAGCGCGATCCGGTCGCTGACTGCCAGCCCGGCGCTCTTGCGAGCCTCCTGGATCAGCCGCACGGCCTCGCGGGCCATGCCTTCCCTGCGCAGATCGGCGGTGATCAGCACCTCAAGCGCGACCGTCTCGCCGCCCTGGGTAGCCACCGCCCAGCCCGACCGGGGCGTCTGGGTGATCAGGACATCCTGCGGCAGCAGGCTGATCTGCTCGCCGTCTACCGGCACCACGGCCGTCCCGGCCGAGTTCAGGCTCGCGGCCAGCCATGTCGCGTCGGCCGCCTGCACTGCGGCCGCGACGGCTGGGGTGTCCTTGCCGAACCGGCGGCCAAGAGCGCGGAAGTTGGGTCTGACCTGGTAGTCGACCAGATCAGCGTCGACGTCGACGAGCGGATCGAGGGTCCGCACGTTCAGCTCCTCGGCGACTTGGTCCGCTAGCTCGGCAGGCAGCTCGGCGAAGCCGACCGCGCCTACTAGCGCCCGAGCCAGCGGCTGGCGGATCCGGACCACCGCCGACGCGCGGGCCGAGCGGCCGAGCTCCACCAGCCTGCGGGTCAGCGCCATCTGGCCGGACAGCTGCTCGTCAATCAGCGTCAGGTCCGCGACCGGCCAGGAGGCGAGGTGCACGGAGTCGGGCGCCTGCGCCGATCTGAGCACGGGCCAGAGGTAGTCGGTCAGAAACGGCGCTATCGGGGCCATCAGCCGGGTCAGCGTCTCCAGGCATTCATGCAGCGTGGCGAACCCGGCGGCGCCGTCGCCGCTGGCCGGGCCGTCCCAGAACCGGCGCCTGGACCTGCGCACGTACCAGTTGGACAGGTCATCGACAAAGCCGGTGATCCGGCGTCCGGCCGCAGCCGAGTCAAATGCCTCCAATGCCGCCGTGACGTCCCGGATCAGCGCGTGCAGCTGGCCGAGCACCCACCGGTCAAGTACCGGTCGCGCGGTCGCTGGCGGCGCTTCCTGCCCCGGCTGCCACCCGACGCCTCGGGCGGCCGAGGCGTTGCTGTATCGAACGAAGAAGGAGATCGTGTTCCAGTAGGTGAGCAGCACCTTCCTGACGATTTCGTCGATGGCAGCGGGCGAGACCTTCTGGCTAGCCCACGGCGACGCGGCGCCGGTAAAGAACCACCGGACCGCGTCGGCCCCGTGCTGGTCCATCAGCTGAATCGGCTCGATCACGTTGCCGAGGCTCTTGCTCATCTTCCGGCCGCGCTCGTCGACCACGATCCCCAGGCAGGCAGCGGACTCGAAGGCTGACCTGCCGAAGACCAGCGTGCCGATGGCCATCAGCGAGTAGAACCAGCCGCGTGTCTGGTCCATCCCCTCGGCAATGAACTGGGCCGGGAAGCTCCGCTCGAACTCGGCCGCGCCGCGCAGCGGTGCGCCGTGCTGGGCGAAGGGCATCGATCCCGAGTCGTACCAGACGTCGATGACCTCAGCCGCCCGGGTTCCGGTCGTCCCGCACTGCGGGCAGCTGATCGTGACCCGATCGACATGCGGGCGGTGCGGATCCAGGTCGGACAGGTCGCGGCCGGCCAGCTCCGATAGCTCGGCGAGCGAGCCGACGCAGGTCACATGGCCCTGCTCGCACTCCCACAGCGGCAGCGGTGTCCCCCAGTACCTGGTGCGGGACAGCGCCCAGTCCACGTTGTTGCGCAGCCAGTCGCCGTACCGGCCGTGCTTGATCGTCGGTGGCTGCCAGTTCGTCTTCTCGTTCTCGGCGAGCAGCCGGTCCTTGATCGCGGTCGTGCGGATGAACCAGGACGGCAGGGCGTAGTAGAGCAGCGGCGTGCCGCACCGCCAGCAATGCGGGTAGCTGTGCACGTGCTGGTGCGACGAGAAGAGCAAGCCGCGATCGGCGAGATCGGTGATCAGCACGGGATCGGCCGCCTTGAAGAACATGCCGCCGACCAGCGGCACTGACTCATCGAAACGCCCGTCCGGCCGGATCGGGTTGACCACGGGAAGCTCGTGCGCGCGGCCGGTCGCCATGTCGTCGGCGCCGAACGCGGGGGCCAGATGGACCAGGCCGGTGCCATCGTCAGTGGTGACGAAGGAACCGGTGACGACCCGGTGCGCGCCGGGGATCTCGATCAGGCTGAACACCGGCTGGTAGCTAGCCCCGGCTAGCCCCGCGCCGGTGATCCGGTCGGCGATATGCCAGCCTTCGCCAAGCACCCGGGCAAAGAGCTCCTCGGCCACGACCACCCGGTCGCTGTGGCCGGATCTGCGGGCGATCACATAGCTCTCAGCGGGATGCACCGCGATCGCCGTGTTGGACACCAGAGTCCACGGCGTGGTCGTCCAGACCAGCAGATCGGCGCCGGCTAGCTGCTGGCTCGCGTCGCCGGGCACAGTGAGCAGCCGGAACCTGACCGTGACGGCCGGATCGGTGACCGGCTTGTACACCTCAGGCTGGCCGAGCTCGTGATCCGACAGCGGGGTCTCGCAGCGCGGGCAGTACGGGCTGATCCGGAAGTCCCTGACCAGCATCCCGTTGTCGAAGATGCGCTTCAGCGACCACCAGACCGACTCGATGTAAGCCGGATCCATCGTCCAGTAAGCCTTGGACAGATCCACCCAGTAGCCCATCCGGTGGGTCAGTTCGGAGAACGCGTCCACATGCCGCTGCACAGACTCCCGGCAGCGGGCATTGAACCTCTCGACCCCGTATGCCTCGATGTCCTTCTTACCGGACAGGCCGAGTTCGGCTTCTACCGCCACCTCGACCGGCAGGCCGTGGCAGTCCCAGCCGCCCCGGCGCGGCACGTGGAAGCCCTGCATGGTTTTGAACCGGGGAAACAGGTCCTTGATCGCGCGAGCCGGAACGTGATGGATTCCCGGCATGCCGTTGGCGGTCGGCGGCCCTTCATAGCAGGTCCACAAGGGTCCGCCCGCCGTCTGCCGCAGCGACCGCTCAAATACCCTGCCTCGGGTCCACCGGTCGAGCACCTCGTGATCGATGGCGGGCAGATTCACCGAGGCGGGCAGCTCTGGGACCAGGCGTGGCGCCGCGTGCTTGGCGTCCGGGCCGGCTGCCTGCGCCATGGTGGCGGCTCCCGCTTGTTGGTAGCGCGCCAGGTCTGCCTAGGTGCGTGGCTGGCGATCGGCAGCTGTCCCGTCAGCGCCGCGCGAAGGGCCAAGGATAGCCGACCGCGCATCCAGCGCGGGGCATACAGCTGCCCGCCGACTGACGGGCGGCCTCCGCGGCGCCTAGCCGACCAGGATTAGCCGCGTCACCACCGGGCATGTTTGCGAATCGCCCCGGTCACCACTTATTCTCCGGTGACACCTGTCAATCAAGATCATCCTCAGGCTGGTGCTAAGGGAGCGCGAATGACCGCAGCTGCACACTCGGGAGCTGCCGATTTGCCGGTGCGCCGGGGCGAGCGGCGCTGGACTGAGGCCGAGATCAGCAAGATCAGGGAGCAGCTTGCCGAGGAGGCCGCCGAACTGCGGGTAGAAATAGAACGGGCCGAATCGGATATCGCCGATCGCCTCGGCGACGCCGTGCGCGATGCGGGTGATGACCAGGCCGACATCGGCGCCAAAGCATATGAGCGAGAACATGAGCTCGCGCTTACTTACAACGCGCGGGAGCTTCTCGCGCAGACGGAGCGGGCACTCGCCCGGATTGAGGCAGGCACCTATGGTTCGTGCGAGTCATGCGGAGAGCCGATCGGCAAGGCACGATTGCAGGCGTTCTCCCGGGCAACCCTGTGCGTGAGCTGCAAGCAGCGCGAGGAACGTCGCTGACCGGGCCCGGGGCAGTGAGCGAGCAGGATCGGCCGGCCAGCGCCAGCCCGGATTCCGACCGGCCAGCTGGCCCGCGGCGCGTCGGTGTGCTGCTCGCGGTCGCCCTGGCCGTGCTGACGTGCGACGTCGTGACCAAGACGATCGTCGTCGCGACGCTGTCAGACCGGGCGCCGCTGCGGCTGCTCGGCGGGCTGCTGACGCTGCGCGTGTCGCGGAACCCGGGAGCGGCATTCAGCATCGGACCGTCCATGACCGTGGTCTTCAGCCTGATCGCGGCCGGCGTCATCATCGTCATCCTGCGCACCTCGCGCCGGATCAGGAACCTGCCCTGGGCGGTCACGCTCGGCCTGCTGCTCGGTGGCGCGACCGGCAATCTCACCGACCGGCTATTCCGGTCCCCCGGGCCTTTCCTCGGCTACGTGGTGGACTGGATCGAGGTTCCGCACTGGCCGGTCTTCAACATCGCGGATTCCTCCATCGTCTGCGGCGGAGTGCTCGCCGTCTTCCTGGCCGTCCGTGGTGTGCGGATCGACGGGCCACAGGCCGGCCAGCAGTCACGGACTGACGCCGAGACCCACGCTGAGACCGGCGCTGAGACCGGCGGCCCGACGGCCGCTCAGGCCGGTGGCATGGCTGGCCCCGATCCGGCAACCAGCGACGTAGCCGGCCGCGATCCGGCCGCTGGTGACCCGGCTGACCAGGCCAGTTTCCGATCCTGCGAGGATGGCCCGCACGGCGGCGGCGGCGACGGGTGACCGGCCCGAACCAGCGCCGGGTGCCCGTTCCGGACGGGCTCGACGGCGAGCGGCTGGATGCGGCCATCGCCCGGATGTTCGGCCTGTCCCGGGCGAGGGCAGCTGATCTGATCAGCGCCGGGGCGGTCCTTGTCGGCGGCCAGACCGCGGTCAAGGCTGGCCGGGTGGCGGCCGGCGACTGGCTCGACGTGGAGTTGCCTGCCGCGCCATCTGCGGGCGCAGCCCTGCGGCCTGAGGCAGTGCCCGGCCTGGCTATCGCGTTCGAGGACGCGGACATCGTGGTGGTCGACAAGCCGGCCGCAGTGGCTGCCCATCCGACCCCCGGCTGGACCGGGCCGACCGTGCTGCAGGGGCTGCTGGCTGGCGGCTACCAGATCGCCACCAGCGGGGCTGCTGAGCGGCAGGGGATCGTGCATCGGCTGGATGCCAACACCACCGGCCTGATGGTGGTCGCCAAGAGCGAGCGCGCCTACAGCGCGCTGAAGCAGGCGTTCCGGGACCGGGAGGTGGACAAGCGGTATCACGCCTTGGTCCAGGGCCATCCCGATCCGCTGCGCGGCACCATTGACGCGCCGATCGGGCGGCATCCGGCGGGCGACGGCAGATTCGCGGTGGTGACTGACGGCAGATCGGCCGTCAGCCACTACGACACCCTGGAGGCATTCCGGGCAGCGAGCCTGGTCGAGGTCAAGCTGGAGACCGGCCGGACTCACCAGATCCGGGTGCATATGGCGGCGGTCCGGCACCCGTGCGTGGGCGACCGGCTGTACGGGGCCGATCCCGTGCTGGCCGCCAGACTCGGCCTGAGCAGACAGTTCCTGCACGCGGTCCGGCTCGGATTCGCGCACCCGGACGACGGCAGATGGGTGGAGTTCAGCAGCGAGTACGCGGCCGATCTGCAGGCAGCCCTGGAGCTGCTCGCGGCGGAGTAGCCGGCCGGCCGGTGGGTACCATGAAGGCCAGGTGAGCCGGGAAGCCTGGTCGGCAGTTCGTCAACGCAGGAGGCTCGCCATGCTCATTCGCTGGCGTCGGCTGGACGCCGAATCCCTGCGCGAGGAGCTGCGCACCAATCTGTGGTTCGTGCCGCTGCTTGAGGTAGTCGGCGCTGTCATCCTGTTCGCTATTAGCTACGCTGCCGATCGCGCGGCCTTCGCCGGCGAGTTCCGGCTGCCGTTTTGGGCGCTCAGCGGATCGCCGGACGCGGCCAGGCAGATCCTCACCACCGTCGCGGCAGCCATCATCACCGTCGTGGGGGTCGTGTTCTCGATCGTTATCGTCGCGCTGACCCTGACCTCCACTCAGTTCGGCCCGCGGATGCTACGTAATTTCATCCGCGATCCAGGCACTCAGGTGACGCTCGGAACCTTCGTGGCGACCTTTGTCTTCGCGATCCTGGCGCTGGGCTCGATCGGCCAGGAAAGCCGCGGTAACTTTGTGCCGCATATCTCGATCACGGTGACGCTCGCCCTGCTCGTGCTCGATCTCGCCGTCTTGATCTATTTCATCCATCACATCGCCACCCAGATCCAGCTGCCGCAGGTGATCGCCAGCGTCGCGCGGGATCTGTCCCGTGCGATTGAGGCGCAGGCCGGCAACGCGGCCGTCAGCGCCGCCTCGCCGAGCGCGACGGCCACGCTGGCGGAGCTCCCGGGGCCAGGCGGCGTGGTCGCCGCGCCCCGCAGCGGTTACCTGCAGTTCATTGACCGGCGCACCCTGGTGCGGATCGCGGCCAAGGCGGGGGTAGTGATCCAGATGCGCTACCGGCCAGGCCACTTCCTGGTGCAGGGTCATCCTTACGCCACCGTCTGGCCTGCCGACCGGGCCCGCCGGGTCGCTAGCGAGCTGTCCAGGTCGCATGTGACTGGTCCGTACCGGACACTGGTCCAGGATGTCTCGTTCGGCCTCGATCAGCTGGTGGAGATCGGGCTGCGCGCGCTGTCTCCGGCCGTCAATGACACCTTCACCGCGATGACCTGCATTGACTGGATCGGCGACAGCCTGTGCAAGGTGACAGGCAACTGGCAGCCGACGCACGTCTACTGCGATGGCGCGGGCCGGGTCCGGGTGATCACCACCGAGCCGACCTATCAGCGGCTGGTGCAGCGGTCGTTCGAGAAAATCCGGCAGGCGGGCCGGGGCATGCCGGCCATCATGATCCGTCAGCTGGACGCGCTTGCCAAGATCATGGAGCGCACGGTCACGCACGCCGAGCGGCAGCTGCTGCTCGACCAGGCGGCCATGATCGACCGGTTGGCGGCTGGCTCCGTGGACGAGAAGTCCGATCGCGACGATGTCGGCCGCGCGTATCAGGCGCTGCTCGCAGCGGCTGCCCGGCAGGCGCGCGGCGAGCTGCGTCACGTACGCTGAACCGCACTATGTCGGAGACAAGCCAGCTTCCTTACCCGTCTCAGCCCGGCGACCTGAATCCTGGCGCCAGCATCGGCTCCGGCCGGGCGCCGTTGAGCACGACCTTGCTGGCGACGCTGGCGGTGCTGGCCGGCAGCGCGCTGATCGGACTGGCTGGCGGCCTGATCTGGGCCCAGCTGGCGCCACGGGCGCTTTACGTGGTGATCAGCCACGGTGAGGCAGATGTCGTCAATTCGGAGACGACCGCCTTCATCGCTGGCGATGCCACGTACTGCCTGATCGGCCTGGTCGGCGGACTGGCGATCGGCATGCTTGGCTACCTGCTCGCCGTCCGGCGGTACGGGCCGGCCCCGATGGCCGCAGTCCTGGCCGGCAGCACCGGCGCTGCCTTTGTGGCGCTGTGGGCAGGTCAGCAGTCCGGGCGCGCTCAGTTCGACAGCCAGCTGCTGAGCGGCCATCTGGGCGCCAGGCTGCGCGCGCCGCTCTCGCTCGGCGGCCACGCCGATCTGGCATTCTGGCCGCTGGCGGCGTGCCTGGTCGCTGGCGGGCTGGTGCTGCTGATCAGGGCACGCGAGCGGCCCTAGCTTGCGGCAATGGCGGTCGTCCCGGTCGGCTGGGCCGCGGCCATCGCGGCGCCGACGATCCCGGCGTCATTCAGCAGCGTGGCCGACACTACCCGGGCGCGTAGCGTGGTCAGCTTGGGAAGGAACTTGTCCGACTTCTTGCTGATGCCGCCGCCGATGATGATCAGCTCGGGCGACAGCAGCGCTTCTAGCTTGTCTAGCACGGCATCCACCCGGCCGGCCCACTTGCCCCAGCTCAGGTCGCTTTCCTCCCGGACCCGCTCGGAGGCGCGGTCCTCGGCGTCCATGCCATGAATCTCGATATGGCCGAACTCGGTGTTCGGCACCAGCACCCGGTTGTAAAAGAGCGCGCTGCCGATTCCGGTTCCCAGCGTGAGCAGCAGGACAGTGCCATTCTGCTTGCTGCCCGCGCCGAACGTCATCTCGGCGACGCCGGCCGCGTCGGCATCGTTCAGCACCGTGACGGTCAGGCCGGATGCCTTGCCGAGCAGCTCCCTGGCGTGGACCGACAGCCAGGCCGGATCGAGATTGGGCGCGGTCCTGACGATGCCGTCGGTCACCACGCCAGGAAAGGTGATGCCAGCGGGTCCGGTCCAGCCGAACTTGTCCACGAGCTGGCGGACGACTCCGGCGATCGCATCGGGCGTGGCCGGGTGCGGCGTCGGCAGCTTGATCCGCTCGGCCAGCAGCTCGCCGGTCGTGACGTCGACCGGGGCCGCCTTGACCCCCGTGCCGCCGATGTCGATGCCGAGAACATGCACCACGATGCCTCCCGTTATGCCAAATACCAGCGGCCCGGAGGATTCAGCCTATTCCGCCATCGGGGCATCCGCACGCCGCTCCGTTTGTCGGTCCGGCACGATTGACTGATCTCAGCGGAAAGGGGAGGTGCTCCGATGACCCGGATTACCACGGCCTGCCTGGACCTGGCCGGCACGACAGTGGCGGACGACGGCGTCGTGCTCGCGGCATTCGCCGCGGCGGTCGGGCAGCTCGGGATGACGCCGGGCAGCGCGGCGCTTGAGTCGGCGCTGCAGCGCGCGAGCCAGATGATGGGGCAGTCCAAGATCGACGTGTTCCGCCGGATCCTGGACACCGAGACGGCTGCGGTCCAGGCGAACGCCGCCTTTGAGGAGCACTACGCCGGATCGGTGCGGGCTGGCGCGGTGCTGGCGCTGCCCGGCGCCGCTGAGACAATCCTGGCGCTCCGGGCCGCCGGGATCAGGGTCTGCCTGGCTACCGGCTTCGCCCCGGCCACCAGGGACGCCGTGATCAGCTCGCTCGGCTGGTGGCCGCTGATCGACCTGGCCCTGTCGCCTGCCGACGCCGGACGCGGCCGTCCCTGGCCCGACCTGCCGCTCACCGCCTTGCTCCGGCTCGGCGGGGGAGCGGTCAGCGAGCTGCTGGTGGTCGGCGACACGCCCAGCGATATCGAGTCTGGCCTGCGGGCCGGTGCTGGTCTGGTAGCTGGCGTGCTGACCGGGGCCGGCAGCCGGGCCGAGCTCGCCGAGGCCGGGGCGGCGCACATCCTGGATGCGATCACCGGCCTGCCCGCGCTGCTCGGGCTCGGTCCCGAGCTGGTCAGAAGCCCGGATCCGGCGGCAGAGGTCACAGACCCCAGCGCGAGCTGGTGAGAGCCTGGACGTCGGCATCGGCGCCTTCGAGCCGGACCTTGGCGGCCGCGGTCCGGCCGAATGTCCACATCAGCAGCTCGGCCGGCGCTCCGATGACCGTGACGACGGGCGTCCGCGGCCGGACGGTCATCCGGACCGGATGCGGACCAGCCTGCTGATCCTGCTCGTCGTCCCTGGCGAACTCGATCCCCACCGGCACCTTGCGCAGCATCAGCTTGGCCCTGGACAGCTGGTCCCAGATCAGGTTCGCCAGGGCCGGATCCAGCGGGCGTGGCTGCCAGTCGGGCTGCGCTCGCCTGACGTCCTCGTGGTGGATGAAGTACTCGGCCAGGTTGATCCGCTGATCGGCTCCGGGGATGCCGAACACCGATAGTCGCGGCGGGCCGGTCCTGATTGTCTGGACAAGCTGCCGGTACGGAGTCTTGGTCGCCATGCCATGCTGGATGTGACTGGTGTAGCGGGCCAGCGGCCCGCCCAGGATGCCTAGGCTGGCATCGGGACGATGCTCGCGCAGAACGAGGTGGGCCGCGAGATCAGTCGTGGTCCAGCCTGCGCACAGCGTCGGCGCGTCGGGACCGCTGTCGTCGAGCAGCGCGCACAATGCAAGGCGCTCATCTCGGGCATAAGTCACGGCTCGATAGTAGGCCAACGCCCAGCTTCACGTCGCGGCGGACGGTACGTTCGGAGGATCATGGTCGGCACACCCACCATCGCTCGCGCTGGCGCCAGCGCCCGGCCGCGCCGGGAGCTGGCGACGCTGCTGGTGCTCGGCGGCGCCGGAGCCGGCCTGGCGCTGCTCGCGTTGCGGCAGGAATGGGCCCGGGTGGCCACGGTGGCGCCCCGGCCGCTGCCCGCCACCGTGCT
>OCZU010003115.1_pt1 | contig 10486 bp, 9 predicted proteins | sample 1539001 | NCBI WGS metagenome assembly OCZU01 (sample SAMEA3539306, study PRJEB22396) | soil metagenome | biome: tundra; feature: field; material: soil | place: USA | collected 2010-05 | depth 0.15 m | reverse complement strand
CTGCTCATGCTGTCGCACGGGCTGCGCAGGCGGAAGCGCCGCGCCTGCCGGGCGGTGGTGCTGCTGCTCGCCGTCACCGTCGTCATTCATCTCGCGCACTACCCGCACATCGGGCGGGCAGTGGTGAGCGCCGTGCTGCTCGCCGCGCTGCTTTTCTACCGGCGCGAGTTCTACGCCGTCGGTGACCCGCGCACCCGCTGGCGGGCGCTGGCCGTGCTCGGCGGGCTGGTGCTGGCGGACCTCGCGATCGGCCTGAGTTACATCACCCTGGTCAGGGGACTGAGGTCCGATTACTCCGTCATGCAGCGAGGGCAGTCCGTTATCTACGGACTGTTCGGGTTCTCTGGCCCCGTCCAGTTCCAGCCAGAGAAGCACGGGGATCTTTTCGGCCTCCTGACCGGCGCGCTCGGCCTCTTCACGCTGATCGCGGCCGCGTACATGTTCCTCCGGCCGGCCGAGCCGGCCGGCCGGCTCAGCGGCCACGACGCGGCCAGGATCAGGGAGCTGCTCGACCGGCACGGGGAGCAGGACTCACTGGGCTACTTCACTCTCCGTGACGACAAGAGCATCATGTGGTCGCCGACCGGCAAATCGTGCATCGGCTACCGGGTGCTGTCCGGTGTCATGCTGGCCGCCGGGGATCCCATCGGCGATCCCGAGGCATGGCCAGGCGCGATCCACGCGTTCCTGGACGAGGCGGCACGTCATGCCTGGGTTCCGGCAGTGGTGGGCTGCGGTGAGCTCGGCGCTGAGGTGTGGTGCCGTGAGGGCGACCTGACCGCGCTCGAGCTCGGCGACGAGGCGATCGTGGACGTGGCCGGCTTCTCGCTTGAGGGCAGGGCCATGCGCAATGTCCGGCAGATGGTGTCCAGGGTCTGCAGGCACGGCTATGTCGCCGACTTCCACCGCACCGACGACATGCCGCGCGCGGAACTCGACAGCCTGATCAGGCAGGCCGATTCGTGGCGCGGCAGCCCGACCGAGCGCGGTTTCTCGATGGCACTCGGCCGCGTCGGCGGCGACGGTGACGGACGTTGCGTGATCGTGACGGCGACGGAGAACGGCGTGCTCCGCGCGATCCTGCAGTTCGTGCCGTGGGGAACTGACGGGCTCTCGCTTGACCTCATGCGCCGCGACCGGGCCGCGCAGCCCGGTCTCAATGACTTCCTGATCGTCGAGACCATCAAGCATGCGCACGAGCTGGGAGTCAGGCGCATCTCGCTGAACTTTGCCGCCTTCCGCTCCGCTCTTGAGCGCGGCGAGCGGATCGGCGCCGGGCCGGTGCTCCGCGCCTGGCGCCGCATCCTGCTGTTCATGTCCCGGTGGTTCCAGATCGAGTCGCTCTACAAGTTCAACGCCAAGTTCAACCCGGACTGGGTGCCCAGGTTCATGATCTTCCCGAGCACCAGGGACACGCCGCGGATCAGCCTGGCGGCGCTCGAAGCAGAGGCCTTGCTCGTCTGGCCGAACCTGGAGGTGCGCCGGCTGGCTCGCAAGCTCGGCCTCGGCAGGCTGCGGCGGCTGGGTGGCGGGCGGCGATCCCGGGCGGCCGGGTAATCGTAGATTGGCGCTCATGACCGGTGACGCGCAGGCGGCGACCGCGCCGGGACGCGCGCGCCAGCTCCCCGCCGCGGCCCTCCTGCCGGTGGTGCCCGGCCTGCCCGCACCCGGCAGATGCCTCGTCATGGGCGTCGTCAATGTGACCCCGGACTCCTTCTCTGACGGCGGTGAATGGTTCGCCGCCGACGCCGCGATCTCCCGCGGCCTGGAGCTTGCCGCCCAGGGCGCGGACATCATCGACGTGGGCGGTGAGTCAACCAGGCCGGGAGCCGGCCGGACTTCAGCTGCCGAGGAACTGCGCCGGGTGCGCCCGGTCATCACGGAGCTTGCCGCCGCTGGCCTGACAGTCAGCATCGACACGATGCGGGCGGCCGTGGCGGAGACAGCGCTAGCGGCCGGGGCGAAGCTGGTGAATGACGTGAGCGGCGGCCTCGCCGACCCCGCGATGCACAGCCTCGTCGCCTCGGCCGGAGTGCCCTACGTCGTCATGCACTGGCGCGGGCACAGCAGAACCATGCGGGACAGCGCCCGATACGGCGACGTGGTGCGCGAGGTCTGCGACGAGCTGCGGCAGCGCGCCGACGCGGCCGTTGGCGCGGGCATTGATCCGTCGCTGATCGTGATCGACCCGGGGATCGGATTCGCCAAGCTCCCGGAGCACAACTGGGCGCTGCTGGCAGGGCTGCCGGAAATCGCCCGGCTGGGCGGCAGCGGGCCGCCGTTCCCCGTGCTCGTCGGCGCATCGCGGAAGAGCTTCCTCGGTCACCTGCTGGCTGCCGGGGACGGGACGCCGCGGCCCTTCACCGGCTCCGATGACGCGACGATCGCGCTGACCGCGCTGGCCGCGGCCGCCGGGGCCTGGTGCACCCGGGTGCACGCGGTCGCCGGCAATGCCGACGCGGTCCGGGTGGCCGCGCAGTGGCACCGGGCAGAGCAAGGCAGCCCGGCCCGGCAGCCGGGGATACCCGAGCCGGAGTCGCCCCGGCGAAAGTCGCCGGAGCCGGACGGAGGTGGGCCAGGGTGAGCCTGGACCAGATCGCACTGCGCGGCCTGCGGGTCCACGGCTATCACGGCGTATTCGGCCATGAGCGCCGTGACGGCCAGGAGTTCATCATCGATGCCGTGCTCTGGACGGACACCAGGGCCGCGGCGCAGACCGATGATCTATCCCGTACCGTCGACTACGGCGGCCTGGCGGACCGGCTATCGGCAATCGCCTCCGGCGAGCCGGTCAGCCTCATCGAGACGCTCGCCAGCCGGCTTGCCGCAGCGTGCCTGGCTAGCCCCGCCGTCGAGGAGGTGGAGATCACGGTACACAAGCCGCACGCCCCGGTGCCGCATCCCTTCGACGACGTCACAGTCACGATCCGCCGGACCCGCCAGTGAACGCGGCGGATGAGCCGCGTGCGGCGGCGACGGCATCGGCGGCGGCTAGCCCGGCACGCCCGGTTCGCGTGGTCCTGGCGCTCGGCAGCAACCTCGGCGACCGGATGGCGAATCTGCAGGGCGCGGTCGATGCCCTGTTCCGGCCGCCCGGCCTCGAGTGCCTGGCAGTCTCGCCGGTATACCAGACCGTGCCCGTCGGCGGCCCCAGCCAGCCGGACTTCCTGAACGCGGTGCTGCTTGCCAGCAGCACACTGCCTGCCCGCGCGATCCTGGCCCGCGGCCAGGCGGCCGAGGCGGCCTGCCACCGGGTCCGCGGGGTGGCCTGGGGGCCGCGGACGCTGGATGTCGATGTCATCGCCTACGAAGGCGTGGTCAGCGACGATCCCGTGCTCACGCTGCCGCATCCGCGCGCGCATGAGCGGGCCTTCGTCTTAGTGCCGTGGCATGACGTGGACTCCGATGCCGAGATTCCCGGCCACGGCCGCATCGCCGACCTGATCGCCGTGACTGCGTCCGCGGCAGCCGTGACACCCGTTCCCGGCATCCTGCGGCCGCCGGCATGACCGGGCATGGCGGGGCAGCCAGCGGAGCAGTCAGCGGGGCGGTCAGCGGGTGACCCCGATCCGGCCGTGGTCCCTGGCAGCGGTGACCGTCTGCTGTGCGGCGCTGGCCTGGCTGGTGATCCGGCTTGCCTACTCATCCTTCCCGCCGCTGCCGTGGACCGGCGTGCCTGCCTTGCTGCTGCTCGCGATCGCCGAGGCGTGGAGCGGGCGGAACCTGCGAGCCCGGATTAACGGGCGGCCCGGCTCGAAGCCGATCGTGCCCATCGCGGTGGCGAGGATGGCCGTACTGGCCAAGGCCAGCGCGCTGGTCGCCGCAATCTTCGGCGGGATATCCGCCGGCTTCCTCGTCTACCTGGGCGGTCTGTTCGCCAAGCCCGCTCCGCGCGGCGATGCGATCACGACGGGGGCCACTCTGGTCTGCGCCGTCGTGCTGGCAGCGGCTGCCCTGTACCTCGAGCGCTGCTGCCGGACACCCGAGCTGCCGGACGACACCGGCGAGCAGTAGCCAGCTCACGCCGGTGGCCGGGCGGCCACCGATATGCTGATCCTCGCCGTCCGGTACCGGCGAGGACTGGAACGAGATGGATAACGACCACCCGCGCGAGCCTGGCCTGGCCGCCGCGCCGCACCCGGCGCGCCTGGGCGTCGGCGTGATCGGCGCCGGCCGGGTAGGCAGCGTGCTGGCCGTCGCGCTCGGCCGGGCCGGGCACCGGATCGTCGCTGCCTCGGCTGTGTCCGACGCGTCAGTCCAGCGGATGAGCAGGAACCTGCCCGGCGTGCCGCTGCTGCAGCCTGATCAGGTGCTTGCCCGGGCCGATCTGGTGTTGCTGACCGTCCCTGACGACGTGCTGCCCGGCCTGGTCTCCGGGCTTGCCTCGACCGGATCCCCGATGCAGGGCCGCCTGGTCGCGCATGCGAGCGGCAGGCACGGGCTGGCCGTGCTCGAGCCCGCGGTCCGCCGCGGCGCGCTGCCGCTGGCGCTGCACCCGGTGATGACGTTCACGGGCCGGCCGGATGACATCGACAAGCTGGCCGGGATCTGCTTCGGGGTGACCGCGCCGCCGGCGCTGCGCCCGGTGGCCGAGGCGCTCGTGGTCGAGATGGGCGGTGAGCCCGTGTTCATCGACGAGGGAAGCAGGGACCTCTACCACGCGGCGCTCGCGAGCGCCGCTAATCACCTGGTCACCCTGGTCGTCCAGGCGGCGGACCTGCTGCACGCGGCCGGGGTAGCGGACCCGGGCCGGATGCTCGGGCCGCTCCTGTCCGCGGCACTCGACAACGCGCTGCGGCTCGGCGACGCCGCCCTGACCGGCCCGGTCGCACGGGGCGACGCGGATACTGTCGCCAGCCATGTCCGCGCTCTCCGCGCCGCCTCACCGGAGGCTCTTGCAGCGTACGTGGCGCTGGCGAGGCTGACCGCGGACCGCGCCCTGGCGGCCGGATCGCTCGCCGCGCCCGATGCGCAGCGCCTGCTTGAGGTGCTGGCCGGGGCACCCCGGTGACCCCCGTCCTGGCCCGGACCAGGACCGGGCTAGCGGCGGTTCGCGGCAGCCTGGCCGGCCCGGTGGTGCTCGTACCGACGATGGGCGCGCTGCATGACGGTCACCGGGCACTGCTGCGCCGCGCCCGGCAGATCGCGCTTCCGGGCGGGGCCGTGGTGGTCTCCGTATTCGTCAACCCGCTCCAGTTCGGGCCCGGCGAGGACCTCGGCCGTTATCCGCGGAACCTGGACACCGATATCGCGGTCTGCGGCGAGGAGGGCGCCACGGTCGTGTTCGCGCCTGACTATGCCGAGATGTACCCGGCGCCGCAGCTGGTCACCGTCGACCCGGGGCCGATGGGGCAGCTGCTCGAAGGCGGGTCACGGCCTGGCTTCTTCCGTGGCGTTCTTACCGTGGTGCTGAAGCTGTTCCAGCTGGTCCAGCCCGATGCGGCAGTATTCGGTGAAAAGGACGCGCAGCAGCTCGCGCTTGTGCGCCGGATGGCCGCTGACTTCGCGCTGGGGGTCGAGATCGTCCCTGAGCCCACGGTCCGGGACGCCGGCGGCCTGGCCATCTCCAGCAGGAATGCCTACCTCTCCGCCGCGGAGCGCACGGCTGCGCTTGCGCTTTCCCGCGCGCTGCTGGCGGGCCGGGAGCAGGCGCAGGCGGGCCGCGGCACGGTCCTGGCCGCCGCACGCGCGGTGCTGCAGACCGCAGCCGCAGCCGACCCGCCGCTGCGGCCGGACTACCTCGCGCTGGTCGATCCGGTCACCTTCGATGAGATCGGAGATGACTACCGGGGACCGGCCATCCTGCTGGCCGCCGGCAGCGCCGGGTCAACCAGGCTGATTGACAACATGCCGTTCCTGATCGGCGGCCCGCAATGATCACCCGGCGTCAGCCCGCGCCGTCACCCGCCCGGGCCAGGGAGGCTGGAGTGAAACCGCCATGCTGCTGACGATCGATGTGGGCAACACCAACACCGTGCTCGGCATCTTCGATGGCGAGGAGGTGGCCGAGCACTGGCGCATCGCGACCGTCCCCGACCGGACGGCCGATGAGCTGACAGTCATCCTCCAGGGCCTGCTCGCGCAGAGCACTCAGCTCAAGGACCCTGAGATCACCGGAATCGCGCTGTGCTCGACGGTGCCGTCGGTCCTGCACGAGATGCGGGAGATGTTCCGCCGCTACTACGCCGACATACCGGCGGTGATCGTGGAGCCGGGAGTGAAGACCGGCGTGCCGGTGCGCATGGACAACCCCAAGGAGGTCGGCAGCGACCGGATCATGAATGCGCTCGCTGCCGTTCATCTGTTCGGCGGCCCTGCCGTGGTCGTCGACTTCGGAACCTCGACGAACTTCGACGCTGTCAGCGAGCGGGGCGAGTTCGTCGGCGGCGCGCTCGCGCCGGGCATCGAGATCTCCGTCGATGCGCTCTCGCGCCGCGCCGCGCAGCTGCTGAAGGTCGAGCTGACCCGCCCGAATCACGTCATCGGCAAGAATACGGTCGAGGCACTGCAGTCGGGCATCATCTTCGGGTTCGCCGGCCAGATCGAGGGGATCGCCCGGCGGATGGCGGCCGAACTCGCCCCCGCCGACCCGGATTCGGTCACCATCATCGCTACCGGCGGGCTCGCGCCGCTGGTCATCGATGAGGTGGGCATGATCGACGCATACGAGCCATGGCTGACCCTGATCGGCCTGCGGCTGGTGTTCGAGCGCAACACCGCCGACGGCTAGCGCAATCACCGCCGGTGCATCAGCCGCCGGCATAGTCACCGGCGCGGGAATCAGCTGCTGCGCAGCCGTCAGCCGCTGCCGCCGTCAGTAACTGTGTGGCCGCCGGCGGCCGCGCGCCGGTAACCTCGGGCAGATGACAGCGGACGACACCGGCGCCAGCGGCACGCCGGAGCAGGCTAGCGGCCCGCCTGAGCGGGCTGCCGGCCTGCCGGGGCGAACTAGCGGCCTGCCGGAGCAGATGCGAATCCGGCTCGCGAAGGTCGCTGCCATCCGGGCCGCGGGGAGCGAACCGTACCCGGCGGACTTTCCGCGGACGGCGACCATCGCCGACCTGCGGAAGCGCTTCGGCGATCCGGGACCGGGCGTATCGACCGGCGAGCGGGTTGGCATCGCGGGCCGGGTGATGCTCTACCGCAGCGGCGGCAGGCTGTGCTTCGCCACTGTCCGGGATGGCACGGGCGACATCCAGGTGATGGTCTCGCTGGACCAGGTGGGCGAGGAAGCCCTGGCGGCCTGGAAGCGAGACGTGGACCTGGGTGACCATATCGGCGTGGAAGGCGAGGTCATCACCTCACGCCGGGGCGAGCTCTCGGTACTCGCTGACTCGTTCGCCATCACCGCCAAGGCGCTGCGGCCGCTGCCGGAAAAGCATGCCGGCCTGTCGGATCCGGAGTCGCGGGTAAGACAGCGTTATCTAGACCTGATCGTCAATCCGGAGTCACGCCGGATGGCAGAGCTGCGCGGCAGCGTGACCAGGTCCCTGCGCGAGGAATTGCATCAGCGCGGATTCCTTGAGGCAGAGACGCCGGTACTGCAGGTGCTGCACGGCGGCGCGAACGCGCGGCCGTTCGTGACCCATATCAATGCCTATGACATGAACCTGTACCTGCGCATCGCGCTGGAGCTTTACCTCAAGCGGCTGGTAGTCGGCGGCATTGAGAAGGTCTACGAGATCGGCCGGATCTTCCGTAACGAAGGCGCGGACTCTTCGCACAATCCCGAGTTCACCATGCTCGAGTTGTATGCGGCATACGGCGACTACGACACTATGGCAACCCTGACCAGGGAGCTAATCCAGGCGGCGGCGCGGGCCGGGCTTGGCGGCACGGTCGTGCGCAGGCCCGATGGGTCCGAGCACGATATCGGCGGCCAGTGGCAGCACAAGACGGTGCACGGAGCAGTGTCCGAGGCACTCGGCGAGGAAGTCACGCCTGATACCAGCGAGGAGCGGCTCCGCAAGCTGGCTGCACGTGCCGGCATCCTGCTGGATGCCGGATGGAACCGGGGGCAGGTACTGCTCGAGATGTACGAGCACCTGGCCGAGAGCCGCACGGTGCTGCCGACGTTCTACCGCGACTTCCCCGTCGAGGTGGCGCCGCTCACCAAGGCGCACCGAGGCGATCCCAGGCTTGCCGAGAAGTGGGATCTGGTGGCGTTCGGCACCGAGATCGCGACCGCCTATTCAGAGCTCACCGACCCGGTGGAGCAGCGGGCGCGCCTGACGGCGCAGTCCCTGCTGGCTGCGGGCGGCGACGCGGAGGCCATGCAGCTCGACGAGGACTTCCTGCGGGCGCTGGAGTACGGCATGCCGCCGACCGGCGGGATGGGCATGGGCATCGACCGGCTGATGATCCTGCTCACCGGCGCGAGCATCAGGGAGACGATCCTGTTCCCGCTCGTCCGGCCGGAATGAGCTGCGGTCCTGGTCCCGCTTCCGGCAGGCCGGCCGGCCTGCCGGAAATGACCGCGGCCTGTTCCCGCTCGCCCGGCCGGGAAGCGCCGCGGCCCGGCCGGCGATGGGGTGTGGCTCAGCCGACGATCCGCACGGCCCCCACGTAGGCGCTCCAGAAGACGGGCTGGATCTGCACGGGCTGACCGAAGGTGGGCGCGTCGAGCATCAGCCCGTCGCCGACGTACAGGCCGACATGGCTGATGTCGGGGAAGAAGAACACCAGGTCACCGGGTTCCAGCTGGCTCCGTGAGATGTGCTGGCCAGAGTTCCACTGATCGCCGGTGAAGTGCGGCAGGCTGATTCCGACCTTGCCGTAGGCCCACATGACGAGGCCCGAGCAGTCGAAATCATTCGGCCCCGCGCCGCCCCAGACGTAGGGATCGCCGCGCTTGGTCAGCGCGAACCGGAGTGCCTGGACGCCGACCGAGTTGCCCGGGATGGTGAAGTTGGGATACTGGCCGGTCTGCTTGAAGATCGACATGGCCTGGGTGAACGCAGCGCCGTTCAGCACGCTCTCCCGGTGCTGGATCGCCTGCACCTTGGCGCTCATCTGGGTGGCAAGCTGAGCGGCCCGGCGGGCTTCCTGCTGGGCGGTCAGCCGGGCTCGCTGGGCTGCGTCCTCGGCCGCGGCCAGGACGGTCACCTTGTCGCCGTTCTCCTGCTGAAGCTGGAGCATGATCGACGCCCGGTTGATGAATGACTGCGGGTTGCTGCTCTGCAGCAGCTGGAGTGTCGGATTGACGTCGCCAGTCATGTAGCCCTGCGCAGCGATCTGGCCGACCGCGACCTGGCCGGCCGTGAGCTGCTTCGCGTCCCGCGCGGCGGTCTGGCTGGCGATCCTGGCTTCGGTCTTGGCCTGGGTGAGCTGGATCTTGAGCCCGTCGTACTGCTCGCTGAGGCTGTCGATCTGGTTGGAAAGCTGGCCGGCCTTGGCCAGCAGCGCCTTCATGCTCGCTGGCGTCGAGACCGGCGCGGCGCTGACCGCCCCGCTCGGCAGCGCCAGGCTGGCAAGCGTGGCCAGGCCGGCCAGCATGGCGACGCGACTCCACGCCCGGCCTGACCTGACACGGGCACGATTCCCCCGTGAAATACCTGCGACGTGCCTGCCGATGGGCAAGCGCTCCACGTGGCGTCTCCTCTCCTAGGCCGCCTACCGGGTTAGCTGACGGGTTCGGGCCGGAGTAGCCCTACAGCGGGACGGGCTGCGAGATGCGGCCGCGACCCGCCGATTCACCCCGGGGAAAACATGGTTCCCCGGCTCCCTGGAACGCGGTCGCGCACCAGGAACTCGGCGGTTGATGCCGTTGCCTCGCGGGTGCGGGCAGCAGCGGGGGTATCAGCGTTGCAGACTAATCGAGTCGGAGTCTGCCGCTATCCAGAATGACGGAAGTTTTAACTGTGGCAATCGAGCCGGCCGCGCAATTGCGGCAGCAAGATAGCGGTGGCACCGGGCGTGAGCCGGCTCAGAGCAGCCGGAGTTGCCGGCCGGCCGGCCGCCTTGGCCGTGGCGCCGCCGGACGATCGAGCAGCGCGGGATCTATCGCGGTCAGGAATGGCGACGGGCCCGCCGCCGCCGTTGCGGCGTGCCTGGTGCGCCGGGCGGCGCAGGTCAGGAACAGCCGGGTTCTCGCCCGGGTCATCCCGACGAACAGCAGCCTTCGCTCCTCGGCCAGGTCCGCCGCGGCTGCCGGAGCCGCGCCGGGAATCCAGAGCGGGAGCAGGCCCTGCTCGCAGCCGGCCAGGAAGACGACATCGAACTCCAGGCCCTTGGCCGCGTGCAGGGTCAGCAGGGTGATTGCCTCGGCCCGCGGATCCAGGGTGTCCGCCAGCGCGCCAAGCGAGATCTCGGTGAGGAACCGCTCCAGGTCGCGGCCGCAGCGACGGGCCAGCGGCGCAAGTACCTCGCCGGCCGACCGGACATCTACGGCCGTGGCATCGCTGCCGGGACCGGTGGCAGCCAGCCGCCGCACGGCGGCGCGCAGCCGTGCGGCCACGGTCATCCCGGCGCCGGCGACCTCGCCGGT
>OCZU010003114.1_pt1 | contig 10492 bp, 9 predicted proteins | sample 1539001 | NCBI WGS metagenome assembly OCZU01 (sample SAMEA3539306, study PRJEB22396) | soil metagenome | biome: tundra; feature: field; material: soil | place: USA | collected 2010-05 | depth 0.15 m | reverse complement strand
GGCGGGCTTCGGCGCGTACATCCGCGCACCGCATCGCGAACAAAAGGCGGCGCCTTGTTGGGTGTCGTTACCGCACTGGGGACATCTCATCGCGCCGCCTCAAGCCGCCGAATCGGGAACAGTGTCAGCCGGTGCGATTATGATGATGCCTGGCGCATCGCGTCAATTGAAACCGCGTCGATGCCGGGGCAAGGAGAAGACGCGGATTCCAGATCTCAGTTGGCGGAGGGATGGCCCCAGCTGCGGGCGCAAGTGAGGATGTCGATCGGGGTTCCGTCCTGGACCGCGCGGTACTTGTCCCAGAAGCTGGAATCGATTCGTTTGAGCGCAGGCGGCTCCCGCCGACGCCATCGATTGCACGCGCCCGGACCGCCGTTGTAGGCCGCGTAGGCAGATCGGGCGAGATGGCCGGCGACCGGCACGGGATCGAACTTGGGCTGAGCGGACGCATAGCGCATCATGCGCGCGAGAATCTCGCAGCCCGCGCCCGCATTGTAGAGAACGTCCCACTTAAGGCGATCGATATCGTAAAACCCGCGCCAGACGTGCTTATTCACCTGCATCAGCCCGATGTCGCCGGTCGCAGATTCAAGCCATCGGATGCCCGCCTGGGCCATCACGAACTGTCGCCAGCAGCTTTCCTGCCACGCGGCACTGCGCACGAGCGTCATATAGGTGGGGGAGTCGCCGGCGTCAACGGCGCTTTCGCCGAGCTGGCGCTCGGCGCTGAGATCGAGCAGGAGGCCCATGTCGCGGCGATAAGTCTGGGCGTTGTCTTCGGTGACGACGAGACGATAGAGGCGATCGGCAACGTCCTGGAGGCGGGGGAGCATCGCGGGCTCGTCGTCCTTGTCCTGCTGGGCGGCGGCGGCCTCTCGTGGCGACAGGACGGAGAGCATCCGCAGGAGGAGAGGAGCAAGGCGGGCGATTTGGCGCGACGCTCGACGGCTGGCGCCGGGTCCGGGCGACGGGAGAGGGAGGGAGCTGCCGGGAGACGCATCCGCCGCAGGGGTGCTCGCGCCACCTGAGCTCGGAGACGCGCCGGGGGCGGAAGGCGGCACGTCCTCTTCTTCGATTGGGTGGCGGCTGGCGGGCGGCTCGGGGACGGCGAAAAGTTTTTTCAGGTCACGATCTTCGCGGTAGTTGAATTGAAGCGGATCGCCGGGCGCGCCGGGCGCCATGATATGCGCGAGGCGGCGAAGGTCGGCGGCCGAAATGCGCATCCCAAGCGCGGGCGCCGCCTGATCGAGCGCAAACAACGCGTCGCCGGCCGAGATGAACGACATGAATTCGAGCGCGTGCGCCCCGAGCATCCCGCGCCGGGCGGCGGCGCGCACCGCGTCGTGCAACTGATGCCATTCGTCGAGGAACAGAATGCGCACCGGATCGGGCCCGGCGGCAGCGGGCGGATTATTCAGCGCCTGGACGAGGCGGTAGCGGCTGTCGAGCAGGATTTGCAGCAGCTGCTCGCGGAACGGTTGGTCGCCGACCGCGTCGCCGAGCTGCTTGATCGAAAAAACCAGAAACGCGTCCCATTGATCGAGCGTGTCCTGAAAGGCTTTGAGCTCGGCAGGCGTGGGCGAGGGCGAGGCCGCTGCACCGGGAATTGCGGTTGGAGTGGGGACGTCGGGGATAGTCATCACGAGCGTGACTCGGATGCCGTCGTCGAGTGCGTCGATGTTGGGCTCGGCGGCGAGCGATGCGATTGCGGCGTGGACGCGGCCGGCGGCCTCGGGCGCGATCGAATCTGAGACCATCGCGCCGAGCTGCTGAACGGCGGGTTTGAGATCGTAAGAAAAGTCGTCGAGCTGCGGAATGAGATAGCTCTTGATCAGATCGAAGCCCTGACTGGCGAGCTGCGTTTTCTGATGAGCGGAGTCGTAGAGATTCAAATCGGTGAAATGAAATTTAAGCTGGAGGCCGGGCGCGATGTATGGGACGCCGAGCGCCTCGACGATGCCGCTCCATTGGATAGCGTTGAGGCATTGAGAACCCATCGAGACGCCCAAGCCGAGGCTGTTGGCGGTTTCGAGCTTTACGGTGGCCGGGCCGCCCGCGGTGGCGCGTGAGAACTCAGGATTTTCAGCGTAAAGAAACTGGCAATCGTCGATGCCGTTCCAAAGCTGAGCGCGTCCGCCGGGCGCGGTAAAAAGATTGCGCTTGAGCGCTTCGCGCAGTGCGATGTAGTCGATGGTGAGCGGAATCCTGACCTGGGTGGCGCGGGCGGGATCGGGCCGCGCGAGGAAGATTGCGATGGCGGCCGCGGCGATCATCAACAACCTAAGTGCTGACGCCTTCTCTCGAGGGAAGGGGAACAATCGCGAAGCGAGGAGGCGTGGCGAATCAGCTCGATCGAGGGTTATCATAAATTACCAGTTTTGGTTACGAAGGCCCTTCAACCGCGCGCGCATCGTCAGCGCACGCGAGTCACGAGTCAACCATTATGGCAAGTCTATTCGTCCTTGAAAGCCGCGGTGTCGCTATTGATAATCAAACTGGAAGTATCACGGGAAGTTGCGGGTAAGCCCGATGAGTACTGAACGTCAGGTAGATTTTTACGAAGCGGAACTGCCGCAGGCGTCGCTCGAACTGGGCAAGCTGCGCGCCTCGAGCGGCTACGTGGCGCCGTTCGAGATCGTGCGGCGGCGGGTGATCGACGACGTCAACGAAGGCAGGATGACGGTCGATGCGACGGTCGTAATCCGAATTGGCAACGTCGAGGAAACCGAAGCGGCCTCGGGCGTCGGCGTGTTGCACGCGCTCGACGTGGCGCTGCGCAAGGCGCTGCTGAAATATTTTCCGTACCTCGAGCCGGTGAAGGTGATCGAAACCTACCAGCATGCGACCGGCGCTTCGACCGAGGCGGACGTCGTATCGGTGAAGAAATTCGCCGACGGGGAGTTGGTGTGGACGACGCTGGCCAAGTCGTCGAACACGATCGAATCGGCATGGGTGTCGCTGCTCGACGGTTACGAATGGCGAATTATCCACGAGAACGCGAGGCTGCACCGGATGAATGCGAATCCGAGATGGTCGAAGCGCTGACCCCCCAAGGTGCGAGGCGATCGCGATGAGCGCGGGCGAGCGAGCATCTGGTAACGGCAAGGCGTCGGCGGGCAAACTGGCGATTTTGTACGACGGGTCGTGCGAGATGTGCCGCGCGAGTCTCGCCGGAATCATCCAATTCGACAACTCGGGAGCGATCGAGCCGCTCGATCTACATCGCGAAGAAGTGCGCGCGCAGTTTCCCGGGTTGAAGCTGGAGAACCTGCTCGAGGAATTGCACGCGGTGGACGAGAGCGGGCGCGTGTACCGCGGCGCGCGGGCGATCAACGAAATACTGCGGCGGCAGCGCGGGCTGCGGGGCTACCTGGCGTACCTGTGGTACCTCCCGCCGTACGCGTGGCTGGCGGATCGGCAGTACAAGCGGATCGCGGCGTCGCGATACGCACGCGATGCGCGCGGCAAGTTGAAGACACCGGCAGTCCCGGAGCATTAACACCGCGCCTTGTTAGAGATCGCGAGCGCACGGTAAGCTGCACGCTTGCATTCGTGAAACCATTTTACATTTTCAATTCGCTGAACCGCGCGGTCGAGGAATTTCAGGCGCTCAAGCCGCCGGAGGTGACGCTGTATTCATGCGGGCCGACGGTCTATCTGCCGCAGCATCTTGGGAATCTGCGCGCGTACGTGTTCGTGGACAGCCTGCGCCGGGCGCTGGAGTTCAACGGCTACCGGGTGCGCCACGTGATGAACGTGACGGACGTCGGCCACATGACGGGGGACGTGGACGAAGGCGAGGATAAAGTCGAGAAAACCGCACGGGCGCAAGGGAAATCGCCGCTGGAAGTCGCGAACTATTATTTCGAGCAGTTCCGGCGCGATTGCGCCGCGCTCAATCTCGAGCCGCCGCAGGTGTGGTCGCGCGCGACCGATCATATCGGCGACATGATCGCGCTTAGCGCGAGAATTATCGACGCGGGATTCGCATACGTCACGAAAAGCGGCGTGTACTTCGACGTCGAGAAGTATCGCGGGAGCAACCGGGCCGGGCGGCTGTCACGCCAGAGCCTCGACGAGCAGAGCGCCACGCAGCGCCTCGAGCATTCGGCCGACAAGCATAGCCCGCACGATTTCGCGCTGTGGGTGCTGGACCAGCCGGACCATCTGATGCAATGGGAGAGTCCGTGGGGACGTGGCTATCCGGGCTGGCATATCGAGTGCTCGGCGATGGCGATGAAATACCTGGGCGAGACTATCGACATCCACACCGGCGGAATCGATCACATCCCGGTGCATCACGAGAACGAGATCGCGCAATCTGAAAGTGCGACGCACAAGCCGTTCGCGCGCTACTTCGTGCATAACGCGTTCCTGGTCGGCAGAGAGGGGGCCAAGATCAGCAAGAGCGCGGGCAAGTTCCCGCTGCTGAGCGATCTTGGGCCGGCGGGGATCGATCCGCAGGCGTTTCGGATTTTCTGCTACGGCGCGAAGTACCGTTCCGAGATTGCATTCAACGACGACGCGATCCGTGCGGCGCAGAGCAATCTCGATTATTTTCGGGAGTTCGCACGCAGCGTGCCGGACGGCGCGGCGGGGGACGGGGTCGAGGCGGCGGGATGGGCGGCGGAGTACTTCGAGCGCTTTCACGGCGCAATTAACAACGATCTGAACACGCCGCAGGCGATAGCGGTGGCTCTGGAACTGATCGCGGAAGCATACCGGCGCAAGGATTTCCGGGCGTGGCCGACATTGCGAGCGCTCGACGCGGTGCTGGGACTCGACCTGGCAAAGCATCGCGAGTCGGCGCACGCGGGCTCGATCGAAGCGGACGTGCAGCAATTGATCGACGATCGAACGGCGGCTCGCAAGGCGAAAGACTTTCAACTCGCCGATGAACTGCGCAAGGAAATCGAGCGGCGCGGCTACGAGATCAAGGATAATCGCGACGGCACGGCGACCTATCAGCAGCGTCGCGCCTGAGGCAGGAGCAATTCGGACCGCAGGTTTGCCTTGAATGGTTGCGCATAAGTCTCTTAGAATCGCGCCTTGACGAGTCAAATCGTCCGCCCAGAAGGAAGCGATGGGGATTAAGTTAAAGAAGTTCGACACCAGGCTGCAGGCCGAAGGACCCGAGGTACGCCATCTCGATCCGGCTGCGGCGCCGTTTTACCTGCCGATTGACGACGAAGTGGAAATCTTCACCGCCGCGTACAAAGCCCGCCTGCCCGTGCTGCTCAAAGGACCGACAGGGTGCGGCAAGACGCGCTTCGTCGAGCACATGGCGCATCAGCTGTCCTCGCTGCCCGATGGGCCCAATGAGCTGATAACGGTTGCGTGTCACGAGGATCTGACCGGCAGCGACCTGGTGGGCCGCTTCCTGATCCAGGCCGACGAGACGGTGTGGGTTGACGGTCCGCTGACGCAGGCGGTGCGGCGCGGCGCGATTTGTTACCTGGATGAAGTGGTGGAAGCGCGCAAGGACACGACGGTGCTGATTCATCCGCTGTCGGATCACCGGCGGATTCTGCCGATCGAAAAGCGCGGCGAGACAATCGAGGCGCACAACGGATTTCTGCTGGTGATTTCGTATAATCCCGGCTACCAGAGCATCCAGAAAAACCTGAAGCATTCGACGCGCCAGCGCTTCGTGACGATCGAGTTCACGTATCCGCCGGCGGACAAGGAAGTCGAGATTATCGCGCACGAGGCGGGAGTCGAGCAGGATATCGCGCTGCAGCTCGCGGTGCTGGGCGAGAAGGTGCGTCATCTGAAGGCGTCGGGATTGGAGGAGGGCGTTTCGACGCGCCTGTTGATCTACGCCGGGGAGCTGATGCGGCAGGGGATTGCGCCACGGCGCGCCGCGACCGTCGCGGTGACGTGGTCGCTGACCGACGAAGCCGACAGCAAACGCGCGATCGACGAAGTGGTAAAGGCGATCTTTCCATAAGTTGCGGCAAGATTCCGGAATCGACGCGAATGACGCCAACAAATTCAGCGAGGTCGCGCAAATGACAGTCTCCGCAAAGTTCAAGGTGATTCTGGTTTCGGTTTCAGCCGCGATGCTCGTCGCGGGCGCATCCGCCATGGCTCAAGAGCTGCAGGGGCTCCAGTCGCAGACAGGGCCGAGGCTGGATTTCCCGGCCGGGCTGGCGACCGACGGCCGCACGGTTTTCGTTTCGAACAGCCGCAACAATACGATCGGAGCGATCGATGCGGCGTCGAAATCGATCCGAATCCTCGCCGGCAAACTTTTCCAGCAAGGCAGCAACGACGGCGTCGGCGATTCGGCGCGCTTCAACAGCCCGGACGGGATGGCGATCTCCGGGCAGGATCTCTATCTTTGCGACACCGACAATTCCGACATCCGCAAGGTCAATATCGGCAGCGGGACGGTCACCACGATTGCGGGGACGGCGAATATCGCGGGCACCGAAGACGGCACCGGCTCGGCGGCGCATTTCAACCTGCCCACGCAGATCGCGACCGACGGCACCACGCTGTACGTAGCCGACAGCGGCAACAACTCGATCCGGCGCATCACGCTGGCCGACATGAAGGTCAAGACGATCGCAGGACAGCCGGGCACGGCGGGGAAGACCGAGGGAACTCCAGACAAGTCACAGTTCAGTGGACCGCGTGGAATCGCGGTGGACAAAAAAGCCATCTACGTCGCGGATACCGGCAATGACGTGATCCGCAAGATCGATCTCTCGACGCTGCAAACCAGCACGATTGCGGGCACCGGCGCGGAAGGGGACAAAGACGGTCCCGCGCTGGAAGCGCAGTTCAACAATCCCGGCGCGCTATGCACCGACGGAACGACGCTCTACGTGCTGGACGCCGACAATCATTCGATTCGCAAGATCGATCTCACCGCCAACACCGTAACCAAACTGACGCTGGTCAACGGGCATATCGGTTCGGGCTGCGCGCTAACCAGCGACGGCAAGCAGCTGTACTTCTCCGACACCACGGAAAATGCCGTGGAGGTCGTCGATACGACCAGCGGCAACTTCACCTCGCTCTATCCTCCGGGGCAGTAGGGCACGCGCGACGGGCATCGCGTCTTGATCGATCTGCGCAGCGACACGGTTACGTTGCCGACGCCCGAGATGCGCGAGGCGATCGCGCGCGCCGAGCTGGGTGACGACGTTTACGGCGAAGACCCGAGCGTGAACCGGCTCGAAGCGATGGCGGCGTCGACGATGGGGAAAGCGGCGGCGATGCTCGTGGCGAGCGGCACGATGGGCAATCTGGCCGCGATGCTGACGCACTGCGCGCGCGGGAGCAAGGCGATAGTCGGCTCGCAGTCGCACACCAATCTTTACGAGGCGGGCGGCGCGTCAGCTCTGGGAGGCATCGTGCTGACCGCAGTTGCCAATACCGACGACGGCGAGCTCGACGCGGCGGAGCTCGCGCGCGAGCTTGGGACGCCGGCCGACGATCATTTCGCGCAGCCGTCGCTGGTCGTCATCGAGAACACTCACAACCAATGCGGCGGCGCGCCGATCAAGCTATCGCACATGGCGGAAGTTTCCGACGCGGCGCATCGCCGAAAAATCCGGCTCCATCTCGACGGCGCGCGAATCTTCAACGCGGCGCTGGCGCTGGAAACGACGCCGAGGGAAATCGCGAGCGGCGCGGATACGGTATCGTTTTGCCTGTCGAAGGGGCTTGGATGTCCGGTGGGCTCGATTCTGTGCGGGAGCCGCGAATTTATCGCCGGTGCGCGCCGGACCCGCAAAGTGCTGGGGGGAGGAATGCGGCAAGCGGGAATAATCGCGGCGGCGGGAATCGTCGGGCTGACCACAATGGTCGATCGGCTGGCCGAGGATCATCAGAATGCGCGCGCGCTGGCGCAGGGATTTGCGCTGGTCGCGGGACTGAACGTCCGTCCGGTTAAGAATCGGACCAACATGGTCGTATTCGACGTGGACGGCGACGCGGACGCATCGCGGCGTTTCGCGGCGGCGATGCAACAGCGGGGGGTGCTGATATCGCCGCGCGAGGCGACGTCTTTCCGCGCCGTGACGCATCATGGGATTTCGCGCGCCGATGTCGATCGAGCAGTCGCAGCGGCCGCACAAGCCGCCGGCGAAGTCTTCGGCGACTGAATCGTTCGATCGCGCGCATGGGGAATCACGAGATGGATTCGCTCGATTCGCTGTTCTCTCTGCGCGGGCGTCGCGGACTGGTAACCGGCGCGTCGTCCGGGTTGGGAGTGGAATGCGCAAAGGCGCTGGCGATTGCGGGCGCCGACATTGCACTGGTCGCGCGGCGCAAGGACCGCGTCACGCGAATTGCGGCCGAGCTTGCGAAGACGCACGGCGTCAAAGCGATCGGAATCGGCGCCGACGTGACGCGCGAGGACGACCTCGATCGCCTGATGGCCGAGACATCGGCCGCGCTTGGCGACGTGGATATCCTGGTGAACAACGCGGGCGTGTCGCCGACCGGCCGCGCCGAGAACTTCAAGCGTGAAGCATGGGACGAAGCGATCGCCGTGAATCTGACCGCACCGATGATGCTTGCACAGCGCGTCGCGCGCCGGCTTATCGAGACCGGCCAACCGGGCCGAATCATCAACATGGTTTCGATCTACGCGTCGGTGGCGAGTTCGGTGTACCGGCTGTCGGCATACGCGGCGACCAAGGCGGCGTTGGCGAATTTGACGCGTCAGCTGGCGGTCGAATGGGCCGGCTATGGAATTCTGGTCAATGCGATCGCGCCGGGATGGATTCCCACCGAGGCCACCGAAGGCGGAATCGCGAAGCCCGGGAACAAGGGACGGATGGAGGCGTTTACGCCGATGAAGCGGCTGGGGCTGCCGCATGAGATTCGCGGCGCGGTGATCTTCCTTGCGAGCGCGGCTTCAAGCTACGTTACGGGTTCGGTAATTTCGGTGGACGGCGGATACCAGGCGTGGTGAAGGCGGCGCGTGTCCGATCGCAAAGCTTGCAAGCCGCGCCGCAGCAATCTGTGGGCAGTCGTTAGATTAGGAGCGGGGATGAACGGCACCGGGCTTCGGGCTCAACTTTTCCGGCGCAAGCCGACGGCGGCCTTGATGGCGGAAGCCGAGTCGCGCTCGGGCGGCCTCAAACGGGCTCTGGGAGCGCTCGATCTCACGCTGCTCGGGATCGGCGCGATCGTCGGTGCGGGAATTTTCGTGCTGACCGGTGTCGCCGCGGCAAGATATGCCGGGCCCGCGATCGTGCTCTCGTTCGTGGTGTCGGGATTCGCGTGCGCGATGGCGGCGCTTTGCTACGCGGAGTTCGCAGCGATGATCCCGGTAGCGGGCAGCGCGTATTCATATTCGTACGCGACGATGGGCGAGCTGGTCGGCTGGATCATCGGATGGGACCTGGTGCTCGAGTACGCGGTCGCCGCGGCGGCGGTTGCGGTGGGATGGTCGGGGTACCTTACCGTCATCCTGCACGGCGTCGGGATTCATTTGCCGATCGCGATAACGAATGCGCCCGGGTCGGTTCCCGGCGCGATCATCAACCTGCCCGCGATGCTGATCGTGACGCTGATCACCTGGGTGCTGTACATCGGGATATCGGAAAGCGCGCGGATCAATTCGATCATTGTGGCGGTGAAGCTGATCGTGGTCGGCGCCGTGATAGTCGTGGGCGCGTTCTTCGTGAGGCCGGAGAACTGGAGTCCATTCGCGCCGATGGGATGGACGGGAGTGATGAAAGGCGCGGCGGTGATCTTCTTCGCGTACATCGGGTTCGACGCGGTCTCGACGGCCGCGGAGGAAGTCATCGATCCGAAGCGCGACCTGCCGCTCGGCATCCTCGGTTCGCTGTTGGTCTGCACGATCCTTTATATCCTGGTCGCGGGCGTGTTGACCGGGATGGTGCCGGCGCACCTGATCGACGTGAACGCGCCGCTGGCGTCGGCGTTCGCGCTGCGCGGGATGCACGCCTTGTCGGGAATTATCTCGCTGGGCGCGGTTGCGGGCCTGACCTCGGTGCTGCTGGTGATGATGCTCGGGCAGTCGCGAGTTTTTTTTGCAGTATCGCGCGACGGCCTGCTGCCGCCAGCCTTCACCCGGATTCATCCGAAGTATCGCACGCCGTACATACCGACCACGCTGACCGGAATCGGAGTCGGAATCGCGGCGGCGCTGCTGCCGATCCAGGAAATCGCGGAGCTGACGAATATCGGGACGCTGTTCGCGTTCGTGCTGGTATGCTTCGGCGTGTGGATCCTGCGCCACGCCGAGCCGGACTTGAAGCGCCCGTTCCGCACGCCGCTGGTGCCGCTGGTGCCGATTTTAGGCGTTGTCTTCTGCCTTTACCTGATGGCGAGTCTGCCGCTGGTTACGTGGATTCGTTTTTTCGTGTGGATGGGGATCGGGCTGGTTATCTACTTCAGTTACGGCCGCTTCCACAGCCGGGTGCAGCACAACGCCGTCGAGCGCGAGGCTGCGTCGGGGCAGGGCTGACCCCTGGCAGGGGGGACCCCCGGCAGGGGGGACCCC
>OCZU010003111.1_pt1 | contig 10500 bp, 12 predicted proteins | sample 1539001 | NCBI WGS metagenome assembly OCZU01 (sample SAMEA3539306, study PRJEB22396) | soil metagenome | biome: tundra; feature: field; material: soil | place: USA | collected 2010-05 | depth 0.15 m | reverse complement strand
ATGGACGGGCAGGTTGCCGCGATCCGCGAGGCACTGGACATGTCGGGGTTCACCGATACCGCGATCCTCGCCTACAGCGCAAAGTTCGCCACCGCGCTGTACGGACCCTTCCGTGATGCCGCCGAATGCGCGCCACGGTCTGGGGACCGGCGCTCATACCAGATGGACCCGGCCAACCAGCGCGAGGCCGTCCGCGAAGCGATGCTCGATGTTGAGGAGGGTGCAGACATGGTCATGGTCAAACCGGCGCTCACCTACCTGGACGTGGTCGCGCGGGTGCGCGACGCGACCGACCTGCCGCTCGCCGCGTACTGCGTCAGCGGCGAATTCGCGATGCTTCATCACGCGGCGGCCGCCGGCGCGTTCGACGAACGCGGCGCGGTTCTCGAGGCCCTGGGCGGCATCCGCCGCGCCGGAGCCGACATGATCATCACGTACCACGCGCGTGCCGCCGCGCGCTGGCTCGCCGAGACCAAGGAGTGAATCGGTGCAAGGAGTCAATCCATGAGTGACCCGTCCGGCGGCAGGCGCCGTCTTCCATTGGTGCTGGGATCGGGTGGCGTCATGATCGTCGCGATTGTGGCGATCGCCATCGGCGTCAACGGCGCGAGCGCGCCGCTCCCCGCGCTGCCGACACCGACCCCCGCGGCGACCCCAACCCCAAGCGTCTCGGCGACTCCGTCGCCAACCGCCGCCCCCACGATCCCGTTCGCGGACTGCACGAAAACGACCTTCGGCGCGGTGCTGGCGCCGCTCCAACCGCCGGCGAGTGTCCACACGTACAGCGCGGCGCCGGCCATGACCATCAACACCGCCAAGCTGTACCAGGCGACGATCGTCACGTCGAAGGGGAATATCGTCCTCTGCCTGCAGCCGGATCTCGCGCCGACCACGGTGAACGTGTTCGTGACTCTGGCGCGAAATCATTTCTACGACGGCATCCCGTTCCATCGCGTGGTCGCCAGCTTCGTCATCCAGGGTGGTGATCCCCAATGCATCGGCAACGTCCCATCACTACCAGCGACGCCATCCGCGACCTGCGGGGGCGGCGGTCCGGGGTTCCAGTTCAACGATGAGCCGGTGCATCAGCAGTACGTCGAAGGCGCGGTGGCGATGGCCAACAGCGGCGTCAACACCAACGGTTCGCAGTACTTCATCTGCATCGCCAACGACTCGCAGCTGGCGGCCTCCTACAACCTCTTCGGCAAGGTCGAGAGCGGGATGAGCGTTGCGCTCAAGATCGTCCAGGGCGATCTCATGAAGTCGATCACGGTGCGAGAGCAGACCTAGCTCGATGCAGAGGTAGCAATGAAGGACAGCAACGCTCGGGCGCTGCGCGAGCGCGCCGAGCGAGTGCTTCCAGGCGGTGTCGACAGCCCCGTGCGCGCATACCGTGCGGTTCCCGGCGTTCCGCCCCACATCATTGCCGGCGAGGGTGCCCACGTCGTCGACGCGGACGGCAACGACTTCATCGATTACGTGCTCGCGTACGGGCCGCACATCCTCGGTCACCAGCCCCCGCAGGTGATGGCCGCGATCCGCGCCCAGCTCGAGCGGGGAGTGGCGTACGGCCACACCGTGGAGCTCGAGGTGGATCTCGCGGAACGGATCGTCGACGCCGTGGAATCGGTGGAGATGGTGCGTTTCGTCACCTCGGGCACCGAGGCCGCGATGTCGGCAGTCCGCCTCGCCCGAGCGGCCACTGGCCGTGATCGGATCGTGAAGTTCGCCGGCGGCTACCACGGGCACGCCGATGCTCTGCTCGCCGAGTCGGGCTCCGGCGTCGCCACCCTGGGGATCCCGGGCTCACCCGGCGTCCCCGCCGCGGCTGTCGCCGGCACCGTCGTGCTGCCCTACAACGACCTGGAGGCGGTGATAGGCCTTTTCGAACGTGAGGGCGATCAGATCGCCGCGGTGATCGTGGAACCGGTCGCCGGGAACATGGGTTGCGTGCCACCCAGGCCCGGGTTTCTGGACGGACTTCGCGACAACACATCCAAATGGGGTGCTTTGCTCGTATTCGATGAAGTGATGACCGGGTTCCGCGTTGCGTACGGAGGCGCTCAGGCGCGCTATGGAGTTCGCCCTGATCTCAGCCTCTTCGGCAAGGTGATCGGCGGCGGGCTGCCGGTCGGCGCCTACGGGGGACGTCGCGACCTCATGGAGCAGATCGCCCCATCGGGTCCCGTCTATCAGGCGGGCACGCTGTCAGGCAGTCCGCCCGCGATGGCCGCGGGAATCGCGGCGCTCGACGTGCTTCGCGAGAATCCCGGGCTCTATGAGCGGTTGGAGCGCCTCGGGGATCGCCTCGAGACCGGCTTCGCGGACGCGGCCGCCGCAGCCGGTGCTGTGTGCACGGTCGGCCGCGTCGGCAGCATGGTGACGCCCTTCATCGGGATCGAAACGGCGCGGAGCTTTGATGACGTGAAGCGGGCTGACCGCGAGCGCTTCGGGCGCCTGCACGCCGCGTGGCTGGACGCCGGGATCCTCTGGCCACCATCTCAATTCGAGACCGCGTTTCTTTCGACGACACACTCGGATGAGGACGTGGACAGGACCGTCGAGTCGTTCGCTCGTACCCTGTCTTCGGTCTCAGTCTGATCTCAGGGGCTGTAAAAAAATGGTGCTAGACTGGAGGCTGTCATGGGATTCATAGGCGGACATCTGCCGGAGATCATCATCGTGCTGGTGGTGATCCTGATCATTTGGGGACCGGGAAAGCTGCCCGACGTGGGCGCAGGCATCGGCAAGGGAATTCGCGAGTTTCGGAAGGCGTCGTCCGAGACTCATGATGCGGTGATGGGCACGACCACGACACCGGCGCAGCCGGCTCCAGTCGTTCAGGCCGTTGCCACACCCGCTCCGGCACCTGCGCCAGTGCAGCCGGCCGAGCCCGTGACGGTCCCGGCTGACGCGCACCAGCCTTCCGTTTCTGGCTGACGCGCCGCTCACGCGCGCGCTGACCGGAGGCACGTAAGGTGCAAGGAGTGGCTGGCGACGACGAACGGCGGATGACGATCGTCCAGCACCTGGAGGAGTTGCGACGCGTCCTCATCTGGGTGATGGGGGCCTGGATCGTCGGAACGGCCGTCGCGTTCGTCTTCAACGGGTTCTTCATCGGTGTGCTTCTGCACCCGCTGTCGACCGTGCTGAAGAACTCGCACAGCATCATTCCCAACAACGAGGCCATCTATACGAGCCCCACCGAGGGCCTCACCGTCCCATTGAAGGTCGCGGCCGTCGTCGGGCTGATCATCGCCCTGCCGGTGGTGCTCTGGCAGGTCTGGAACTTCGTGTCGCCGGGATTGCGTCCGAAGGAGCGGAAGTTCGTCGGGCCGTTCATCGCCAGCGCACTCCTGCTGTTCGCCGCCGGAGCCGCGTTCGCCTATTTCGTGATGCCCATCGGGCTCAACTTCCTGACCAACTTCCTCAACGGGCACGCCGTCTATTTCCCCGACATCAACTCGTACATCGGGTTCTTCCTGATCATCGTGTTCATCTTCGGAGCGACATTCGAGATGCCCGTGGTGATCGTCCTGCTCGGCCTGCTCGGGTTCGTCTCCTCGAAAAAGCTCAAGGGCTGGCGGAAGATCGCCTACGTCGGGATCATCATCGTGTCGCTGGTGATCACGCCCGGTGCTGATCCGTTCACACCGACGCTGCTCGCAATCCCGCTGCTGCTGCTCTACGAAGTGTCGATCGTCGTTCTCCAGCGGATCTTCCGGCGCTGATCGCCGGGCCGACCGATACACTCGGCCCAATGCGTCCAGACGAACGTGCCGCTGATGAGCTCCGCCCGACCACGATCGAATTGCATCCGATTCCCTATGCGGAGGGCAGCGCGCTCATCACCATGGGCGATACGCGAGTCCTCTGTGCAGCCTCAGTCGAGGAGCGCGTGCCGCCCTTCCGCAAGGGAAGCGGCCGCGGTTGGGTGACCGCCGAGTACGCCATGCTCCCACGCAGCACCCAGACCCGGTCCGAGCGCGACGGTCGGAAGGGGAGGGTGGACGGTCGCGTCCAGGAGATCCAGCGGTTGATCGGGCGGAGCCTGCGAGCCGCAGTCGACTTCGAGGCGCTCGGCGAGCGCAGCATCCTGATCGACTGCGACGTCATCGTCGCCGACGGGGGAACGCGCACCGCGTCGATCACCGGCGGGTACGTCGCCCTCGCGCTGGCGATCGCCAGGCTGCGCGATGCCCGGGTCCTTCGCTCCGACCCGCTGCGCTGGCCGGTCGCTGCGGTGAGCGCGGGCATCGTCGCGGGAGAGCCGCGCCTCGACCTCTGCTATCTCGAGGACTCGGCGGCCGAGACCGACATGAATTGCGTTGGATCGTTCGACGGGCGGTTCATCGAGTTACAGGGATCGGCAGAACAGGAGCCCTTCTCGCGTGAGGAGCTCGATTCCCTCCTCGGCCTTGCCGGTGCGGGACTGAAGCAGCTGTTCGCCCTGCAGGCTGAGGTGTTGAGCGGCGCTCAATGAGCCGCGCAGGGTGAGCGGGGCGATCGTGGTCCTGGCGACGCGCAACCCCGGCAAGCTCCGCGAGCTCCAGGCCCTGCTCAGCCGCTGGCGGCTGGATCTTCGATCGCTCGACGACATCGGCTTCCGGGGCGTGCTCGAGGAACCCGGCCCCGGCTACACGGAATCGGCGCTCGCCAAGGCAACCGCAGTCTGCATCGCGACCGATCTTCCCGCCCTCGCCGACGATAGCGGCATCGAGATCGATGCCCTCCGCGGATGGCCCGGTCCGATGTCGGCCCGCTGGCTGGGCGAGCAGGCAACCGACGAGGACCGTCTCCTCGGCTTGATCGCTGAGGTGGAGCGGCAGACGCCCGAAGATCCCCGTGCGCGATACGTGTGCGTGGCCGCGCTCGCCCGGCCCGCGGCCGAGCCGGTGACCGCGCACGGCGAATGCCTCGGCACGATCGTGTCACCCCCTAGGGGCACCAACGGCTTCGGCTACGACCCGGCGTTCCTGTCCGCGGACCTCGGGGTCACCTTCGCCGAGGCCCCCGAGGAGGACAAGGCACGGGTCTCGCATCGAGCCCGGGCGATTGCCCGACTGGGCGATTCGGGGGTCTTCGAAACGGTTCCCTTCGCCTGACGCTCAACCGGCGGGAATCGCGGCCCCGGTCACCGCTGCGGCGGCGTCGGAGAGCAGCCATTCGATGACCGCGGCAACGGCATCGGTGCTGACCCACGATGCGCGGTTAGCCTTCGGCATCGACTCGCGATTCGCAGCTGTGTCCATGGTGCCGGGAAGCACGGCGTTGACCGTGATGCCGTGTCCCTGCAACTCGGCGGCCATCACCTGGGCCAGCCGCAGAACGGCCGCCTTGCTCACCTGGTACGCAGCCTGCCCGCGCGCGACGTCCACCGCTGCGCGCGAGGCGACGATCACGATCCTTCCGCCCGCGCCGCCGGCGATCATCGAGGCGGCGGCGGCACGTGCGAGGCGCCAGGGCCCGACCAGGTTGGCCGCGATCTGGCCTTCGATAGCGGCATCCTCGACCTCGTGTGCGCGTCCCCCGGCATAGCCGCCGGACGCGCTCACCATGCCCTCCCACGCTCCCATGGCCTCGACAGCAGTTCGCAGCTGCGCCACCGACTCGAGATCGCCGAGGTCGCATTCGATCTCGGTGGCTCCCGGGAATGGCGTGGAGCGGCCCGGGTGGCGCGTCGGAACGACGACCCTGCGGCCCGAGGTCGCCAGCCTGCTCACGACGGCGGCGCCGAGCGCACCGCTGCCACCGCCGACGACGATGATCCCGCCTTGCGGAACAACCACAATGTTTCCTCGTGGATCAAGGGACCGAACCGACATTCCAGCCGCGGGCAGTGGCTCGAGCCGTGGCGGCCATCATCGCGCTCCTGGCCGCCGGGCTGGCGGGCTTCGTGGTCGCAAACCAGTTCGCGCAGGTCAGCCCGGCCAAGACCGTCCCGATCGCACTTCCTGCCGCGAGTGGTCCAACCTCGTCGCCACCACTGCTGACCGACCTCGGCCGCAACGACCTGGCCAGCGTCGTCACCGTGGAAGCCGAGCTCGAGAGCGGCGCCGCGGAGTCGCTGGGCACCGGCTGGGTCTTCGACAACCTGGGCGACGTGGTCACCAATGCCCACGTGGTCAATGGCGACGACACGGTCCGCGTGACCGATCGGGCCGGCAACACGTACGTCGCGCGGCTGGTGCAGAGCAGTCAGACCAGCGACCTGGCCTTGCTTCGCGTGACCGGCGCGCTGGATGGGGCACCGCTCCCCATCGACGCCCGGAGCCTCAGCGCGGTCCCGGTCCCGGTCATCACCCTGGCCTCGAGCCGCGCCACCGGGCACTCGGACATGACCTCTGAGATGCTGATCGGCCTCAACGACAACGTCCCACTCCAGGGAACCGGCATCGAGGCCGGCCAGGCGCTTCCCCAGGAATACGACGACATGCTCCACCTCCAGGGGGCGCGTATCTACGAAGGCAACAGCGGGGGGCCCGTGATCGACGCGTCGGGACGGGTGGTCGGGATCGTCACCCTGGCCAGCCCGTCGAGCGCGGACTCGTATGCCATTCCCATCAGCCGGGTGCTGTCGACACTGCGTCAGTGGGTCGCGGTCGGATGATCCGCCGCCGCATTGGGTATCGTCATCAGTGACGGGCCGTACAGACGTGCCCCGAGGAGTGCAGCCATCGTGCCCATACGCAACTTCGACATCGCGATCATCGGCGGAGGTCCCGCCGGGCTCACGGCTGCGCTCTATGCCGGTCGGAACCGTGAGCGTGCGGTCCTGCTGGAGGGCAAGGCCCCGGGAGGTCAACTGCTCAACACCGAGTTGATCGAGGATTACCCGGGGTACCTCTCGATCCTGGGCGGCGAGCTTGCAACCGTGATGGAGGAGCAGGCAGCACATTTCGGGACCGAGCTGGTACGCACTGAGGTCAAGGCGATCAAGGTGCAGAGCGACGGCATGAAGCTCGTCGAGACCTACGACGGTGACTACCTCGCGCCGGCGGTGATCATCACCGCGGGTGGGAATCCGCGCAAGTTGGATGTGCCCGGCGAGGAGGAGTTCGCGGGCCGCGGGGTTTCGTACTGTGCGGTCTGCGACGGTGCGTTCTTCAAGGACGTGCACCTCGCGGTCGCCGGCGGTGGCGACGCCGCGGTGGAGGAGGCGCTGTTCCTCACCCGCTACGCCAGTAAGGTCACGATCATCCACCGGCGCAAGGAGTTTCGCGCCCAACCAATCCTTCTCGACGAGGCGCGCAAGCATCCAAAGATCGAGTTCCTGGTCGACACCATCATCGAAAGCATCGAGGGTGATGAGAAGGTGCGCCGCCTCTCGCTGCGGAACCTCGACACCGAGCGTCGCTCCGTGCTCGAGGTGGGAGGCATCTTCATCTTCATCGGCTTCATCCCCAATACCCAGCTCGTCGACGCGCATATCGATCATGACAAAGCGGGCTATTACAAGACGGACCCGATGACGATGATGACCAACATCCCGGGAATCTTCGCTGCCGGCGACGTTCGCAGCCAGCTGACCCGGCAGATCACCACTGCTGTTGGTGACGCCACCACCGCAACAATCGCGGCCAGCAAGTGGATCGAGGACTGGAAGCGCGGCCGCAACGACACGCCTCCCGAGCTCGTCGAAGCGACCCTGCACGGCGCGGTGTAGCGCCGCGCACATGAGCATCACCACCGGTCACGGCGACGGGGGAGAAACGGGGCTGCTCTACGGCGGACGGGTCGCCAAGGACGACATCCACACCGAGGCGTACGGGTCGCTCGACGAGGCCATCTCAGCGCTCGGATTGGCGAGGGCACTGACCGACTCGGCCGATCGAGCGACACGCATCCTCGAGCTCCAGCGCGAGCTCTTCATCGTCGGCGCGGAGCTCGCCACTGGTCCCGGACATCGGGCCGACCTCGAGCGCCACTTCAATGTCGTGACCCCGGCGATGTCCGACGCGCTCGAGAGCGAGATCCACGACCTGGAGGCGCGCGTCCCATTGCCCGGCGGTTTCGTCATTCCCGGCGGAACCCCCGTCGGTGCAGCCCTCGACCTCGCGCGGACGTTGGTGCGTCGCGCCGAGCGCCGAACCGTCTCGTTGCAACGCGAGGGCGGTCTCGAGAACCCCGAGGTGCTCCGCTACCTGAATCGATGCTCGGACCTGCTCTTCATGCTTGCGCGGGAAGCGGAACAGGGCGCCACCGTCGCCTCGGGCGGGCAGCGCCGCCGCGAGGCCGAAGGGAAGGCGATCAGCGAGCGCTAGGCGGGCACCAGCCCGCGGCGGCGGAGCAGTCCACGCTCCAGCGGCGCGAAGAGCAGGTCGTTGACGGCGATCCCCACCACCAGGATGGTGAGCACGGCGGCGAACATCTCCGGAAGATCGCCCAGGCTTCGCCCGTTGTCCAGAATCTGCCCGAGACCACTGTTGGCCGTCGATCCGATGATCAGTTCGGCCGCCATGAGCGAGCGCCAGGAGAAGGCCCATGCCTGCTTCATCCCGGCGACGTACCCGGGCAGCGTTGCCGAGAAGATGAAGTGCCGATAGTACCGCGGGCCGCTTGCGCCCATCGAGCGCGCGAGGCTGAAGGTGAGCGGCGGAATGTTGTCGTACGAGGACATCAGCCCCATTGCGATCGACGGGAACGCACCCATGATCACGACGAAGTACACAGCGTTCTCAACCTGCCCGCCGATGGCGAGGAACAACGTCGCGATGGGCACCCAGACGACCGACGGCAGGCTCTGGAGGCCGGCGAGCAAGGACCCGACACCTGCTCGGAGCACCGGGACACGGACGACCGCGAGCCCGATCATCGTGCCGAGCACAAGGGCGAGCACATACCCGATCGCCGCGCGTTCGAGGGTTTGGACGAGTGCCGGGACCAGCACGTCGGTATGAGCCAGAAAGCCGATCTCTCCGATGGCGTCGCCTGGTCCAGGCAATGGCTCGCCTCCCGGGGACTGCACCCCGGCCACGACGAGGAGCTGCCAGATACCAAGCAGGATGCCAATGGCGACCACCCGCGGCCAGGCGGCTCGCAGGATACGCTGCAGCCTATTCCGCTCCATTGCCGACCGCCCCGGCGCGCAGCTGCGCCGTGATCTCGTGGGCAAGCCCCGAGACCTCAAAGGAGTCGAGCTCGCGCGGCCTCACAATGTCGACGTCCCAGATCTGGGCGACCCGACCGGGACGCGGCGTCATCAGCAGGACGCGGTCCCCAAGCCGCACCGCCTCGCGCACGTTGTGGGTGACGAAGATGATCGTCTTGCCGGTTTCCTGCCAGATGCGGTTCAGGTCGTCATGGAGCGAATCACGAGTCAGCGCATCGAGCGCCGCGAATGGCTCGTCCATGAGCAGCAACTCCGAATCCTGAGCCAGGGCCCGTGCAAGCGCGCATCGCTGCCGCATCCCCCCTGACAGCTGATGCGGCCGGTGATCTGCGAAATCGATCAGCCCGACCATGGCCAGCAGCCGGTTGACTGTCTGGGTCCGCCGGTCCTGGTCCACGTTGTGGACGCGCATCGGCAATTCGACGTTACGGCGAACGGTGAGCCAGGGAAGCAGTGCCGGCTCCTGGAACATGACCGCGGGGCGGCCATCCGCGATCTCGATGGTTCCTGAGGTCACCTTGTCGAGGCCGGCGATCAGCGAGAGGAGGGTCGACTTGCCGCACCCGGAGGCGCCCAGGATGCAAACGAACTCTCCCTTTGCCATGTTGAGGGATACATTGTCGAGCGCCGTCATGGCGCGCTTGCCGTGGCCGAAAACCTTCGTGACCCCATCCAGGGTCACGAAAGCGTCATCGGCCTCGACGGTCAGTACCGCGGGGCGCCGCGCAAGCGCGAGGTTCATCAGCCGAGCGATCCGGCGCTGACGGTCGGATGACCTGCCGCAGTGAGGACTGCGTTGAGCGGCACGAGATCAAGGATCCCCTTGATGTCGGCCGTCTTGTTGAATCCGAGCTTCTCAGCGTTGTCGGCATCGGTCTGCACGTCAGCTGCAATGGGGTCGAGCGCGAAGCTGAGGTGAGTCCACGCCAGCGCCAGGACAGCGCTCTTGAGCAGCTTGCCGCCGGTGCTCGCAGCCAGGGCGGCGTTGACAGCGGCGGGCGCGGTCGACTCGTTCGCGTTGATCCAGTCCACCGACTGAACGAGTCCCTTCAGGAGGTCGCGGACGATGTCGGGATGGTTCTCGAGCAGGTTCTGAGTGATCACGAGCACCGTGGTCGGGAACTGTCCGTTCGGCCAGAGCGATGCTTCGTCAACCGCGAGGGTGCCCTTGCCCTGGATGATGAACTCGGATTCATACGGCTCCGGGACCCAGCCACCGGCGATCTTCCCGGCCTCGAAGTTCTGAAGGCTGACCGAGTTGCCCGAGCTCGAGTCGATGGTCACCTGGCCACCACCGTTGATGCTGGTGGCGAGCCCCTTGGTCGCAAGCCACGTGCGCAAGGCGATGTCCTGAGTGTTCCCCAACTGAGGGGACGAGAGCGTCTTGC
>OCZU010003109.1_pt1 | contig 10502 bp, 10 predicted proteins | sample 1539001 | NCBI WGS metagenome assembly OCZU01 (sample SAMEA3539306, study PRJEB22396) | soil metagenome | biome: tundra; feature: field; material: soil | place: USA | collected 2010-05 | depth 0.15 m | reverse complement strand
TTTTTTGTAATCATTCAACGCCCCCGCCTTGTTCGCTTTTGAATTCGCCCAGACCTGCAACGCCCCGAGCTGCGCGATGCCGTATTCGACGTAGTAAAACGGATGCAGGAAAATGTGGAGCTGCCGATGCCACGAATGCGCCCGCGCCTCTTCGAACCCGGTCCAGTCCACGTCGCCGCCGAAGCGGTCCATCAGTTTCAAATACGCCGCCTTGCGCTCGGCGCGCGTATGGCCGGCGTGCGTGTAAATCCAGTGATGAAACGCGTCCACCGTCGCCATCCACGGGAAAAAGCCGATGATGCCTTCGAGATGCGTCTTGCGCGCGCGGTTCGCCTCGGCGACGGGATAAAATTCCTCGAGAAATTCGTTGCCGAGCAGTTCCATGCTCATCGAGGCGACTTCGCAAAATTCAATCGGCGCGCTGCGATAAGAATACAAATCCTCGTCCCGCGTCGCCTGAGCATGAAACGCGTGGCCGGCCTCGTGCAGAATCGTATCCACATCGCGCTGCAATCCAATCGCGTTCATGAAAATGAAGGGCACGCGCGCCTCCGACAAGGTGGACTGATAACCGCCCGGCGCCTTGCCCTTGCGGTTGTCGAGGTCGAGCAGCTTCAAATCCTGCATCTGCCGGAAGCCGGCCGCGAGCCCGGCGTCGAGCTGGTTGAAAATTTTCTGCGTGCGCGAAACCATCTCGCCGATCCCGGCGAACGGTTTCAACGGCGCGCGATTCTGCGGGTCAACGGCCAGATCCCACGGACGCAGCTTTTCCAGCCGCAACTGCCGCCTGCGTTCTTTCTGGATTTCCCGGACGGCGGGAATGATTTCGGTCGTCACCGCGTCATGAAACTGCACGCAGTCCGCCGGTTTGTAATCGAAGCGGCCCAGCTTGCGGAACATGAAATCGCGGTAATTCTCAAAGCCAGCGTTCCGGGCGATCTGCTGTCTCAACTGGATGAGCTGGTCAAAAATTTCCTCGCATTTGTCCACGTCCACCAGACGACGTTTGGCGACGAGTTCCCACGCCTCCTGCCGCAACGCCCGGTCCGGCTCTTCAAGAAAGCGGCCCATCTGCACGAGGGTTTTTTCCTCGCCGCGGAAATTCACCGTCTGCGCGCCGATCAACTTTTGATACTGCTGGCACAGCTTCGCCTCCCCGGTTTCCAGCGCCACGTTCTCCGGCCGGAACAATCCGACATGGTTTTTTACATCGCGGTTAAAAACCTGAAAACGTTGCTTCGGTAATTGTTCCCGCGACGGATGCGCGACGTAAACCTGTTCCAAGGCGAACTGGCGCGGCTTGAGCTGCGGCTCGACATGTTCGACAAAATGCAGATACGCCTTTTCGGCCGCCACATTGTCCGTGTGGCACGTCATGGCGATGTAACGGCGCGACGCCTCCTCGTCGAGCGCGGCGTTGAGTTCGCTCCAGTCGAGCAGCCAGCGTTCCAGTGCGGCGGCGGACCTGGCCTGCGCCGCGCGCGCCTCCAATTGATCGAACAATGGCGCGATCTGCGGCCAGTCGCCGAGGTCAAGATTTTGCGTGACAAAGGTGCGCGGCCGGTGGGGGGCCAGTTTTCCAAATGGCAATAAATTCATGCGGCAAGATAATTGATTGCCCGGCTCCAGGCAACGACGGCATATTGACGGCCAATGCCAGACGACGTTATGAGCAAACTCGGTTCACTGGACCAGAATTTTCTCTGGGCTTCGTGCATCTGGGGCGCAGTGGCCGGCGGCTATTGCCTCTATGGCTGGAAACAACGCTCATTGATCCCGTTTCTTGGCGGGCTGGTGATGACGGTCATGTCCTTCCTCGGCCCCAATGCCTTGGTGATGTCGCTCGTCTGCCTTGCGGCGATGCTCGCCGTCTGGTGGCTTATGAAACAAGGCTACTGACCATCCTTAAAATGAAAACTTTCAAAGCTCTTTTCGCCGCCTTCATCCGGTTCCCGATTTATGCGCTTCTCCTCGCGGGTGCACTGGTTTCATCCGCAGTAGCGGAGATATCACCGGACAAAGCCGCGAATGACCGGACAACGAACCGGATTTCAGCCGCCGACCCGCGCTTTTTTTACGAAGGCCGTTTTGATTTTTCCGATTCCAATGCGCCGGTCGTCATCTGGCAGGCGAGCCGGATCAGCCTGGACTTCGAGGGGAATGCGCTTGCCCTGCTTTTCGATGATGCCAGGGGCCAGTGTTTTTTCAATGTCCAGGTGGACAACTCAAACACGGTCGTCGAAGTCTTGGAAGGAAAGCCGGCCAGTCCGGCGGTTTTGTCCCACCTCGGTATCGGGCGTCATCACCTGATATTGTTCAAAAGGAGCGAAGCCAGTGCCGGCACCGCACGTTTTCGCGGGATTGAATTCAGCCCGGCTGCGAAAGCCTGGTCACCGCCAATTATTAATCACAAACTTAAGCTGGAGTTCATTGGCGATTCCATCACCGCCGGCGCCTGCAACGAGGATGGAGCCACCGACCAATGGGACAATCGTCGTACGCATAACAGCGCCTTCAGCTACGCCGCCCTCACCGCCGACGCATTCTCCGCCGATTATCGCAACATCGCCATGAGCGGCATGGGCATCGCGACCGGCTGGGTCGAGCCCAGGGCGGGCGAAGTTTGGGACCGGCTCTACCCGAATCCAGCATCGCCGCGCGCTGACCTGTCAAAGTGGACGCCGCAAATCGTCTTCGTCAATTTCGGAGAAAACGACGCTTCGTTTTCCCAGGCGCATGGGCAGCCTTTTCCCACAAATTACACCGCCGGTTACATCTTGCTGGTGCAGGCAATCCAAAAAAACCACCCCGCAGCGCGGATCGTCCTGTTGCGCGGCGGCATGACCAATGGCGCAACGAATGAATCACTGCGCCAGGCGTGGGAATCCGCCGTCGCGCAGCTCGAAGCAGCGGACCAATCCATCAGCCACTTCGTTTTCAAACACTGGACGGTGAACCATCCGCGGGTGGCGGACGACCGGGTGATGGCGGATGAATTGACCGCCTGGTTGAAACAGCAGGTGTTCATGCGACCCGACCGCTAGGGCGTGTCTCAAGACCAACAAATGCAGGCCACCGGAGTGCGCCCGTCTCCGGACGCAGCCACTGCCGTCAGCCAACACCATCTCGAGTTACGGAAAACTCATGCTTAACGAACATGGCTATGGCCGGCGACGACCACCCTCCGGATTTTGAAAACCCGACCGCTGGTCTGAAAAAAATGGAAGCCAGTTGCCCGGCTGCCGGTTCTGAATTGAAAATTTAATTTAGAACGACCAGTTGACGATGGGGAAGCCGGTGGCGAGCTTGTCCGGGAAATCGCTGAACCAAGGATTGTTCATCGCGATGTTGGCCAGCCCGATCTGTACGCCGTGAAGTTCTTCCGTATAGTTCACCAGACCCAGCTGGAGGCCGTGAAATTCCTTGGCATAGTTTACAATCAACGAGGATTGAAACCCGGTGAATTCGCCCTGCGCGACACTGACCCAGCCATATTGCCAGCCGGTGAAGCTGGTTTTGTTGACATTCACCCAGGCCCATGAAACGCCTGTATAAGTTTCGGAATAATTCACGAGTCCCCAGCTGAAGCCGCTGCTGTCGCCGGTGCTACCGTTGACAAACCCGAGGTTGAAGCTGTGCTGCGGATTTTCGCCCCAGATGTCGAGCGCGATGCCATTGATCTGGGTGGTCTTGGAATAGATGGCGATGTCCGGCGTCAGCGAAGCCTGGAAGAAATGGGATTCATCCGCCTGCAGGGCGGCGGCGCTGATGACGAGTGCGGTGATGACGAGTATTTTTTTCATGATTTATTTTTCACAATGTAATTTGCCCGATTCCATCTTTTGTCGCAATGGGGTAAACACCTTATCTTCCGTGAACCGACGATTCAAGTTATGAAACCGATGCGGGGCTTGACATGGCGGCGGCGCTGACCCAGCCTTGGCAAAACATTCTTCTCATGAAAAGCAGCGCAGCTACTGTTGAGGAATATCTGCAAGGGTTGCCCGCAGACCGGCGGACGGCAATCAGCGCGGTGCGCCAGGTCATCCTGGCCAACCTGCCCAAAGGTTATGTCGAATGCATGAGCTATGGGATGATCGGATACGTTGTCCCGCACCGTCTTTATTCCGCCGGCTATCACTGCGACCCCAGGCTGCCGCTGCCGTATGCCAACCTGGGCTCGCAGAAAAACCACATGGCGTTGCATGTGATGATCATTTACGGCGATCCGGCCACAGAACAATGGTTCCGAAAGGCCTGGCAGGCCGCCGGAAAGAAACTCGACATGGGCAAATGCTGCGTGCGGTTCAAGAAACTCGAAGATGTCCCGCTTGATGTGATCGGCCAGGTCATTGCCCGTGTGCCGGTGAAAGATTACATCGCGCGCGTCGAGAACGTCATTGGCGCAATTGCAAGCAAACGTGGAAAGTCGAAACTGAAAAATTCCCGGAAAGCAAATTGATTCCCAAGCAAACAACCTGAAACTCAAGCATCGCAACCAAACAATAGAACGCATGAAAAAAAATCTTCTGGCGGCAATTCTCGGCGCGGTCATATTTTTTATCTGGAGCGCGGCGGTTCACATGAATCCGCTGACCGGCCCGATGGGTCTGAGCATGTTGAACGAAAAGGAGGATGCCGTAATGGCCGCGCTGAATGAAAACGTTCAGCAGCCGGGCTTGTATTTCTTTCCGGGCATGGATATGAGCAAGCACATGACCAAGGAAGAGGAAGCCGCCTGGACGGCAAAGTTTAAAGCCGGCCCGGTGGGGCTGCTGCTCATCGAACCCAAGGGCGGTGACCCGATAATGACGAGCCAGTTGGTGATTTCATTTATTTCCGACCTGCTTTGCGCATTGCTTGCTGCCTTCATCCTGGCCTCGACTGCCGGCTCCTGCGGCCGGCGCGTCGCGATTGTCGCATCGCTTGGGCTGTTCTCCTGGATGGCGATCAGCATCCAGCAGTGGGACTGGTATGAGTTTCCCTTTACCTTTGTCATGTTGGACGCCATCAACCAAGTAATCGGCTGGACGCTGGCCGCACTTTTGATGGCGAAGATGATCAGACCTGCAAATCAATCGGCGCAGTTGAACCAACCAAAAACCCCTTGACCAAAGATCGATATGGAAATACCCAAACCCACCGAAGCCCATCGCAAACTTGCCCGGTTCGCCGGCCGGTGGACCGGAAAGGAAAAATTGTCGCCGTCGCCCTGAGATCCGAGAGGCGGGACTGCCGTCGGCCGCTGTGACAACCGGCTGGCGGCGGATGGCTTTGTACTTGTGCATGACTACGAGCAGGAGCGCAATGGCACCGCCAGTTTCCACGGCCACGGCGTGTTCAGCTATGACAACGCCGGGAAATGCTACATGCTGCACTGGTGGGACTCGATGGGCTTTGGCATAAATGTTTTCAATGGCCAATTCGAAGGCAACACGCTCCGGTTGCTTTGCAAACTCCCGCAGGGGTCCACTCGCGGCACATGGGAGTTTGTGGATGACAGCCATTATCGGTTCCTCATGGAAGTGTCACCCGACGCCCAGAAGTGGATGACGATGATCGAAGGCGACTACACGCGGGAAAGTTAAAAACGCCCTTGGGAATGGTTTTCAAACCAAGCACTCGGGTGAGAGGCAATATCCTTTACCGAACAGTTCGCGGAAAATAATAAACCGGAAGCCAGTTACCTGGCTTCCGGTCGTCGAATTCAGACCTGCTTATTTGCTTTTCTTCAACGCACTCCAGCCGGCATACACGGCGTTCTTGCCGAGCAGTTGCTCGATGCGCAGGAGCTGGTTGTATTTCGCCAGACGGTCGGAACGGCTCAAGGAACCGGTCTTGATCTGGCCGCAGTTCGTCGCGACGGCAATGTCGGCAATGGTCGCGTCCTCGGTTTCGCCGGAGCGGTGCGAGAGAACGGCGGTGTAAGCGTGCGTTTTCGCCAGTTCAACGCAGTCAAGCGTTTCGGTGAGCGAGCCAATCTGGTTCACTTTCACGAGAATTGAATTCGCCACTCCCAGATCAATTCCTTTGCGCAGGAATTTCGGGTTGGTAACGAAATTATCGTCGCCGACAAGTTGAATCTTGTCGCCAAGTTTGTCCGTGAGCTTTTTCCATGTCACCCAGTCATTCTCCGCGCAGCCGTCTTCGATGCTGACAATGGGATATTTATTCACGAGCTTCGCGTAAAGCGCGACGAGGTCGTCGCCGGTGATGGTTTCGCCGGTGCTTTTCTTAAAAGTGTATTTCCCGTTGCCATCGTAAAATTCGGAAGCGGCAGGATCAAGCGTCAAATAGATGTCCTTGCCCGGCTTGTAGCCCGCGTCCTTGATGGCTTGGATGATGGTTTCCAGCGCTTCCTCAACGCTACCGAGTTTTGGCGCAAAACCGCCTTCATCGCCGACGGCGGTGCTGCAACCTTTTTTCTTCAGCACAGACTTGAGCGCATGAAACGTCTCGGTGATGGCGCGCAGGCCTTCGCTGAAGGTCGGCAAACCGAGCGGCATGATCATGAATTCCTGGAAATCAATCGGCGCATCGGAGTGCGCGCCACCGTTGATGACGTTGGCCATCGGTACGGGCAAAACTTTGGCGTTCGGTCCGCCGAGATATTTGAACAGTGGCTGGCCAAGTTCGGCGGCGGCGGCCTTGGCGTTCGCCAGCGAGACGGCGAGAATGGCGTTCGCGCCGAGTTTGGATTTGGTTTCGGTGCCGTCGAGCTTGAGCATCGTGGCGTCCAGCGTCAACTGGTCGAGCGCGTCGAGCCCTTGCAGCGCGGGCAGGATTTTTTCGGTGACGTTTTTGACGGCCTTCTGCACGCCCTTACCGCCGAAACGTTTCTTGTCACCGTCACGGAGTTCAACCGCTTCGTGTTCGCCGGTGCTGGCACCGCTCGGCACCGCCGCGCGGCCGACCGCGCCGGATTCGAGCGTCACGTCCACTTCCACCGTCGGGTTTCCGCGCGAGTCAAGGATTTCGCGCGCCTCAATGTTTTGTATTTTACTCATAGATAATTTGTTGTTGGAACCGCAAAAATCAAAAAAGAAATCATAAGTTTCGCGCGCGGCGAGTCAAGAACAGGTTCGCTGCGTTTAATGATTGCCGCTCCCGGCGTGCTTTTGCAAACTGCCCGCCACACACAGGCCCAAGCATGAATCACAACAATCCTTCTGATCCCGGTCCGTTCGCGCCGACAACGCATAATTCAAAATTCAACCGGTCGATTTGGCGGACAACCGGCACAACGGCCGGCGCCACAATTGCATTGCTGTTGTGCGTTTCAGGCAGCCAAGCCGGTCCGCTGACCAGCACAAACATGCCCGCTCCGGCGAGCTACCAGGCTGACTGGCGCTGGGTGAAAGGCGCGGTGTTTGTACCGACCAAATATGTGAACGAAGCCCAGCAATGGGACGAATACGATCCCGTCATCAATGACCGCGAACTGCATTACGCCTCGGTTTACGGCATCAATTGCGTCCGCGTTTATCTGCATTTTGACATCTACCTGAAAAAGAAGGCGGCGTTGCTCAAGGACATCGAAGATTTTTTGACGCGTGCCGACAAGTATGGCATCAAGACGGAATTTGTTTTTTTCGACGATTGCTGGAACCAGCCCGATGCCAACATCCTCGCGGCCGATTACAAATATCCCGCGCCGATTTTCGGCGTGCACAACAGCCGCTGGCTCGTCTCGCCCGGCGAAAACATCCGCCAGCATTACGCGGAATATCAGGACCGCCTCAAGGTCTACGTTCAGGACATCGTCAACGCCCACAAGGATGACAAACGGATCGCTTTCTGGGAAACCTACAACGAACCCAACCATTCGGCAGAAACGAAACAACTTTTGCAGGATGCCTACAATTGGGTTCACGAAACGGGCACAACGATTCCGCTCACGGCGACCGGCCGCGAATTTGCCGGCGAACCGTATTCTGATTTCAAGTCGTGGCACGAATACGGCGGCTATGATTACACCGGCAAACCTGGAGAATTGAACACCGAGTGCATGAACCGTGGCGGCCAGACAGTCCCCGGCATTGTCGAACATTTCAAGGACAAGACCGGATTCATCGTGTGGGAATTCGGCATCGGGCGGGACAACTGCCGTTTCACCTGGGATGAAAAACGGGAACATCCGCGCCAGGATGAAACACCCAAACCGTTCCATGGCATTGTCTATCCCGACGGCCATCCGTGGTCAATTGATGACGTCAAGGCGCTGCTCGGAGCGGAAGGATTTGCGAATGCGCCGCTGTTTGCCGTGGAATATTTCAAGGACGCGAACTTCACCGACCTCGCCAAAAAATCCGTCACGCCGTCCATTGACTTTGATCTGGGCACGGAGCGCGGCACCGGTTCGCCCGACGCCTCGGCCGGCGTGCCGCAGGAAAACTTTTCCGTGCGCTGGACCGGACCCATTCTGCCGTCCGCCAAGGGAACTTATACTTTTTACGTTGATGGCGACAACCGGGCGAAGTTGTTTGTGAACGGTAAATTGTTGCTGAACAAGAAAACCCCGGGCCGCAAGGAAGTTTCAAAAAAAATCAAACTGGCTGGCAACCAAACCGTCGAAGTCAAAATCGAATACGTCCATGCCACCGGCGAGCCGGGCCTGCATGTGTCGTGGTCAGGCCCCGGCTTTGAAAAACAAATCCTGTTGCCGGCGAAACCGCCAGCCAACCGATGAGGGCCTTCTGGGCGCATCTTGACATTGCCCCGTTTTCTCCCTCGCCTCCCCAAGGGAGGAGAGGGTTGGGGTGAGGAGGCACCAATGTTTCCAGATCAAATCCCCTCACCTCAACCCTCTTCCCGTTTTGGCAGGGAGAGGGAGCCGGAGGCAATGTCAAATTGTACGCCGTGCTGCTTTGCAAGCCGGATTCTGGTTGCGGGACTGCTGCCGATGGCGTAATACTTTTTCGGCAATGGAGTTTGCCGTCCCGCATGGGAAAACCGCCTGACCGTTTCAGTGCTGATGACTCCTACGAATAAACCAACATTCGCAGGAGCATCATGAACATCGCCTATCTTTGGGTCGCCCTCGGCGGCGCGCTTGGCAGCGTGGCCCGCTTCTGGATCAACGGCCTTGTCATTGAAAAAACCAGCGCGACCTTTCCGTGGGGCACGCTCGTCATCAACGTCACCGGCTCGTTCGTCATCGGCATTATCGGCGCGCTGGCGATTCCCGAAGGCCGGATGGATTCGCAGTCGCGCGTGTTCGCCACGCAATTCCTGATGATCGGCGTCTGCGGCGGTTACACGACTTTTTCCTCGTTCAGCTTTCAGACATTGAGTTTGCTGCGCGAACGCGAATGGCTCTATGCCGGCGGAAACGTCATCTTGTCGGTCGTCCTGTGCCTGCTTGCTGTTTGGCTCGGCTGGTTGCTCGGTGCGACCTTCAGTTCAATGAAAGGAAACTAATATGCAAATCCCAAACGACGCCGTCCTGCTCCGCATTTTCATCGGCGAAAGCGACCGCTGGCAACACAAGCCGCTTTATGAAGCTATCGTGCTGGCCGCGCGCGAGGTGCATCTGGCGGGCGCAACGGTTTTGCGCGGGCCGATGGGGTTTGGGAAAACCAGCCGCCTGCATACGGCGAAAATTTTGCGGCTATCAATGGATTTGCCGCTCGTCATCGAGATCGTGGACAGCGAGGACCACATCAATGACTTTTTGCCGACGCTCGACAAGATGATGACCGGCGGACTCGTCACGCTCGAAAAAGTGAAGGTCATTCATTATCGCGCCGCCGAAAATCCGGCCGCGCAATCTTGAAAGAAATTTTGTGACGGAAAATATCTGGTATATCGCGGCGATTTGGATGGGGCTGGCCTTCATCGCCAGTCTGATTTCGATTCGCGTCGGCATTTCCGTTGCGCTGATTGAAATTGTGGTTGGCGTCATTGTTGGGAACATTCATTTCGGCAACGCCACACACATTTTGCAGACGACCGACTGGACGAATTTTCTGGCGATGCTCGGCAGCGGTGTTTTGACTTTTTTGGCGGGCGCGGAAATTGATCCGGTTTCATTGCGCGCCAATCTTCGCGCCAGCCTGACCATTGGCCTTGTGTCGTTTCTATTGCCGTTTGTCGCGGTCTGGCTGTTCGCGCAGTTCGTCCTGGGCTGGCCGCTGCATCAGGCGCAAATCGCGGGCATTGCCCTCTCAACCACTTCCGTCGCCGTCGTTTATGCCGTGATGATCGAAGGCGGATTCGGACAAACGCCGATGGGCAAAACAATTCTCGCCGCGTGCTTCATCACAGATTTTGGAACGGTTCTGGCGCTCGGCACGCTGTTTGCCGATTTCGACATCTGGTTGCTGGTCTTTGTGGTCGTGATGTCGGTCATGCTTTGGTATATGCCGACGTGGACGCGCTTCATCATTTCCAAGCTCGGCGCAACGCGCGTCAGCGAACCGGAAGTGAAATTCATCTTTCTCGTACTGTTTTTCCTCGGTGGCCTCGCGTCCAGCGCCAGATCGGAAGAGCGTCGTGTAGGG
>OCZU010003107.1_pt1 | contig 10504 bp, 9 predicted proteins | sample 1539001 | NCBI WGS metagenome assembly OCZU01 (sample SAMEA3539306, study PRJEB22396) | soil metagenome | biome: tundra; feature: field; material: soil | place: USA | collected 2010-05 | depth 0.15 m | reverse complement strand
GGGCGAGCCGCTGGCGGCCGACCCAGCCTGCCCGGCCGGTGCGGCGTCGTCAGGCCAGGCGGCCTGGTCCGCCTGGCGCAACGCCCCGAGCATCCGGCGCATCTCGTCCAGAGCCTCCCGGCTGGTCGCCTGGATGGCGCCGAGGGCGTTGCGCGCGTCGGCGGGCTGGGTGTCGATGACGTACTGCCCGTAGCCCGCCTGGACCGCGATGACGCTCATGCTGTGGGCCACCACGTCGTGCAGTTCCCTGGCGATACGCAGGCGCTCCTCCGCGACCGCCTTGCTCGCCGCCTCGTCCTGCAGCCGGACCGCGTACTGGCGCCGCTGCCGCACGATGTAGCCGGTGAACCAGGCGATAATCACGCACAGCGCGACGGGCACCAGGCCGCCGCGCAGGAAATACCCGCCTCCGGTCAGGGACATGAGCACGGCGTCGGCCACCAGGGTGGCGAACACAGCGGCCAGCACGCGCACCGCGGCGCGCCTGCGCTCGTAGGTCGCCGCGACCAGGTACAGCACGTAGGCGACGGGCAGGAAGTAGCTGAGGGCGCCGTCGGCTGGACCGGTCAGCACGGTGATGACCAGGGAGCCGGCCAGCAGCACGCCGAGCATGAGGGAGGGCTGACGGCGCCGCAGCGCCACCGCGATAACCGCGGTGAACACCAGGAACACGGCCAGTGGCCAGGCCAGCGCGAGCGTACGGTACGGGACGGCGCCATATGGCCCTCCCATAGCGGCGATGACGCTGTGCCTGATCGACGCGAAGAGGATCACTCCGAACAGCGCGCCGACCGCGTAGTCCAGTGCGGTCCAGTGACGAGGCCTGAGCCGCATCGTCAGCGGCGGCCGCTGACGTGCGGCCGGAACGTCTGAGATGGTGCGCACGAACCTACCGTAACCGCCTTCACCGGCTGGGGCGTCATCCTGCAGGCGTACGCCGCGGGTCCGGATCCCCGATCCGGCGCGGCGCGCACCTCACTCTGGCGGGTGATGACGTACCCGTCGCGCGCTGGCACGGTATGACCATGCCATCCATCCAAGCCCCACCGATCGAGGCTGGCGCCGTCATCGAGACCCGGGGGCTGACCAAGGTGTACCCGGGCGACGTGACCGCGCTCGACGGTCTCAGCGTCGATGTCGCGCCCGGCGTTACCGGCCTCGTCGGCGCCAACGGCGCGGGTAAGTCCACGCTGATCAAAATATTGCTCGGCCTCCTGCCGCCCACCAAGGGCCAGGCCAAGGTGCTCGGCCACGACTGCGGAACCGACGGCGAGACGATCAGGACGCTGCTCGGTTACATGCCAGAACACGACTGCCTGCCGCCCGATGTGACCGCCACTGAGTTCGTGACTCACCTGGGCCGGATGTCGGGCTTGCCGCCCACGGTGGCCAAGGAACGCGCGGCCGAATCGTTGCGCCACGTCGGGCTGCACGAGGAGCGGTACCGCCAGATCGGCACCTATTCGACCGGCATGAAACAGCGGGTGAAGCTGGCCCAGGCGCTGGTCGGCGACCCTAAGCTGCTGCTGCTAGACGAGCCGACCAACGGGCTCGACCCGGCCGGGCGCACCGCGATGCTCGAGCTGATCGCCAGGATCGGACTGGAGTTCGGCATCTCGATCGTGGTGGCCTCGCACCTGCTCGGCGAAATCGAGCGTATCTGTGACAATCTGGTCGCGATCGAGGCCGGGCGGCTGCTGCGCGCCGACACGATCACCAGCTTCACCCAGATGAGCCAGGTTCTGGCGGTCGAGGTCGAGGAAGGCCTGGCCCAGCTGCAGGCGGAACTGGCGGTGCACGGCCTGACGGCCACCGTCCAGGCCAGGACCTTGCTTGTCCCGCTCGGCGGTGACGATACCTACGACGTCGTCCGCGACTGCGTGGCGAATCTCGCCTTGCCGCTGTGCCGGCTGGAGCAGCGGCGGCATCAGGTGGAGGAACTGTTCCGCGACGAAGAAGAGGTGCCTCATGCTTGACCCTGCCCCCCCACCGCAGGCCGCCGGCGTCATCCATGACCTCGGCTACCGCGGCTACGACGGTCCCCGGCTGGGCCGGCCGCAGATCGTCAGGGCGCTGACCTGGCACAGCTTCCGCTCCTCGTTCGGCATCGGCCGGGGTGCCAAGGCTAAGATCATCCCGGTGCTCGCGCTGGTCGCCATGTGCCTGCCGGCCCTGGTGAACGCGTTCGCGGTGGCCCGCGGCAACGCGCGGCTGTTCGGCTACGACGTCTACTCGCCGACGCTGCGGGTCGTGGTGGTCACGATCTTCATCGCCGCCCAGGCCCCGGAACTTGTCTCCCGGGACCTGCGCAGCCGCGTCCTGCCGTTGTACTTCTGCCGCCCGCTGCGCCGCGCCGATTACCCGCTGGCCAAGTACGTCGCGCTCACCGCGGCGTGCCTGATCCTCATCGAGCTGCCGCTCCTCATCATGTACGTGGGCACGATCGCGTCGGCCAGCGGCGGCCGCGCCGTCTGGAACGAGACCAAGGCGCTCATCCCCGGTCTCGGCGTCGGCGTGATGTGGGCGGTGCTGGTGGCGGCGATCGGCCTGGTCTTGGCCTCCCGCACCGGGCGGCGCGCCTATGCGACCGGGATCGTCGCGATCGTGTGCTTTCTCACCTGGACGTTGTCCCTGCTGCTGATCCAGGCGGAAGGAGGGCTGACGGCGACGTCGACCGGGGCGCGCATCGCCGGGCTCTTCAGCCCGTACACCATCCTCGACGGGGTGCGGATCTGGCTCGGCGGTACGTCGCAGGGCGAAGTCGCCAATCCGGGCCATTTCGGTCCGCTCTACGGGATCCTCGCGGTGATTCTGCTCGCGGCCAGCCTCGGGGGCCTGGCCGCGAGATACCGGAAGGTGAGCCAGTCATGAGCATCGAATTGCGCAACGTTTCCCGCTGGTACGGCAACGTGGTGGCGGTCAACGACGTCACGATGTCGATCGGGCCGGGGGTGACCGGCCTGCTCGGGCCGAACGGCGCAGGTAAGTCGACCCTCCTGCACATGATGGCCGGCTTCCTGCCACCATCTCGCGGCGAGCTCACCATAAATACCAGGCCTAGCTGGCGCAACGCGGCTATCTACCGCGTCATCGGCCTGGTCCCGGAACGGGACTCGGTGTACTCCTTCCTGACCGGCAGGCAGTTCGTCCTGGCCACGGCCAAGCTGCACGAGCTACCGGATCCCGGCGCCGCGGCGGCGCGGGCGATCGACCTGCTCGACATGGCCGACGCGGCCGGCCGCAAGATCGCCACCTACTCCAAGGGCATGCGCCAGCGGATCAAGGTGGCCGGGGCGCTCGTGCACGATCCGGAGGTTCTGCTGCTCGACGAGCCGTTCAACGGGATGGACCCGCGCCAGCGCCTGCACATGATGGACCTGCTCGACAAGCTCGGCAGCGAGGGCCGGACGATCCTGTTCAGCTCGCACATCCTGGAGGAAGTCGAGCGGCTGTCCGGCACCATCCAGGTGGTGGTGGCCGGCCGTCTGGCCGCCTCCGGCGATTTCCGCGCGATCCGGCGGCTGATGACGAGCAGGCCGCACGTGTTCACCGTGCGCTCCTCCGACGACCGCCTGCTCGGCGGCACCTTGATCGGCCGCCCGGCCGTGACGGCCGTGGAACTAACCAGCCACGGCCTGCAGGTGCGGACCTCGGACTACGGCGCGTTCTGCCGTGACATCGCAGTGCTGGCCCGCGAGCGCGACATCCGGCTGCGTGAGGTGCTGCCCACCGACGAATCCCTGGAAAGCGTCTTCGCTTACCTGGTCTCCAACGAAGCCTCCAGCTGAGGAGCGCACATCACATGTCTGGCTTCTTCAACCCGACAGTGGCCGGGATCACGCTCCGCGCCACCCTGAGCCGTAAGCGAGCGCTGCTGTTCGCGCTCCCCGCCCTGATCCTGATCTTGTTCACGGTCGCGCTCAAGGTCTCGCGGCCGCCGTCGCGGCCGTGGCCGTCGCACGTCCTCGGCACGTTCGGATTCTCGGTGCTGCTACCGCTCACCGCGCTGATCATCGGCACCAGCGTGCTCGGGGCCGAGATCGACGACGGCAGCATCATCCACCTGCTGGCCACGCCGGTACGCCGGTTGTCGGTGATCATGACGAAGTTCGCCGTCGCGGCCGTCCTGACGATGGTCTTCGCCGCGGTCCCCGAGCTCATCGCCGCCCTGATATCCGGCGGCGGAGACGCCCCGGACAAGGTCAGCAACGGCGCGGGCGGCGTGGTCAACTTCACCCAGGGTGCCGCCATCAACGGGAGCAAGTTCGCGCTAGGCCTGTTCATCGGGGCGCTGGCCGGCTCGCTCATCTACAACGCGATCTTCGTGATGGTCTCAGTAGCGACGACCCGGGCCATCGCCGTGGGCCTGCTCTACGTGCTGATCTGGGAGGCGCTGCTGTCCAACTTCGTCAGCGGGGCCCGGCTGCTGTCGGTGAGCCACTACGGGCTCGGCATCGCCAACGGGATCGCGAACGACCCCGGCCTGAACGCGGGCCTGGGCGTGGTCACGTCCGTGGTGATGGGAGCCATTGTGACCGTGGCGGCGCTGGCCCTGGCGGTCAACCTGCTGTCGTCCTTCACCCTCAAGGGCGACCCCGCCTAACGGCTTGACTGCCTGGATCTGCACCAGGGCCGCGAGCCTGCCCAGACCCCGCCAGCCAGTCCCTGGACCCCTGAACATTAAGGTGGCCGGTTACCCCCCGCCAGGGGTAACCGGCCACGATGATCAAGCGCGAGCGCTACTTGGCCTCGTCCGGATCCGAGGCTTCGCCGGGCGGAACCTGGGCCGGCCCGGCGCCGGTGCCGGGCGCACCGCTGGCGGCGTGCTCGCCGTCACCCGCGGCTACGGCCGCGTGGCCGTTTCCGCTGCTGACTTCATGCCCGTTCCCGTGCCCGTTCCCGTGACCGTTGGCTTCGATCGCGATGGTCTCGGCGAAGGCGCGGTTGGCCCGCGCCCTGGCCTTGCCCAGAACGCCGCGCCCGGAAGGTGCGGGCACGCCGTTAGCGTCCTCGGACCCGGGTGCCGGCAGGAGAGCGGGCACCACCTTGGACTCGAGCACCGCCCGCGCCTCTTCATTCACCGGTTTGTGGACCTCGATGAACTCACCGTTGGGCAGCTGCCTGATGATGCCCGATTCGTAGCCGTGCAGCAGCGTCTGCTTGTCCTGACGCTGCAGACCCAGGCAGATACGTTTAGTGATGAAGAACGCGGCCAACGGTCCCACGAATATCAGCACTCGCGAGATCCAGGTGATCGTGTACAGCGGGATCTGGAGCTTGTCGGCGATGACGTCGTTGGCGCCCTCGGCCCACAGGATCCCGTAGAACACCACGGCGGCTATGCCGATGCCGGTCCGCATGGGAGCGTTCCGCGGCCGGTCGTTGATGTTGTGGAACGACCGGTCTCCGGTGGCCCATTGCTCGAAGAACGGCCAGAACGCCGCGCCGCCGAGCACCACGGTGAGCGGCACCGCGAACGGGATGAGCACGCTCATGCTCAGCGTGTGCCCGAGGAAGTTGATCTCCCAGGCAGGCATCATCCGCAGCGAGCCCTCCAGGATGCCCATGTAGAAGTCGGGCTGGGACGCCGACGATATCGCCACCGGCGTGTAGGGCCCGTACAGCCAGATCGGGTTGATCTCGGCGAAGGTGGCGAGCAGCACCAGCGAGGCGAAGATGAAGAAGAACCACGCGCCGCCCTTGGCCAGGAAGTACGGGAAGAACGGCTGGCCGACGACGTTCTTCTCGGTGTTCCCCTTGGCCGGCATCTGGGTGTGCTTCTGGTGGAACATGATGAACAGGTGCGCGGTGATCAGCGCCAGCAGGATGCCAGGAATCAGCAGCACGTGGATGAGGTACATCCTCGGCACGATGATGTTGCCGGGGAACCCGCCGCCGAACAGGAAGTACGCCAGGTACGTGCCGACGATCGGGATGCCCTGCAGCACGCCCTCGAAGATTCGCAGGCCGGCGCCGGACAGCTGGTCGTCGGGCAGCGAGTAACCGAAAAGTCCCTCGAGGAGCCCGAGCGAGAACAGCACGATCCCGATCAGCCAGTTGATCTCGCGCGGCTTGCGGTAGGCGCCGGTGAAGAACACCCGCAGCATGTGGATCGTGAGCGAGGCCATGAACACGTCGGCGGCCCAGTGGTGGACCTGCCGCATCAGCAGCCCGCCGCGCACGTCGAAGCTGATGTTCAGCGTCGACTGGTACGCCTCGCTCATCTTGATGCCGTCGAGCTTGACGTATGAGCCGTGGTAGACGGCGTCGCTCATCGACGGGACGAAGAACAGCGAGAGGAAGGTCCCGGTCAGCAGCAGGATGACGAACGACCACAGCGCGATCTCGCCGAGCATGAACGACCAGTGGTCTGGGAACACCTTCCGCATGAGCACGCGGAATCCGCGTGCCCCGTGGAACCTGTCGTCAAGCCACCCGCCCACGCCGGCCAGCGGAGCAGGAACGTCAAAGTTGTCGCTCATCCGCGCTCCCAGAAGCTCGGCCCGACGGGCTGGGTGAAGTCGCTCTTGGCTACCAGGTACCCCTGCGCGTCGACCGTCATCGGCAGTTGCGGCAGCGCACGCGCCGCCGGGCCGAAGATCACGTTGGCGCCGTGCGACGCGTCGAAGGTGGACTGGTGGCACGGGCACAAAAGGTGGTGCGTGGTCTGCTCGTACAGCCCCACCGGGCAGCCCACGTGTGTGCAGATCCTGGAGTAGGCCACGATGTTGTCCACCGTCCAGTTCATCGTGGCTATCAGCGTACTGCCGTTCATCGTGGTGGGAATGTCCAGCTCGCCCGGCCGGAACTTGATCAGGGTGATGCTCGCCTTGGTCAGCGCGTCCGGGTCGTCCTGGTAACCATCGGGCACGATCGAAATCGCGCTGCCCGGCCCGCTGAACTCCGCGGGGGTAATCGGCTGGTTGGTGCCGTAGACGAGCAGACGCCGGCCGGGGCTCCACACGGTGTGCCGCAGGCTGGTCCCCGGCAGCGGGCCCATATCCCTGAGCAGCACGAGCGGGGCGGCGATCAGCGGCAGCGTGCCCAGCATCAGGGTGCGTCGCACCAGCGGCCGCTTGACGAACTGGCTGTTCGAGGCGCCCTCTTTGAAGTATTCCTGGAACGCTTCCCGGTCCTTCGTCTCCGAACGCAGTTCGTGACGGTCTTCGACCACCTCGACGTCGGGCATCAGGTGGCGTACCCAGAGCAGCGCACCGAGGCCGAGCGCGATGAGGGTGACGGAAAGCGAGGTGCCCAGAGCCAGGTTAGACCGCAGGGTCTTGTCGACCGTGTGAACGCCGAGGCCGACGTAGGCGGCGATGAAACCACAGCCGGCGATGAACGCGAATATGAAGCACGCGGCGACTATCTTTTCCATCCGCTTGGCGTGCGCTTCGTCGGGCGGCGAGGTCGGTCGCTCGCCACCGGAGTGCTCTCCGCCGGCTGTTTCGTCACTGACCTGGCCCGCTTCACCGTCTTCGGCTACGGCGGTTGACCCGAGCAGGCGCGGCGCTGGCGGGGGAGTGCCGATGACCCGGCGCCGCGCCACCGGACCCTCAGAGCCCTCGGTCTCTTCCATGTCGCTCATGATCAGTACTACTCCATCCCCGTCGGTCTTGGATCACGCCGCTTGGCGGTAATCCACATCGCGATCAGCACCAGGAAGCCCATCCCGCCCAGGAAGATGACCAGGCCCTCGGTGACGGGGCCGGTCCGGCCGAGCGAGAAGCCGCCGGGGTTGGGCTCGACCCGGGTGTCCACGATGTAGGCGATGATGTCGCGCTTGGCCGACGGGCTGACCGCGCCGTCGGCGATCACCGGCATCGCCTCAGGCCCGGTCAGCATCGCCTCGTAAATCTGCGTCGGGGTGGACGCGGTCAGCGCCGGCGCGTCCTTGCCGTAGGTGAGCGCGCCGCCTGCCCCGGCGAAGCCGTGGCACTGCGCGCAGTTGGCGCTGAACAGCTGTTCTCCGAGCGCGGTGTCCGCTCCGGAGGTGGACACCTGCTGGGAGTCGGGGATCGCGGGCCCGCCGCCGAGGGAGGCGATGTAGTCGGCGATCTGGTAGATCTGCTGCGCGGTGAACTGCGGCGGCTTGCGCTCGTTCTCCGCCCCGGGTTCCTTAGCCGGCATGCGGCCGGTGGACATCTGGAAGTCGACGGCCGCCGCGCCCGCGCCGATCAGGCCCGGGGCCTGCGTGGTGCCCTGCGCATCCAGCCCGTGACAGCTCGAGCAGTTCGACTCGAACAGGTTCTGGCCGGTGTTGATGTCCGACTGCGACGCGGCAGGCGCCGACGCCTGCGCGGTGCCGCCGGTGCGGCTGAAGGCCCCGTAGAGCAGGCCGGCCACGACGAGCCCGAGCAGCAGCGCCGTGTAGCCGGCGACCGGGCGCCTGCGCCTGGCGTTGAACCAGCTCACTCTCGCGTCCCCTTGCCTAATGGATGCTGACTAGTGGATGAGGTAGATGGTGGTGAACAGGGCGATCCACACGACGTCGACGAAGTGCCAGTAATACGACACGACGATCGCGCTGACCTGCTGCTCGTGGGTAAAGGTCTTGGCGGCGTAGGTACGGCCGAGAAGGAAGACGAACGCGATGAGACCGCCGGCGACGTGCAGCCCGTGGAATCCGGTGGTCAGGTAGAACACCGAGCCGTAGTTGCTCGACGAGAGCGTGAGGTGCTGCTTCCCGACCAGGTCCAGGTACTCGTAGCCCTGGCCGAGGACGAAGTACAGGCCCATCAGGAACGAGAGCACGTACCACTCGCGCAGCCCCCAGCTCATCGGGTGCAGCAGGGATTTCGTTCGCCTGATCTGGCCGCGCTCGACCGCGAACACGCCCATCTGGCAGGTCACGCTGGATAGCAGCAGGACGGTGGTGTTCACCGACCCAAGCGCGATGTCAAGGTGTGCTCCTGGCCAGGTCAGTCCTGAACCCTTGTCCACCGATCTGATGGTGAAGTACATCGCGAACAAGGCCGCGAAGAACATCAGCTCGGAGGACAACCAGACGATGGTGCCCACGCTGACCAGGTTGGGTCTGCTGGCCGGCGTGCGGGGGGCCGTCTCCACGGTTGCTGTCGCCACGAAGCAATTATTACGACAACCTGTAGGCGATCGCTACGCGACCCCCCGCGTTGGTCACCGTATCGGTACCATGCAGTCTCATGAAGGTCGTTGTGTACAGCCACGACGCGGATGTCCGGGCCCAGGTAAGGCTCGCCATCGGGCGTCGTCCCGCGATGGACGTGCCGGACGCCGAGATCATCGAGGTCGCCACGCAGCCTGCGCTGTTCCGGCTGCTCGATGCAGGCGGCGCCGACGTGATGGTGCTCGACGGAGAGGCACAGCCGGCCGGCGGGATGGGCGTATGCCGCCAGGCCAAGGACGAGATCTACAACTGCCCGCCGGTGCTGCTGATCATCGGCCGGGCCGACGACGGCTGGCTGGCCACCTGGTCGCGGGCCGACGCGGTGGTGAGCCATCCCATCGACCCGATCACGCTGGCGCACGAGCTGGCCGGGCTGATGCGCGAGCGTCCCGCGGTCACCAGCTAGGTCCCGCCGCGGCTCTCACTATCCGGACCGCGCTGTACGCCGTTTTTTTCCGAACGATCCCTGGTTTCACTTTCGTACCCCCTGGGGGCTCGCCGTGGATGCCCGCACAACCTGGCCCGCGCTGCTCGGTGCGCTGATCCGCGGTGATTCGCTCACCGCCGACGAGAGCGAGTGGGCCATGAACGAGATCATGGAAGGCGCGGCGACGCCCTCCCAGATCGCGGGCTTCGGGGTCGCGCTGCGGATCAAGGGCACGTCGGTGGCGGAGATGACCGGGCTGGCCCGGTCAATGCTCGCCCACGCGACGCCGATTCACCTGCCCGGTCATCTCACCGACCTGGTCGGCACCGGGGGGGACGGGGCGCACACGGTCAACATCTCGACCATGGGCACGATCGTGGCCGCCGCGGCCGGGGTGCGGATGGTCAAGCACGGCAACCGGGCCGCGTCGTCGGCGTGCGGGGCGGCGGACGTACTCGAAGCGCTCGGCGTGGTCATCAACCTGCCGCCGTCGGCGACCGCCGAACTGGCGGCTGAGGTCGGCGTGGCGTTCCTGTTCGCGCCGCTCTATCACCCGGCGCTGCGGCACGCAGGCCCGACCCGCAGCGAGCTCGGCGTGCCGACCGTGTTCAACTTCCTCGGGCCGGTGGCCAACCCGGCCCGGCCTTCGGCTCAGGCGGTCGGGGTCGCGGATCCGCGGATGGGCGAGATCATCGCCGGCGTGCTGGCCGGGCGCGGCTGCTCGGCGCTGGTGTTCCGCGGCGAAGACGGGCTCGACGAGCTGACCACGACCGGACCCTCCTCGCTGTGGGTCGTGCACGACGGCGAGGTGGCTCAGACGGAGTTCGCCCCTTCCTCGCTCGGGCTGCCCCAGGCGTCGCTGGCCGATCTGCGCGGCGGTGGCGCCGAGCACAACGCCGCGGTCGTCCGCGCGGTGCTGGCCGGCGAGC
>OCZU010003105.1_pt1 | contig 10511 bp, 10 predicted proteins | sample 1539001 | NCBI WGS metagenome assembly OCZU01 (sample SAMEA3539306, study PRJEB22396) | soil metagenome | biome: tundra; feature: field; material: soil | place: USA | collected 2010-05 | depth 0.15 m | reverse complement strand
GGCTGGGCACGGTGAGGAAGCCAATTTTTCCACGTCCGCCTTTGGCCCCTTGGGGGCGCGTCAGAACACCAATTTGCTCGTCCGCCAATTCGACGAGGCGGATGTCCTTCATCTTGTCCGGCCCCACCAGGAAAAGCTTTAGATGGTTCAACGAACTGCCCCGGTAGAATTCCATGCGCCACCCAATGCTGCCATCCGCCACGGCGACAGGAAAGCGAACTCCACCTAAAACGATTTCGCCGCCTACGCTGGCGATGCAGGGGTCTTGCAGGCCGGGGAAGGTCGCGGCAGAAGGAACCGGCTGCCAGGTGCCGCTCGCCGCGGCAAAGAAAACGATTTCTGAATGCTCCACATCGCGGTTTTCAACGCGGCCGGCGATCACCTGCCGCCCGTCCACTTCGAAAGGTGCGGCAATATTGTAAACATCACGCTGGCCGATACCGCTGAATGTCAATTTGCGGGCGCTCACCGGCCCGGAGCGATTCAGCCGGGACAACAAGGTGATACAGCCATCTGGTACGTGGATTTGCGAGGCGATTGTCATTCGGTTTTGCCAACATTAAACTTGGACCGCCCGGTGCGGCGTTTGATTCACGCTATTGGCGTTCGTCAAACATGATCGAATGGAGGGCTTGCGGGGCGCTTCGCGATCACTATCTTTATCCCTGTGAAGAGGACCTCGAAACCGCCCCTAGCATCTGACCCTTGGGCAATGTCCACCGGTCAACGCGGCTACGCGCGCGAGACTTACGAAGGGCCGACCCGGTTGCTGCCCGAGATGGAGATTTTTGGATGGTTGCGGTTTCATGCGACACTTCCAGGCGCGCTAAAACCCGACCGTCATCCGGATGCGTTCGAGATTCACTACATGGTTCGCGGACACCTGCGTTGGCGTGTGGAAAAGGAGCAGCACGAGTTCAGCACCGGACGGGTGTTCATCATTCGTCCGAGCGAACTGCATGGTGGAGATGAAGGATCAATTCAGCCTTGCGAGCATTATTGGTTTCGCCTCCAGTTTCCGGCCAAGGGTGCGCTGCCTTCGTTGACGGCTGCGGAAACGCAGGCGTTGCGCGAAGCTTACGAGCACCTGACCTATCGCACTTTCGTGGCTTCGCCCGAGGTGAAGGAATTTTTTGAACGGCTGCTGGAAGAACACCGGCACGGGCGTTCGGAGCAGGCGTTGCTGATGGCGCGCTCGATGTTGCACGCGCTGTTGATCACCATTCTCCGCGACCACAACCGGCACCGGCAGGCCGCGAAGCAAAAGCCGCTGGTCACCTGGCATGTGCGGCGCACACTTGAATGGCTTGAAGGAAAACTTTTCCAGGGCGAAGTGCGACTCGACGCCGTGGCGGCCAACGTGGGACTAAGTCCCGCAGGTCTCCGCGCCCGGTTCAAGGCGGAAACAGGCTACACGTTGCACGAATACCTGATTCACCGCCGTGTCGAGGAAGCGCACCGGCGTTTATCCAGTACGGATGAAGATATTACAAACATCGCCCATAACCTGGGTTTCTCCTCCAGCCAATACTTCGCAACCGTTTTCCGCCGCGAAACCGGAATGACCCCGGGCGAATATCGCGACAGCCATCGAAAGAGTTAGACGCTGTCTGTAATCACTAATGTGAACTCTCAGCGGTGATCCTCGCCAGGATCGGGTGGTGGCGAATTAAATTCTTTCACCGGCAGATTCGTGGAAAAATTTTCCAAAACAGCATTCAAACGAGAGACCTCAATATCTCGGGCATGGAAAATCGGGCACCGCAGATGACGCTGTCCGAAGCGCCATAATAGATCAACAGCCTGTCACCGTCCACGATTTGACCGTTTGTAAAGACGACGTTTCCGAAAAAACCGGTTTGTTCATAACTGGCGACCGGTTCCATAATTGGCTCCTTGGAGCGGGCAATTACTTTCCATGGCTCTTCCAGATCGAGCAATAGTGCGCCCAGACAATAACGATGCTTCTCGTCGGCGCCATGGTAAATTTCCAGCCAGCCAGCTGGAGTTCGAATCGGGGCTGCGCCGGCACCGACGCGGGCGCTGTCCCACATCTTCGGGCGAGTCCGCGCGATGCAGATGTGTTTGCCCCAGTGCAGCAGATCGGGTGACTGGGTGAGCCATATGTAGTTGCCGCCAATCTCCGGACTGGAGGGGCGATGCAATGCAAAATAGCGACCTCCAATTTTTTCTTCAAACAACGCGCAATCCTTGTTATGCGGCGGAAGGATGAGGCCGTGTTTGCGGAACGTCTTCCAGTCTGGCGTGGAGCGCATCCCCACCGCGACACCGTTCGGCGAAACAGCGGTGTAGGTAAGGTAGTAAGAGCCATCAAGTCGGGAGACCCGGCAATCCTCAATGCCGAAAGTCTCGAATGGGCCCAAGCCGTGAAGCGAAGGGTTATCCTGGCTTTCGCGGAAACAGACTCCATCCTCACTCGACATCAACCGCAGATGCGAGAGCGTCGTCAGATAATGCACCCCGTTGTAGCGGAGAACGCGCGGGTCGGAGACATCCAATAGCGGATCATTCATGGCGAATTCAAGCACGCTCGCTTCACCGGATTCACCAAGAATTGGAAACGAGATAAATCCCGGTCGTTGCTTTGGGCGTTCAGCCACGCGGACCAATAACCAGGTGCTCTTGTCGAAATAAAAGACACCCGGATTTAGAAGACACTCAATCTGCCAATCGGGCTGGCTTGGCTTCAGGTCGGAAGGACGAAGAAGCGGATTCTGCGGAAAACGCCTGGCAAGGTCATTTGTGGCGGGTGTCATTCAATGAGTCCTCCAAATTGCAGCGGGCGATAACATACATAATTGTAGATTCACCTCCCTCGTTTTGATTGGGGCCGCTTGCCGTAAGACCATCTCGACAGCCGCCGGATCTGGAGTCGTACAGGACCGCCTGTTTTGCGTTGTTGCCCAAAAACCACTCGAAGGCAGTGCGGGCGCGCTGTGAATACTCTGTTTTTCCAGTGATGCGCGAAGCCAGCACACAGACTTCGACCATTGACGCTGCGTCAACGGGTTGCTGATCGAAACCCGCCGGAGTTTCTCCTTTCTTGAACCAGCCCTTGTTGCCCACCAACGAGAGTTGTGCGCCCTTCGCGTCAAAACATGTGGCTACCAAGAAATCAAGGCTTGCCAGTCCCGCGTCGCGAAATCTTGAATCACCGGTTGTCTGAAAAGCCAGGAGCAGCGAAAGCGGCAGTCGGCCGCTGTCATAGGTCACCGTCTCGTCAAACCATTTCCATTTTTGATCACTGTGCTTGCGGAAGGCTAGGAGGTTCATCTCGGCGCAGTGGAGCAAGGTTGCGCGGGCATCCGGATTCGGATGACGGTTTAAGAAAGCTGCCAGTCCTTGCATGGCGTAGGCGCGAGCGATCGGATAGTCGCCGAGCTTCTTTTCCCAACCGGGCAAGATGCGCTCGAAGAGGCGGGCTGTGGATTCGCGGATGGTTTGATCCGGATGGAAACTGGCGGCGTAGCCCAATCCCCAGATGATCCGTCCGTAAGAATCACCGCTGGCAATCGTCCGGCCTTCGCGATTCCAAAGTTCACCATCACCGCGCAGACTATTCTGCAAGTAGGCGAGGTAAACCCGCGCCAATGGCCGGCCATCGGTTCTGCCTGTGACTTGCTCGTAAAGGGTAATGGCGACCAAGGCGCGGCCAGCATCCTCGGCGCAATACCCATTTTCATGCCAGGGAATCGCCCCATGCGCAAACTCATGAATCCCGGTCGCGTCGGTGAGAGTTCGCAGATGTTGAATGGAAAGGGGAGGCAGCGGATAGGCGGCAACTTGAATCCCTCCTAATGTTTGTGCCGATGCCACGGCAGGTTGTTCCAAAAATAAAAAAATCGACAGATACGCGAAGATTGCAAGGAGTGCGGGAGCGGCAAAAGTTTTCTGACTGCTTTGAACGGGCGTCCGGGAGCAAGATTTGGCCGTAAGCTCGATGGGCGAGAAGGATAACATTCGGTTCAATTATGAGTGCAATCTCGCTCGCCGTCGTTCACTTTACGCAAATGCCACAAATCGAACGATTGAGCGATTAGGCTCGCGTAGCATAAATGTATGATCACGAATCCCACCAATGGCAATATCCTGGCATGCCCGAAATGAATCAGACATCTGCATCATCCAAGCAGACAGAAGAAGGCCATTTTCATTGGCAGGGCAAGCACGAGATGGCGGCTGAAGCCCGGGTGTCGGCATGGCGCAAGGCTGCTTACGGTTTCGGCGGATTGACGGATTTCTTTTTCCTGAACTTGATCCTGGGACTGGCGATGCCGATTTACACCATCGCTTTGAAAATGGATCCCGCTTTGCTGGGCATTGCCTTGGCCATTCCGCGAGTCGTGGGGGCAGTCGCTGATTCGATTGTGGGACCGCGTTCCGACAACTCTCATTCGACTTGGGGGCGTCGGCGGCCTTACATCTTACTGGGTGGCCTGGCAGGTGGGTGCCTCCTGCCGTTGATGTGGTGCTCCCCATCCCATTCCCAATGGGGCATGTTCGCATGGGTGACCGGCATGGTTTCCATCTTCTCCGTTGCCTACTCGGTATTCACGATTCCCTACAACGCGTTGGGATACGAACTGAGCACCGATTACGATGAACGGACACGCGTGCTGGCTTGGCGCGGATATTTTCAGCTCTTTGGGACTTTAAGCGCCGCGTGGTTTTATTGGTTCTGTCTCCGGCCCATGTTTGAAAACGAGGTCGTCGGGGCGCGCTGGCTCAGTGTCCTGGTGGGGACAATCATGATCGGAGGAACGCTCTGGACTTTTGCCATGTGCCGTGAACGCCGACTGGAACATCGTCAGCCTTCGATTCCCATCGGACAAGCCCTTAAACTCACGATCAAGAACCGCCCTTTTCTGTTGCTGCAAGGCGGGCAGCAGATGCTTGCCTTGGGCATGGGCATCACCGGCACGTTGGGCAGTTATGTGCATATTTACCTTGTCTGCTCGGGCAGCAAACAAACCGCCTCGTGGCTTAGCGGTTGGGGCGGCTCACTTACAATCTTCACTAGCATGGCCGCGATTTCATTCGGCGTCTGGCTCTCCCGGCGTCTGGGAAAACGTGAAGCCTGCCTGACAGCCATCGGCATTGTGCTCACCAGCATTTGCCTGCTGCCCTTCCTCTTGACGCCGAAGCATCCATCGTTGTCCGTGGTGGCGTGGCTCATTGCCGCCCTCGGCATGCCTTGCACCTCGCTGATGTTTAGCTCAATGATCGCCGATGTCTGCGACGAGGACGAGTTGACGACCAGAATGCGTCGGGAAGGTGCTTACAGCGCGGTCAACAGCGTGGCGAACCGCATGATGCAAATCGGCTTGGTGCTCATCGGCGGCTTCTTGCCCCGTTTGGTGGGCTATACCGACCCCAGTGCGCCGTTAACCCCTGAACTGCTTGAGCGGATGAAATGGCTGCTCATCGGAGTTCAATTCGCCACCGTCAGCACCGCCGCGGGAATTCTCTGGTTCTTTCCCATCAGCCGTGCGCGCGCTGAAAAGACGCGGCAGACTCTGAATGAACGCAAAAAAGAGGCCCGTTTGCCAGACGTCGGGACATCCTCCGTTGAGAGTGCGCCGGTTAGAACAACATCAGTTGCCTGAACTCAGCGGCAGAAGTGCGTAAGTTTCACCAATCAGTGTCCGGCACTTGGCCAACTCGTGGCGGACTCCTTGACCCACAAAACAGTGGTCGTTGCCGAACACACTACGCGACGCATCGCTGGCGGTGTAACCGACGTTCCAATCCAGGCAGGTGTGTCCCCAGCAGCGTGTAGCGATGATCACGCCGCCCACGTCCAAAGTCCCCGTGCCCAATCCTCAGTCACGCGAAGCCGTTGGCAGTTTCAAATCGAGGCGTGAACTCAACTGGAGCTTGTCGCCAGCCGTCTGCCACAAACGCCATTTCGTCGCCAGCGTCAGGTCGGTGATGCTGTTGGCGTCAGAGTTGCCGCTGTTTTCGGTCCATTGATAACCGAACGTCGCCCCCAATTCGCCCCGCGAGCTGAGTCCGAGCACCGGATTTATCGGAAAGCTGTGCGAACTGACCGAGGCGGTGCGGCTGAACTGATAGCCAGCATTGAGTTGGCGGCGTCCCGGCTCGACGGTGCCCGCGTCATCGGTGACCAGGGGACTAACAGCCAACGCCGTGCCCGGCAACAGCGACAACAACAGCACGTGTTTCATGAACTGCTTTTTGTGAGTCGGTGACCAAAAAACGGCTTACTTCATACCCCCATGCCCTATACTGCGTCAAACGCATTTTGCCTGTGGCGAATTTGGAGGAAACTGTTAAATGTCTTTGCATGAAATCGAAACACGTTCGCCGCGGACTGGAGAAAAGGGCGCTCATTGTCCGCTTACGAAGAATCAAAGGACAAATTGAGGGCATCGAGAAAATGGTCGGGGCCGACACCGATTGTGCAGATGTGTTGATGCAGGTCGTTTCCGCTCGGCGGGCGCTAAAATCGTTCAGCGAAGAAATGATCCAGCCTCACATGCATGAGTGCATCGAAGGAGCCGCCACCCCATCCGAAAACCGTCGCGAACTGCGCTCCTTGCTCACCGTGTTGAAACGATACGCAGTCTAGCTTTTATGCCCGTTGAAAAAACTTCCAATGGGCAGCGCGGCGATTTGCTGCGCGATGCGGCGACTCAGGAAACCGCCGAAATTTTGCAACGGCTGAACACTTCAGCCAATGGCTTGAGCGACGAAGAAGCCGCCAAGCGGTTGGAAGTGTTCGGTCCGAATGAAGTCGCGCAGGAAAGAAAGCACGAATGGCTGCACCGGCTCTGGACGGCGGTCCGCAACCCGCTCGTGATCCTGCTGACGGTGCTGGCGACGATTTCCTATGTCACCGGCGATATGCGGGCCGGAACGGTGATGCTGCTGATGGTCGTATTGGGCGTTTCGTTGCGTTTCGTGCAGGAAACCAAGGCTGACAGCGCGGCGGCGAAACTCAAGGCGATGATCAAAGTCACCGCCACCGTGGTCCGCGGTGGTCAGGCCAAGGAAATTCCCCTTCAGCAACTCGTCCCCGGCGACATCGTAAAACTTTCGGCGGGTGACATGATCCCCGGGGACGTGCGGCTGATTTCAGCAAAGGACTTGTTCATCATTCAAGCGACGCTCACCGGCGAATCTCTGCCGGTTGAAAAATCTGATGCCCGTGATTTGCGAACGAACGTCTCGTCCATTGAGCATACAAACATCTGCTTCCTGGGCACGAGCGTGGAAAGCGGCGCGGCCACAGCAGTCATCGTTGCCACCGGCACGCAGACTTATTTCGGCAAGATGGCCAGCAGCCTCGCTGGCCAGCAAATCGAAACCGCCTTCGACAGAGGCGTCAAAAAATATGTCTGGTTGATGCTCTCATTCATGCTGGTGATGGTGCCGATGGTTTTCCTCATCAACGGCCTGTTCAAGCACAACTGGAAGGACGCCTTTTTCTTCGCCATGGCCGTCGCGGTCGGCCTCACGCCGGAAATGCTGCCGATGATTGTTTCCGTCTGCCTCTCCAAAGGTGCGCTGGCGATGTCGAAGAAAAAGGTCATCGTCAAGAAGCTCAACTCAATCCAAAACTTCGGCGCGATGGACGTGCTCTGCACGGACAAGACCGGCACCCTGACGATTGATAACGTCATCCTCGAACTGCATGTGGACGTTTTCAAAAACGAGAGTGAAGCCGTGCTGCGCGACGCTTATCTCATCAGCCATTTCCAGACCGGCCTGAAAAACGTCCTTGACCGCGCCGTGTTGAAACACCAGCAACTGCACCGCGAACTTGGCATCGAGAAATACAAGATGGTGGACGAAATTCCATTCGATTTCTCGCGGCGCATGATGTCCGTCGCCATCGAAGGGCCGGATGGTGAACGCCAGTTGCTCACCAAAGGTGCGCCCGAAGCTGTGTTCGCCAAATGCACGCACTTCGAGAGCGAGGGCGAGATTTTTCCCATGGAACCCATTCTTGCCGGGGACCTCGTGGAACAGGTCAACGATTTGAGCGAAGACGGTTTTCGCGTGCTCGCCGTGGCCACTAAAAAACTTGGCACTCAAACCACCTTTACCAAAGCCGACGAGAGCGAACTGGTGTTAACCGGTTACCTCGCCTTCCTTGATCCGCCCAAAGATTCTGCGGCCAAGGCCATCACTGCGCTCCGGCAAAACGGCGTGACCGTCAAAGTTCTAACCGGCGACAACGACCTGGTCACGCGCAAGGTATGCAGCGAAGTCGGGATTCACGCGGAGAAAATCCTGCTCGGCAGTCAGGTGGAAAAGTTGACGGACGAGGAACTGGCCAAGGAAGTCGAAACGACCGATGTTTTCGCCCGTCTTTCGCCCGCGCACAAAAAGCGTGTCGTGCAAGCGCTCCAGCGTAACAAACACGTCGTCGGTTTCATGGGTGACGGCATTAACGACGCGCCCGCGCTGCGCGCCGCCGACGTGGGGCTATCCGTGGACAACGCGGTGGACATCGCCAAGGAATCTGCCGACATGATTCTGCTGGAGAAAGATTTGATGGTGCTGGAGGAAGGCGTGCTCGAAGGCCGCAAAGTGTTCGTGAACATTTTGAAATACATCCGCATGGGCGCGAGTTCCAATTTCGGCAATATGTTCAGCGTGCTCGGTGCGAGCGCGTGGCTGCCCTATTTGCCGATGCAGCCCATCCAGGTGCTGACAAACAATCTACTTTACGATTTTTCGCAGGTACCGATTCCCACCGACAACGTCGGCTCGGCGGTCATCTCGAAGCCGCGCCCGTGGCACATTGGGGAAATCTCCAGGTTCATCCTCTTCATCGGTCCGATCAGTTCCATTTTCGATTACACCACCTACGCTTTGATGTGGTTTGTTTTCAAATGCAGCAACGTGGCTTTGGCTGCGCCGTTGACCTTGGCTGCCCGGTTCGCCACTCCAATCGACACAGATCACACCTACGCCGCCGCATTGTTCAGCACGGGTTGGTTCGTTGAATCACTGATGACCCAGACGCTCATCGTCCACGTCATCCGCACGAACCAAATTCCTTTCATCCAATCGCGGGCGAGCTGGCAGTTGACGTTGACGACGTTTTCCATCATGGGCATTGGCGCGTGGCTGCCGTTTTCACCGCTGGCGCAGTATTTGGGATTTGTGCCGTTGCCGTGGCAGTTCTGGCCACTGCTCGCAGTTACGCTGGTCTGCTACGTCGGATTGACGCAAGTCATCAAAACATGGCTGGTCCGCAAAAATTGGATTTGAAATCCATCTATGGAAAACGAATCTGAAAACAAGACGCCGCGCAAGCGGCCCGCAATCATCGCTTTCTTGATCGCTGGCGTCGGCCTTTTCCTGCTCGCTGGAGCGGTTGACGCATTGGCTCTGCATCAGCAAGTGGTGCTTGGGTGTATGTTGGTCGTGGCCGGAGTTGTGTTGGTTTTCCTGGCCGTATTGTGCGGAAAGGGACGGGTCTGAGCGAACAGAGCGTCGCCGCATTTCAAAGCGCACTAAACCCGGCACTCGCTTGCGCTTGGATGAGGCACAATTAGCTGGCATAAGGTTGGTTTACGACATGCTCCTCGTTAAAAGGAGCGTGGGCAGAACCTTCATCAGCGCTTCGTTTTGGGAAAGCGCACTTTTTCAGTTCGGCGTATTTGTCTTTCACGGCGCGGCAGCCGGCGGCAGCCGCTATCACCGCACTCGATCCTCGCCGGACGAGGCTGAGGATTTCGTCGTAGCGCTCCGGGTCAACGCCTTCCATCGAACGCGCTGAACCGCCCCGGTCCGATGTGCAGATCGCGCATCAGTTGCGGGCCAAGCGGCATCATGATCACGAAGTCCATGATGTGTGTGAACTGCACGGCCGCAAGCAGCAGCAAAAGCGAGCGCTCTGAAAGTTGTTTCATGGGTTATTTCGACCGACATCGGAATTCGCCGGAGCGCCTTCCGCTCACGGCATCTTCAATTCTTGGTTGAGAATTGCGCGCCGGAAACGGGTTGCGCCTTCGCGAAAATTTCAGCTTCAGTCCAGCCACCGCCGAGGGCCTTGATGAGTTGGACGGACGCAATCTGGCGCTGGCCGGCGAGTTGCGCGCTGGCGCGTTCGGCTTGAAGCGCTTCGCGGTTCGCGTCCACGACTTCGAGATAACTCACGATGCCTGAACGATAGCGGTCCGTGGCGAGATCGGCCGCACGACGCGCGTTGGCCACCGCGCGGCCTTGCGCAGTCGCCTGGTCGGCCAGATGGCGAATACCCGCGAGGCTGTTCTCCACCTCACCGAAAGCGACGAGGATTTGCTGGCGATACTTGGCGACGGATTCTTCGTAAGCGAATTGCGAGTGCCGATAGTTTGCAAGATTGCGACCGCCGGCGAAAATCGGCAGCGAAAGGCTTGGTCCGATGGACCAGACGCGACTGTCCCAGTTGAACAAATTGTCAACGTCGGCGCTCAGATAGCCGCCCGAACCGGTGAGCCGCAGCACGGGAAAGAACGCCGCTTTCGCAA
>OCZU010003104.1_pt1 | contig 10512 bp, 8 predicted proteins | sample 1539001 | NCBI WGS metagenome assembly OCZU01 (sample SAMEA3539306, study PRJEB22396) | soil metagenome | biome: tundra; feature: field; material: soil | place: USA | collected 2010-05 | depth 0.15 m | reverse complement strand
GGTGACGATTCGGTAATGGTGGCCATACGGTCCTTAATTACTCATTGATAGTTTCGAAGGGTTGTGCGGCCTCGCAGTTGCAGGACAACGCATGCTGGGAGCGCAAAACTCGTAGCTAACTCAATATCCCGGCACGAACTTCCGCAGCAAGGGTTCCGCCCGCAATCGACGGGACAATCGAAATGGTATCACCGTCCTTCAGCGTGGTTGCCTCCTTCTGCAGGTAACGCATGTCTTCGTCGTTAACGTAAACATTCACGAAGGCGCGCAGTTTGCCTTCTTCGGTATAGAGATGGCGCTTCAACTCGGGATGTTGCGTAACCAGGCCAGTCAGCGCTTCGCCCACAGTCTTTGCCGGGACATCGACGGAAGCTTGTTTCCCCGAATATTGCCGAAGCGGAGACGGAATCTGTATCTGCGTCATATAGATAAAGATGCTATGGTAAGGCGGAAGATGCAACGGAATCGGGCTTCGCTTTCTGCATCCGCCCTGCGCCCCACCAGTTCCTGCTCGCAAAGATGCGGTTTGGGGCCGAGTTCAAAAACTTCCTGGCTCTAACGCAAAGCCACAAATCAGCCGATCTGCTCTTTGTGGGGGGACGCTGGTATGGCGGGCGGCTTCGAAATGAGTGCCGATAGTTTCGGATGCGACCGAATTTGTGACGAGCATTCTCGCGAAGCGGAGATTATTCAGGCCTCGTTGCTGCCCGCAACCGATTTCTGTCACCAGGCGGTCGAGATCGCCTACCGCTTCAAACCTTTTTCCTACGTGGGCGGCGATTTTGCCGACTTTTTCTGCTTGGCCAACGGATTTGTAGGCATCTACTTCGGCGACGTCGTGGGGAAGGGTTTGCCGGCGGCCATGTATGGCGCACTGGTCATGGGAACGCTCCGGGGAATTCACAAGAGCGGTACAGACACGGCCAAGGTTCTTTTCCAGTTGAACGAACGCCTTGTACAGCGGCCCATTGCGGGCCGCTTTTGCGCCACGCTGTACGCTTTGTTCAACGTTGCCACGCGCGAACTTGTCTTCTCCAATGCAGGCATGCCATTGCCCTTATTACTCTCTGGAGCCGGATGCCGCAAGCTCGGCGACGGTGGATTGCCCTCCGGGTTGTTCCCCTGCGCCACGTATGAGCGTTACGTTGTGACCCTTCGCCCCGGTGACTGCGTGTTGTTCGCATCCGATGGCTTGCACGAGTTGTGCAATAGCGAGGGAGTCGAGTTTTGCACCTCGCAGATGGAGGAGGCATGGAGACAATGCCAACGGAAGTCGGCCACCGAAGCGGTGGATTTCGTTTTTGAAAGTCAGTTAGCCTTCTCCGACGGCAAGCCTCCCCATGACGACATTACAGTCATCGTCCTGAAGGTGCTGCGCTGAAGATCTCCGACATCGTAAACTCACACCACTTCGATTATTTCCTCCACGAATTTCTTGTCGCCTTCGTCGCTGCCCTCGAGCTGGAATGAATTGGTTATGGTGGCGCTCCCTTTTTCCACGCTCGTGATGAGGTAGGAACAGCCAATCCAGTGTGCTTCGGCGAGGTCGGTCGGCGACCATCGTGCCGGATGATCGGGATGGGAATGATAAAAGCCGACAATATCTTCGCTGCGCTCGCGTCCTTCGCGCTGGATCCGAATCAGTTCCCTGGGGTCGATGCCGTAGCGGTTGCGGGGCGAGTCCGAACGCGTGTTGGCGCAGGGGACGGCCCGGGCCACAGTCTTCGTGCCCTCCTCTTCGAAGTGACCGAGCAGTACGCCGCAACATTCGTGGGGAAAGGTTTGCTCTCCGTGCTGACGGAGAGTGAGAAAGGCGGACTCAGAGAGATTGAGCATCGATTTAAGGTCAGAGGTTAGAGGTCAGATTGCAGAGGTTAAGACTCAAGGTTTGTCTCCAATCATTATTCATGCCAGAATCTTTCGCTGAGATATTTTTCGCCCGAGTCGCAAAGAATAGTGACAACGGTCGCGTCACGATGTGCGCTGCGGCGTTCGGAATGTAGACGCTCGAGATTTCGAGGTTCCAGATACAGGCGGTCAATCACTTGCAGGCTGCCCACGACGGCCGCCGCCGCCGACACTCCTACGAGCAACCCTTGTTCTCGGGCGAGGCGGCGCGCCATGGCATGTGCAGCTTCCGTCGAGATCTCCAGATTCTGATCGGCGAGCGACGAGTCATAAATGCGGGGCACGATCGCCGAGGGCAAGTGCTTCGCGCCTTCGATGCCGTGGAAGGCAGAGTCCGGTTGCAACGAAATGCATTGAATGTCTGGATTCAATTCCTTCAAACGCCGTGTCGTGCCGACAAAGGTTCCGGTGGTGCCCAGCATGGCGACAAAATGCGTGACGCGTCCTTCGGTCTGCTGCCAGATTTCATTGGCGGTGGTTTCATAATGCGCGCGCCAATTGGCGTCGTTCGAATACTGGTCGGCGTAAAAATAAAGATCGGGATGGCCTTCGGCAAACTGGCGCGCGATTTTGATGGCGCCGTCGGAACCTTCGGCGGGGTCGGTATAAATAATGTTTGCGCCGTAGGCCTGTAAAATGCGCTTTCGCTCCGGAGAAACGTTCTCCGGGACGCAGAGCGTCACCGGAAAATCAAGAGCCGCACCCAGCATGGCATAGGCGATGCCGGTATTGCCGCTGGTGGAATCGAGCAGAATCCTCCCCGGACCTAATTTCCCCGACCGCTGCGCCTCCGCCACGATACGAGCGGCGGCGCGATCTTTCACCGATCCTCCAGGGTTATGCCACTCGGCCTTGCCCCAGAGTTGTATGCTTGCAGGTTCTCCATCGAACGGCTTTACAGGCGCGGGATTATCGCGAAGGAGCGCGTGGAGCGGTAACAGCGGCGTGTTGCCGATGGCCGAGAGCACGGCTTCTCCTCGCACGCCAGACGGTATCTTTGCCCTAACAGCCAGCGGATCAGATAGATCCGGTGCTATCGATTGCGAGACTTCGCCGATAAATTTCTCCTGTGACTACAGTAATGTGCCCGCAATTCCAAAAAGGTATATCTATACTAGCGTTACCGAATTCATGTGATTAGATTCGCCCTACTCGGCTTTGGTTCCATCGAAACCGGGCAAGCCGCATCTAATACTGATGAGAGAATTGAGTTCATAAAATGACAGCGAAAGTCGAACAGAGAACCTACGAAGAAGCGGTGAACTGGCTGCGCGAACATGGCTTTGATCTGATTGAGGCTCCGGGTGCGCAAACCCGCGTATTCCTGAGGAAATACAACTGCTCGGCGGCGATCCAAAAGATGGAGGATGGCGGTGTAAAAATCTTCGCCTATCCCGGGTACCTGATCGGCAGCGAAATTTCAAAGCTGGTCAACCGCGGCTATCAACAGTTTTTGAAGACATCGAAAACCGACGTGCCGGCCACCGCAGAACATTTGAAAGCGCTGCAGCAGTTCTCCGAAGAAATGAAAGAAGCGCTCGGCCTGCCCAGCCTCTATAACGAGTCGCTCGGAACCGTGAGCGACTCCTACCAGTACGATCGCATCAAGGATCGCGACCAGTCCGAGGTGGCACGACCGAAGCGGCCGTGGGAAACGGTGAAGGTTAAAGTGGCCGCGGCAACGAAAAAGTCCCGCGCCTAGTCTCGCTGCGAAACGCTCCCTCATTCATAGCCGCGGTCACTGGAAACATTAGAAAGAAAAGCGCGCCGTCCATTGAAGGATGGCGTGCCCGTTGCCAGTCGGATCAGTGCGAGCCGTAGCTGTACACGGTGTTGTCCGTTCCCATACCGAAGTAGCTGTTGAGCTTTACTGGGGCGGCGATTAGCATCGTTCCGGGAACCTGTACCCAGTTATTCGGCGATACATACTGCAAGATCTGACCCGCGCTGTTGGTGGCCAGAACGGTGCCGTCGGACGCGGCCCTCACGTACACTTCGTTGCTGCCCACGGTCGTCCAACTGCTTCCGTTGTATTGGTAGACGTTGTTTCCGCCGCCTACAACGAAGTAGTCGTTGTTCCGAACCACAGAGATCACAGTCGCATTCCCGGGGATGTTGGTCCAGTTATTGTCCGAAACATATTTCCAAATGGAGTTGTCTTTGGCGCTCGTTACCAGGATCGTTCCATCGGAGCCAGCCGCAATATAGTTGGCATTCACTCCGGCCTTGATCCAATTGCCTCCGCTTAAGCGATAGACATTGGCGTCCGTCCCGACTCCCCAGACGTTGCTCTGGTTGACGATGGCCACGCGCCGCATTTGCCCAGGAAGTTGCGTCCATTTTCCCGAGACATACTCATACACGGATTGGTTTGAACTGGTCGCCACGACGAGCGTTCCGTCGGAGGCACAGGCAATCGAGTTAATACTGGTGGATGAAATCTGCGTCCAGGTAGCGGTGACGGTGATGGTAAAGGCTTGCGTGCTTTGGACGCCGCCGGAATTGGTATAAGTCGCCACATAGACATTCGAGCCGACAGTCAGCGGAATGCTGTTGATCTGGCGCGCGGTGGAGGTGTACCCGTTAGGACCGGTCCAACTCCAGGAACCGCCATTGAGGGGTTGCGGGCCAAGGTTCACCGTGGATCCCGCAGCGACGCTTACGCTGGCGGTCTGCTGCCAGCTTCCTCCATTCACCTGGATGTAGGAGACGATCGGAGTTCCGTTGATCGTATAGACTCCCGTCGCCACGGCGCTATTGTTGTAACCGCTGGCCACCGCGATCGCCTCGATGGTCGTGGTAGCGCTCACGGTGATCGCGCCGCCGTATACCGCGGAACTCGCAGTCGGGGTCGTGCCGTCGGTGGTGTAGTGAATCACGTCACCATTTGTAGTGTCCGAAAGAGTCACGGATTCGATGGAGTTATACGTACCCGGAGCGGGACTGAAGGTCGGCGTAGCAGCTGTTGGCAGAGCCGCGCCGGCCAAGCCCATGCCCAGGAACACGACGTTGCGGTTGCTGGGCAGTTTCACGGTGGCGACATTCTTGCCCGCTGTCAGATTGAACGCATAACCATAGACGTAGAAAGTTCCATTCTGCGTCTGCCCTGACGAACCGATGCGATTCGCCGTCTGGATGACGGTGGTTTCTCCCGTGTAATTCTTGGGGACAGCCCAGTCGCTGAAGTTTTGCGTGAAGGTACTCGAGCTTCCGTCCGTGTAAGTGACCACTACGGGCTGGCTGGTCTGCGCACCATTAACAGCGGCACCGAGAAGAAAGAGCTGGGCATACGATCCAGGCGTTACGGACACCGTTTGACTGCTCACTGCATCGAGTGCGTTCGCCGGACCCATAGGAAATCCGAGACTCTGGTAACTCAGCGAACTGCCGAGCAGGCTCGAATTGTACGCATAACCATCGTTGTCGAAGCCCCCATGCTGCGGCGAATTTCCCTGGGTTGCGATGCCGTAGACGTTGTAATAGCTCGATAGATTGACCGCCGTGCTGCCACTACCACTGATCGTGTAAGTGCCGCTCACCACCGAACTGTTGCCGTAACCTGTGGCCGCCGCAATCGCCGCGATGGTGGTGGTTGCGCTCACCGTGATCGGAGTGCTGTACACCGGCGAACTCGTCGTCGGCGGGTTGCCGTTGGTGGTGTAATAAATGACGGCCCCGGTCGTGCTGTCAGACAGGGTCAAGGCCACAGCTGAGTTGTAGCTTCCCGGCGCAGGACTCAACGTTGGCGTCGCAGCAGTTGGAAGGGAAGTGGTGCCTAGTCCCATGGCAAGGATCGCCACGTCGCGATTGGAAGGCAGCTTTACGCTGGCTGCAGTTTTGCCCAGGACCAGGTTAAACGTGTAGCCATAGAGATGCACTGGTTGGTTACTCACCGATCCATTGGAGAGAATGATGTTCGCGGGTGAAACGACGATCGTCTCTCCGGGATAACCTCCCGAGCTCCACCAGTCGCTCAGGGCCTGCGTGAATGTGCTGGTGGTCCCGTCGGTATAGGTGACGACGAAGCTCTGGTTTGTCTGAGCGCCGTAGGAACCAGCCCCGAGCAGATAGAGCTGATTGTAGGAGCCCGGCGGGAGAGCAACTGTCACACCGCTGATTCCATCCAGCGCGTTGGCCGGCCCGAAGTTAAAAGTCACGCCCTGATAACTTGCGGATGTGCCAAGCGTGCTTGAGTTATACGTATCGCCGCTTTGACCGTCGAAGCCGCCATTCTTAGTCGGGGTGCCCGAAGTGGCAATGCCGTAGACGTTGTAATAGCTGGACAGATTGAGCGAGGTGCTGCCGCTTCCCGTAATCGTATAAGTACCGCTGGCCACGGAGCTGTTGCCATAACCGCTGGCGACAGCGATGGCCTGGATCGTGGTGGTTGCGCTCACTGGAATGGGATTTCCATAAATACCAGAATTTGTGTTCGGCGTGTTGCCGTTCGTGGTGTAGTAAATGACCGCATTCGGAGTGGTATCCAACAAAATTACGGATTGAGCGGAACTGTAACTTCCAGGCGCGGGGTTGAAAGTCGGTGTCGCCGCCGCCGGTAATCCGGCCTCAAGGAAGTAAGTACCCGCTGCGATCGCGCTGTTGTTGTAGCCGCTGGCAGCCGCGATGGCCTGGACGGTGGTCGTTGCCGTCACCTGAATCGGCCCACCGTACACCGGAGAACTCGTGGTCGGAGCAAGCCCGTTGGTCGTGTAATAAATGACTGCGTTTTGCGTGGTGTCAGACAGAGTTACGGTTTGAGAGGAGCCATAAGCCCCGGGCGCGGGGCTGAGCGCGGGAATTGCCGCCACGGGGTTCGATCCCACCGGGCCATAGGTCGACTCGCCAATGCAGCCGACTACGCCGCCAACGCCGGACTGATTGTAAGTGTATTCAATCTCCGCGTTTCCGTTGTCAATCACACCGGTCATTACAAAAATGTTGTAAGTGCCCGCGAAGCCGCCGGAAAACGTGCCGTCGCTATTTACGGTGTAAGTCCCAGTGTAAGGACTATTGCCGTAAGCGCCATCGTCATAGGCATCGACGCCGGTAAGATTACCCTGGCCGTCGAAGATGACATAGTTGAGGTCGACTTCGCTGCCGCCGCAAGAAGCGGAATAGATGCCATTGAGGCTCGCCGCGGAGTAAGGCTTTGACGGAAGCTGGAGCTGGTTCTGGATGTCGATCGTGGCAACCGCGGTACCATCGGTCTCGATTCCAACAGCCTCATTGCCCGTTTGACTGACTCCGACAATGTAGGATTGCGGCGTCGACTGGCCCGCAAGGTTCAGGGTGATCGAAATCGTGTTATCGCTATTCAGGCTATAAGTGCCGGTCGCGCTCGTATTGCCATAAGTAGCGTTGATGCCACCATTGAGGTTCGTGGCCGTCAGCACTCCGGCGCCATTGAAGTAAACCGAGCCTGAAAGATACTTGCCTCCGCCGCCGGTTTGCGCGCTCCCACTTACGAGAATGCCATAATAACCCTGAAGATTCGCGGGAGTGGTCACCGCCTGTTTGCCCACGCAGGACAGGACTGCGCCGGAGCCAGACAAGTTGTAAATGTATTCGATCTCGGAGACCCCATTGTCGATGACTCCATTAAAAGAATAGGAGCTATAACTGCCCACCAGGTTTCCGGAAAAGGTGCCGTCGGAATTCACCGAATAGGTTCCGCTATACGGGCTGTTGCCCTGGGAGCCACCAAGGTCGTAAGGATCGATGCCGGTGAGATTGCCCTTACCGTCGAAGGTTACATAGTTGAGGTCGGCGGCGGAGCCATTCCCGCAGAAGGCGGAATAGGTGCCGCTGAGGCTCGCCGTGTTGTAGCCGGAGGGCAGGGTCGTGAGCTGCGACTGCAGATCGATGACCGCTTCGAAGGTTCCATCGCTTTCGAGCCCGCGCGCTTTGATTCCCGATTCGCTAACGCCAACGAGATAGGTTTGCGCCGTCGTCTGACCGGCGAAATTTAGCGTGAGGTTAACCGTTCCATCCGAATTTTGTCCGTAAGCGCCGGTCACGCTGGTGGTGGTGTACTGTCCGGCGCTGCCGCCGGTAATATTGCTGCCGGAAACGTTGCAGTTGCCATCGAAATAGACGGTGCCGGCGAGGTATTTCCCCGCGCCGCTGACCAGCATGCCGTAGTAGCCAGACAGGACGGATCCGCCCACGCACGCCTGCGGGGCCAAAGGCCCAGCGTCAGGTTGCGCTACGCTGGCTCTCTTGGAACTGCCGGAAGCCAATGAAAACGCTGTTACCAGCAGCACGGCGACTACGGAAAAGCGGCGAATAGTCCTGTTCATAGGATGGTCGTCTCTTTCGATGAAATCTTGGAACAGATGTGGGGGGAGTTGAACAGCTGAAACCTTAACCGTCTCAAGGCGGCAAAGTCAAACCCAAAATCCGCTCGGTATCGGCAACTTCTGCCCCGAGGAACGGACTTGCACAATAAGGGTATTTCCTTTCCCACCAAGGCGGCCGGCAGCTGTTAAGTGACTGTCCATTAACAGCCTCGATTGCTTGAAAGCAATCCGCGGTCCAATGTGAAGGCAAGCTATTTTTGGGGAATTTCCGCCAGGTGGCGAGAAAGTACGGCTGCGAGATCTTCGAAGTGGGTTGTCATAATGCCAAGGTGATCGCCGGATACGGTATCCACTTCGAGCGATTGCGCCAGATGAGACCAGATGGCATCCGGATTCGACGGAAAATCGGTAGGAATCGCCGCTCGGACAAAGTTTATCTTCCCGGGATAAAACCGAGGGCGGTAATGTTCCAACGCCTGATGATCGCTGTCGCGAAACCGTTGCTGGGATGGTGAAGGTGGCAGGTGCAATGTGGTGCGATAGGGAGCAGGTACGCCCAGCCATTGCAATCGAGCCGCGACCCACCGCCACGACTGACGAATCACCACTCGCCCGCGTTGCTCGAACGACAGGTGACTAGAATATGGATACGAATCGAGCATCGCCAGTAGCCCAATTCGCTCTCCTTGTGCAATCAACTGTTGCGCCATTTCCAGCGCGACCAGGCCTCCGAGCGAGAAGCCGATCAGGAAATAGGGACCGGCGGGCTGTTTCTCCCGCACCGCCGCGAGAGCGTAGCGCGCCATGTCTTCGATGCGGTCGAGCGGCTCCTCCACACCGTCGATGCCTTTGGCCTGCATTCCATAAATGGCCTGGGGAGTTAGCATGTGCTTAACAATCTGGAAAAAATCCATGGCGCTGCCGCCCAACCCGTGGGCAATAAAAACCGGCGGCTCGGAGCCAGCTTTCAACTGAATCAGCGGCGGAATGCGCGGAGTGTCGGACTGCTCCAGAAGCGAAGCCAGCGCGGAGATTGTAGGCGCGTGGTAGATGACCACGGGCGGAAGTTCCCGTCCACCCGCGAGCGCGATTTGGTGGAACAGTTCGAGCGCTAACGCGGAGTCGCCGCCCAGCTCGAAGAAGTTGTCGTCAATCCCGACGGAGGGGAGTTGCAACACACGTTGCCAGATGGAAGAGAGCAGGTCGACCATCGTGGAAGTTGGGACTGGGCTCACAATGCCGGCTGGTTCCGCGACTCTGAAAGCGGAGCTCGGGGTTGTCGGAGTGTCCGCCATCACGAATGTGCGAAAGTCCAATATAGCTCCCGCGCCTTCGTATAAATGGGGCCGAACGGAAGCGTGCGTTGGCTGATCCGCGTGACCGGGACCACCTTGGAATAGTTGCCGGTTGCGAAAATCTCGTCGGCCGCTTCGAAGTCCGCGTAGCTAAGAGTTTTCTCGACCACGGTCACTCCACTTTGGCGCAGCAACCCAATCACCCGCTGCCGTGTGATTCCGGCGAGAAACGTGCCATTGGCTACCGGCGTAAAGACCACTCCATCTCTTGCCATAAAAACATTCGAAGTAGCCAGTTCAGCGACGTTGCCGAGCATGTCGCAGACAATCGCATTATCGAACCCGCGCGCCTGCGCCTCGAACAGGCAGCGGGAATTGTTGGGATAAAGACATCCACACTTGGCATCGACCGGCATGGTGTCGAGCGTCGGCCGCCGGTAGGGAGACAAAGTAACCGAAAAGCCTTTCGGGGTGCGCATCGGAGCTTCATAAATGCACAGGCACGATTGCGTGGACTCCGGATCGTGATTCTGCACCCATGGGCCTTCCTTCTCGGCCCAATACATTGGTCGAATGTAGAGAGCTGCATCCTTGTCGAATTTGGCGATGCCTTCCTTTGCGAGCCGGACCCAGGTTTCTGGCGAGACCGTCGGTTTCAGAAAAAGCTTTTGGGCCGATTCGTTGACGCGCGCGCAATGGAGATCCAGATCCGGAGTGACGCCTTCGAAGGCGCGGGCACCATCGAAGACCATTGAGCAAAGCCATGCCGCGTGTGTGCGCGGGCCCATGATTCCGACATTGCCCTCGTGCCACTCGCCCTGAAAGAAGGTCCAGGTTTTCGACCACCCGCTTCCGATTGCCACGCGACTCCTTTCGGTCTAGTAGTGTCGTGACCGAGTGATCTGGGGTAAGTGTAGCGCCGCCGTTCCGGCGACTGTCCGGCAGGCGTCCCCGCCCGCCGCGCCGAGGGCGAGACGCCCTCGGGACAGCCGGCAAGATGCCGGCGCTAC
>OCZU010003102.1_pt1 | contig 10520 bp, 6 predicted proteins | sample 1539001 | NCBI WGS metagenome assembly OCZU01 (sample SAMEA3539306, study PRJEB22396) | soil metagenome | biome: tundra; feature: field; material: soil | place: USA | collected 2010-05 | depth 0.15 m | reverse complement strand
GTCACGGGATCATGCGCTCATCATGCTGGAGGAGGATGGGTTTTTCCTCGTCGATCAGGGCAGCAAGCACGGCACGTTCGTCAATGGGGAACGCATTCAGCGGCAGAAGCTGGAGCGCAATGATCGCCTGGAATTTGGCGCGCGCGATTCGACTTACGCCATCTTCAATCCGGCGCACGGCACGTCGAACACGGCGCGCGAGTTTCTGAGCCAGATTTCCGGGATCCAGATTTCGCAGGAGGCCACCGACCTCGAAAAGTTGACGCTGTTCCTTGAGGCAGCGCGCAAGTTGAACACCGCCGGCGTGCTCGACGAAATCCTGATGACCATGCTCGAGGTGACGCTGCGGCTGACGCGCGCCGAACGTGGCTACGTCTTTCTCAAAGACGACGACGGAAGCCTGCGACTGGCCGCGGGACGCAACAATAAAGGCGAGCCCCTGCTGGATGACAAGACGATTTCGCATTCCGCGCTGGATGAATCGCTGCGTTCCAATTCGGAGTTTCTGCTTACCGATACCGGCAGTTCGCCGGACCTGGCCGGCCGGCAGAGCATTGTGGCCTACGACCTGCGCACCGTGATTTGCATTCCGCTGCGCAAGCGGCAGGTACAGGCCGCCCGCGACCGCGAGCAGCAAACGCCCGTGCCCAGCGCAGCCTCCTCGGAAGTGACGGGGGTTCTGTATGTGGACTCGCGCTTTGCCTCGCGTGAATTCTCCGGCGTCGGTCATGACATCCTGCGGGCCATCGCGACAGAGGGTGCGTCGCTGATCGAAAATGCTCGCCTGGTTCAGGCCGAGGAAGAGTCCCGCCGGTACCAGCAGGAGTTGACCATTGCTGCCAGCATCCAGCAGCGGCTGATGCAGGTGAAGATTCCCGAGGTGCCGTTTGCCAGACTGCGGGGGAAGAATCTCTCTTGTAAAGAAATTGGGGGAGACTTCTTCGATGCGGTCAATACGAAGGAAGGCCTTGCGGTGGTGCTAGCGGATGTGAGCGGCAAGGGAGTATCCGCGGCGCTGCTGGCTTCCACCTTGCAGGGAATGATCTATTCGCATTTGAGTTCGGGTATGCCCCTTCTGGAAGTGGTTTCTGCGGTCAACCATTTCTTCACGGAAAAGCTGGTAGGAGAGAAATACGCCACTGTCCTGCTGGCGCGGCTGCGCCGGGACGGCGATCTGGAATACGTCAATTGCGGCCACGTGCAGCCGCTGCTGGTCTGTGGAGGAGAGGTGATGCGTCCGCCGCACGGCAATGTGCCGGTGGGCTTGCTGCCCGATGCGACTTTTGAGAGCGCCCGCTGCCAGCTTAATTCCGGCGATCGCTTCATCCTGGTGACCGATGGCGTGACCGAGGCGGAGAATGCCATGGGAGATTTCTTCGAAGACTCACGGCTCGAATCAGCCGCGGCCAAGGCTCCGACGCTGGAAGGCATTTTTTCGGCTGTCTCGGAGTTCTGCGCCGGAAACCCCCTCAGCGATGACTGCACCGTGGTGGAACTGGTTTACTCGAACCCCAGCACGGAGGCGTAGGTGGTAGCGGGTGGGTTTGAGGTGTAAGCCGGGAGGTGATCCGTGACCGACCTTAGTTCTCGCCGATCCGCATTTTTCCCCCTGGCTCGATGCGTCGCGACATGGTGCCTCGCGGTTTGTTGCTCCACGTACGGGCAAGATTATTCCAGCAAAGAGATCCGAATCAACGACCTACCTTCGCTAACGGCAAGGTCCAGAGACCTCTCCGAAGTGCTGGCGACCTCGGCGGAGATCATCTTCCAGGACAAAGCAGTTTGCTGCGGAAAGAACTCCGCACTTGAGGACGATATCCAAAGGGCGGACCCCAAGTCTTTGAAAGATGTGGCCGCCAAGCTCGAGGGAAGGCATCTGCTGAGCGATGGGCGCCCGATCATGGTCACGGCGGAATATGTGCCGGCGGCTTCGGTCAATTCGGGTGCACTGATTTCCGCGCTTACGGATAAACGTGCGCCACTCATGGAGTGGAATTCTCACTTGTATGTTGTCTATGGAGCGAACTTCGTCGAGACCGTGGACTCCGAATCCGGCGCGATAGTGGATTCGATCCGCACGCTCCTGCTGCTGGACGCACGATTTTCAAACTCGCGCCGAGAGGTTGCTTTCAACCGGCAGACCGATGATTGGAGCAAGGTGCAAGGTGTGTTGATGCTGAAGGCTGCGCCGCAATAGTCGCCAGCGCACTTCTTACGAATCAATTCACGTCCGAATCAGTTCGTTCCTACGCCACAGTGACACTGTAATCCGTGCCCTCCCAGCGATTCTCCTGCGGCCAGTAAAAAGTAAACACGATCTGGCTTCCTACGGGCAGCGAGGCTGTCGGTAAATCGAGCGTATAGATGCTCAGTCCGGTGTCGCGAGTGCTGGTGTCGTGCGAACTCTTCCAACCGTCAATACTCCAGTGCACCAATGCGGGATTGAGCAACACAAGGCGCAGCTTTTTATTGCGAGGGACGGACCGGGCCTTGTTGTTGAACCTCCAGCCAAAGACCTGCCGCGCAGGTTTCTCCACCAGATAGCGTTGCACTGTCTGCGGAGGCTGGTCGAAGATCTTGCCATCGCGCAGTGAGCGGCGCAACTTCACGTACTCGGAATGGGCCCAAACCAGCGGACAGGCGGAGCCGGAGGGCTTACCCCGAAAAAGCTCGAGGGAGGGGATGTCATCGGCATCCCAGACCTGTTCGGGGAGCAGGCGGCTTTGACCGACGGTGCAGTTCTCCATCATCGTCAGCAAGGCTTCGGCATCCTTGGGGCGTCCGGCGGCCAGTTCATAATGAGCGCGTTCCCCCGCCAGCAGAGGCCAGGGGCGACCGATGCCAGTGCCGTTGAAAGCTGATCCATCTTTGTGCTCGCCATAGCCGTCACCGTTGTAGCGGTACCAGCACGGGCCTTGCGGCAGCTGCACGCGCAACAAGGCGTCGATGACGCGAATTGTATTGAGGATGCGGGGATCATCGGGCGCGCGCAATCCGAATCTCACCAGCGCCAGCGCGTCGGGACTGATGATATGAGACGCGCGTTCCGGATTTTCTCCGGGTGGGCGGTTCTTGATCGGTACGAAGCCTTGCGTCGGTGAGGCCGCGCCATCGCTGTCCGGCGGAGCGATACGCACGTAGTAGCCTTCCACGCCGATTTGCTGTGCAAGATCGCCGCCGGTGGCGTAGACCCAGCGCTCGATGTTGTCATTCCAGGCGTCGGCGGCGTCGCGCATGGTAGAGGCGGAGTCGGAATGTCCGGTCAGTTCGGCGATGTCGGCTGCTGCCAGCAGAGCGGAAATCTCCGCCGCCAGGGTGAAGGGAGAGTAACCGGCGTCTTCTTCCCAGCGATCCTGTTGAGTGACTGGCCCATTGCGCAGAATGAAGCTTGCGGCGTTGCGCACCATCGGCCACCAGCGCTCCAGCTTGCCCAGACCAGGCGCGGCTTCACGCCGCAACAGATCCAGCAACAGGATGGGGAACGCTGTCTCGTCCATCTGCACGCCGCCCCAATAGGGGCGCCCGTCTAGCCAGAGGTTTTGTGCCCAATTGCCCGCGGCTTCCTGCGTGGTCTCAAGATAACGAAGCACTCTCACGGCGTCGGCGGCAGCGCCGGCCGCCAGCAGCGCCCCGGCGGTTTCAACCAGATCGCGCGGCCAGACCAAGTGATAGCCCCCCAGGTCTTCGTCGCCCTTGTTGAAGCCCCACGGAATGGACAGGCTGGCGATGATGCCGCCAAGAAAATCCTTGGACTCGTGAGTGCGCAAGACTGCGGTCGAGGAGCGGTAGAGATCGTGCTCACGCTTCGGTTCGTCGATCTTGAGCAGGCTGTTCTGCCAGCTCTTCCAATGCCGGACATAGTGCTCGCGAAGGTCGGCGTAGTCTTCGAACAGGCTGGAGCGGACTTGCTGACCAGCCTCCGTCCAGATCCCGCCGAAACCCAGGGCTAACACGAATTCCCCGTTGGGGGACGAGAGGTCAATCTCCCCCGTGCAAGCGAGGTTGCCGTTCTCCGCACGCTGGTATTCCCACTCCATCTGAAAATGATCCGAGAGGTCCTGCCATCCGTCAGAGGACCCGACGAATCCGACAGACATCTTCTTCCACGGAGCCGAGCAGGCCAAGGCGAGGGCGGTGCCGTCGTGTTCGGCAAGGAACATGGGCAGGCCTTTGTAATCGCCAACCCACCCCGTGTTGCCATAGCCGCAGTTCGCCAGATGCGGCGAGAGCAGCGCGTAAAGGTGATAGTCGGAAAGCTTTCCCTGCAGCGGCTCGAATCGGATTTTCTGCAGCACGACGTTGCGGTAGGGATCGGTGAAAACTTCTTTGAGGATGCGGTAGCGGCCGCTGCCCTCGGTATTGATGAGTTCAAAGGCGGGAACGCCGGGCTCGAACGGCTTGTTCTCGAAAGTGCAGTGCCGCTTCTCCTCGGAAAAAAAGTCTTGTCCATTGGTTACCATGAAGCCGAGATCGCGAGTGCAGGCCTGGTCGACCCGCGGGAAGTAGACTTCATTTAGAATTCCGTGACTCAGGGTGAACCAGACCTTGCTGTGCTGGTTCAATGCCGTTCCGGCGCCGGTCTTGGCACTGGAGGTCCAGCGTGGCGGAATGCCCGGCCAACCGGGAGCATAACGGGTGGGAGAATCGCTCATGAAGATTTCGTCCTGGAGAGCCTTATAAGTTTTACACCAGGTTGACAATGACGCTTCGCTGTGGCGTAAGAATGAGACTGGAGGTCAAGGTCGTCGGCCGCACCAAAGGGAGTGGAACCAGAGAGATTGCTCGGAACCCGGCCGCTATACACGATAATGGAACGACACGAGGAAGGATCCATGAGAGGCGTATTCAACCCTACTGATGCACGGTTTCATGCTTTGGTGACAATCTTGTTCCTGAGCGCGGCCGTATTCGCGGGGGCTGAGGTTGCGCCGGCGCCTGTTCCCGTTACTACCGCTCTGGATCGTGGGTTTTCTGGTCTGTATAACCTGGATTTCGCGGGAGCGCAGAAGGACTTTAACACGTGGGAGACGGAGCATCCCGACGATCCGGTCGGCCCGGTCAGCGAGGCCGCCGGATTCCTTTTCTCGGAGTTCAACCGTCTGGGCGTGCTGGAAGGGCAGTTCTATGAGAATGACGAGTCCTTTACGGCACGTTCGAAACTCAGACCGGACCCCGTAGTGCACGGCCATTTTCAATCGGCGCTCGACCATGCCCAACTCCTGGCGCGTGCCCGCCTCACCAAAGACGGGAAGGATCGGGACGCCTTATTCGCCCTCACCCTCGCCTCGGGACTGCAGGCGGACTACGCGGCGCTGATCGAGAAGCGAAACTTGGCTTCACTGCACTACACCAAAGATGCTTCCGCCTGGGCGCAACAACTTCTCGCGGTTTGCGACGACTGTTCCGACGTGCTGGTGGCTACTGGATTCAGCAAGTACATCATCGGCAGCATGACCGCGCCCGTGCGCTGGCTTCTCCGCATGGGCGGATTGCCCGGCGATAAGAAGGCCGGCATTTCTGACCTGCAGACGACGGCTCAACACGGCCATTACCTGGCACCGTTTGCCCGTATCCTGTTGGCGATCGCATATGTGCGCGACAAGGACAAGCCTCGCGCCCTCGAACTACTGACCTCGCTGCGCGCGCAGTTCCCCGGCAACACTCTGTTTCCGCGCGAGATTCTGCGTTTGCAGACCGGGCACTGAAAAACTGCAATCGAGTCTGAAGAGGTGGACCGTCTCTTCCGGTGGTTCTGAAGATGGCTTCCTGCCTCGCGACCCTTCCTCTCACCACCCACCCGACCCATTCACTAGAAATTCACCCGTTTGTAACCATCCTGTAACACAGCGCCGATAGAAACGAGCATATCCATCCTAAGGAGGAATCACCTCGCGATGCGCAGACTCACCCTGCCTTTGTTGTGCGCTTTTCTAGCCCTGCCGCTAGCGGCTCAGACCACATTAAACGGAGCAGGCGCCACATTCCCTTATCCCATGTATTCCAAATGGTTCAGCGAATACCACAAGCTGCACCCGGATATTCAGATGAACTACCAATCCATCGGAAGCGGGGGCGGCATTCGCCAGGTGATTGCCGGTACGGTCGACTTCGGCGCTAGCGACGGTCCCATGACGGATGATCAACTGAAGGAAGCCAAGTTGAAGATTCTTCACATCCCGACTGTCTTGGGAGCGGACGTTCCCGCCTACAATGTCCCTGGAGTCACGGCGGAATTGAAGTTTACTCCGGACGCTTTAGCCGGAATCTTCATGGGAAAAGTTACGAACTGGAATGACAAGGCGATTGCCGGCGCCAATCCTGGAGTAAATCTTCCCGACAAGGACATCATTGTCGTCCACCGCTCTGACGGCAGCGGAACCACCTACATCTGGACGGACTACCTCTCCAAGATCAGTTCCGATTGGCAGAGTCAGGTCGGGAAGGGCACTTCGGTGAAGTGGCCGATCGGACTCGGCGGCAAAGGGAATGAAGGCGTGGCGGGGTTGGTTCGGCAGTTGCAAGGCTCGATCGGCTATGTCGAGTTGATCTATGCCATACAAAATAATATTTCCTATGGCAGCGTAAAGAACTCGTCGGGAAATTTCGTGAAGGCGTCTCTGGACAGCGTGACGGCCGCGGCAGCGTCCTCTCCCAAGATGCCGGCGGACTTTCGCGTCTCTATTACTAATGCGCCCGGCAAGGACGCCTATCCCATTTCCAGCTTCACCTGGTTGCTGATTCCGGAACAGTCGAAAGATGCGGCGAAAGGCAAGATTCTGGCCGACTTTCTGAACTGGATGGTCACCGATGGGCAGCATATGACGGCAGCGCTGAGCTATGCGCCGTTGCCCGACGCCATCGGCCAAAAAGTAAAGGATGCAATCAAGCAAGTCAGGTAGCCCCAGGGAAGCGGGGATGTTCTCCGCAACATGGGTGGTGAATGCTGCGCATCGTGATTCCTACCGGCGCATCGGACGGCGAACAGCCGTTTCCGATGCGTCGGACTTTATTTGGTATCGATTCTGATTCGCCATCTGCGTCATCGTGGCGAATGTCTTATACTGGATGTTCGTTGATGTCCTGCACCGTCGTTTGTCAGCAACGAAAAATCGCAGCAATAACGCGCAACACCCTCGTACATGGCTCGTCTTTCGCTGGAAAATCCAGAGTTTTATCTCAACCGAGACACCTCCTGGCTCGCTTTCAACCGTCGTGTGCTTGAGGAAGCCGACGACGAAGGCAACCCACTTCTGGAGCGCCTGAAGTTCCTGGCCATCTCAGCGAGTAATCTGGACGAGTTTTTCGAGATTCGTGTCGCCGCCATGGTGCAGCAGATCGAGGACGGCTACAACGAGGCCGGGCCCGATGGCTTGACCCTAACCGAGAAACGCGACATTCTGGCGCGTCTTACGCACAAGTTCGTCGATGACCAGTATGAGTGCTGGAACGGTTTGCGGCCGGCCCTAGCCGAGCATGGAATTCGCGTACTGAGCCTGCACGAGTTGGACGCCGAGGCTCGGCGATTCGTCGACGAATACTGCGAGAAGGAGCTGGATCCTCTGCTCACGCCGGTGACAGTCGATCCCACCCATCCATTTCCTCGCGTGATCAATAAGGCACTGTGCCTCGGTTTTCTCTTGCGCCGCCGCCGCCGCTCAGCACTTACCTATACCGGCGTGGTATCCGTGCCCCGCGCATTGCCCCGCCTGGTGCGGCTGCCCTCGGAGACCACCACCGATTTCATTTTCCTCGCCGATCTTGTAGCTCATCACGCGCAGAACATGTATCACGGCTACGACATCGTTTCGTCGGCCCCCTTCCGAGTAACCCGCAACAGCAATCTCTACCTGCAGGAAGAAGAAGCGCGCAATCTTCTCGAATCGGTGCGCGCGGAGTTGCACAACCGGCGCAAAGGCGACGCGGTCCGCATGGAGATTGAGGCCGACGCCGATCCAGAGATTATCGACCGGCTGCGCACTGTGTTCGAACTCGATCCCTGGCAGGTTTTTCCCGTAAATGGTCCCGTGAACCTTTCGCGTCTCTTTAACGTCTATGAGCAGGCCCAGCGCCCGGATCTCAAATACCGTGCTTTTGTCCCGCGCGAGTTGCGGCTTACGGCTAAATCCCAGAATCTGTTCGAGGAACTGCGGCGGCACGATGTTCTGCTGCACCATCCGTACGATTCCTACGACGCGGTGGTGTCGTTCATCGAGTCAGCAGCGGAAGATGAGCACGTGCTTTCGATCAAGCAGACCCTCTACCGCACCAGCGAGCATTCCGCGATCGTTCCCTCGCTGATGGACGCGGCATCACGGAAGGAAGTCACCGCCGTGGTCGAACTGAAGGCGCGTTTCGACGAAGCCCACAACATCCGGTGGGCGCGCGATCTGGAAGATGCCGGTGTGCAGGTGTTCCACGGCCTGGTCGGCCTGAAAACGCATTGCAAGCTTTCACTGCTGGTGCGCCGCGATCCCGATGGCGTGCGGAGCTATGCGCACATTGGCACCGGCAACTACAACGCCACCACGGCGCGCATCTATACCGACCTCAGCCTATTCACGGCGAATCCGGAGATCACCCGCGCCGTGCACGACGTCTTCAGTTTCCTGACCGCCTACGCCGAGAACCCCAGCTATGACCCGCTGCTGGTAGCTCCCCTTGATCTGGCAGAGAAGTGCATCGCCCTGATCGATCGCGAGGCCGATCACGCGCGCCAGGGCCGCCCCGGACGGATCATTGCCAAGATGAACGCCCTGCTCGACAAGAACATTGTGCACGCCTTGTATCGGGCTTGCCAGGCCGGAGTGGAGATCGATCTCATTGTGCGGGGGATATGCGCATTGCGGCCGGGGGTGCGCGGTTTGAGTGACCGCATCCGGGTGCGCAGTATTGTGGGACGATTTCTGGAGCACAGCCGGATTTACTACTTCGGCAATGGCGGGGAGGAGGAGATCTACATCGGCAGCGCCGACTGGATGCCGCGCAATCTCTATGAGCGGGTCGAAGTACTGGTGCCCCTGCGCGACGAATTCCTGCGCGAGCGTGTACGCCGCGAGATTCTCGATGCCTACCTCGCGGATAATCGCAAAGCCCGCGTCCTGCTGCGCGACGCAACTTACATTCGGGCGTGGCAGCCCATGCAGGGCAAACGGAATCGGAGACCGCCCACGGGCGCAGCCGCCTTCAGCGCTCAGGACTTTCTGATCAGCGTGGCAGAAGGCAAGCAGGCTGCGGGTTTTGCTCTACCGCAGGTGCCGGTGGGGAAGCGCAAAGCTCCTGCTGGAAGGGAACGATAATCCGCGATGATCATTTATTTCCTGCGTCACGCCAGCGCCGGCGAACCCATCCCTAACCCGAAGAAAGATGAGAAGCGCGCTCTCGATAAAGAAGGCATCGAGCAGTGTGGCTATGTGGGCCGCGCGCTGGCCGCACTCGAAGCGCAGGTGGACGTGATTATTTCCAGTCCTCTGAAACGCGCTACCCAGACCGCTTCGCTGGTCGGAAACGAGATGGGCTACGAAGGCAAGCTGCAGATCGAGACCGCGCTCCGTCCCGAAGCAACGTTCGCTGACTTCCGCCGGCTGCTGGAAAAATACGCCCGCCAGGAATCCATTATGGCCGTCGGACACAATCCCAACCTCAGCCAGTTCCTGGGCACCCTGATCAGCGAATCCGGATGTGAAGCGTCTGTGGAACTGAAGAAGGGGGCCGTGTCCAGAGTCGATATGCGCCGCAGCTCCGGCACGCTACAGTGGTGCCTGACGCCGAAGGCTCTGCGCACGCTCTACACTGCCGCGGTGGAAAGCTCCCGCCCGAAAACCTCACGGAAATAAGCGGCGTCCTTCTCGATCGCCCACAGTTCCAGATCTACCCCCACGCGACGGCGAGGCACCAGCGTTAGACGTACCTCGGCGGCCCGTAGGCTTACGCGCACCTTCTGCACTGCTCGGCTTCGACCCAGGTTCAGAGCGCGAGCCAGCCGCAGCAGCAGAATCGCCTTTTGCACTCCCGGGCGGTCGGCGGGGTCAAGCATTTTCATGGGAGCTTCTTCCGCAGCGGGACGCGACTTTCCCAGATAGCGCGCAATGGCCGCGATAATCCGGCGTTGCTGCGGCGTGTAACCAAGAATCTCAGAGTTCGCAATGATGTAATAGGTGTGCCGATGATGGGCGCTGCGGTTCACGTAGTCTCCCACCTCATAAAGCATCGCCGCCGCCGACAGCCACTCGCGGAATTCAGGCGCCAGCCCGTGCACCGAACGCAGCGTGGAGAACAGGAACATCGCGGACTCGCGCACATCGAGCGCATGTTTCATATCCACGCGATAGTGCTCGACGGCTCTGGTGATCGATTCCCAACGTTCCGATTCAATCTGCTTTCCCGACCGCGTGCTGTGGTCGTATTCGGCCGCCATCTGCGCGAGGAGACCGTCGCGCAGGCCCAGTGGGGAATAGCGAAAACCTTTGAGATGGCAGCGATCGAGCAGTTCGTGATAGACCACAGCCCCTGCGGCAATGATT
>OCZU010003101.1_pt1 | contig 10520 bp, 11 predicted proteins | sample 1539001 | NCBI WGS metagenome assembly OCZU01 (sample SAMEA3539306, study PRJEB22396) | soil metagenome | biome: tundra; feature: field; material: soil | place: USA | collected 2010-05 | depth 0.15 m | reverse complement strand
ATCGAGTTCGGCGAGGACTGGGACACCGGCACCCGCGGCCCGTTTCCTCGCCTCAATCTTGACGGCCATCGCCTGCATTGCGTCAGGTGGCGGGCCTATCCACGTCAGGCCCGCCGCGAGCACCTGCCGGGCGAATCGGTGATCCTCGGCGAGGAACCCATAGCCGGGGTGCACCGCGTCGGCCCCGGCAGCGATGGCGCCGGCAACGATTGCCTGGCCATTCAGGTAGGTCTGTGCCGGGCTAGCTCCAGGCAGCCGCACCGCGAAGTCCGCCTCGGCCACGTGCGGGGACCCGGCGTCCGGATCGGAGAACACGGCCACGGTGCCGATCCCGGTCCGCCGGCAGGTCGCGAAAACCCGCCGCGCGATCTCGCCCCGGTTAGCCACAAGCAGGCTGCTGATCACGCATCCCCCTTACATCCGGAATACGCCGTAACGGCGCGCACCAGGCAGTGCCGTACCGCCGCCCGGTCCCGCCGCCAGACGTCCGTGGTCGCCTGACTGGCCGGCCCAGCCGCCGGGCGCGCTGTCGATCGCGGACAGGCAGATGCCGAGCACCGTCCTGGTGTCGCGAGGGTCGATCACGCCGTCGTCGTAGAGCCTGCCGGACAGGAAGAACGCCTGCGACTCGGCTTCGATCTGCTCCTCGACGAGGCGGCGCATGGCCGCGTCGGCGTCCTCGTCGTATGGTTCGCCACGTGCGGCGGCGGACTGGCGGCCGACGATCGACAGCACGCCGGCCAGTTGCGCCGGTCCCATCACCGCAGATTTGGCGCTCGGCCAGCTGAAGAGGAACCTCGGGTCGTACGCCCGGCCGCACATGCCGTAGTTCCCGGCGCCGTAGGAGGCGCCGAGCACGACAGTCAGGTGCGGCACGGCGCTGTTGGATACCGCGTTGATCATCATGGCGCCGTGCTTGATGATGCCTGCCTGCTCATAGCTGGCGCCGACCATGTAGCCGGTCGTGTTCTGCAAAAACAGCAGCGGTACGCCGATCTGGTTGGCCAGCTGGATGAACTGGGCTGCCTTCTGCGACTCCGCGCTGAACAGCACTCCGCGCGCGTTGGCGAGGATGCCGATCGGATAGCCGTGCAGCCTTGCCCAGCCGGTCACCAGGCTAGTGCCGTACAGCGGCTTGAACTCGTCGAACTCCGAGCCGTCCACAATCCTGGCGATCACCTCGCGTGGCTCGAACGGGACTTTGAGATCCTCGGGCACGATGCCAAGCAGTTCGTCCGGGTCATAGACCGGTTCGTCCGGATACAGGCCCGTACTGACCGGACCGGCCCCGCCCGTGCCGCTGAATCGACCGCTGGCGTTGTGCCAGTTCAGCCTCGCGACAATCGACCGGCCGATCCGCAGCGCGTCGTGCTCGTTCTCGGCGAGGTAGTCGGCTAGGCCAGACTGGCGGGCGTGCATGCCGGCGCCACCCAGCGACTCGTCGTCAGACTCCTCGCCGGTGGCCATCTTGACCAGCGGCGGCCCGGCGAGGAACACCTTGGACCGCCCCTCGATCATGACCACGTAGTCGCTCATCCCCGGCACGTAGGCGCCGCCCGCGGTCGAGTTGCCGAAGACGATGGCGATGGTCGGAATTCCGGCCGCCGACATCGCGGTCAGGTCCCGGAAGATCTGGCCGCCCGGGATGAAGATCTCCTTCTGGGTAGGCAGGTCCGCGCCGCCCGACTCGACCAGGTTGACCAGCGGCAGTCGGTTCTCGATCGCGATCCGCATCGACCGCATCGACTTGCGCAGTGACCAGGGGTTCGTGGAACCGCCGCGCACAGTGGGATCGCTCGCGCTGATCATGCACTGCGTGCCGCAGACGACGCCGATGCCGTTCACGCCGCTGCCGCCGACCGGGAAGCCGGTGCCGTAACCGGCCAGCGGTGACAGTTCGAGAAACGGGGAGTCCGGGTCGATCAGCAGCTCGACTCGCTCCCTGACCGCTAGCTTGCCGCGGGCTCGGTGCCGGTCGGTGTACTTGGGTCCGCCGCCCGCCAGCGCCTTGGCGTGCTGGGCGTCAAGTTCGGCCAGCTTGGCCAGCATCGCCTCGCGCCGCGCCGCGTACAGAGCACCGCCGGTGTCCAGCGCGCTGGCGAGAACGGTCACATGCCGAACGATATGCTCCCCGCCGATCCCGGCCCCAGCCGCGGTCACCGCTGGTCCGGCGCGGCGCCTAGGCACGGCCGCCTCTCTTTCGGGCAGTTAGCCGATCACGAACGTCTGGCAAGGTAGCGTCGCGAGACGACCGAACCCCCGCCGCTGCTTTGCCTGGACTCAAACGCGGACGATCGCAATTCGCTCCTGTCTGGAACGTCCTGGCTCGTCAGTGAGTCGGGTCATGTCGTTGGGGTCACTCGTTAGAAGTACCACCGGCCGGGGTTGGGTCAAGGCGACCTCTGCGAGCATCGCGTCTAGGGCGCAGCGATGCCCAGACAGACCGGTCCGGCCGAGCAACTCGCCGGCCATACGAGCTCGCTCTGCGTCGATGGCGATGATGGTCACCTTGCGGAGTATGCGAAATATTGATGCATCCCTCGGGCTGCCGCGCAGCACCTCGGTCAGAGTCGAGGCAGCGGTGACGACATGGCCGCGCCTCCTGCGGATGGCTTCGAATGGGAGTGTGGCCCTCGGATCGCCAGCGGCCAGTTTGACGAGGCCTGCAGCGTCCAGGACTAGCGAGCCGTTTACGCTTCCTCCTCATAGTCAGGCCAAAGCTTCATCGCCTGCTTGACCTGGTACTCGTCAAATGGCCCGAACTCGGCTTGAAGCTCTGTCGACAGGTCATCGAGTAGGTCTAGCCTGACCTGTTCGTGAACTGCGTCGGTCACGTAGCGGCTGAAGCCGCCGGCGCCGGCGCGTGTGCGGACTGCTTCGGCCAATTCTTCTGGCATGGATACGCTCACCTTCCTTACCTTGCCGCCATGCAGCCTGCCGCTTTCGTCGATGAAGACCGAGGTCGGCAGCACCGTGGCGATGCATTTCACCACTTGGTCGCGGGGGACCGACTGGAGTGCCTGCCTGAGCGCATCCTCCAGCGCGCTGAGTGTCACGGCGGAGTCCCCGGTCCGTCCGGCCGGAACCTGCCCAGATCTGCTCGACTCGCCCCGACCGCCTGATGTAGCAGTCATAGCACTATCCTACCTCCGGTAGCAACTGATGAGCGATGCTATTACGGCTGCAGCCCGGCTCCTGCCTGATCGGCCAGCTCGTAATCCCAGCCGCCCTGCCAGGCGAAGTCGGCCACCGTCAGCTCATCAAGCGGAACGCCGTTGATCAGGTGATCAAGCCCCCACCGGGTCGCGACGTGCCCGATCACCAGAATCCGCCGCTCGGCCCAGCGCAGCGGCAGGTCATCGAGGAACGAGCCGACCCGCCGTACCGCTTGCCGCCAGCTCTCGCCGCCCGGATGCGGCTGATCGAGATGGGTGCCGCGGCCGGCCTGCGACTCGACTTGGTGCGGGTTTCAGTCATTTTCCCGTCCTATTTGCACGGAAATGTGGTCACCAAACCCGTACTAGGTTGCCGGACGCCCGTCAATCAGCGATCACCACGGCCCGTTTTGCCCGGGTGAGGCGGTGGTCCACCGTGTGCAGCGGGCCAGCGCATCTGTCAGGCGCATGTCGAGGCAGCACCCTGGCTCCGGCGGCTGCAACCGGGAAGGTCAGGGGGCGAAGGAGCCGTTGGCGTCGGCCGCCTCGATGTCCTTGAAGAAGCGGCGGTGGACGCGGAGGTTCTCGTCGTTGACCGGGATCACGTGCCAGACGCCGGAAGCCGGGCCGAGGCGGGTCGACCGTGGCAGCTCAGCAAGGACGCCGATCGCCTTCTTCATGCCCCACTTACCAGAATCGAGTACCAGGATGCGCTCGTTGGTCACCGCGAAGATCCGGTACTTGTTGAGCACGATGAAGAGGATGCCGCCGATGAAGGCGGAGCGGGTCTGCGCGCCGAAGACCACCTGCACCCTCTCGCTGGGGCGCAGGTATGAAGCGGCGGTGTCGCGCATCGAGTCACGGAGAGCCATGGGATCCTCCAGGTTTAGCCCGGCGATTTGTGGCGCTAAGTTACCGACTATCGCAAGATAGGTCAACGACCCAGACGGAGTTGGACCGCCGCTTCGAGCTGGTCGATCGCCCAGTCCAGGTCCTCCTGGCTGATGACCAGCGGCGGAGCGAGCCGCAGTGTGGTCCCATGGGTGTCCTTGGCCAGCACGCCTGCGCTCATCAGCCGCTCGGAGACATCCCTGGCGTTCAGCTCGGCGAACTCCACGCCAGCCCATAGGCCCCTGCCGCGTACCTCGCGGACGATCTGCGCGGGCAGCCCGGACAGCCGGTCATGCATATGCGTCCCCAGCTTGGCCGAACGTTCCTGGAACTCGCCGGTCGCCAGCATGGCGATGACCTCCCGCGCGATCGCGCAGCCCAGCGGATTGCCGCCGAAGGTCGAGCCGTGCTGGCCGGGCTTGAAGACGCCAAGGATGTCAGCGGATGACACCACAGCCGACACCGGCACGATCCCGCCGCCGAGCGCCTTGCCGAGCACGTACATGTCGGGTACGACATCCTCGTGCTCACAGGCGAATGTCGATCCGGTCCGGCCAAGCCCGGACTGGATCTCGTCGGCGATCATCAGGGCGCCCCACTCCGAGCACAGCTCGCGCACCCGGGATAGGAAGCCGCTTGGCGGTACGATGACGCCCGCCTCGCCCTGGATCGGCTCGACCAGCACGCCGACCACCCGGTCGTCCATCGCGGCGCCGAGCGCCAGTGCGTCCCCGTAAGGGACGACCCGGAACCCCGGCGTGTACGGACCGTAATTTCCCCGAGCGTCCTCGTCGGTCGAGAAGCTGATGATCGTCGTTGTCCGCCCGTGGAAGTTGCCAGCGAAGGCGATGATGACAGCCTCGCCAGCGGGTACTCCCTTGGTCTCGTATCCCCACTTGCGCGCCGTTTTGATCGCCGTCTCGACCGCCTCGGCGCCCGTGTTCATCGGCAGCACCATTTCCATGCCGGCCAGCGCAGCAAGCTCGGCGCAGAACGGCCCGAACTGGTCATGGTCGAACGCCCGGCTGACCAGAGTGACCCGTTCAAGCTGCCGCTGCGCGGCCGCGATCAGCCGCGGATGGCGATGCCCGAAATTGAGCGCCGAGTATGCGGCCAGCAGATCCAGGTACCGTCGTCCTTCGACATCGGTGACCCAGGCACCTTCAGCGCGGGCGATCACTACCGGCAGCGGATGGTAGTTGTGCGCACTGTGCACCGCGGCCTGGGCGCTGAGCTGCGCCGCCGTCAGCTGGTTCGTTGGCACTGACACCTCCCGTTACCTGAGTTCCAGCGTGCAGCACTTGGGCCCACCGCCGGCCTTCTTGAACTCTGACAGGTCAACTGGCACAACATCGAAGCCTGCCGCTGTGACCTGAGCCGCGAGGCTCACCGCCTGGGCCGGCAGCACGACATGCTGCCCGTCGCTCAGCCCATTCAGGCCGAGCACCTCCGCGTCCTCGTCCTTGGCTTCAATCAGCTCGGTGAAATGCGCGGCGAGCGCCGCGCGGCTCGCGTCGTCGAATGCTGCAGGATAGTACGCCGCGGTGTCCGGGTCGAGCACGATCAGCGCCGTGTCAACGTGGTAAAAGTGCGGGTTCACGAGCCGGACGCTGATCACGGGAAGGCCGAAAAGTTCCTCGACGTCATCACATATCGCCGCATCGCTGCGGAAGCCGTGCCCGGCTATTATCGCGCGGCCGGCGAAGATGATGTCGCCCTCGCCCTCATTCATGTGGCGCGGCTCGACCACGGTCGAGTAGCCGTTCTGCCGGAACCAGTTCAGGTAGGCGGGACCCTCGGCTACGCGCTCGGGGTACTTAAATGCCGAGCCGAGGACCTTGCCGCCGATCACGGTGGCGCCGTTGGCCGCGAAGACCATGTCCGGCAGGCCTGGCTCCGGGTCGATAGTGCGTACCGTGTGGCCCAGGTGAGTATAGGTCGCCCGTAGCTGCTCCCACTGGCTCATGGCTAGGGAGAGATCTACTGGGTTGTCTGGGTTCATCCACGGATTGATCATGTAGGTCACCGTGAAGTACTCCGGCGGGCACATCAGGTATGTCCTAGCGTGCGGCGACTCGCGGCGCGGCTTGCGTTCCGTCGGTGTCGGTTCCATCCGGTGTCCTCCTGATGCTGAATGAGCCCAAGCCTAGAAGGCCGCGGACACAATAGACCCCCGGGCCTCATGCGAGTCAGTACCGATTCGTTGCGCAGTCAGGGCTGCATGCGGCGAATCGTTGCGCGATGGCGCGCCGAACTACTGACCATGCCGGTCATCGGGTGGAAGATATCAACATGACTGATCTGGACCCGACGCTCATCATCGATGCTGTCGCTCGCGACCGGCGGCTGCAGGCTTTCCTGGTCAACGGCAGGATCGAGACGATGCCAGCCAGGCAGTCAAGACGCCGGCTGCTGCTCGATGTGATCGCCCAGGCGTTCGAGCCAGGCATCCGGTATCCGGAACGGCGCGTCAGCCAGTTTCTCGGCGTCATCTACGCGGACTTCGCCTCGCTCCGCAGGTACCTCGTCGATGAGGAGTTCCTGTCCAGGGCCGACGGGGAGTACTGGCGAAGCGGCGGTTCCGTGCTCTCGTAGCGGCGGCGAGCTCAGGCCGCCACCGTGGCGGCTCAGGCCGCGAGCGCGGCGAGCCGGCCGACCGCGGCATCGATCCGCTCGTCAGTGGCGGTGAGCGCCGCCCGCACATGCATAGTGCCGGCCGCGCCGTAGAACGATCCTGGCGCGACCAGGATGCCTGCCCGAGCCAGCACCAGGACCGATTCCCAGCAGTCGTAGTCCGGATGGGAGGCCCACAGGTAGATACCCGCCTCGGAATGGCTGATGTTCCAGCCGGCCTGCTCAAGTGCCGGCCGCAGCCGACTACGCCGGCTGGCGTACCTGGCGTGCTGCTCCTTGGCGTGATCGTCGTCTCCCAGTGCGGCTGTCATCGCCGCCTGCATCGGAGCAGGGACGATCATGCCCGCATGCTTGCGGACCTCCAGCAGGCCGGTGATCAGGCCCTGATCACCGGCTACGAACCCGGCTCGGTACCCGGCCAGGTTGGACCGCTTGGACAGCGAGTACACGGCGAGCAGGCCGTCGTGCGCCGGACCGCAGATGCTCGGATGCAACGTTGACACCGGCGTCGCCTCGAAGCCGAGGTCGATGTAGCACTCGTCCGACGCGAGCACGGTGCCGGTCCGTCTCGCCCAGGCCACCAGCGCGCGGATCCGGGCTGGCGGCAGCACCCGGCCGGTCGGATTGGATGGCGAATTGAGCCAGGCAAGCTGGACCGGCCCGGCACCTGCCCGGTCAGGCTCGTCCGTGGCAACCGGCTCCGCGCCTGCCAGGCGCGCGCCCACGTCGTAGGTCGGATATGCAAGCTCCGGATAGCTGACGGCGTCGCCAGGCCGGCAGCCAATCAGCGTCGGTAGCCAGGCAATCAGTTCCTTGCTGCCGATCACCGGCAGCACCGCGTCCTGGCTGACCTGTACGCCGTGGCAGCGGGCCAGCCAGCCGGCCGCCGCCTGCCGCAGCGCATCGTAGCCCTTGGTCGGCGGGTAGCCCGGTGCGTCCGACGCATCGGCGAGTGCGGCACGGATCAGGTTGGGAACCGGGTCGACCGGGGCTCCGATGGACAGGTCGACGATCCCGCCGGGGTGTGCGCGGGCCGTAGCCGCGGCTGGCGCCAGCGCATCCCACGGGAAGGCCGGCATGCGCGCCGCGAGCATCGGCGGACTCAGTGCTCTGCCGCCTCTTGTGGCGGGAGCGCCGCGACCTCCGGGTGGTCCTTGCCGATCTTGCCGCTCTTTGAGGCACCGCCGGGCGAGCCGAGATCCTCGAAGAAATCGACGTTGATCTTGTAATAGTCCTTCCACTGCGTAGGAACATCGTCCTCGTAGTAGATCGCCTCGACCGGGCACACCGGCTCGCACGCACCGCAGTCGACGCACTCGTCGGGGTGGATATAGAGCATGCGCTCGCCCTCGTAGATGCAGTCGACGGGGCATTCCTCGATGCATGCCCGGTCGAGCACATCGACGCAAGGCAGGGCGATGATGTATGTCACACCGAACTCCTCTTTCAACCGCGCCAGGGCACCAGCACTGCGCACCGGATTCAGTATCGCGGATCAAGCTAGTATCGCGAAGCCGGCCGGCCGGTCAGGGACGCCCGGCCGAGTCCGCCAGGGATGGCAGATTATCAGCCAAACGTCACCGCCCCGCTGGCCGCCGGTTGATCCCCGCGAGTGTGGTACCTGATCCAGCCCCGTCCGCCGTGCGCGGCGGACCACTGGTAGCCCCGGTAGCGCACCTCGCGGATTCCGTAGCTGCTCGCGTGAGTCACCAGCCAGGATGCCACCGCCCAGCCTGCTGACCGGAAGCGGATGTGCACGGCGATCATCGGATCAAAGATGTGACCGACTTGCAGCGGTCCGAACGTTCGGGCCAGCTCCCGGCTGGCCGCGCCCAGGTGAGCCGGGCCGCTGATCCCGGAGCCGTACCAGCACCAGACGGCACGCCCGAGGCGGCCGGTGAAGCCCGCGGCCATGATCGCTCCCTGTCCTGAGTACTGACTGTAGGCGTATCCGTCGGCGCTGTGCTGCACCGCCTGTGCCGCCTGGTAGACCGCCAGATGCCGGTAGCCGGAGACGTCTGCCAGCGCGGCGAAGAACCGGCTGCTCGCATAGACCGGGTCGAGCAGTTCCTGCCGGGTGCCCCAGCCCTGGGACGGGCGCTGCTGGAACACGCCAACCGAGTCCCGGTCGCCGTACGGGAGGTTTTCCAGGTCCGATTCCTGTATCGCGGTGGCGTACGCGATGGTGACAGCCCGCACGGGCATCGCACGGTGCCGCGCTACCCCGGCGATCGTCGCCGCGATGCCGGCCTGACCGGTATCCAGTGGTACGTCGTAGTCGCTGCCGCGGACCATGCAGCCGGAGCCAGGCAGCGGCAGCACGGTGTTGCGCACCGTCCGGTTGAACGCCAGCGTGACGACGATCACAATGATGACGAGAACGGCTCCGGCCCCGGCTCCGGCTTTGCGCTGTCGCGATGCTGCCACGATCAGAAGTTACCTGCTTCCAGCGGCTAGGCTCGCTCGCCATGAGCCAGCGTCCTGCCGAACATGCCTCCGATTCCGCCGCCGCGGGCTCAGCTCCTGGCGCTGGCTCCCGGCCGGGAGCCGGCCAGCCCGGCGCGGTGGTCACCTCCGGACTGCCGGCTCGGATTGACGAGCTGTGGGCGGTCCGGGCAGCGCTGACGCCGCAGGACGCCGATGCCAGGGCGGAGATTGTCACGGCCGTCGACCGGATCGACGCCGGCGAGATCAGGGTTGCCTGGGTCGACCCAGAGACCGACCAGGTCGTCGTCGATGAGCGGGCCAAGCGAGCCATCCTGCTCGCGTTCCGGGTGCTGCCGATGGTGCAGTCGCAGGTTGGTGACTTCCGCTACCACGATCGGGTGCCGCTGACTGCCCAGCTGGACGGAGTGCGAGTGGTCGCGGGTGCGATTGTGCGCTGGGGCGCGTACGTGGCACCGGGCGCGGTCCTGATGCCCTCGTTCGTGAACATCGGTGCGCATGTGGACTCGGGCACCATGGTCGACACCTGGGCCACCGTCGGCTCGTGCGCCCAGATTGGCAAGAACGTGCATCTGTCCGGCGGCGTCGGCATCGGCGGCGTGCTGGAGCCGCCGAATGCCGTCCCTGTCGTCGTGCAGGACGAGGCGATGGTCGGGTCCCGCGCCATGGTGGTCGAAGGCGCGCGAGTCAGGACCGGTGCCGTGCTCGGGGCCGGCACGATCCTGACCCCGACGACCCACGTCATCGACGTGCAGACCGGCGAGGAACTGCCCCGCGGCGAGGCACCGGCCTGGTCGGTCTGCGTCGGTGGCACCCGCGGCCGCAGGTTCGAGGGCGGGGAGTTCGGGATGCCGTGCGTTCTGGTGCTGCGGCGGCTGGCCGAGGGCGACAGGATGGACAAGGCCGCGCTGAATGACGTCCTGCGCGACCACGGCGTCAACGCCTGAGCCGCTGGTCTGGCACCGGTTTCCCAACTCAGACCTTTTGGCGAAACGGCTCGCACGCCCACTCGCCCGACCCAGGCTCCGTCATGGCACGATGCTGCTTGTGTCCTTCGTGCTGATCATCGCCGCGGCCGCCATCTTGGGCGGCGTGGTCGCGGTCGCCATGGGCTGGGGCGGCGAGATCAGCCTGTTCGCACGTGACATCCCGGAAGTCTCCTTGCGCCCGAGGACGCCCTATGACGTGGCCATGCTGCGGCTCCCGGCCGGCCTGCTCGGGTATCAGCGGCAGGCTACCGATGACGCGCTGCATGAGGTAGCCGGCCTGCTCGCCGACCGGGACGCCGAGATCGCCAGGCTCGCCGATGAGCTGAGCCAGTTCGCGCCGCCCGCCGCGGCTGGTGCGCCAGAGCGCTCAGCGCCGCCGCCCGTGCCGCCCGCCGCACCGCTGCCC
>OCZU010003099.1_pt1 | contig 10521 bp, 5 predicted proteins | sample 1539001 | NCBI WGS metagenome assembly OCZU01 (sample SAMEA3539306, study PRJEB22396) | soil metagenome | biome: tundra; feature: field; material: soil | place: USA | collected 2010-05 | depth 0.15 m | reverse complement strand
GAAAATCTATGTACACTTTCCGGAGAATAAGGCATTATCTTAGACTATGGGGGGGCATCGCGGCGCATGCGGCCATCCGCAGACTCCGCCTGGCGCCCACCCTGAGGAAAACTGGAACTTCGATGAGACATTCAGCCATTCGGCTCGGCGCACTGATATGTGTTCTGTCGGGCACCGCCCTGGTGAGCAGCGCGGCGCAGGTAGTGCTGGTGTTGCGAACCGGCGCGGACTCCTGGCAGGTCCTCGAAGCGGAAAAGATCGCCATCAACTCCAAGAGCAAGGTACGCATCGGCTCAGCACGTTCGCTCGACGTGCAGCCTGGGGAATACAAGAAACTGCCAGCGGAGGAGATCCTGCGCGCAGGTATTCTCCGGAGGCATGCGGACGGCTACCTGGTTCGCAAAGACGGCGGCAACTGGGTCCCCGTGGCACCCGACGGCGCCAGCGTCAAGGCCGCCACCACCTATGCCGCGCTCTGGTCGTCCGCCACCATCGCCACTCAACAGGACCGCAGCGCAAAAAGTATGACCACGGTCAAGGCCGAGGATGTATTCGCGATCTTGCCGGGCGCAGACCGCAACGAGGCAGTCGTCAGCTTTCTGTCCGACCCGTCGAACTTTCGCGGCGCCGGCGAGGAAGGCGAAGATGGCGCTTTTGCGGAGCGCATGTCGCTCCTGGTCGGCGCGGCCGGCTTAGTGACTGGTTCGTCCGCGGATAAGCTGAAAGCCCTGATTCTCCACGAGATGGAAACCTCCGATCAGCATCTGAACTCTGGGATCGCGCACTTTAGCGATCTGCAACACGGTTTGCTGTATGTCGAAGTCTCAAAAAAAGCCTGGCCGAACGACGAGGGCCAGCAGAAGGCCCGCAAGGCTCTTCTCGACAAGAAGCATTGGCTGGACCAGCGCATCGCCATCCTTAAGGCCTTTTATGCCGGCGAGCTTTGGGACGCCTTCTTGGACAAATACGGCTACGGCGAGGATTTCGGCCGCTACGACAACTCGTTCCCGGATTTGCGCAAGCAGCGCGACACGGCCCTGTCCGAAAGCACGAAGTCTCATCTCAACGAAGGAAAGCGCCTTTATGAGGCGAAACAGTACGGCCCCGCCCTGATCGAATTGAATTTGGCCCTGCGCCGCAGGCCCGGAGACCCCGACGTCCGAACGTGGATCGATAAGGTGAGCGCCACTGAGGAAGGCGGCTACAAAAGGCAGCCATTACTGGACCTGAAGGACCCCAACCAAAAGCTGATTTACCGGCATGTTTCGGCTGCGAACACCTATATAAACATTGAAAAGGAGAAGAAAGGGAAAGAGAGGAGATGGGATGAGGCCGAAGACGAGATCCGGCAAGCGACAGCCTTGGATGAAAAATGCTATAGCGTGCTATACGTGCGCGCGTTGCTGCTGCAGGCGCAAGGCAAACTTCCGGAGGCCCTTAAGGTACTAGACCAATATGCCAAGGTTGCTCCCAACGAAGAGGTCAAGCCTGGTGAGGACCTGCGCGCCATCATCTCCCCTGAATTGAATACGCAACGCAGGACGTTGAAAGATGTGATTAAGAAGGCCGAGGACCAGGGCGACTACCCGCTAGCGCGGGACAGCGCGCAATCCGGCCACGCGCTGGATCCCGCCGATCTTTATTTCTTGCTGCATGCCGCCCTTAACAACGCGATTCTGCGAAGCCGTGACGCGGCCAAACAACAACTCGAGGAGTATGTGCACCTTTCCCAGACCTCGGGGGGTAACTCAAATGAACTGGCCGATGTTTATCGCTATCAGCAGGTCTTGAAGATCGCTCCTGCCGAGCCAGCAGGCAATCCCAATTGGTACAGCGGTTATAAGTCTCCGCCTGGTTTGTTTTATTGCCCGGTGAGCCTGATGCCGAACCCGCAGCCTGCCGAAATCAAGGCCTCCCGTAAGGAGAAAACTGCATTCAAGTGGAACAACAGCCAGTTGACTGAGGTAGCCACGCAAATCGAGGAAGCCGGAACCCCGCGCGCGCGCGGGGATTTCAGCGCCTATTTTGATTATTTCAAGGACTCCAGGATGGTCCGGCGCGTGGCGGACGAGCCATTCACCGAAAAAGACGAGCCCGTCGTTCCCCATTTTACGGCGGCTAAAGGTGCGCTCGTGGAGGGGCGGGGCGCCGAGGCTAAGGGAGCTTATGTGGCGCTTCTGAACCATCCCGTAATCGACCCGTGGATGGTGGAGCGTCTGACGGGCAGGCGCGTAGCCACCATTGTTACCGGCAACGTGTACTTCCAGCCATTCGTATGGCATAACATATTCCGCTTCCTGGCTGAGTACGACGACCAGGGCCGCGTCAAGTCGGCCGCCCTGCTCGACGCAAAGGCACCCTTCGTTCTCTATTTCCAATGGGATGGACTGCGTCTCATGGAGATCGCGGAGCACGGGGGCCAAGGCTACCGCCGCACGATGACCTATGCCGGCGACCGGCTGGAATCGGAGAGCATCTCCTTCGGCCCGAAGACCGCGAAGATCAGGTACACGTATAAGGGCGACCACCTGACGGAGGCGGAGTGCAGCGATGATCCCTCGATCGACAACCGATCCCGTCACGTTACTTTCCGGTAATCGAGATGTGGAGATTTCATATGTTGAAAATGATTTTGGCCCTGATTACGACTGCCCTATTGGCTCCGGCGTTGGCGCACCCCCAGGATATGGCTATACCGGGAGTCCGCGGCAAACAGAGCCCAGACGAAACCAAGCCTGCCATCGATGCCTACCTGACGAACTACGGCGGCTCCAAGGGTCGCCACACGGCGGCCGTGGCTGCCTTTCAGACCGCATACGAGGCCGCTGCGACGCAGCGTCGCGACCGGGCTATGCGCCTGTTCCTGGTTTCGCTCCGCCGCGAACCGATGGCCAAAGCTCTATACGATCTCGGAATTCTTTGCGCGCGCGATTACCGTTGGGAAGACGCCGTCAGTTTCCAGCGCGAGGCTCAACAGCAGACCGGCGACCCCGAGGTGGCCAGACTCGCCTCCCAGGAAATCGAGCGCTTGCGAACCGTCATGGAACTCGAAAGTACCCCGGCCGGCAAGCAGCAACGGGAATTCGATAGCAAGTTCCTCCAGGTCCTTAACACGGTAAAGACCCCGTTTGCAGCGCTTAGCGATCTCAAGGAACTTACCAAGCATTACAATACCCGCTGGGAGGCTTTCGCCCTGGAAGGCATTCTTTATGCCAATGCCGAGGTGCGCAACTTTCCCGAAAGCCTGAAGGCTTTCGAAGACGCCGCCCGTGTGGCGCCGGCCAGCCGGCGCCAGCATCTCAAGGATGCCGCGGAACTGGCTCGGGGCGAGGCCACGTTCAACGAGCAAAGGATTAGCGCGGATGAGCTGTGGGAGAAACAGCAGTACGAGTCCGCTGCAAAGCACTATCGATCCGCTTGGGAAAACAGCCCCGGCCACCTGGACGTGGCCCTAAAAGCCGCCACTGGTTTTCTGATGGACGATAAGGTCGACCTCGCAGTACAAGTCCTCTCTGCGATTCGCACTTCCGCTACGGGGGACATGCGCGCGAAGATCGAGGCGATGCTTATGGAACTCGGAGCGATTTCGGATCAGGCCAAGATCCAAGCTGCCAACACGCCAAGCACATCCGGCGGGCCAACCAATGGGGATACAGCCGCCCGCATGCGCGCGTTGGTGGGACAATTGACTACGCGCCAAATGGAACTGGCAGCCAAGGGTGAACCGCCGCTCCTGGCGGACAAGACTGACATTATCCACGTACCCGATGAGGAGCTAACCGGACCCCAGTCGAATCTCCCGTTGCTCTCCGCGGATAGTATCTACGACCTTTACACCCGCGAGCGGCCGGCGCCCAGCGCGCCGCCCGCCGCGGCGGAACCTGCCGCAAATCCGCCCGCATCGGACCCGTCCGGGCCGGCACCGCTGGCCGCGGGCAAGCCAACCCCAATGCCAAACCTTCCCCCTGCACTGCCGCCACTTCCCAGTGCGGAGCGATCCTTCGCGGAGGCCCGGCACGTTTCCGGCGAACTGCCTGTTGCCGTGGTCAGCGATCCGCCTGGAGCGGTCGTCACCTTCGATGGCTACAGCAATCTGAATTGCACAGCTCCCTGCCAGATTCCCCTGGGTTCCGGCCGCCACACGTGGCGTGCCACCTTTAGCGGCTACCGCGATGCCCTAGGGGTGTTCAACGTCGAGAGGGGAAAGAAGCCACCGCCGGTGAATGTCTCCTTGGACGCCAAGCTCGGCTTCGTCACGGTCGAATCTGAAGTCGCCGGCCTGCCCATCTTCGTAGATGGCCAGAAGACCGACTACCTGACGCCCAGTCGCCTGAAGCTGCGGGAAGGCGTATACAAGGTGTCAGTGGAGATTGACGGCAACATAGTGACGCGGGAGGTCACGGTGCGGGATGGCGCGTTGATGAGGGTCCCCTTCTAAACAGCTTTCCTGCCGCTGAATTGCAGCCCCGGCAGGCAGCAACGCTCAGGGCTCCGGAGCGGACTTGGTGGCAAGCCGGACCTCCAGCACTTTGATTCCGCAAGGCTGGTCCGCCGCAAAAGCCAGGCGGGCCGATGCAACCGAACCGGTCGCATCCGGCCGGAAGTCCTGGATGACGGCTTTCAGGCACCTGCCGAATGCGACATCAAAAACCGCGCAGCCGATGTATTGATGCAGGTCGATGCCGGAACGGGCGGCCGCTTCCCGGAATACCGGCCATTTTCCTGGGGGGTCCATCCTGAAGCGCAGCCTTCGGCTTATGTCTTCCAAGACGGGATGCGCCTTCCATTCCGGCGGCTCGATCAGATAACGCGCCATGCCGAGCTCCTCCTTATCCAACAGCGCAAGCATTCCGTGGTGCGCTTCGACGATACCCGGCAACTGGTTGCCCAGGTCCGGGGCGAAGTACAGTTTTATGGAGTTGAGGTCTACAGTCACTTTGGACTCCGTGATATCCGGCACCTCGATAGGCGGGGAGTCAAAGCGTCCCGCGGCCCCCAAGACAACTTTGCTGATTACGGGTGGCGCAGGAAACACCAAGGGCCTGAAAGATAGGACGGCTGCTTGTGACGACGCCGCGGGCGCCGGGGCCTGACTGGAAGGTCCGTGCAAGATCGATAGACAAAGCGCTAAGGCGATCAAATGAATAGCAAGGCTGCCGGTTATGCTGTTCCACGGCAGGGGTGGGGCCGCCTTCCAGTTCAGCGCCCGCTCTAATGCGAGGATATCCGAATCCTCGGTAGAATAACTGCGGACAGGCATTGATGGGAGCATAGCGGCTGAGCTGGCTATTGCGGCAGCAACACTTCCATGCCGGGGGGGATATACCCGTCAATGGACTGGGATCGCTCCAGGAACAAGGGACCGTCCGCTCCCAACTTCAAATCTCCCCCTCGGCCGATTGGCGCAATCCGGCGAAAGCCAGCCCCACATCATGAAAGCCTCCGCACACCGCCAGGCTTCCTTGCTCCCTGGGTAAACTCCACACGCCTGGCCGGCTGCAGGAGGTCAAGGGGCCGCCGGCAACGCCGCCAGCGCTGGCAGATGGCGGCGGAGAACTCTGCGCAGGCGCGGCCGGGCGGGATGATTTCTTGGACGAACCCTTCTTCGGCACGTTGGGCACAGGACTCCTCTTATTGACGGCCTGCTCCATCGCGGTATAAAGCTGGGCCCAATGCGCGCGTTGGCGGCTGGCGTTGTCGCGTTCCTGCTCCCAAAGTTTGACGATTTCGTCCAGTTTCTGTGCCAGCGATTCGCCCGCGGACGTGCTTTGAATGGACTGCTGTAACGTATCGATGCTATCGAGCAACGCAACACGCTCCGCGATGTTGTTTTGCAGATTGATCAGGTGGGTGCGTTCCTCGTCCAACGCGCGGCGCTGGGGCAAATATTCATCCGCCTCCGGCAAGTCGCGCAATTTTTCCTCAACGCTCCGCTGCTCAGCCAGCTTGTGGGCTTGCTGCTCTCGGAGCGATTTTCGGTCCGCCCCTGTCGGAATCGCACCATTCCTGTCCTCGCTCAGACGGTCTCGTAATCTCTGCCAACGCTGTATTTCGGCCTTCAGGTAAACTTCCTTCTTGACCATCGCGTCATCCCGCAAGCTGGCTGCCAGACGAATGCGGCGGCGCACCTGTACCGGGTCGGCCTTGAAAAGGTCGCGCTCCAGGTTGGGATCATTTCGCAACCAGGCTTCGCTGGCGTCATGGTATTGGGCTTCCGCGAAGGCGATGTCCGGTATCACCTCCACCTGCTGGGCTGGACCGGGGACCGCCCAGAAAAGTAGCAGCGTACGGAAATAGTTCGAAGGACTCATAGGAGGCTGCCGGCTAAGGATTGGCTGTCTTCTTTCGCGGCGGTGTACGCATACCTGGTCGAGAGGTGTTGCACACCGCTTGAGCTTCTTTGCGCCTATCGTCATAAACTGACGTCTGATCCAGGCCAAATGCTTCCAGCCCAGCTGAGTTTTGATTAATCTTCATCACACGCGCCAGAATCGAATCGTTCATAGCGGTGATGTCGACAGTGAGCGACTCGAATCGTCGCCGCGCTTCGTCAAGATGAGCTTCGCTTTCGATGATGTCCTTCTTGACGTCCTGTATCTGCTTCCTGACGTCTTCAGTGCGCGCGCTTTGCTCCAGGGCCGCTTCTTTCTGTTCCAGTATTTCGCGGTTCTTTTTTCCGTCCTCCTGCATGACCTTCGTGCGCTCTAAGTCGGCTTCCATACTCGCCAACTGCTTCCGCTGGTCGTCCACCCTTTTGTTTTCCGCGATGCCCCAGACCTCCCAGTATTTCCTGGCGGCGGTCAAATATTCATCCATGGCCTTCTGGGTGCGATCAAGGACCCCGCCAATACGGTTGCTCTGACAAATCTTTGTGTGCAGTAACTTGTCGACATAGGGCAAACTCTCGTCGTTAGCCTTCTCCCAGATGTGTCGCAGACGTTCAGCCTCCTCCCGGAGCGCTCCAAACCGGGTGTCTATTTGCTCGTCGGGCGACGCGGCAGGGGAGGGCACCGTAGCAGGTATCTCGGACGCCGGAACGCTCTGCGTCTGCGGCCACACGGCCGCAGGACACGTGCAAATCAGAAAAACCGCTGGTACTAAAGCCTTCATGAAAACAGCCTCATATAATAGTGCGGAACTGGCATAAAACGCTACTGCGTAATGCGAAACATGAAACTCTGGACCACGCGGCCTTTCTGTTCGAGCGTGATCCGGTAGTTCCCGGGAGTCGGCTCATTCCCGTACGGCACCATGGTGGTGTGCTTGGCGCCCGCGTCGAGTTGAAACGTCACCGTCTTCCTCTCCATGACCACGTTGTCGAGTATCCACTTCAACTCCAGGCGATCGCGCTTCAAGTGCTGGCCCTCGAAGCTGATGAGCGCCGCCAGATCGCCTTGCCCCATTTCCCCCAACTTCGGATCGGCGGAGGGAAAGGTGGAACCGTTCTCGATACTGGTGCCCCGAGAGAGCACGTCAATGGTGAACTGTAGGGTAGTCGGCGGCGGGGGGAGCGGTCCTTCAGTCTCAGGGTTTGGCGTCGGCGGGGCCGGTATTCGCCCCCCCACAACCTGCGACGCGGGGCCAGTACCCGTCGTAACGGAAGTTTTTGCCTTCTCTTTGGCCGTCTTCTTCTCGGTGGTTGTGCCGCTTGACGTGCCTCCCGTCGCGCTGGTGGTCCCTTTTGTATTCGCAGTGCCGTTAGTGCTTGCCGATACGGGCTGCGTGGTCTTCTTGGCAGGAGCGAGCGGATTCCTTTTCGAGAGCCAGATCCCCGCCAGCAACGCCAGCAGCAACAGCGGTACCAGCACGTAGACGAGCGTCGAAACCCGCCGGTCAGCGGTCTCCGGCTGGGTGATCAGGCTGGCGCCCAACAACGCCACCAGTTCCAAGCAAGAGCCGTAGCGCTCCTCAGGGTCGCGGTTCAGCGCCTTTAATAAGGGCGCATCCAGGCTCGAGGGCAGTTGCCGGTCCACTTGGGACGGCGGAGCGATCGGCGCGCTCAGAATTGCCGATGGCAAATCTGAGACGCTCGCGCCGTATGGCGATTGGCCTGTGTACATCTGGTAGGCGATGACGGCCAGCGAGTACTGGTCCGAGCGGGGTCCAATCGTGGCAGAGTCGCGCAGGTGTTCCGGGGACACGTAGGCGTGAACTAGGCTGGCGTCAATCGGTCTGCGGTCGTACCGGCGCGCCCTCGGAGAAATCGCGAAATCGGAAACCATAGCGCCTTTGTCGGTCAAAAAGACATCGGAAGGCTTCAGATCCCCGTGCACGATGCCGCGCCCGTGTGCGAAATCCAACGCCGTGGCCACTTGGTACAAAATCGTGTGGGTCTCTGCCGGCGTGAATCGTCGGCTGGCCAAGGTCGCAGCCAGGGTTGCGGTGGCCATATATTCCATGACGACGAAAGCCTCGCCAGCCTCGTCGATTACTTCGAGCACGGGGACGATGCGCGGATGCGTCAAACCGAGGCCCTGGCGTCCGGCTTGCAAAAACCATTGCCGTGAGTCGCGCCACGCTTGACTGGCGGGTTCGGCCTTGGACTCGAACTGCCGGATGGCCACCTCGCCGGTATCCGTTTTGGCCAGGTAGACAGCGCCACCTGTTCCAGTGCCGATGCGCCGGACTAGTTGATAACCTTCTGAAGCGTTCACCGTTCCTCACATAGCGGTCAGAGGCGACTGAACTGCGATTGTCGAAGCGGACTGTGCTGAATCGCCCACAGACCGCCTATCGATACTATCATTTCCCCGCCACCATGTCACCCTTTGTGGTGAAGCCTTTCCACGAAGTGACGACCTTCGGCGATGACTCCGGCGGTAAAGCGCAACAGGGCGCGCTTACTCCCCTCCAAAATCAGCAGCAGCCGATATTTCCAAATCCCGGCGACGCGGGACCAGTTCGATAGGCGGGCGCTCCCGGTGGCGTCACCCTGACCCTGCGCTACCCGTTTCCTCGCCGCAAACACCGCTAATGCCCACTGGGCGCGTTGTTCCGCGTCTTCGCGCGATGCCTCCACCGGGCGGGAGGCTGAACTACTAGTTGACTGCCCGATGGCGCCACCCTCCGTCGGCTCAAACACCTGTTCGACAGCCTCACGTGGTCGTGCCGAAAAAGCAGCCAGGGCTCGCTTCGCACGCTCTTCGCTTTCACGTCGCTGCTGCTCCCAGGCAGCCTCAGCCGCGTCTCGATCCGCCCGGATCCCGGAATCGAGCGGATACTGGCCGGCGAGGCGATCCAGCATAATCATGGCACCTTGATACTCACCCTTGCGCATAAGCCCGCCTGCCTCCTGGCGCCCTTTGGCGATCGCCAACAATTCTCGCTCACGCCGCGCTTGCTCTTCCGCTTCCCGGAGCAGCCTCTCCAATAGCCTCGCTAGGGCCCTTCGGTCCTGCCGGATTCCTGGATTATCCGGATGCTGGCTCGCGAGCCAATCCAACAGTGCCGACGCGCCTTGATAATCGCCATTCTGGATGAGCGCGGCAGAATCGCCTCGCGCCTTGGCGATGGCCGCGTCCTCTCGCTGGCGGCGGGCTTGCTCCTCGGCTGCCACATGCTGCCGTTCCAATTCCCACTGCGCGGATTCCCGGTCCCGTTGGATCTCAACCTGATCGGGATACCGATTAGCTAGCCGCTCCAACATCGCGAGCGCACCGGGGAGGTCATCCGCGGTCGCGAGTGCGGCCGCATCTTGACGTCCTTGGGCGATTTCCGTCTCCGTGCGCTGCCGCTCCAGTACCCGCTGCGCGGCCTCCCGATCGCGCCGGATGCCGGGATGGCCGGGACATTCATCGGCGAGTCGATCCAGCGCCCGGATCGCATCTTCGCAGTCGCCATTTTCGACGAGCGCGGCGGCCTCCCGGCGCGCCTGCTCGATAGCTGCCTCCTTGCGTTGCCGCGCTGCCAGTTCCTCGGCCGCGCGGGCCTGGCGCTCCAACTGCGCCACTGCAGTTTGCCGGTCCTGCTCAATTCCCGCATGACTTCCATATTTCCGAGCGAGTCGGTCCAATACGCCTATAGCGTCTTCGTAGTCGCATTGAGTGACCAGCGCTGCCGCTTGCTGACGTCCATGGGTGATGGCTTCCTCCAGACGTTGGCGGCGCGTGCGCTCTTCGGCTTGCTGCTGCTGCCGCTCTCGATCGAGTTTCGCGGCATCCAGGTCCTCCTGAATGCCGGCGTGGCCCGGATGTTTACGCGCCAGCCGGCGCAATATGGCGATGGCGGCCTGGTAACCGCCCTTTTCGGCTAACCTCGCAGCTACCCTGCGTTCCTCGGAAATTGCCGCCTCCACGCGCGTCCGCTCCAACTCGCGCGCCGCGCTGTCACGATCCTGCGCAATCTCTGCGCAACCGGGGTACTGCTTCGCGAGCCGGTCTAGTAGGGTGAGCGCGCCCGAGTGATCGCCGACCGCGATGAGTGAAGTTGCCTCTAAGCGGGCATCGGCGATGACGGCTTCTTCCTGTCGGCGGACCTGCTCTTCTGCGTCGCGGCGCTGCCGCTCTAATGCCTGGGCTGCAG
>OCZU010003098.1_pt1 | contig 10523 bp, 9 predicted proteins | sample 1539001 | NCBI WGS metagenome assembly OCZU01 (sample SAMEA3539306, study PRJEB22396) | soil metagenome | biome: tundra; feature: field; material: soil | place: USA | collected 2010-05 | depth 0.15 m | reverse complement strand
TCCGGAAATCTCGTGAACGGAACCGATGTGATCAGGGTCAAGGAAGACGAGGCCTGGACGTCGAGCATCGGTGACACTGGCTAGTCCACTCATACGTGCCTCCTGCATACTAGGTTGCCCTGTCCAACAGCCAGTTTCTAGTACCTACTCCGGTGCCTCAGGACCTATTACGTCAGCCAAAAGAGAAGGGCAAGTAGTGGAACTTTGGAAGCAGAAACTAAGGAACCACCTGAAACTTTCCATCAGAGAGCAGATTATGGGACTTGGATTGGCATGAGACGAAATGGATAGCGACAAGCCGTGATCATGCCGTTTGGTGCTGTAACAATTCAGGCTGGCGGTTGAGGTTCTCGGTCATCGCGCCCCAAATGCGAATTTTGGCCGTGAAGCGAGGGCCTTGACCCTTTATACGTGTAGGGAACGAACTCGCTCAGAAAGTCCTGGATCGTCCAATTGCTGCTTCGACTCCAAAGGGGCGAACTCGCGCAACTGCGCGACATTCATGAAGTGGGCCGTCGGTCCAGTAATGGAGCTGTCGGATGTGGTCATGCGATTTAAAGGTTCAGATCAGGAGAGGTCTGAGAGCTTTGGGTGCGCGATGCTCAGCATGTCAGTTCACCGTTTCGACGATTAGTTGCCGCGCAGTCATTGAATTGCTTGCGCTCGCTGCGGAAAAGGCTCCAGTCAATTGCAGGTAGAAGGACGTGGTCGCATCATTCGTGCCTACGGCGGCGGTGTTGGTGTCAAGAAATAAGCTGGATGCAACGCTTGAAGAGGAGGCTAGGTCAATCGCCAATTGCCCGGAACCCTCATAGGCCGCCGAGGACCCGCTGGTCTGCACCGTGATGTTCGCGTCGAAAAGGAAAGGATTGTTCGTGGCTTGGATCGAGCCCAAAGCGGCTGACGTTATGCTTACCGGGGTGATGACGACGCCCGACCCACAGCCCCTCACGTGGCAGAACTTTGCCTTCAAGTTGATGGTCGCTGTAGAAGACGCCGGGGTGGAATATACGCCCTTTAAGCGGATGCGCAGCGTCTTGTTTAACGACAGCCACTGCATCGGGTATCCGATCACACAGGACATCAAGTTCTGATCGCTAGTGGTGGTGGCATTCACGGTGACAGGCGTCACATTGGTACAGCTCCAGAAGCCGCTCAGTGGGGTATTGTTGACAGACAAAGGCAGTGCGGTTTTGAGAGGTATGGTGTTTCCGAAATTGTTAGAAACGGTGCCATGGTCCCCAATGGATGTGATGTTTACTTGTGCCCCGTCGAAATAGCTTCCGCCGGTAGCGTGCCAAATGTTTCCCGATCCGTCTTTGACGGGTATCCACCCGCAACTGGGACCGGCGCATCCGACGGCAGTGTTTGTGTAGGTATTGCCGACGGATATAAGGCTATCATTGTTTGTCCCGAAGAGTGGACCGAGAGCAATGAACGGGACGGAGGCAGCCGCGCGGGAATTGCCTAGAAGAGAGTTGGTGATCGTCAGCGCCCCACCGCCCTGAATTACCATATCGTCGGTGGGAGCCGCCGATTGAAAAGAGATAGCGTCCAAATGTGTGTTAGCCGCACCCGGCGACGCCGTGGATACGAAAAATCTGTAGTTTCTTCCTTCCGACTCGGCACCTTGGATAAATATCTGACCGGCATTGTTGACAAAATCAATCGCGGCCAGTTGCGGCGTCGCATCCGGCGTGACCATGCCGCCTATGTACCCGTACACGCTGAGCTGGCCGGAGCTGAACCCATTCACCCCGTACCGGCATCCATTGAACACAAGGTTCTCAAAGATGAAGTCTTTGACATTTCCGGCCTCATCGGCCTCCAGACAGTTGATTGAGCGGCCAAGTTGGTCTCCCTGTATAAACAGATCAATAAAATGAAGGGTCGCCACTTCTTCAGTCTCTGCGTCGCTGTGTCCAATTCTTACTCCCGAGGAACCGCTGAGGAGCGTTCCGCCCTTTGAGCCAGAACCGTCAGGTCCACATTGCGCTCCCGGCAGAACGGTCACGATCAACGTAGTCGAGGAAGGAACGCCTACTTGAGTGCTTCCTACTTGATAGGCGCAGTTGTACGTAGAATCCGAGCTGCCGCGAGCCACGACAGTATCGCCGGGGAAGGCAAAATGCGGTGTCGTTGTGGTGATCGTGTAGGTGGGACTAGTGCCGGCAATCGAGCTAATTGTGCTACTGACTGCTTCGTGGCCGCTCACTTGAATGTGAGAAATCTTCAGATTGTTGCTCGGTGTGCTTTGGTAGTTCGTGACAGTGCCAGTGCTTGCTGTCCCAGATTCATTCGTCCCGGTCTGAAACCAAGAGATATGAGTGTTGTCGTTCGCGTATTGAACCTGAAAAGTGCCGTTGAACGAAGTAGTGCCGCCCGTTGAGCCAGCCACCTTCACGATCCGGCCAGCCGTTGCCGCGTGCGCCGTTGTGGTCGTGGCCGTGACAACATCGCGAGAGCGGGAAATGGCGGAAATGTTGTACGTGGCCGAGGTAACGGAATTGGAAGCATCAAACCACAGGCCGTTCTGTGCCTTACCGCCCCCCCCTCCCGATTCGTTTAAGTTGAAATCCACGTCTTCCACGGAACAGCCGTTACAGCCCAGCATCAGCATCATGGTGCCGAAATTCGGCCCGTACCAATCCAAGGTGGTGCCGAGTCCATTGAATCCCTTTACACCCGTTAGCCGGACGCCAAGAGAGTTGGTTCCCTCGAACACCACTTGATTGGTAATTTTGCAGTGACCAAGAGGAAGCTGGAGCTGCACGTTTTGGCTCGATCCAGATCCCCCTTTCCCGTAGTAATTGAAGTAGGCTTGTATCGCAGCGGTGTCGTCGGTCGTCCCGTTACACGCGACCCCCGCGCTTCTCGCCGCAGTCGAAGGGTCACGCATGTCAACAGCGAGCTTGGTCTGGGATGCGCCTGGCTGGCCGATACCGCGAGATACCATCCCGGATCCGGTAGCTACTTCAGTGGGCATGCCTCCGTTAGCTGCCGGAACCACGCCTTTCACCTCTTTGGTCGGGTCGACCTGCATTTGAGCCTGCAATAAAACTGAGAAGAGCAGCATCAGAGCTGCGGCGAAGGGGCGGAGAGTCTTCATGGGTATTCTCATTGGTATAAAGCTAGCGCGTCGGTGGCTGCGGGCGCGATAAAGAAGTTACCACGTCTCCTAAATAGCTACTGTCGGCGCCAGCGATCCAGATCAGGCTCTTGGCGCACCACCAGAGCTCTAGCCGAAATCGCGACGGCGCGGCGAAATCGGTGATCCCGAGGTGCGGCGTGGGGTGAAGCTATAGCTGGTCAAGCTGCCTAACGCACTTTTTGCACGGAGGCCCAACTCTCGGAGACTGGAAGACGTGCTCAAAAAGGCATGCTTTTCTCTGCACAATAGAGCACACGCCGAGTGGGTGTCGGAGGCCCCGCTGTCGTGCTGCCTTGGCGCCGATGTTGGCATTCTTTGGAGGGATAATGTGGAGATCCTCCGAGATCGCTCAGAAGCAGTTTTAATAACGAAGTAACCGGGTTATCTCTTCTGAAGAGGGTCGTATAGATCAGACTCGGGGTCACGGGAGGCCCCTCAGAAGACGGCGGGCAGAGCGTAGCGCGGCCGCTGTTCCAGTTGCGTTCCCGTCGGGAGTTCCATTCAGCAGCGAAGTCGCATATTCCTGGCGAGCACCTCACTTGTCCCTAGCGGCAAGAGAGTCCCGCAGCAATCATAGGTTAGACGAATCAGAAGTTGCGGGGACTAAGAAAGGGGATTAAGATTTATGGCGCAGGGTGCTGCGGTTATGCAGAATGGTCGCGTGTGTATCAACATTGGATGTGGATCAAGTCCTACCCCGGGCTGGGTGAACTATGACGGTTCTCCCAGTATCATGCTGGCTCGCTGGCGTTGGCTATGTGCCATCCTGGATCGCGCTGGATTTCTCGGAGAAACCAACCGGCAGTTTATCTCTTTCGCGCGGTCGACTTGTATTTATTGGGCGGATGCGACTAAAAATATCCCTCGGAGCGGCGCTTCAGTGGACGTGCTTTACAGCTCCCATATGCTTGAACATCTCGACAGGGATGAGGCCAAGTGTTTTCTGGCTGAGGCTTATCGCGTTCTCAAGCCGGACGGAATTATCAGGCTAGCGGTTCCCGATCTTCGATTGATGGTTCAGGAATATTGTCAGCATGGGGATGCAAACAGACTGATCGAGAGAACACTGCTCGCGCAGCCACGTCCAATTGGCATTCGGGCTAAGTTGAAGTGGCTCCTCACCACGGCCAGGGGTAGCCACCGCTGGATGTATGATGTCGTTTCACTATCTCAGCTTTTAGCTGACTCGGGTTTCCGCGAAGTCGGCGCGTGGCCTGCTGGTTCGACATCCATCTCAGGCGAAGTTAGTCTTGATCTCAGAGAACGCGAAGACGAGACTCTTTACATTGAAGCTCGCAAATAATCGCCAAAGCGCTGGTAACAGTTGGCGCCCCGGCTGGACAGCATTCTGTTGTTTGTGATGTCGGCGAGCAAACCCCCTGCGATCGTTCATCGCGAGGACGGCAAAGCTGCTGCTACAGGCAGGGTGCGTGAGCTAGTTCCACGGCTTCGCTACGCACCACGATGCACATTCGTGTGGCATGCGGCACAGAGCGTAATCAAGTTCTGCTCTGCGTCATCACCGGGCTGGCTGCGATGTTGTTGATGATGAACCTCAAGATTTAACGTTGTGCCGCATGCTTGGCATCGCCAGTTATCCCTTTGCAATACTTCTTGACAAAGCTGTTCGTACGATTCAGCATCCAGCCGCAAGCGTGGCGGCTTTGTCGAATCCGATTCATGAGGCCTTTTGAGTCGCCTGCTCCAGAAATGCCTGTCGTTGCTCTTCGAGCAGAAACTTGAAGAACCTCGTCATCGAGAACAGCAGCATCTCCGGATCTCCGTGCTCCAGGTTGGCCCCGGCAAGGAAGTCCGCACAGATCATTTCCAAACAGTAGCCACGGGAACGGTCAGTTCCCAACATCAGAGCTGCTGTCTCGATTGCCCGCTCAACGACCGGAGTCTGGCTCTGGTACAGTTTGAAGTAGATAATCTCCCACGGTTCCGTTTCCCGTCCCTCCACCAGCCATTTGCGAACGAAAACCACCTGAGCGACTTCGGAAATTCCAGTCATCCACGAATAACAACGACGTTCATCATTTCACGACGGTGAACCTGCTACTCGCAAGCGGAACAGTGTCACCGACCGTTCAGGCTGCGTGAAAGTTTCGCCAGTGATTGCCGCACCTGCGCTACTGCAGGTTCCATGGTTTGACGGCTGTCCGACAAACCTGCCAAGCGCCGCCCGGGGGGTGTTCCCCACATTGTCGCAAACGGCCGGTACTGCATACTGCGCCGCCCTTCCGCAATCTGAGCAGAGGCCTGGCGGGTAAGCCATTTCGCTCGCAGAATGGTCTCAGATCCTGGGAAGAACCTGAAGAATACAGACCCGACGAGCTCTCGGTTTCTGCGCAGTGCAGCAGCTACCGGGGCGCGAACGGACCGGGGGCAGGATGCGATTCGCTGCAACATGGAACTTGCTGCAGGCGCTTCATTGACGAGAACAATCTCTGGGTCAATGCCGGCGCGGGCTGCAAAATATCTGTACATTTCGTCCCAGGTCCATTCAGGAGAAGAAACCAGCGAGTACACACCGGGAGTTTCCTCTCCACGCGAAATGTTTACCAGCGCCTCGGCGATGGTGTAGCAAAAGACGGAGTACGCCGGACAGTCAGGGATATACGCAGTTTCGGGCCGCATTTGAGATTCGACGCCCTTGCTGGCTTGCTGCAGTTCTCCGTGAACTTGCCCGAGGCGCAAAATGAAAGCTTCGCGATGATTCTTGCGCGAAAGGCGCAAAGCCAACCGTTCACCGTATCGCTTGTTCGAGGCGTAGATTGTGCGAGGAATCCGACGCCAACTAAATTCTTTCTCGCTCGGGCCAGTACCGAAGGCCATCAGCGTACTGGCGTAGACGTAGCTAGCTCCTGCGGGGGCGTTCGTCACACAACTCGTTATGAGTGTATGTGTCACCCGGCGCACATCAGCGCAGAGTCCCCGGGGCAGCGCGAAATCGGCGACGAGATCGCACCCGGATAGCAGTTGTTTCGCTTGAGAGGGATTTTCTACGGAGCCGACTCGGCACGACAGACCCAGACGCGTCAGCAATGCCGTCCCGTAGGTGGTGCGGCTGATCGGAACGACGTTGACATCCTTCATTAGATTCAAGAAGAGGCACACTTCTTGCCCCACTTGTCCGTTGGCGCCGATGATCGCGATGGTAACCATTAGGAAGTGCTGACGTGGTCGGCAGCGAACACCGGAGTGTATAGCTGTTCAATAACTTCCGTAGTGAGCAACGCCGTTGAAGCCGAGGTCCAGTTGGGAGCGCCGGAACGTATGCCGGAAATAAACCTGCTCCAATGTTCGCCAAAAGTCTCAAAGGGCGTAAGGGGGTAGACTCGAGGTTGAGCACTCATCAGGTATGGACGGCGTGAGCGCAAGCCCTCGATCGTGAGCCCGGCATTCCCCAGTACCGCTACACAATGCTCAAACACGAAGCGGATGCTGTCGATTGTATCTTCGAGGCAGCTAACCACGATTCGACAGTCTACCCGCCCATGTCCAGGCATGGTAACAACCAGCTCAGCAGCGGTATGTACATCGATGCCGTGGTCCATGATCATGGTTTTGCTGCGCACCTCGATGGCCGTAGCATCGGTCACAAATAGAACTGTATCCAGGCCGTGTACGCCCATCTCCATCAGTAACCCACCGCCCGCAAGCCTCGCGTCGGAACTGTACCGCCCCCCCACGACGATTGCGCCAAGCGAGCCAAAGCCGAACTGGATCTCTCTCAGAGAGCCGAACATTCGGTCTGCGATCAACTCCTTGATCAGTAATGTCGGGCCCCACGATCTGCGCTGCAAGCCACAACCGAGCCGATTGGCAGGGAACCAGGAGCAGATCGTCTGATGGTGTTGCACCGACCGGGAGAACGGCTTCTCAACATAAAGAGCGCAGTTGTGCTGCCGAAGAGCCTGATAGTAGAGATCACGCTCCCCGAATGGAATAGCCAGAAGCAGCACGTCACACGGCGGAAGATCGGCCAAATTTGCCGGCAAGGGAACGTGTTTGACGCCAAAGGCGCGAGCAACCGCCTCGGCTTTTTCGAGATTAACGTCTGCCATCCAAGAGAGACGAAGCTCTGGTAATGCGAGTGCGACGGGCAGATGCACATTCGAAACGATCTGGCCTGCTCCGAGAATGCCCAATGTAAGCGGTACTTGTTCCTTAGCCATGCAGACCGGAATTTCCTTTTTGACTTCGAAAACTGGCAGCGATTATACCCCCAATCGTCTGCTCCGACGGTGTTGAGACCATTTTCATCCGGAGCGCCCCCCGGTATGCGATCCGCGCCAGCACAGCCCGAAATTATTGCCCAGATTCCAACCTGCTTTTGCAACACCTCTCCTTACCCCAGAAGCCCGCTGTAGACAGATTCCGCTGTTACCGTGGCCACTAGCCTCTCTATCCCGTCCGTTGAGGTAAGAGCGCGATCCGGCCCAGCGTCGCTCCGAACCGACTGCAAAGCTCACTGCCGTTGTCCACTGTGATGCTTTCCGGCAGACTTCCCCGTTCCTGCTTCGCCCGTTCCAGTGCCTGGGCCACTTTCATCCCTGTCATCGAGCGGTCCGCTTCCAAGCAAAAAACACTCTCGCCTGAACGGGTCCACCACGGTCAGGATGCGGAAGGAATCCCCTCCGCCAACTTGTCACTCACAAAATCCATACTCCAACACTGGTTGGCCCGCACTGCCATCGGCGTCGTCGCGACACGCAGTCGGCGAGCCATCTCCCCTCGCGGCCTCGTGCGCACGATCAACTCTTCCTCCCGGTACAGCCGGTAAATGCGTTTCGCGTTCACGCAGGGGTCGCTCAAATGGCCACACGGGAATGCTTTTGTCAATGTATGCCAGAAGCCTGTCTTGCATGACTAGAACCATTTTTTTGTTGACGCGTGTTCAAATGTTTGGATCTTGTGATGAATCTGAACTAGAACCGTTTTCGCCGTCACCTTCCAGTTCATCCCGGACTTCTTCTCAAAGTCATTCTCGGTGCAGAGACTGAAGGTGAGGTGAGGGAAGCCGAGCCAAGTGTCCATGCGGAGGAGGTTAGAGTGCAGCGGCTGGTGGTGAGGTAAGGACCAAGCGCTCAGCATCGCGTTTAGCATTCCGGTCCCTCAGTTTCAAAAACCTAGTTTCCACATACTTGAAGTGAAGTCCGGCCACTAAGGTAGACCCGGCCAGCGCTAAGAAAAAGACCGCGAGTTGGCCTGGAGCACTTCCGTTTCCCCTCAGGCGAAGAGCCCGCTCCACGGCGCCACTCACGAATGGATGAAACAAATAGATTCCGTAGGAGACCTTTCCCACGTAGACTAGCGGCGCCCACGAGAGCAGCCGCGCCGGCCAGGATTCCTGGTGAATGAAAAGAGCGGTGATGGCAAGGCCAGCCGCGAAAGCTGCAACAGTCGCTCCATACGTGTAATAGCGCCAGATATGTCCATGGACGACATCGTCCGTTACATACCATGCGATCCCTAGTGAGGAAAACGCTGCCAGAGATGGAAACCATTTCGCGTTCCCAAGCCACGCCCACAGCGATTGGAGTCTACTGCTTCTAAACGCGAGTGCGAAGGCGCATCCGACGAGAATCGTATCGATTCTGGTGTCCGTTCGATAGTAGAGCTGAATATAACTTGCGGGTGAGGCATCCCAGAAGTGGCCCCAATTCATCCATGTGTACAGCGCTGTTCGATATAGCGCGATTGTGCCAATCGCACTCAGTAACATCGGCAGTGCTCTTCTTGGATTCAGGTTCCGCAGACACCACGGCCAGAGAAAATAGAACTGCTCTTCGATGCATAGAGACCATGCCGCATTCAGCGGGGCCGACGAGCGAAAATACGCGATCGCGAAATTGAGCGAGTACGTAAGGTAAAATGGCAACCAAGCGAACAGAGCGAAATCCCGGCGCAAAAATTCGTCGGCAAAAACGAGCAAGAGAGCCGAAAAATAAGCCGGTTGCAACCGGAGCGCGCGGCGTATGTAGAAACGAGGAAGATTGATCGTTGCTTTAGAGTCGAGTTCAGCTAGGAGAATTTGGGTGATGAGAAACCCGCTGAGAACGAAGAAGACATCGACGCCAAACCAGCCGCGTTTGCTCAACGCGCCCAGCCATCCGCTATACGCATTTCCTGAAGAGTGCAGGAGCACTACGCCGCTGATACAGATGGCGCGGAGGCCATCGAAAGAGCGTATGCGGGTATCTCCGACTGTCCGCGCAGGGAACACCAAGTTGAGTCTACTCCATTTCTTCCTCGCCGCTTTCACTTTCGCGCAACAGCGCCGTAAGAGGGCGAGACGCCAGCCCCGACCCGTGGGATCAACCAATCTTTAGCGCACTACTAAACTTCCAGTTTGGTTTCGTGGCATGAGAAAGACATGAAACCGCACCCGGAAATGATTGACGGGCCGGAAGCCGAAACCCGGTTTCTCAAAGCCCCAGTGTGGTGTCCCGCAAGTTCGTAGCATAAATCCACACTGTCATCCTTAATTATGAAATCGGGCGCACTTGTCCGGAGGGAACTTTTGCGGCGGTTCGGACAGCATCAGCATCATGGTGCCGAAATTCGGCCCATACCAAGCGAAGGCGGTGCCCTGCCCATTGAATCCCTTTACGCCTGTGAGCCGGACGCGCGATGACCCTAAGTAGTGCAGTCCACTACAGCGGTCTGGATCAGGCCGTGCAGAGTGCGTGAGCTAGTTCCACGGCTTCGCTACCCAGAACGATGCACATTCTTGTGGCATGCGGCACACAGCGTAATTAAGTTCTGCTCTGAGTCATCTCCAGACTGGCTGCGATGTTGTTGATGATGAACCTGAAGGTTCAACGTTGTGCCGCATGCTTGGCATCGCCAGTTATCCCTTTGCAATACTTCTTGACAAAGCTGTTCGTACGATTCAGCATCCAGCCGCAAGCGTGCCTGCTTTGGTCGAATCCGATTCATGACACCTTCTGCATCGCCTGCTCCAGAAATGCCTGCCGCTGCTCCTCAGGCAGAAATCTGAAGAACCTGGTCATGGAGAACAGCAGCATCTCTGGATCTCCGTGGTCGAGATTGGCGCCGGCCAGGAAGTCCGCACAGATCATTTCCAAACAGTAGCCGCGAGAGCGGTCGCTCCCGAGCATCAAAGCCGCTGTTTCGATCGCCCGATCGATGACCGGCATCTGGCCCCGGTATATTTTGAAATAGAGGATCTCCCAGGGTTCTGTTTCCCGCCCCGTCAGTTCCTTCTCGACCTCCTGCTTAAACTGCTCCTTGGGCATTTCCCGTGCTTTGTGCAACCAGGTTGCACAATCGAACTGCTGTTTATCCCGCCTTGCCAGTTTGGCCAACTCCAGACCCTTCGTCCAGCCCACTTCCTTCAATT
>OCZU010003097.1_pt1 | contig 10524 bp, 8 predicted proteins | sample 1539001 | NCBI WGS metagenome assembly OCZU01 (sample SAMEA3539306, study PRJEB22396) | soil metagenome | biome: tundra; feature: field; material: soil | place: USA | collected 2010-05 | depth 0.15 m | reverse complement strand
TGATCTCGACGTCGGAGATCAGGATCTCGGCGGTCGTCGACGCGGCCGACCTGGACTCGGCCGTGGTCGCCACGCACCGCGCGTTCGGGCTCGAGGACGGCCATTCCGAGGCGGTCGTCTACGGCGGGACCGGCCGGTGACCGGCGCCGGCGGCCGTCCGGTCCTTGCCATCGTCGGCGCGACCGGCGCGGTCGGCACCGTCATGCGGGACGTGGTCTCGGCCAGGGCCGATATCTGGGGCGAGATCAGGCTGATCGCCTCGGCCCGGTCGGCCGGGCGGATGCTGCCGGTCCGCGGCGAGCAGGTCGTCGTCCGCGAGCTGACCGCCGAGGCGTTCGACGGCGTCGACATCGCCGTGTTCGACGTGCCGGACGAGGTCTCCGAGGCATGGGCGCCGGCTGCCGCCGGGCGCGGCGCCACCGTGATCGACAAGTCCGGCGCCTTCCGGATGGAACCCGACGTGCCGCTGGTCGTCCCCGAGGTGAATCCGGCCGAGGCGTTCAACCGGCCCAGGGGGATCATCTCGGTGCCGAACTGCACCACGCTCTCGCTGATCGTGGTGGTCGGCGTGCTGCACCAGGCGTACCGGCTGCGCGAGATGTTCGCCGCCTCGTACCAGGCCGCGTCCGGCGCCGGTCAGGCGGGCAGCGAATCGCTCTATGACCAGCTGGCGGCGGTGGCCGGGGACCGGACGCTCGGCCAGCGTCCGGGCGACGTGCGGTCGGCGGTCGGTGACAGCGGGCCCTTCCAGGCGCCGCTCGCGCTGAACGTCATCCCGTGGGCCGGCTCGCTGCGCCCGGACGGCTGGTCCTCGGAGGAACTGAAGATCAGGAACGAGACCCGCAAGATCCTCGGTCAGCACTTAAGGCTGCCCGCAGCCACCTTCGCGCGCTGGATCGCGCCGTCGTCAGGGACAGGGACATCCAGCTTGTCCACCCGGATCGCCGTTGCCTTGAACTCCGCAGTGCCTGACTTGGGATCCCACGCGTCCAGCGTGAGCACGTTCGTCGCCACCTGGTCGGGGAAGTGCAGCGTCATGAAAGCGAGGCCCGGACGCAGCGACCGGTCGACGTGGACCGGCACCTCGAGCGAGCCCCGCCGCGACGACACTCGCGTCACCTCATTCTCAGCCAGGCCCAGCCGGGCCGCGTCCTCGGGCGACAGGTTAAGCGTCTCGGGCCGCCGGAGCGGCGTCGAATAGTGGCCCGTCTGCACGCCGGTGTTGAACGAGTCGAGCCGGCGCCCGGTGGTGAGCCGGATCGGGAACTCGGGGGACAGCTTGTCCAGCGGCGGGTCCTGCTCCACCGGCGTGAACGGGGCAGGTGCCCCGCGCCTGGCCGGGTCGTCCTCCCACAGCCTCGCGTGCAGGAACAGCGTGCCGGGATGCTCCTCGTCCGGGCACGGCCACTGGATACCGCCGAGGTCTTCCAGCCTCTGGTAGGTCATTCCCCGGTGCATCGGCGAAAGCGCTCGCAGCTCGTTCCATACCGCCTCGGCGGTCAGGATTCCCCAGTCGGTGCCAAGCCGCCTGGCGAGCTCGCAGATGATCTCGATGTCGTCACGGGTGCCAGCCGGCGGCTCCAGGGCCTTGCGCACGCGCTGGACCCGGCGCTCACTCGAGGTCACGGTGCCCTCGGCCTCGCACCACGTGGCCGTCGCCGGCAGCACGACATCGGCGACCCGGGCGGTGTCGGTGACGAACATGTCCTGCACGACCAGGTGCTCGAGCCCTTCAAGCAGTTTGCTTGCGCGGCCGGTGTCGGCCTCGGAGCGCAACGGATTCTCCCCGATGATGTAGGCCGAAGTCAGCTCGCCTGCCTCCATGGCGTCGAACATCTGCGATAGATGCCAGCCCCGCTTGGGTGGCAGCGGCACGCCGTACGCGGCTTCGAACCTGGCCCGGGCGTCCAGGTCGGTCTCGACGTCCTGGAAGCCGGTCAGCTTGTTAGGGATGGCCCCCATGTCGCCGCCGCCCTGCACGTTGTTCTGACCGCGCAGCGGGACCAGCCCGGACCCGTACCGGCCGACGTGCCCGGTGAGCAGGGACAGGTTGATCAGGGCGAACACGTTGTCGGCCGCGTTGTGGTGCTCGGTGATGCCCAGGGTCCAGCAGATCTGGGCGCGGTCGGCTCTGGCGTAATCGTGGGCCAGGCGGCGGATCAGCTCGGCGGGCACGCCGGTGTCGCGCTCGGCGCGGTCCAGCGTGTAGGGCTGCACCGCGGCGGCGTAAGCCTCGAAGCCGGACGTAGCCCGGCGCACGAACTCCTCGTTGGCCAGGCCCGCCTCGATGATCTCGCGGGCAATGGCGTTCGCCAGCGAGATGTCCGATCCGACCTCGATGCCGAGCCACGCGTCCGCCCACTGCGCGGACGAGGTCCGGCGCGGGTCCACCACGTACAGCCGGGCGCCATGCCTGATCCCTTTCAGCATGTGGTGAAAGAAGATCGGGTGCGCTTCGCGCGCGTTCGAGCCCCACAGGACGAGGAGGTCGGCGTCTTCCGCCTCCCGGTAGGAGCTGGTGCCGCCACCAGCTCCGAACACAGCCGCCAGACCGACGACGCTAGGAGCGTGTCAAGTTCGGTTGCAGCTGTCGATGTTGTTACTGCCCATCACGACCCTGGTGAATTTCTGGGCCATGTAGTTCATCTCGTTCGTGGCCTTGGAGCAGCTGAACATCCCGAACGACTTCGTCGCGTCCCGCTGCCTGGCGACCGAGAACCCGGCTGCCGCCCGGTCGAGTGCCTCATCCCAGGAAGCCGGCCGCAGCCTTCCGTCGTCCCTGACGAGCGGCTCCGTCAACCGTACCTGCTTGCTCATCGAGCACCTTCCTGACAAATCCCGGCGATGGGCCGAGCTTAACCCCGGTGCCCAGATGGGGTCTACCTCGCTTCACCCTGGCCACAGCCGCTGAAGGCGACCAGCTCAATCTGGCTGTTCCTGACCGCCGCAGCTGGTCGGGTAGCCTCCGCTCATATGAAACTCGCATGGAACTCACGCCAGAAGCCGGCCTCGGTGTGGTGCGATCTCGGTGGGATGCAGGAGAGAGGCGATGGCCAATCAGGTACCGAGCGGCTCGGCTGACCAGGGCGAGCTTCTCGTCGTTGACGACGAGCCCTTCCTGCGCGACGCCGTCGCCGCGTCGCTGCGGTTCCTCGGATTCGAGGTGGCGACAGCGGAGACCGGCGCTGACGCGCTCCGGCTGGCCAGGGACCAGCCGTTCGACCTCGTCGTACTCGACGTGATGCTGCCCGACACCGACGGGTTCGACGTCGTCCGGCGGCTCCGCCGGGATGGCTGCCACGTTCCGGTGATCTTCCTGACCGCCAGGGATACCCAGGACGACAAGGTCACCGGGCTGACCCTCGGCGGCGACGACTACATGACCAAGCCCTTCGGGCTCGAAGAACTGGCCGCCAGGATCCGCACCGTGCTGCGCCGCACCCGGCCGTCCGCCGACGCTGGACCGGTGCTGGCGTTCGCCGACATCGAGCTTGACCAGGACAGTTACGAAGTCCGCCGGTCCGGCCACCTGATCGACATGTCACCGACGGAGTTCAGGCTGCTGCGCTACCTGATGCTCAACCCCCGGCGCGTTCTGACCAGGGCGCAGATCCTGGACCACGTGTGGGATTACGACTTCGGCGGGTCAGGCACCGTCGTGGCGACCTACATCGGCTACCTGCGGCGCAAGCTAGCCAGGTTCGGGCCCGAGGTGATCCACACCCAGCGGGCCGTCGGCTACCGCCTGCGGCTGCCGCTCCCAGCCGACGCGGCCAGCGGCGATGACGCGTAGCCGACCCGGCTGGCCGCAGCTCAGGACTCAGGTTCTGGCTGGCGTCCTGCTCATCACGCTCGTCGCGCTGGCCGCCTTCGACGTCGCCGCGGTCAGCGCCCTGCGGCGGTACCTGCTCGACCGCACGGACTCCAACCTGGCGGCCGTCGTCAGCCTGTACCGATCCGGCGCGCCACCGGGCCTGACCCCCCGGCGAGTGCATATCCGGGCACCGTCAGGAAAAAATCCGTCCAGCCAAATCGTGATCGTCGGACCGCGCTTCCGGCTGCAGCCGTCCATCCTGGACCAGTACTACCTGGCCTTCATCGGCAGGCACGGGTCTCCGAAGGTGTTCATCGAGGGCAACCCCAACCTGGTGCCCAGGTTCCTGGGTGCGATCTCCGTCGTCCAGCAGGTGCAGACCGTGCCGAGCCGCAACGGGCACGCTCAGCTCCGCCTGCAGGTCGTCCGCCGGGCGGGCGGCACCCTCGTCGCCAGCACCAGCATCGTCGACGTCGACAAGACCGTGGGCCAGCTCCGGCTCATCCTCGTTCTGGGCTCGGTCGCCGCCGGCCTGCTCGTCGCGGCCGGCGTTGTGCTGGTACTGCGCCGCGGGCTGCGTCCGATCGAGGTGATGGCGTTTCAGGCTGATCGGATCACCGCCGGCGATCTCACCGACCGGGTCAGCCCGCACGATCCGCGGACCGAGGTGGGGCGCCTCGGGACAGCGCTCAACGGAATGCTCACCAGGATCGAGACCTCGGTTGCCGAGCGCGAGGTCAGCCAGGAACTGACCAGGCAGTTCTTCGCCGACGCCAGTCACGAGCTGCGCACCCCGCTCGCCTCGCTGCGCGCCAATGCCGAGCTCTACCAGCAGGGCGCCCTGACGAGCCGGCCGCAGGTCGACGAGGCGATGCGGCGCATCACGCTGGAAGCCCAGCGCATGAGCAGGCTGGTCGACGACATGCTCCGCCTGGCCAGGCTCGATCAGCATCCCGGCCAGGAGCAGGATCTGGTCGACCTCAGCGCCCTGCTGGGCGGATGCGCGGAACGGGCTCAGATTGCCGGCCCGCGCCGGACGTGGCGCACCGATATCTCCCCCGGGCTAGTCACCACCGGGGATGCCGAGCTGCTGCGCCGGGCCGTCGACAACCTGCTGTCCAACGTCCGCGCCCACACCCCCGGCGGGACCGTCGCCACCATAACCGCCACCAGCTGCGGCGATACGATCTCGATCGAGGTGAGCGACGACGGCCCGGGCGTCGCGCCCGACGAGCTGCCCCGCATCTTCGACCGCTTCCACCGCGTCGCGCCCGCGCAGGCATCCTGCCCGGGATCAGGGCTCGGCCTGGCCATCGTCGCCGCCGTAGTCACCGCGCACCGGGGCACCGCGCACGCTGAGATCAACCCGCCGCACGGGCTGCGCATCATCGTCAGCCTGCCTGCCGAGGACGAGCCGTGACCTGGCCAGCGGCGGGCCAGGACGGCCCGCGCGGACGCAGACGGCGCCGGGCCGAGGGCCATCCCTGGCACCCCCCGCCCGGCGCTGACCACTGGCCGCCCTGGCCAGGTCACTGCTCGGCCAGAATGGCCTCGAGCTCAGCCAGCGGATCACGCACGACCGGACCTCTCGTCTCGACGCTGGCCCGGCGGATCGTCCCGGTGAACGGGAAAGGCGCGGCGTAGCCGGTGCCGACCGCCGGTCCCCACTCATAACCGCAGGTAACCCCGACGCCGACGCCGTTGAAACCGGATGGCGTGAACCGGGGGATCGTGTCCCTGGCGACTTCCCGTCCGTCGCAGCGCAGGACGCCGACGCCGCCCAGCCCGTCGTCCTTGGTGAAGACGAACTCGATGCGATGCTCGCCTGGCGCGAGACTGTCCGGCGACTCGATCGTGTGCCGCTCCTTGCCGTAGAGGTTGTGCACGTAGCGGATCTTGCCGTCGAGGATGTGCAGAGACCAGCCGCCGAGCGCCGAGCCGAGGGCCAGCAGGACGCCATCGCAGGCCCCGCGATCGGTCACCGCGACGTCGACGATCAGCGCATGCGACCGGTTCCGCACGTTCACGGCGACGGACTCGGGCACCTGCGCGCCGCCCGGGAAATACCGGAACAGTTCCCGCGGCCGGCGGTGGTCTGGCTTGGGATGAACAAGAGCCCACAGCACCCTGTTGTCCAAGGGCAGCACCTGGTTGCGCCGTGCCTCGTGCCACCAGAGCTCGACGAGCTCGGTCAGCAGATCCGGATGCTGCGCCGCGAGATCCGCCGTCTCCGACAGATCCTCCCGCACGTGATAAAGCTCCCAGACGTCCTCGTCGAACGGCGCGTTCGGGTCCTGGTCATCGTAGAGCGGGCCGACCGGGTGGAACGTCACCGCTTTCCAGCCCTTGTGGTAGATCGCTCGCGAGCCGAACATCTCCGCGTACTGCGTCTCGTGCCGCTCGGGCGCCGACGCTCCGTCCTTCCCCAGGAGATAGGCGAAGCTCACGCCGTCGATGGCGCTCTGGTCGATGCCCTCGATCTCGGCGGGCAGCTCGAGGCCCGCCAGCTCGGCTAGCGTGGGCAGCACGTCGACGGCATGGGTGAACTGGAGCCTGATGCCTCCCGTATCGAAGGCGCTCCCTGGCCAGGAGATGATGCACGGATCGGCGATCCCGCCTTCGTGAACCTCGCGCTTCCAGCGGCGGAACGGGGTGTTGCCCGCCATGGTCCAGCCCCAGGGGTAGTTGTTGTGGGTCAGCGGGCCGCCGATCTCGTCGATCCGCTCATGCATCTCGTCGTTCGACGCCGGGTCCAGGTTCAGCATCCGCACGTCGTTGATGGACCCGGTGGCCCCGCCTTCGGCGCTCGCCCCGTTGTCGGAGACCACCACCACGATCGTGTTGTCCCGGTCCCCGAGCTCACGCAGGAAGTCGAGCACCCGGCCGATCTGCTCGTCGGTGTGGGACAGGAAGCCGGCGAAGCACTCCATGAACCGCGCCGCGACTTTCTTGTCCCCCTCGTCGAGCGAGTCCCAGGCCGGAACCCAGCCGGGCCGCTCAGAAAGCGCCGTCGAGGACGGGAGCAGCCCGGCTGCCAGCTGGCGCTCGAAGATCTGCTCCCGCCACGCGTCCCAGCCGAGGTCGAACCGGCCCCGGTAGTGCTCGCGCCATCGCGGCGGCGGCTGATGCGGCGAGTGGCAGGCGCCGGTCGCGAAATACAGGAAGAACGGCTTGTCGGCGTCGACCGCCCGCAGGTCAGACAGGAATTCGATGGCCCGGTCGGCCAGGTCGTCGGTCAGGTGATAATCGTCCCGCATCGACTCCGGGGATCGCAGCGAGTGGTTGTCCTGGTACAGCGCGGGGGCGAACTGATGGGTCTCACCGCCGTGGAAGCCGTACCAGCGGTCGAATCCCCTGGCGAGCGGCCAGGTCGCGCGCGAGGCCGCCATGTTGGTCTCGTCCTCTGGCGACAGGTGCCACTTCCCGATGGCGTAGGTCGCATACCCCGCGCCGCGCAGAATCTCGGACAGGTAGCCGTTCTCCCGGGGCGGCTTACCCCAGTAGCCCGGATACCCGACGGCCAGGTCGGCCACCCGGCCCATCCCGCTGCGGTGATGGTTCCTGCCGGTCAGCAGGCAGGCGCGGGTCGGCGAGCACAAAGACGTCGTATGGAAGTTCGAGAGCCTGACGCCGTTCGCCGCGAGGCTGTCGAGCACCGGGGTCTCGATGTCGGAGCCGTAACTGCCAAGCTGGGCGTACCCGACGTCGTCGAGAACCACCAGGACGACGTTGGGTGCCCCGGCTGGCGGGGCCGGCTCCGGCGGCCACCACGGCTCGGAATCCCGCCAGTCGCGCCCGATCCGGCCTCCGAAGTCCTGTCCCAATTTCTCCAGCCCCTTCTATGCCTGCATCTGCGGCGGTACTCGGTAGTTTGGACCCGTGGCGGACGAGATCGCGATTCGACAGACCGGCCGCCATTTCCGCGAAGCGGCCCGTTACGTCCTGGGCATCAGCGTAGGGATCGTGGTCCTGCTGGTGCTCTACGGGAGGCGAACGGAGTTCGTGGCCGCGTGGCATCAGCTCAGTCACGTAGCCGGCGGGTGGGTAGCCGCGGCGGTGGCTGCCGAGACGGCGTCCCTGTGGACCTTCGCCTACCTGCAGCAGCGGGTGCTGCGGCTGGGTGGCGCGAGCATCGCGATGCCGGGCCTGTTTCTCCTCACGCTGGCCAACGACGCCATCGCGAACACGGTTCCGGGAGAACCCGCCGTCTCCAGTGCTTACCGCTACCGCTATTACCGCCGGCGCGGGGCGACCGGCGCGGGCGCCGGATGGACCATCTTCACGATCCTGATCGCGCAGGCGATCGGCATGTCCCTGCTGCTCTTGCTCGGCGTCGTCGTCGCGCTCGCCGCCAGCACGAGCACTCGCAGCACCGGCGTGGCAGCGATCGGCCTGGTCATCGTCCTGGCGGCAGGAGCGATCCTGATCCGGCGGGATCTGGTCCTGCGGCTGGCCGGCGCGCTCGTCCGCGCGGCGCGGCGCGTCACGGGGCACCCGCGCGGCAGCATCGGCGCCCGGATCGAGTCGACCCTGGCGCGGATGCGGGAGATTCCGCTGAGCAGGCGATCGACGGCCGGGATCGTCGCGCTCGCCGCCGCCGTATGGTTCTGCGACTTCCTGTGCCTGCTATGCGCGTTCGGCGCCGTCCATGCGGCGATCCCGTGGGCAGGCGTGCTGCTGGCTTACGGCGTCGCCCAGGTAGCGGGCACGCTGCCGATCGTCCCTGGAGGCATCGGCATCGTCGAGGGCAGCCTGGCCGTCATTCTGGTCGCCTACGGCGCGGGCCATGCCTCGGCGCTGTCGGCGGCCCTGGCCTTCCGGATCGTCAGTTTCTGGCTCGCCATCGCTGTCGGATGGATCAGCGTCGCGGTAACCGCGCGTCACGGCCGGCGGCCAGCTGACGCCGATACCAAGACGGCCGGCGGCGCCCCCGGGTAATCACCGGATCCGCCCGGTCAGTTCGGGAGCTTGGCCAGCGAGAGGAAGAAGCCGTCGATCTGCCGGATGGCATCGAGAAACCGCTCGAACTCCAGCGGCTTGGTCACGAACGCGCTGGCGTGGAGCGAGTAGCTGCGCAGGATGTCCTGCTCCGACTGAGAGCTTGTCAGTACCACCACCGGGATGGAATGCAGGTTCTGGTCGGCCTTCAGCTCCGCGAGGACTTCAAGCCCGTTCCGGCGGGGAAGGTTGAGGTCAAGCAAAATCAGTCCGGGCCTGGGCACCTTGGCGAAATCGTCCGTCCGGCGCAGGAACTGCATCGCCAGCACGCCATCACTGACCACATGCAGCCGGTCAGCGACATGACGCTCCTCGAAAGCTTCCCTGGTCATCAGCACATCGCCCGGATCGTCCTCGACCAGCAGGACATCGATGGCCGTGCCCGCCTCACGAGATCGCACTTCGCGCGGTGCGTCAGCAAGCATGACCTGACCAGCTCTTTCGGTTAGCTGCCAACAAGGATCTCCGCTATGTCCGGGAAAATTGGGTCAGTGACTGCCAAATCAGGCTACACCTGGCACTTGCCAGCCGACCCGGGTCGGGCGATCCGGGTCGGCTGGCACGGGGTCAGCTGTGGCACGGGGTCAGCTAGGGCTCCGGGTCAGATGCCGCCAGCAGCTCGATCCTGGCCGACGGGGAACTGCCTGGATATCTGATCGACCACGTCGAACATGCCGCGGTAGCTGCGGAGCGCGTTCCTGAGCTCCTCGGTACCCGCGGCGTCGCCAGCCTGCCAGATCGAGGCGAGGAGCGAATCCTGGCGCTGCCTCACCGACGCCATCAGGCCCTCGATTGCCTTCTCGACCAGCCCGCACGCGGCCTTGACCGAGCCGCTGGGGTCATCGACGAACAACGCCTTGATCTCACTCCACTGCTCAGCCCCGTTGCCCGGGCCGGCCGGCGTGCCGCCGAGGTCCGTACTGCTAGCCACGGCGGTGCTGCCGGCGACCGCCAGGCGGTCAGTTCCGGCGGCCGGAGCCAGCGGATCCGCCGCAGCCTGCTGTTCGTCGGGGATCTGCGGGTCGTCGGAGGCGAGCGGGTCGCCGGAGGCGAGCAGGTCGTCGGAGGCGAGCGGGTCGCCGTAGCCGACCGCTTCCTGCGTCGCGATCACGATCACATCTTCTTCGGCGACGCCGGATCCCTCGGCCAAACCGGGCTCGGGCGGTACGGGACCCGCGTAGTCGGTTCCGCCCCCGATCGGGTCATCCGTCATCGGGACCTGCGAGGAGGCTGCCTGGTCGGCCGGCCGCAGGTCGCCTTCGGCAGGCTGAAGGTCGCCATCAGCCGGCGGAGTACTGCCCAGTGAGGTGTTCTCCGGCGACTGGTAGGACTCGTCCCGCGCGTCGTGCTGAGTCTCGCCGTACTGCGTCTCGCCGTACTGAGCCTCGTGGTTCTGAGCCTCGGGGTACTGAGCCTCGTCCGACGCCGGCGTCTCCTCGCCCGGACCGCCTGGCGACCAGGCCGGGATGTCAGTTCCGTGTGAGTTCATCGCGTCTACCTCCTTCTCGTCTGGCTGGCCGGGTCATTCAGGTCGTACTCGTTAGCCGGCCCGCCCGTGACGCCCAAGTCGGCCTCGGCTGGCGTGCTGGTCACGCCCTCGCCCTCGCCCTCGCCCTCGCCCTCGGCAGCGGCCTGCTGCGTGCCGGCATCGCCTGTCAGCAGGTCGTCGAACATGGCCCGGTAGTGGATCATTGCCTGGCGCAGATCCTCGG
>OCZU010003095.1_pt1 | contig 10531 bp, 5 predicted proteins | sample 1539001 | NCBI WGS metagenome assembly OCZU01 (sample SAMEA3539306, study PRJEB22396) | soil metagenome | biome: tundra; feature: field; material: soil | place: USA | collected 2010-05 | depth 0.15 m | reverse complement strand
GGGGCATGCTGAGGGCACCGGGACCGGCTCAGGTCGACGTATCCGCGGCGGTCTCCTCGCCGCGCTCGGGCTATCCGCCCTCGTCGGCGCACAGGTGGCCGTTCTCCCGGTTCGCGCGAGCGTCGCCGGTGTGCCCAGGATGGCGCAGCTGACGCCTCCGAAGTTCACCAAGACCCTCGCCGGCGCGTCCATCGCCAGCATGTACTCATCGGGCACCGAGTGGGACCGTGTCCACGGACGCATCGTTGTGGCCGACACCGGCAACAACCGGGTCGAGTTCTACAGCGCGAGCACGGGCAACCGTCTCGGAATGTTCGGGACCTTCGGGTCGGGCAACGGCCAGCTCAACTCTCCGCGGGACATCGCGATCGACGGCTCGGGCAACGTCTATGTCGCCGACGCCGGCAACAGCCGGGTCCAGAAGTTCACGAGCACCGGGGCGCTCGTCTGGACGAGCCAGGGCACTCCGACCACCAAATGCAAGTCAACCCAGGCGAACAGTACCTGCCTCAACTCAGCCATCGGGGTCACCTGGGACGCGACCAACAACGTCCTGCTCGTCGCCGACACCGGGGACAGCCTGATCAAGGCGTTCGATGGCAACGGCAACTGGTTGTGGACGTCCCCGGCGGGGGCCACGCTCGGCGTCGTCAACCCGCGCGATGTCACGCGGGGCGCCGGGGGCTTGATGTGGGTCTCAGCCTATGAAGAGAACCAGATCAAGGCTTTCCCGGTCACCGGCTCAGGCGTGTGGACGACCAAGCCGACCGTGGTGCTCGGAGACGGCAGCAAGGGCGGTCATGGCAACAATCAGCTCAGCTTCCCGTACAACGTCGCCTTCAGCCCCGACAGCAAGATCGCCTACGTCTCGGATATCGGCAATGACCGGATCGCCGTGTACGACGTGACCAATCTCGGCAACCCGGTGTGGCTCGGGCAATATGGCAAGCGCTGCAACGAGCCGTGCCCGTCGCCGGTTCCGTCCGGTGAGTTCGCCTTTCTCCGGCGCGTCGCCGTCGAGACCAATGGCGACGTCATCGGGGATGACTTCTGGGGCAACGGGATGTTCGTGTTCCCGCCGGCGACCGAGCCGTTCACATCGTCGGCTCCCGTGCTGCAAATCGAGGGGACACACGCTCCGGCTCCCGGTTTCGCCCAGGCTTTCGGCGTCACCGTTGGTTCCGGCGGCATCACGTACGGCGTCGACCGGCTCAATCAACGCGTCGAGGAATTCAGTGCGGCCGGCCACTTCATCACGGTCTCGGGTGTCCGCGGCATCGGCACGGATGCCTTCTCATGGCCCGAGGACGCGGCCGTTGCGCCGGACGGCAGCGTGTGGCTCGCCGACACGCGCAATTCGCGTCTCCAGCGCTGGCCCGCGAATCTCTCCACGACGGGAGTCACCGATGTCGGCACCAAGGGCTCGGGCGTCGGACAGTTCAACTACATCGAGGGACTGAGCGTGGCTAGCGACGGTGTCGTCTGGGTCGCAGACAGCAACAACAACCGAATCGAAACCTACAATCCCAGCGGTGGCAAGTTCGCCGTCTACGGGACTGCCGGGGTTGGCACCTGCCAGTTCAAGAACCCTGAGGCCGTGGTGGCGACCGTCGGTGGCAAGATCTACATCGCCGACTCACTCAACAACCGGATCGTCGAGATGACGGTCGCGAGTGGCGCATGCACCGGCTTCACGGCGACGTATTCCACGGCCATCAACGATCCGCAGGGAATCACCGCAGCCCCGGACGGCACCATCTGGGTGGCCAACGCCGGCGACAACAACATCGTGCACCTGAGTGCGTCCTTGGTGAATCTCGGCGATGGATTCGGCAGTCTCGGATCGGGCGACCTTCAGCTCGACGACCCTCACTCACTTGCGGTCTTCAATACGACGCTGTTCGTCGCAGACACCTACAACAACCGGATCCAGGAGTTCAATATCGCTGGATCCTGAGCGAGTGCGAAGGTACCGCCGCTCTTAGGCGTCGAACGCCGCACTTGCATCAGGCGTGTCTTTGAGCAACAATCGGCCCGAAGGTGGCCGATGACTGGCTCCTCACCGCGCAGCGCTTCACTCGTCACATGCAAGGAGGTCACCTCATGCTGCCCAGAGTCCATCGAATCCTGGTGATCACAGCACTTGCCGCGACGGGAATCATCGCCGGCGCGGGCAGCGCCCATGCGGCGATCGGGACGCGACTCACGTGGTCCGCTTCAAGCGGGGCCACAGCCACCCTGCCGTCGTCAAAGATCGAGGGGACGGGCAAGGCGCTGCGATTCGTCCCGAAGTCGATCACTGCAGGCCCAACGGTGGGTACCTGCACCTCGACAAACTACTCGTTCCTGGTCATCAACTCGACCAGGAGGAGCCAGCAGATCATCTACATGGGCATGCCGCTAGGTTCGCCGATCAAACCGAAGCTAGGGCTGCTTGTCTGCGCGGATGGGGCCGGCACGGGCTCATTGACCATTCGTCGCGATCCCAGGGCGAAGCTCAGCTTCACCATCACGTAGCGCCTCCGCGTGCGGGGGAGCGACCCCGCCCCGTTGTGACAGAATCGTGGCTTCGTTCGTACATCTCCGTCATCGCTCGATGACGGGTCACCGAAGGCGGGGAGGTTCCGGTGACGATCACGACACGCTGCGCTGGTATGGAAGTTCTAGCGCGTTCGCCGAGCCAGTTGCGCTGGCTGCTCGTCTGCCTCGCGGGCCTGTGCGTCGGCTGCGCACCCGCGGCTTCGGTCGCCCTGCACGCGGCTGGGGCGCCGGCGGCTGGAACGAGCGATGCTGTCCCGCTTCAAGCAAGTCCGACGCCGGGTGGGGTTGCCCCGGGTCCATCAGCGTCCCCGAGCGCGGCGGCCGCAGCCGAACGTGCGGCGTCACGCACGCCGGGAACCGCGCCCTCTGCCGGACAGACGGCCGGCTCCGCCCCGGCAGGCTCAGTGTGCGGCACCTGGGCGATGCTCCAGGTCAGCACGAGCACTGCGCTCAAATGGTTCACGCCCTCCATCAACCAGACGCTGGCCATGCCGGGGATCCAGGGCCTCTCGCTCCGCGCCCCGTGGACCAGCATCGACCCCAGCCTCAGCATCTTCGCCGGCGGCCTCCAGATCACCCGTGCCGCGCATGTGAACCTCGCGATTCGATTCATCGCGGGAGAGGACACTCCCACACAATTCCTGGGCAACAGCACGGTGCTGCAAGGTAGCAGCGGCCGGCGCATTCCGCTCCCATGGGGCGCAGGAAGCACCCCGACATCCTTCATCCCGAATACCACGTTCATCACCGCGTACAAGGCAACGGTGGATCAGCTCGCCACCTACGCGCGCGCCAACGGGATCCGCGAGCTGCATCTCCCTTGGTATTCCGGTCCCACAGCCGAGATCTATCTTGGGCCGGAGATCCAGAGCGCCCCTGGATACAGCATCCAGAACTTCCTCGACGGGTATGAGCAGCTGATCAACGTCGCCATGTCCGTCGCAGGGAACGGACTGACGGTGGAACTCCCCATGAGCGGGATCGGGACCGGTCAACTGGTGCACCCGCTCGAGCAGTACATCGTGTCCAAATACGGCAGCGATCCCAAGGGGTTCATCGCGCAGTGGAACGACCTGGGCAACGGCCAGCCGAGGATCACGGATCCGGGCCTCGCGACCGGGCGCCAGATGGCCGGCCAGGGAGACTTCGACTGGTCGGCGGCATATGCGACGCTCAGGGCTGAGGGCTCGACGACCCTTGAGATCTATCTCCAGTCGTTCGCTCCAGGACTCGCGCACTTCGGACAGCTGCGCCAGGAGATCGCGAGCTTCGCAGCCACCTGCTGAGGATCGAAGCCAAGCCGGAGCGGGGTTACCCGGCCCTCCGTGCGCGCCGCACGCGAGTTGTGGCACCGGCAGTGTCAGACATCGGGCTCGCTGTGTCGCCCCTGTTACGAACTGTCGGATCTGACCGACATTTGTGAAATGTCGAGGCGACGGAGCGGTTGTGGCAGTCAAGAAACGATTACGGCCGAGCCACGCTGCCGTTCATGGAAGAAGCCCGCTCGATCCGCGCGTCGCATCACACCAGGTCCCATCTCGCGTTCATTGGTATTCCGGTTGTGGCGGTGCTGGCGGTTGGAGCGGCCGTTGTTACCCAGGTTGCGGGGTCGGCGATCGCCGGCTGCAGTCTCGCACCGCAGAAGATCTCGTACCAGCTCACCGCTGCCCAAACGGTCAAGCCGGTGAACTCCGGGCTGCTCGAGCGGGGCCCAGCCCCGCCCCCGTCGAACCTCGCTGGCGTGGTCTCCGGCTACATCATCGAAGGCCACTGGAACACCCTGCAGCCGACTGCGGGCGGCCCCCTCGCGACGACGGTGATCGACCGAGCTGTTGCATCAGTGCGGGCATGGAACGCTGCCAATCCGACCAATCCCCGTGGGCTCCGGCTCCGGCTCGAGAGCGGTATCTACGCGCCGGACTGGGTCAAGGCCATGTCTGGCGGCCCTGTCACGGTGAGGTCCTCCTCAGGGTCAACCGGAACCGTTGCTCGGTGGTGGACGACGCCGGTCGAGGATGCGTATACGGCATTCGTCGCCCAATTGGCGGCCTACGTCGACCCGATCCCCGAGATTCGTGAGGTCACGGTGGGTGCCACGATGGAGTTCTTCGGCGAGATCTTCATCCGCTTCGCGTCGCAGAATGCGGCCGCGCTGACGGCGGCAGGCTACACGCAGGCCGCTGACATCGCGGCGATGGAATCGTCGTTCCGTGCCCATGTGGCCTTCCAGCACACAACCACACAGATCGATGTGAACGGCTACCAGCAGCTCACGGGCGGTGGAAGCCTGACGATCACTCAGCAGTTGATGACCTACGCGCTCAGCATCGGCCTCGCGCATGTTCAGTTCGCCAATGCTTCGCTGACCAGCGCCGGGAACACGCCGCTGTACGCGCTCATGCAGTCGTACGGACCCAAGGGATCGAATCAGGCGAGTGTCACCTTCCAGACCATGCCATCGATCCCGAGCGTCACCCAGGTCATCGATCGCGCGCTGACGTACGGCGCGACGTCGATCGAACTTCCGAGCAACCCAGGCTCCGCCTCTACGCTCGCACCCCTGGAGAAGGCTCTCGACGCCGGGATGGCCCGTGGAACGTCAGTCGGGCTGCAGGGCGTCAACACCCAGCCGGGTGTCTCACCGGCACCGGCGGGTGCCACCGGCCCGGGCCACGCGAGCCATAGGACGACAACCCATCCGACAGTCCCGAAGCTGGCGTCCGCAGCGGCAAACGCCCTGCTCCTCGCCGCGGCCGAGCTCGCAACCGGGGCGCCGGCGAGCGTATCCACCCGCGGGATGGACACGCCCGCCGCCCCGACTACTGCTGTGAACGACGCCGGCGCGGGCGTCTGCTGAGGGTTCGTCGCCTGGCTACCCCGTGACGAAGATGTCGCCGCTGTTGGGGGGAAGAACCTCGCTGGTCACGAACTGACCGGCGAGATTCTTGAACAAGGTACCGAAGGTGAGCGTGACCGGCGAACCCGTGGGGTTCACCATCGCAATGCCGCCGGTGAACGTCCGCTCGTACACGCTGCCGACCTTCTTGAAGACACCGGTCGGAGTCCCGATGGCGAGGTGCTCGAGCGGCGAGTCGTAGATGAGGCCGGAGTTCGTTCTGTTCGGCATGAACGAGATGTAGGCCTTACCGTTCGCAGCCATGAGGAACGAGGCGAGTGCGTATTTCTCCCACGCGGCCTGCTGCGCGGAACTCGCGGGAACCAAGAGCTTCGTCGTCGTCGCGATCCAGAACCCCTGCGCCTGAGCGTTGACGATCATGTTCACGTCCTGGAGCCACTCTGCCTCGGACTTGAACTTGTTGGCCGGGGTGCCGTTGGAGCGCAGCCAGAGTTCCACCATGCCAACGTGGGTGGCTGCGATCAGCGGTTCGGTTGAGCCCGAGGGGTTGTAGTACTTCTGACCGTCGGCGAGCCCGTTGTCCATGACGATGGCGTTCGGGTTGCCCGACTGCACGGCGCGCGCAACCGTCGATGTCGCCGCAAGCCACTGCGTTTGTGTCCACACCTTGCCCGTGGCGGGGTCGATGGCCAACCCGGTGCAGTAGCCCGGATCGAGCGGCGCGGTGCCGAGCGTGTCCAGGAAGCAGCCGTCGTAGTGCGACTTCGCGAGGGCGTTGGAGCACTGCTTGGCAACCGACTGCGCCCACGATGCGTTACCCGGGTTGAGGAGGTAGTTACCGAAGGTTGAGCGGATGCGGGCGCCCTTGGCGTCGTGCGCGTACCAGGCTGACGGAAATGCGGTGCCGCCGGACGTGAGGTCGAACATCCCGTTCACGTAAGCGATGATTCGCAGGTTGGGCTTCGCCGCCTTCATGGCCGCGATGTATTTGGGAAAGACGTTGGATTGCGCGGCGATGACGTCGAACTGCTTGGCGAGAGCGACGGCCTGGGCCAAGGTGAAATTCCAGTGGCTTCCCATGTAGACCGGGGCGAATCGCCCGATGATCGATGACGATGGTGGCAACCCTGTTGGTGCCGCCAGCGAGCCGGCATCGGCCGCGCCATTCGCGTTCGCTGCTGCGCTCCCGTCCACGACGCCCGCCTGCAGGGCCGCGGACGGGAAGGCGGCACACGCGCTCACGGCGAGGCCGAGCAGGACCATCGCTGCCAGCAGGCGTGGACCTTTGAGGACATGCCTCATCACTGTGTTTGTACCCATCGCTGTACCTCCCCGCGGGATTCGGTTGATTTGAGCGTTCGCGCTTGCGTGCGACGAAGCTATGTGCGATCAGTCCCCAGTGATCGGGAGAACCCGAAGCCACGCTCCCGCGTGGCGCCGACCTCTTTCGATGCTCTGCTCGGACCGACGTCCCCGCCCGCGTCGGCGACCTCGACCCTTACCCCTGTCGTGGTTTCAGCTATTTCCCTGGCTGATGGTGTTCACTTGCGCCTCCCTCTCTCAAGTGAAGGCGGCGGCAGTGTACCCAAGCGACATGGGCCTCTGGGTGACGCCCTTGATCAGCTCGCAGTGTTCAAGGAAACGCCTTAACCGCACCGCAGGTGCAGTTCGAATTGGGATGGAGCCCTCAGACGTCCGATGTAACGATCTGGTAACGATCGGGCCAAGCCACTTGCGGGTGAGGTAGGCGACGGCACGCAGCCGACGCCTACCCCATCCTGAGGAAGCAGCTGGTCAGCAGACCCCCGAGACCGGGTTGCAGTAGACGAGGATCTTGTCGTTGCTGCGGCTCGCGATGTAGAGATCGCCGGTCGGAGACAGCGAGAGCCCCTCGGGCTGCCCGGTGATCGCGAAGTCGCCCAGGTAGCCGAGCGAGGTCGTGCTGAAGGCGAGAATCTCCTGGAGCGATGTGTCCGACACGTAGATGGCCGAGTTCGCCGGGTCGACGACGACATCGAAGGGGCTCGATCCCTTGCCGGCGGATGCGGAGGTCGAGACGGAGCCCAGCAGGGTCGCGGACCCGGGAGTTGTCTTTGAACCCCAGACGCCGCTGACACCGAACTGGTAAACAGCCGCGCCTGAGAAGTCGGCCACGTAGAGGTCGCCGGTGGTCGGATCGAGTGCGAGACCGCGCGGGTCCTTGAACTGGCTGATGCTGAAGAACGAGAGCAGCGCGCCTGCCGGGCTGATCACCACCACTCGCTTGTCGCCAGAGTCCGCGATGTAGATGTCGCCGGCGTTCGGACCGGTGGAGTCGTCCACAGCCACGCCTGACGGCAGGGCCAGCGGGCTCTTGACGGACGTGTTGACGATCTTCGAGATGGCCGGCTGGTTCGGTCCGTCAATCCCGCCGGTGCCGTTGCCACCGTACGTCCAGAGCGGCGTTCCATTCTCCGCGAAGCCATGGACGCTGTTGTTGTACGTGTCCGCCAGGTAGAAATCGCCGTAGTTCGAGCTTGAGGCGTTGGTGTTGAACACGAGGTTGCGCGCGTAGTTGAGGCTGTCGTTGTTCTGGCGCCCGCGAAGCCCCTCCTGGCCCGGGTTCAGCGTCGAGCCGTCCGCGGTGTCGAGCGCGTAAGGAGTGCTCGACGTCGCCGAATCGAAGAACTCGAGGCGGAAGTTGTGGCTGTCGCTGACGACGATGGTGCCGTCACCGGCCACACCGACGCCCTCCGGGTAGCTGAACGCCCCGGCGGCAGGGAGTTGCGGGCTGGTCGAGATCGGCGCATCGAAGAGGAACTTGTTGGAGGCCTTCGGGAGAGTCGATGTGCTCCAGATCTGCGAGCGGAAGTTGGGCATGTCCGCGACCCAGAGCTGTCCCAGTCCGTCGACCGCGTCCTCACGGCCGCCGTCGGAGAAATCCCCCGGCTGAGCGCAGCACGTCGTCAGCGTCGCATTGTTGGGATCGGCCTTGCCGATGTTCTGCACCCATCCGAAGGGTGCCGGCGGGTTGACTCCGGCCGGCTGATTCGGATTGACCAGGTATTCCTCGGTGTGGTTCTTGCCCATGTCGACGACGTAGATGAGGTTGTTCTTCTGGTCGTACGCGAGCCCGCGCAGGTTGCCGCCGAAGCTGTAGTTGGCCGTTCCTGTTGCTCCGAGCGAGTACAGGTATCCATGGGTCGTCGGGTTCGACATCGTGCCGGTGTCGAACACCTCGATGCGATAGTTGCCGCTGTCGATGACGTAGAGGCGCTCTGGATTCCCGGTGGTGCCGCCACCGCCGATTGCCATACCTCGCGGCTGCTTGAACTGCGCAGGCCCGGTCCCGTAGCTCCCGAAGCTGTACTGGAACGTGTTTCCGGTCGCCTGGCTGCTGAAGGCGCTGATCAGGTTGAGCGTCATGTCCGCGACGTAGACGGTGCCGTTACTGCCGACCGCCATGCGTGCGGGGTAGCGGGAGGTCGGGCTGGACGGCCCCCCGGTGGGGTCAATGGTGGTTTTGTACGTGTAGTTCGGCGTGACGGTGCTCGGCGTTGTGTATACCTGCACACCGCAGCACTGGGCACTGCCGACATAGATCGTCCCATCGTTGGGGTCGATCGCGAGGCCGTATGGGTTGGCCCCGCTCTTGCCGTTGGTCTGGAACAGGATGCCGAGGAGGTTCCCGCTGTTGTCGTAGTGGAGGACGCGGTTGTTGAAGATGTCACTGACCGCGATGGTGCCGTCCGGCATGGTGGCAACGCCCCAGGCGTACGAGCCCGGATGGCCGCCGTTGGCCGCCGGGTTGCTGCCCTTGAACAGGGTGAACGGGGTCGGGATCGTGTAGTTGAGCCCCGGCGCGATGGTGCCCGCGAGATGAGCGGTGAGGGTCGCCGGCCGGGCGCGCGACGCCTGCACGGCCGCCGTCCCTCCGAAGCCGGTGATCACCCCGGCGGAGACGCCGAGGAGCGCCAGGTACCGACGCCCACCTCTATTCACAGTCATGTCCATGCATCCCTTTCTTCACGTCAGCAGCCCGTGACACACCATTCTGAAATCCTGTCGTTGCCGGAGTCGGCCACGTAGAGGTCGCCCCCACTCAGTGCAAGTCCGATTGGAACGCTGAACTGCGCCGGCCCGCTCCCCGTGCCGCCGAACACACCCTGTGCCGACCCGTCCGCCTCGAGGTAGACGAGCACCTGGTTGAGCTTCGAATCCGAGACATAGAGGTACGTCCCGTCGAGCACCACGTCGGCGGGATTCTGGAGCACCTGGCTCGAGCCCGCGCCGCCGATGGTTCTGATCAGCGTTCCCGTGGAATCGAACTCGACCACGTCGGCGCCGGAGAAGTCGGAGACGAACACGTCGCCGGTCGCCGGGTCGACGGCAACCCCGGACGGTTGCTTCAGACCGCTCCCGAAGGTCCCCTTCCACGCCACCGAGGCGCCCGAGTCGGTCAGCGTGACCACGCGTTTCTTGAGGTAGTCGGCGACGTAGATCGTTCCGCCGCTGCCCAGCGTGACCCCCTCCGGATGATTCAGCGCAGTGGTCCCCTTACCGGTGTAGGTCCAGATCTGGTTGCCGCTCGCGTCGTACTTGTGGATGGCCTGGTTGTACGAGTCGACGGTCAGGATCGATCCGTCGGACTCAACCGCCATCCCCATCGGATAGTTGAATCCGTAGGGCATCGTCTTCGAGACGCTGTCTCGCATGCCTTCCGCCCACTGGAACGTGCCCGTCGACGTGAACTCCTCGATGCGGAAGTTGTAGGTGTCCGAGACGACGAGGTTCCCCGTGTTGGGATCGATCGCGACACCATGGGGGCCGTCGAACCCGCCGTTCGGCGGACCGACCGGGCTGCCCGAATCGGAGAAGAGGTAGGCGCCCGACGACGAGAAGACCTGGACGCGGTAGTCGGGCATGTCGCCCACCCAGAGGTGGCCGAGTCCGTCCACGGTCGCCTCCCGTCCACCATTTGCGAACTGACCGGTGGGAGCGCAGCAGGCACGTCCGGTGTTGCCCTGGCTGACGGTCCACGGGGCGCCGATGTCCTGGATCCACGCACCACCCGTGAGAGCGAACTGGTGGATCGTTCCCGATGTGTAGATCGGAAGAGCGTCGTGTAGGGAAAGAGTGTAGATCTCGGTGGTC
>OCZU010003093.1_pt1 | contig 10535 bp, 4 predicted proteins | sample 1539001 | NCBI WGS metagenome assembly OCZU01 (sample SAMEA3539306, study PRJEB22396) | soil metagenome | biome: tundra; feature: field; material: soil | place: USA | collected 2010-05 | depth 0.15 m | reverse complement strand
AGTTCAAAACGGCAGTCTTCCAACGGTGGATGATGCGCAAATGCCGCGCGCGGTGAACGACAAGACTCCCGTGCTGGCATTTGTCTTTGATCTGGGATCTGTCGGCTCCAAAGCTGTTGAAAGGCAGGTCATCGTGGCATACGACGAAATTTATGCGATCAAGTATTTTGGGCAGAATTTGCGTCCGTATTGGCGGCGCAATGGCATGGAACCGGCGGAATTATTGCAAGCTGCGGCGAAAAATTATCCTTCGCTTTTGATGCGCTGCGAAAAATTCGATCAGGATCTGGTGGCTGATATGACGAAAGTTGGCGGCGAACGTTATGCGCAGGTTTGCGCGCTGGCTTATCGCGAATGCATGGCCGCATGTGGTCTGGCGGCGGATGCGAACAAGCAACCGCTATTTTTCACGAAGGAAAATACCAGCAACGGTGACATTGCGACCGTGGACGTATTTTTTCCGATGGATCCAATTTGGGTCTTTTTGAGCCCATCATTGGCCAAAGCGACCTTGGTTCCAATCCTTTCCTATGCGGCTTCCAGTCACTGGAAATTTCCCAATGCACCCCATGATTTGGGCACCTATCCCAACGCGCTGGGCACCGATGACGGCGGCGAAGGCATGCCGGTTGAGGAAAGTGGTAATATGCTCATCCTCTGTGATGCCATTGCTCAAGCAGATGGCAATGCCGATTTTGTGACGCCGTGGTGGCCGCAACTGACGCAGTGGGCGAAATATCTGGAGAACTACGGCCTTGATCCCGAAGAGCAGCTTTGTACGGATGATTTCATGGGACACCTCGCTCACAATGCTAATTTGTCGGTGAAAGCAATCCTCGGACTAGCCGCCTATGGCGATCTTTGCAAAATGCGCGGCGATGCTGAAAACGCCCAAAAATATGCGCAACTTGCGAAAGTTGACGCGGCACACTGGGTAAAAGTTGCCGCTGATGGTGATCATTATCGGCTCGCTTTCGATAAGCCGGGCACCTGGAGTCAGAAATATAATCTGGTATGGGATCAAATCCTTGGCCTCAATGTTTTTCCGCCCTCGGTCGCGCAAAAAGAAGTCGCGCATTATAAAAACGTCATGCAACGCTATGGCGTGCCGCTAGATTCACGCACCCATCTGACGAAGACGGACTGGTCATTCTGGAGCGCGACCCTCGCGGATAATCAGGAAGATTTTGAAGCCATTATTTCACCCGCCTATGATTATCTCAATCAAACCACCACGCGCGATCCGATAGCCGATTCTTACGAGACAGACAAAGTGAACAGCGGTGGCATGCACGCGCGTCCAGTCGTGGGGGGTTTTTTTATCAAGATGCTGACCGACCGCGCCATTTGGAACAAATGGGCTTCGGGCGACAAAGTGAAAGCAACCGGTTGGGCACCGCTGCCTAAACCGCCGAAAATCACGGTGATTGTTCCGGCGGCGGACAAACAACCGGCGACGTGGAGTTACACGACTGGCGAACCGGCTGATGGTTGGACGGGACAAGGTTTTGATGATTCATCTTGGAAGCAAGGTATAAGCGGGTTTGGCACAGTGGGGACGCCGGGTGCAATTATTGGCACGACCTGGCGAACCGGTGACATCTGGCTGCGTCGCGAAGTGAATTTGCCGGCGCAAGACTACGACGAGCTTCAAGCCTGGCTTCATCATGACGAAGACGCCGAGGTTTATGTCAATGGTGTGCTTGCCATCAAAGCCAGTGGCTTTACTTCAGGCTATGATGCTTTCCCATTGGCGCCCGATGCAAGGGCCACGCTCAAAGCTGGAAAAAATCTGATTGCCATACACTGCCATCAAACTATTGGCGGACAATATGTGGATTTTGGGTTGGTGGATGTTCAAACCAACTAGGCTGTGTGAGAGTTACAATAGAGATAGTTGCGGCGGCAATTTTGGCAGGACAGGCTTATTTTTTAACGCCAGCCAGCGCGCTGGAATTTCCATCCGTTACCAATCTTCCGCCCACCGTCATCATAACCAATCGAGCACCATTGCTGGCACCGCCATTCGCTGCTTTGCCGTTGGGAAGTGTCCGGCCAGGAGGCTGGCTGCTCACTCAATGTCAGTTGCAGCGGGACGGTCTCACGGGCAACGCTGAAACCGTCTATGCCAGTGACATCGGCACCAACAGCGGCTGGCTGGGCGGCACCGGTGACAATTGGGAGCGCAGCCCCTATTACTATAAAGGCCTCATCTCCCTTGCCTATGTATTGAATGACACCAGCCTCAAACAGAAGGCGCAAAAATGGATGGACTGGCTGCTCAACCATCAATGGTCGGACGGCTACATAGGACCTGCCTCAAACAACGACTGGTGGCCGCGCATGCTGGCCACTTATGCGCTGCGCGATTATTACGAAGCCACTGCGGATCCACGGGTTCCAACCGTATTGAGCAATTACTTTCATTACATGCTCATCAACCTGCCAGCACGCCCGTTGTCGGACTGGAGCAAGGCGCGCGCCGGCGACGAGATGGATGTTGCCCTCTGGCTCTACAACCGGAATGGCGACGCCAATTTGTTGACGCTCGTCAATCTGCTGCATCAACAGGCCTATGACTGGACCGGTATTTTCACAAGCAACAATTTTGCACTCTACGGCACCGATTTTCAGCCGAAGCACAATGTGAATGTCGAACAGGCGCTGAAGATGCCGGGGGTTTACTATCAACTTTCGGAGAATCCGGACGACTTGAATGCGTTGGCCCTGGGCTTGGACAACCTGATGCGCGAACATGGCTTGTCCTGCGGCATCAACAGTGGCACGGAATTTCTCTCGGGCAACGCGAGCATTCAGGGCGTGGAACTGTGTGCGATTGTCGAGGCCATGTTGAGTCTTGAAACGGACATCCGCACCACGGGCAACCCGGTGCTGGCCGACCGGCTGGAGACCATTTCGTTCAACGCACTGCCCGCCGCGCTGGCCAACAACATCAAGGGAATTCAATACTACACGCTGCCAAACAATGTCATCGCCACTTACGGCGGCCATGGCTTCAACCAGGATTATGCCAACGGCACGCTGCCGGGGCCGGATTCCGGCTTTCCTTGCTGCCGCTATAACTTTCACATGGGCTGGCCAAAATATGTCCAGAACGCATGGGCGGCGACAGCGGATGGCGGGCTGGCAGTGATCGCCTACGGCCCAACGGTCGTGAACGCGATGCGGGGCGGCCAGCAGGTTCAAATCACCGAGGACACCGGCTACCCGTTTGAAGAACAGGTGCGGCTGGATGTTTCCGTGAGCAACGCGGTCACTTTTCCTTTGGTGTTGCGCATTCCGGGCTGGTGCAGCAACGCCACCATCACGGTCAACGGCCAGCTTCAAAGTGGGATCATGCCAGAATCTTTCTTTCGCATCCAACGCGCTTGGACCAATGGCGATCAGGTTGTAGTCAATCTGCCTATGCCCATTCAAACCCTGATCGGGCCAAGCCGGACGGTGGCCATCAATCGCGGACCCGTGGTTTATTCGTTGAAGATCGGGGAACAGTGGACGGTCCGCACACCTGACCCGCTGGGACTGGGCTTTGATGAATTTCAATTGCAACCAACAACGCCTTGGAATTATGCGCTCCAGTTGGATCCCGCTAACCCCGCCACTGCTTTGACCTTCACCAGCTTTACGACGCCTACGAACCCGTTTGATCCAGCCGAGCCTTCCGTCAAGTTGATCGCCCAAGCGCGCCGACTGCCGGATTGGACGATTGGCTGGCTCGGCACACACGCCTTTGAACCGCCGTCCAGTCCGGTGGCTTCAACCAATTCGGTTGAGACCGTGACCTTGGTGCCGTTCGGCGCGCAGCACATGCGGGTCAGTTGGTTCCCATATCTTGGAACGCCGTCACCCACGGCCGGTTCCTTCTCCGAACAATTCGGTTCAACTTGGAACCAGCGCTGGACGGTGTACGGAGGCAACTGGTCGGCACGCAATGGAACGTTGAGCACGGTGCCTGCTTCGGCCAACGGTGCCAAGGCGCTGGCGATGGAAACCGCATTCACCAATTTTACATACGAGGCCGATGTGTCGGTCGGTGCCGCCGGCAACGCCGGCTTGGTATTCCGGGCTAGCAAACCCGACATCGGCGCCGATGCTTACTGCGGTTATTATGTCGGCATCGACGCTGCCGGTTCCCAACTTCAATTTGGCTATGCCAACAATGGCTGGAATTCAATCACTAATGTGCCAATGCCCTTTGCGGCGAACACGTTTTATCATCTCAAGGTACAGGCTCAAGGTTCGCGGATTCGCATCTTTGTCACCAACACTAACCTGCCGGTGTTGGATCTACGCGACAGCACTTTTGCCGGTGGCATGATCGGCGTGCGGGATTATTGCACGGACGGCAACCAGTCGCTTTCGAGCTTCACTCATCTTTTCGTAAGCGAATTCCCTCCAGCATTAGCCGGTGGGGCGCGAGCCTGGTATCCGTTAGAGGGCAACGCACTGGATGCCAGCGGCAATGGCAACGACGGCACAATTTCCGGCAACGTACAGTTTGTGACCGGGAAACTGGGCGCGCATGCGGCGCAGTTTGACGGCAGCAGCAACACTTGCATCACCATCCCGCTTTGTGTCAGCAATAGTTTCACCATTGGATTCTGGGTCAAGACCATCGCGACCGGTGGCGGCGGCCAATGGTATAGTGGCGTGGGGCTCGTGGACGGCGAAGTCGCCGGGGTAGCTGATGATTTTGGCGTCACGCTGGTGGGCAACACTGCCGCCATGGGCGTGGGCAACCCGGACACGACGATCACCGCGCCCGAAGCGATCAACGATGGTTTATGGCATCACATCGCTGCCACGCGTGACTCGGTCAGCGGCCAGATGAGCCTTTATGTGGACGGCAGCCTTCAGGCCACCGGACCCGGGCCGCCGGGAACAAGAACCGCCCCGCCAAACCTGCGCATCGGCAGTCTGCAGACCGGAGTAGCGGGAAGTTTTCTGCTGGGAACAATTGATGATGTGCAACTTTTCGATTACGCGTTCAGTGCCGCCCAAGTCCCGACCCTGATGAACCATTTACCAAGCCTAAAAGAAATTTCTGACACCAGCATTCTTGCCGGATGCACGCTTCTGATCACTAACACAGCCATCGACCCCGATCTGCCAGCTCAAGCGCTCATGTTCAGTCTTATTAGCACGCCATTCGGTGCAAACTTCAGTTCAACGAACGGTTTATTGGCGTGGCGTCCCAGTATTGCCCAATCGGGTGCGACGTATCCGCTCACGGTTCAGGTGGCTGATAACGGTACACCAAGCATGATGGCCACGCAAAAATTTTCCGTAACCGTACTGCGTCCGGCACAGCCGGCCATTGGGTTTCCGCAATTCAGTGGTGGCCGGTTCGACATGCAAGTCAGCGGTGATCTGGGACCCGACTACCAGATTTATGTCACAACCAACCTGGATGCCGGTTTGGCAGGCTGGAACTGGCTGTTGACGACCAACCCAGCCGCGCTGCCATTCCAATTTGTGGATTTGGCGACCACAAACTATAGCCAAAGATTCTATCGCGTGTTGCTTGGCCCCTAACCTGATCAACAATTGAGCACCTCCATCTGCAATCCGACTAAACCGGCCCGCCGATGAAAAAATCATTCATACATTTGAAATTGCAGCAATCAACCGCAACTGTCCTAATCTCTTTTGTTTCCACTGGCGTTTCTCTGTTTGCTGGGGAAACTCCATCGCCGTTTGCGTCCGACCCCGATCAAGTATTCGAACGCACTTCTTTCCAAACGGGCAAGCCGTGGAGTCCATCCGGAAATTTGCGTTCCGATGTCGCCATTGTTTATGGCATTGATACCAATCTGCCCGCGCGCATCGAAACCTGGCGTGAGCATGGTTATCGCATCCACGTCATGACCGGTGTCGCCTGGGGCGAATATCAAGATTATCTGTATGGCCGCTTCGACGGCATCAATCACGAGGATGAGGTCCAAACCGACCGCAACGGTAACAAGATCGGTCACGGCGGCGATGTGTATTACATGTCTCCCGGCACCAACTACGGCAAATTTCTTTGTGTCGGCGTGCAACGTGCGCTGGACGCGGGTGCCAAGGCGATTGATCTGGAGGAACCCGAATTCTGGGATCGCGCCGGCTACTCGGAGGGATTCAAGCGCGAATGGAAAAACTATTATCATGAAGACTGGCAACCGCCGGACAGCTCGGTGGACGCCCGTTGGCGCGCCTCAAAATTAAAATATTTTCTCTACCGTCGCGCGTTACAACAGGTGTTCGATTATATTCAGGCCTATAATCAACGAACCGGCCAGGATATCCGCTGTCATGTGGCAACCCACAGCCTGCTCAACTATGCGCAATGGTGCATCGTCAGTCCCGAATCGAGCCTGGCGCGGGTCAACGGCTGTGACGGTTACATTGCCCAAGTCTGGACCGGCACGTCTCGCGAGCCTAATCGTTATCAGGGCGAAGTTCGTTCGCGCACGTTTGAGACCGCCTTTCTGGAATATGGCGCGATGCAAAATCTGGTTCGGGCGACGGGTCGGTCGGTCTGGTATTTGAACGATCCCATCGAGGACAACCCGAACTACGATTGGCCGGATTATCGCAAGAATTGGGAATCCACTTTGACCGCTTCGCTCTTTCAACCGGAAGTTTCAAAATATGAAGTCGCTCCGTGGCCCGAACGCGTTTTCGGCGGACACTATCCGCGTTCCATCGCACCCGAGGATCGTCAGCCGATTCCGCCGGCCTACGCCACCGAATTGCAGACGGTCTTCAATGCGCTCAACGACATGAACCAAGCCCGCGTTGAATGGGATTGCGGGACGCCTGGCGTCGGCGTACTGGTCAGCGATTCACTTATGTTTCAGCGCGGACAGCCCACCCCGAGCGATCCCTATCTGGGAAATGTTTATGGCCTGGCAATGCCGCTGGTCATGCATGGTCTGCCGGTGGCACCGGTTCAATTGGAGAACGATACCGTGCCGCATTATCTGGATGGCTTTCATGTATTGTTCTTGAGCTATGACGGACAGAAACCGTTGTCATCGGAGGTTCATCCGCCAATTGTTGACTGGGTGAAACATGGCGGGGTGCTGGTGTTCTGCGACAAAGACGCCGATCCCTACCTCAAAGTCCGGGAATGGTGGAACAGCAACGGAAACCACTACGCCACGCCAAGGGAGCAACTTTTCGAGGAGCTTGGTTTGGGCAACACGGTCGCAACCAACCAATTCATTCCGATCAACAAGGGCGGCTTGATCTGGCTGCGTGAACGACCGGTTACATTTTCCCTGAATGAGCTAGGCGCGAAACAGGTTGTTGAAACCGCGAAACTCGCCGCCCGAAAAATTGGCTTGAAATGGCGCGAGACAAATTATCTTTTGCTGCGTCGCGGGTCTTATGTCATTGCGTCAGGCTTGGATGAATCTGTCGCTGCGAAACCGCGCGAATTGCACGGACATTTCGTGAGCCTCTTCGATTCCGAATTGCGCGTTCAAAATGATATTTCAATCACTTCCGGTTCACGCCAATTCCTGATCGACCTTGATTTGACACGCACCGGCGAAACCCACATGCTTGCCTCGGCGTGCAAGGCTTTGCCCAAAGAATCAACCCGCGATCAATTCGATTTCATTGTCGAGGGTGTGGGCGAAACCCCGACAATAGTCCTGTTGGAATCACCCAAACCTCCACGGTCGGTGACGTTGGATGGTAAGGGCGTCAGTTTTGAATACTCCGCCAAAGAGCATTTGCTTTGGATTCATTTTGTTAACAACGACGTTTCCCGTGAACTGGCGGTGCAATACTAAATGAATTCTCACCACTGGTCATCTTATGCCACAGGAGTTTCGAGCCGCACCGGCTCCAGCCTCGTGATAATGTTTGCCGGCCTTTTAAATTCGGGAGTTCCGGCCCTGGCTTTCACTGCGAACGATGCCGATACAATGTTCGGCGCATTTAGTTCCGCTTTTTATAGCCAGAACGGCACCAATGGATATTTCAAGGACACTCAAATTGGAGGGAGGGCAGATTTTTGGAAACAGGCGGAAGAAATCGAATGTGTCATTGATGCTTATGAGTGTACGTCCAACGCGGCATATAAAGATATGGTCGTCTGCCTATTGAACGGGTTCGTGAAAAACAATGGCAACAATTGGGCGTCGAACATCTACAATGACGATTGCATGTGGGCGTCCATCGCCTTCTTGCGCGGCTATCAAGACACGGGCGAGGAGCGGTTCAAGGCGATCGCGCGGGAAAATTTTGATCTGGTCTATGACCGCAGTTGGGATTCCACACTCGGCGGCGGCCTGTATTGGACGACCGCCAACTCCACGAAAAACGCGTGTGTCAACGGCCCCGGCGGCATCGCCGCCTGCCTGCTTTACCAGATTTACGGCGACATAAATTACCTGGCCAGGGCGCGGGAAATTTTCAACTGGGAGCGGGCGCATTTATTCATCGCTGGCACCGGCGCGGTGTGCGACGGCATGAACACCAACGGCAAGGTCAATCCATGGGCGTCAACTTACAATCAGGGCACGTTCATCGGGCTGGCGAATTTTCTGGACGAGACGAATGACGCGATGCTGGCGGCGAATTTCACCAAAGACCAGATGACCCATTCCGGAATTTTGCCGTCGTATGGTTTGGCGGGAAATAATTCCGGCTTCAACGCGATCTTCCTGCGCTGGATGGCAAAATTTAACAAAGATCACGGGCTGCAAAACACTTACCAAAAATGGTTGCAGAAGAATGCCGAGGCGGCTTGGAATGTCCGGCGCACTTCCGATGATCTGTCCTGGTGCCAGTGGCACAAGCCGACGCAGGCCGGAAAAAATCTATATTCATGGGATTGCATCGCTTCGCTCGAAGTGTTGCAGGTGGTGCCCCCGACTTCCATTGTTTCACAGGCTCCAGCCATTCGGAACACTAGTGTCACGCAAACCCCGTCAATAAAATGAACCGTCGAGTATTCATCCGCAACACTTCATTCGTGGCGTCAAGCCTGGCGCTCGCGCCATCGCTGGCGTGGTCAGCCGACACAAATTTTCCGGTCGTGCGCGTGCCGGAAGCCAAACGCAAATTCAAAAGTCCCGCCGTGGAAAAAACCATTGAACAGGTGCGGTCATCCATCGGCAACCAAGAACTGGCGTGGCTGTTCGGCAATTGTTTTCCCAACACGCTGGATACCACGGTGGATTTCGAGATTGTCAGCGGCCGGCCTGACACCTACGTCATCACCGGCGACATTGATGCGATGTGGTTGCGGGACAGCTCGGCGCAGGTCTGGCCCTACCTGCCGCTCATGCCGGAAGATCCGCAACTCCAGCAATTGATTGCCGGCGTCATCAACCGGCAGACAAAATGCCTCCTCCTGGATCCCTACGCCAATGCGTTTTACAAAGACGAAAACAAGGTGAGCGAATGGAAAAGTGACTTCACCGACATGAAACCCGGCGTTCACGAACGCAAGTGGGAGGTGGATTCGCTCTGTTATCCGATCCGGCTGGCTTACGGTTACTGGAAAATTTCAAAGGACACCGTGCCGTTCGATGATGCGTGGCTTGCTACGATCTCAAAAATCGTGCAGACCTTCCATGAACAGCAGCGCAAGGACGGGAAAGGCCCGTATCATTTCCAACGCCGTACGGAAACGCAGACAGACACCGTGGCAGGTCATGGTTATGGCAATCCTGGAAAACCGGTAGGCTTGATCTGCTCCGCGTTCCGCCCCAGCGACGATGCGACGGTATTTCCCTATCTGGTGCCGGCGAATTTCTTTGCTGTGGTGAGTTTGCGGCAGGCGGCGGAAATGGTGGAGCAGATTCGTCATGATCCAGCGCTGGCTGGCCAATGCCGGACGCTCGCAGATGAAGTGGAACAGGCGCTGCACCAGTATGCCATCGTTCAACATGTCAAACTTGGGCAGGTGTATGCTTATGAGATTGATGGTTACGGCAATTATTATTGCATTGATGACGGCAATGTCCCGAGCCTGCTCTCGTTGCCTTATCTTGGTGCGGTCAAGCCGGATAACAAGGTTTATCAAAATACCCGCAAGCTCGTCTTGTCCGATGCCAATCCTTATTACTGCCAGGGCAGGGCCGCCGATGGTCCTGGCGGGCCACATGTGGGGATGGACATGATCTGGCCGCTGGGATTGATTGTGCAGGGTCTAACGAGCACAAATGACCAGGAAATCCGCCAGTGCCTTACCACGTTACAAAGGACGAACGCCGGCACCGGCTTCATGCACGAGGCCTTTAACAAAGACAACCCGAACAAGTTCACCCGTGCTTGGTTTGCCTGGGCCAACACCATCTTCGGCGAACTGGTTCTAAAGACATTTGATAAAAATCCAAATTTATTAAGTTTGTCGCTCCATTAACCACTGGCATATCAAAAATCAAAAGCAACCTAAACCCATATGGCAGCCATCTCTTCCGCAACCGCATCGACAACGCAAAAAAATGCCGGCCAAACCTATCGCGGGCCGTTTTCCATCATGACCGTGCTTTTTTTCATGTGGGGGTTCA
>OCZU010003092.1_pt1 | contig 10535 bp, 10 predicted proteins | sample 1539001 | NCBI WGS metagenome assembly OCZU01 (sample SAMEA3539306, study PRJEB22396) | soil metagenome | biome: tundra; feature: field; material: soil | place: USA | collected 2010-05 | depth 0.15 m | reverse complement strand
TCCAGTCAGCCCAGCGCATGCCCACGAAGTTGCCGATCCCGGTGTACATGAAGGCAATGACCTCCGGGTCATAGCGCGCGTCAACCTCGCCGGCCAGCTGAGCCTGGCGCACCGCGCGGGCGTAGCCCCGTGCCAGGTGCTCGTAGTACTCCCGGAAGAGGCCCGGCGCCACGAACTCCGACTCCCGCACGATGCGGTCCATCCACGGGCGCGTGGACAGCATGTCGAAGAAGGCGCGGAACGAGGCCCACTCGATCTCCCGCTGACCGTTGCCCGCCTGCTCGATGGCCGCCCGCATGGCCATCCGGAGATCGGCGTTGATCCGGCGCACGACCGCCGTGAAGATCTCCGCCTTCGAGCCGAAGTGCGCGTAGAAGCTGCCGGTCGCCATGCCCGCCCGGGCACAGATGCCCGCCACCGTGGTCCGCTGGTAGCTCCGCTCCCCGAACAACCGCTCGGCGGCCCCGAGCAGCCGCTCCGCCGGCGGCTGCTCGGGGCCAGCGGGCAACCGCCGGCTCGACGCGACGCTCACGCCTCCTCCACCCGTTTTACCTGCATAACGGGCCTAAGCTGAGCCGGCCCTGGAGCGCATGCTAGGGCATCCCGCTCGCCGGTGCCGCTGGGGCGGTACCCGTGTACGGGCTGACAGCACCGGACGACGTGGTGTTGGTGACCAGGACCGAGCCGGTCTGGACGGTCGCACCGTTCCTGATGACGCCGATGAACGCGCCAGTCATTCCGGAATGATTGCTCGCGGAGTAGGTATAGGGCGCCACCGCGGGTCCCTGCGGCAGCCCGCCTTCGATCGCTTTGACCAGATCCGCCCTGGTCGGGTTGCGCCCCGCCTTGAGCATGGCCTGCACGAACGTGTAGGCGACCGCCTCGCCATAGAGCACGTTGCCATCGAAGGGCAGCTTGGGGATGTACTGGTCGTGGATCTTCTTGAACAGCGCGATCCAGCTGTTGCTCGGGTCACCCAGGGTGGGCGCGTAGCCGTCGGTGATGATGCCCTCGGTCAGCGCGTTGCCGGACACCGTCGCGCCGCCCTGCTTGGCGAACGCTTCGAGCAGGCCTGCCAGCGTGATCGGGTCGGAGCCCACGTTGCTGACCACCAGCGCCGGGGCGAAGCCGAGCTTGAGGCTGTTCAGCTTCAGCAGCGCGGTGAAGGCCGGGACGGTGAACGACACGACGACCTTGGCCCCGGCTGCCTTCAGCGCGGCGACCTGCGGGCCGACGTTCACGTTGGTTGGGTCGTAGTTCTGCCTGCTGACCACGTCCGCAGCGGGGATCTCGTCGTCGAGGCCCTTGACGCCGTCCTTGCCGAATTCGTCGTTCTGGTAGAAGTAGCCGATCTTCTGGCCGGGGAAGTGCTGCTTGATGTAGCTGCCGAGGATCTTGCCTTCGCGCACGTAGTCGAGCTGCCAGCCGAACGTCTCTGGCAGGGTGGACGCGGCGTTCCAGCATTCGCACCCGGAGGCGACGAATACGTCAGGAACCTTCTGTGCGTTCAGGTAGGGCGCCACCGCCAGGTGGGTGGGGGTGCCCAGGCCATCGAAGATCGCGTACACGTTGTCCTGCAGCACGAGCTGCTTGACCACGGACACTGTGGTGGTCGGGTTGTACATGTCGTCGAGGTACTTGTAGACGATCTTGCGCCCGTCGATTCCGCCATGCGCGTTGACGTACTTGAAGTAGGCGGTAGAGGCGGGTGCGATCTCGCTATACCCGGGAGCGGCCACCCCGGTGAGCGGCTGGTGACTGCCGATCGTGATCGTCGTCGGCGTGATGCCGGGTGCGGAGGCCGTGAGGGCGGACCCCGAACCCGAAGAACTCGACGACTTGGTTCCGCCCGAGCTGCAGCCGGCCACCGCCATGGCGGCGACGGCTCCGACCACGACGGCGGATCGGCTCAGGTGCGATCTTTTCATGTGGAGCCTTCTTCCTGGTGTTCACTGGCCGACGCACGGCGGCGCGGAGTGCCCCGCAGGATGCCCGCGTCAGGTGTCATCGGCTTGAAAAGGCGGCGCAGCGCACCCTGGATGCCGTCGGGGAAGACCAGCATGACCACGATGAGCACGACGCCGTAGGCGGCGACGGGGATGTTGGACCCCGTCGAGCTGGACAGGCCGTGGCTGGCCGCCACGTCTGTGATGTAGGTGGGCACGAGGATGAGCACGAGGCTCCCCCACACCGCGCCGGCCAGGCTGCCGAGACCGCCGAGGACGGCTCCGGTGAGCAGCGCGATGGACAGCGTGAGCGTGAAGGCGCCCGGGGAGACGATCGATGTGGTCACGGCGAGCAGCGCGCCGGCCAGGCCGGCGCAGGCCGCGCTGACCACGAACGCGAGGATCCGGAGCCTGGCCACGTTGAGGCCGCTCAGCGCGGCGGCCACCTCGTCGTCCCGGACCGCGCGCCAGTTGCGGCCGACCCGGCTGCGGGCCAGGTTGGCCAGCAGCACCAGGGTGATGAGCGCGGCCGCGCAGGTCAGCCACGCTTGCCAGCGAGTCACCGGGAAGCTCGGCCCGAGGAAGCCCGGGACGGTGAGCGGGACATTCAGCCCCTGGTCGCCGCCGAACACGCCCGCGTACCTGGTCGCGATCGAGGGCAGCGCGACGGCCAGCATGAGCGTGGCACCCGCCAGGTAAGGGCCCCGCAGCCGGGCCGCGGCCACACCCACCAACGCGCCGCCGATGGCCGCGATGGCCGCGCTGGCCACCAGCACCACCGCGAGCGGCCAGCCGAGGTGCATGGTCATGAGTGCGGCGGCGTATGCGCCGATGGCCATGAACGCTCCGTTGCCGATGGAGATCTGGCCGCTCAGCCCCACGAGCACGGTCAGCCCGGCGACCGCCACCACGTAGCAGGCGATCTCGGCGATCTGGTAGTCGCGGAAGGCGTTCAGCCGCACGCTGAGGATCACGATGATCACGGCGAGGACGACCGCGGCGGCCAGGTGGCGAAGCAGGGTCATGGTCACACCTGCCGGGTGCGGGTGGCGGCGAACAGGCCGGATGGCCGGACCATCAGGACCACGGTGAGAGCCGCGAGGCCGAACAGAGGCACCAGGTCAGCGCCCAGGTATCCGCCCACGTAGTTGAGCACGACCCCGAGGACCAGCCCGCCAGCGACCGCACCCGCCGGGCTGTCCAGGCCGCCGATCACCGCGGCGGTGAAGCCCAGCACGAAGATCGAGTCCATGCTGTTCGGGTAGAGGAACGTGGACGGCGAGACCAGCACGCCCGCGAGTGCGCCAATGAGGCCGGCCAGTGCCCAGCCGAGGGTCAGCATCCGCCCGACCCTGACTCCGAGCAGCCTCGCCACCTGCGCGTTGAACGCCGACGCGCGCAGCCGCAGGCCAGCCGATGTGTAGCGGAACACCACGGCCAGGACGAGCGCGGCGGCGAGCACGGCCCCGGCCACGAACACGTCGTTCGACGAGATGCCAAGCGACCCTTGCCGCAGCCCGGTGATCGAGAAGGCGGCCGGGAAGGAGCGGAACTGGCCGCCGTAGATAATCCCGGCCAGTCCCTCGAGGAAGATGAGCAGGCCGATCGTGACGATGACCGCGTTGAGCGGTGGCTTGTTCTCCACCGGGCGGATGACCACTCTCTCGATCACCGCGCCGAGCACCAGGCCGGCTGCGAGCGCCGCGGCGAAACCAGCCCAGTAGGAGCCGGTGTGCGAGATGACCGTCAGCGCGATGTAGGTGGTCAGCATGGCCATGCCACCCTGGGCGTAGTTGAGGATCCGGGTGGCCCGCCAGATCAGCACCAGGGCCAGCCCGATAGCGGCGTAGATCATGCCGAAGCTGATCCCGCCGAGTGTGAGCTCGCCGAACTGTCCCACCAGCCGCCTCCTAGAAGCCCAGGTAGTGCTTACGGAGCCCCACGTCGGCGGCGAGTTCCGCGGCGTCCGCCGCGGCGACGACCTTGCCGAGATTGAGCACGATCCCCTGGTCGGCGATGCCCAGCGCGCTGCGGGCGTTCTGCTCCACGAGCAGCACGGTCAGGCCCGCCTCATCGCGCAGCCGCGCGGTCAGCCGCATCACCTGGGTCACGATCCGCGGCGCCAGGCCCAGGGACGGCTCGTCGAGCAGCAGCACCCGCGGCCGGGACATCAGCGCCCGCCCGATGACGAGCATCTGCCGTTCGCCTCCCGACAGGGTGGCGGCGGGCCTGCGCCTGGCGCTCGCGAGCACCGGGAACCGCTGGTAGGCCTCGGCCAGGGCGTCCGCCCGGACGGCCCGGCCGCGCCGCCACAGGGCGCCAAGCCGCAGGTTCTCCTCGACGGTGAGCTCGGCGATCACCCCTTGCCCCTCCGGCACGTGCGCCACCCCGCCGCGGGCCATGTCCTCGGGCCGACGGCCGGTCAGGTCCCTTCCGTCGACCACCACGCGCCCGCCCCGTGGCCGCACAAACCCGCTGATCGTGCGCAGCAGCGTGGTCTTGCCCGCCCCGTTCGCCCCGAGCACGGCAGTGATGGTGGCCGGCCGGACGGAGATCGAGACGCCTTGCAGGGCGAGCACGCCGCCGTAGCCAGCGACGACCTCCTCGACCGCGAGGGCCGCCGCCGGCTCACTCATCGCCGTCCTCCGCTCCGAGGTAGGCGGTGGTGACGGCCGGGTCGGCCTGCACCTGTCCCGGCGTGCCGCCCGCGATCACCCGGCCGAAGTCGAGCACGACGATGCTGTCGCAGACGGACATCATCAGGTCCATCCGGTGCTCGACCACCACGACCGACGCATCTGCCGCCAGGCTGGTGATCAGCTCGCCCAGCCCGCCGAGTTCGGTCTCGGACAGTCCGCTGGCCGGCTCGTCGAGCAAGAGCAGGCGCGGGCCGCCCACCACGGCACGGGCCAGCGCCACCCGCTTGCGCAAGCCAAAGGCAAGCTGGTCGGGCATCCGGTCAGCCAGGTCGGGCGCGCCCACCCGGTCGAGGGCCTCCAGCGCCCGCGCGCGCAGCATGCGCTCGCGGCGGTCCGCGGCGGGCAGGCCGGCCAGCGCGGACCAGAACCCGGCGCGGGCCACGTGCTCGGCACCCACCATGACGTTCTCCAGGACGGAGAGGTGCCGGAACAAGCCAACGCCCTGCAACGTGCGGGCGATGCCCAGCGAGGCCAGCCGGTGCGGGCGCAGCCCCTTCACCTCGGCGCCGTCGAAACGCAGCCGGCCCGCGTCCGGCCGGACAAACCCGCACAGCACGTTGAGCAAGGTCGTCTTGCCCGCCCCGTTAGGGCCGATGATCCCGGTGACCTGGCGGGCGGGGGCGGTAAACGAGACATCGTCCAGGGCGGTCACGCCGCCGAAGCGGACTGTCACGCCCTCGACCTCGAGTACGCCCGCGCCCGGACCCGCCGACGTCGGCGGACGCGCGTCAGATGAACCACCGTTCACCAGGAAAGTCCTGCTCAGCTAGGCAACATTGCCAGATTATGAACCCTGATTCAAGGGCAGGACGAAGCCACCGGCAAGGCCCGGAGCACTACTTGGTGCCGATTCGTGACTAAACCGAGATCGCGCGCTGGCGGGAAAATGGGGCAGCATCCGGTGGCCCCGGTCAGGTGGCGCTGCCAGGCGGGTGGCGCTGCCAGGCGGGTCCTGGTCAGCCAGGCGCCGCCCCGATCTGGTCGCGCCACGAGTGCTGGGGCGTGAAGCCGAGCGCGGCGCGGGCCCGGTCGATGGCCAGCAGCGTGCCGAACTCACCAACATCGCTGGTCAGCGCGACGCCGGGGAATACCTCGGCGAGCAGGCTGGCTGACGGCCGGTTCATCACCGTGTCCGCCGCGGCGATGATGTAGCTGGCGCTGCCCTTGGCGGGGGCCTCCAGCGCGAGCCTGCAGGCCCCCGCGGCGTCGCGCTCATCGATGTACCCCCACAGGTTCCATTTCCGCAGCTGGGCATCGCCCCAGTACGAGGGGAAGTTCTGGTAGTCGGCGGGACCCAGGATGTTGGAGAAGCGCAGCCCGATGAACGGGATCTGGGACCAGTCCGCGATGTGCGTGGCGATGGTCTCGCTGGCCACCTTGGACAAGGCGTAGGTGCTCGTCGGCACCGGGTAGTGGTCCTCGTCCACCGGGGCGTACCGGGGCGGCACGTCGAACGGCAGGCCCAGGGTCGTCTCGCTGGACGCCCACACCACCCGGTCCAGCCCGGCCTGTGCGGCCGCGGTGAAGACATTGAAGTTCATGGTCATGTTGGCGTGGAACGTGGTGGCCGGCGTGTGAATGCCGGGAGCCGGGATGTTCGCCAGGTGCACCACGGCGTCCGTGTCCTTCAGCACCTCCACAGCCTGGCCGTAATCCGTCAGGTCGGCCAGCAGCGGCCTGACCCCGAGATCCTCGGCCGGCATGACCCGGTCCGTGGCCACCACCGTGTAGCCGTGGCTGAGCAATTCCCGCACCGTGACCCGCCCGGCGCGGCCGCTCGCGCCGGTCACGCAGATTTGCTTCGTCATCGCATCAGGATGGCACGCGCGGCCGCCCGGGCGAGGAGATGGAACGGACCGCGGGTCAGGCCGGCTCCCCCGGATCGCCGCTGCCCGGGCCATGCCGGCGGACCAGCTCGCTGAGGGCTGACAGCTCCGTGGCGAGCGCCGCGCGCCCGGCCCTGGTGATACGCACCCAGGTTCTCGGCCTGCGTCCCTCGTAGCCTTTCTCGACCTGGACCAGGCCCGCCTCCTCAAGCACGGTCAGGTGCCTGGACAGGTTGCCGGGCGTCAGGCCAAGCGCGTCACGCAGGTAACCGAAATCGGCTCGCCGCGCCTCGGCCGTGATCGTGAGGACGCCGAGGCGGTGCCGCTGATGAACCGTGTCGTCAAGGCCGTTGGTGGGATGCGGTACGTCGCCAATGACCGGCTGGGGTGGCCGTGCGCCGCTCATGCCGGCCGGACCCGGCGCCGCGCCACGAACGCGGCCCCGCCAGCGATCAGCAACACGGCGGCGGGCAGCAGGACGCCCGGGAGAACTGTCAGCGGCAAGTCACCCGGCCCGGGATTCCAGCCCAGCCGGAAAAGGATGTTCTCGACGTTGTACAGGCTGGCCAGGAGGGCGGCGACGGTGTACACCACAGCCGTGATCGCGAGGGCGCGGCTGCGCTCAGCCCGGGCGAGTACCCACAGGCCTGCCGCGATGATGAGGAACGCGAAGGTGCCCCGGATCCACACGTCACCTGGGAGGACCAGCCACAGCCACTGCAACCGGTGCGCTCTGGCCGACAGCAGTGGGATGACGACGGCCAGTGCCGTCAGCACTATGCCGGTCACGAGGTAACCGCGGGCCGGGGTCTGCACGCCGGCCCTGCGAGCATGCCACCGGTACCACAGCAACGTGAGCAGGTAGCCACCGACCAGCGCCACCAGCCAGTACCAGCCAAGGTAGGCACCATTGCCGCCGCCGGGCCCGCCGCCGAGCACGGTGGGCCCGCCGCGCACGAAGTAGGCAACGCCGGCGGGAGGGTTCGCGGCGGAGACGTACAGCGGCGCGGCGGCGCAGATCAGCAGGCCGAAAAGGACGAGCGGGAACCAGTAAGCGTGCCGCGCTGACCGGGTCCGCTGCCGCACTGCCGCCAGTTCGCCCAGTAGTTTCTCCGGTTCCGAAGACCCGGTTGATGGGATCTCGCCCCGCTCGCGCTCTTCGTCGCTCATGACCCTCTCCGATCCTGCCGCGGCCTTACCCGGCCCCGGCCGTTCCCCCGGCCGGGTCTCCCTGCGCCAATAGCTTTGCATAACAAACTAGATGCGGCAAGAGAGTTAGGGGAGAGGAGATTGGATTTGCTGGCCGCGGTCGGCGTTTCCCAAGGCAGCCTGCCTCTCAGGAGGCAGCCGACGCTGCTCAAGGGACAGCTAGATCAGGAGGCAGCCGACACAGGAAGGCCCGGCACTGCTCAGGGGGACGGCGTTACCGCGGCGGCGGCTGGAATGTTCGGACTGCCGGGAGTCAGAGTCGAGGAAGGAGTCGGCGTCGCGCCGCCCGAGCCAGACGACGGAGTGGGCGAGACCGGCACGCTTGACGAGGGAACCACGGACGGCGTCGCGGACGGCGTGGCGGAAGCGGTCTGTTTGGTCGCCGGCGTGGTGGGCTTCGTGTTCTGGCCGCCCACGACTCCGCCGACGGTCGTCCCGCCACCGGGCCGGTTCGTGAGGAGCGCGTTCAGATTCTTCCCCGCCGACAGCTCGATCACGGTGATCACGGCCACAGCGATGAGGAAGGTCCCCACGGTGATCGCCGTCAGCACCAGCCAGCGCGGCCTCTTCCCCTTGCCGTCTTTGGCCGCCGCGGCGCTGGCCATTGCCGCGGCGGTCCCTGCTGGCATGGCCTGCGGCAGGCCGTCCACGGCGGCGAAGGTCTCGGTCGGGGAGTTGCCCATCGGATCGTTGGGGCTGGTGGTTCTGGAGGTGGTGACCGCACCCTGCTCCGGGGCAGCTGGCCGCGGTACTTTGAGGACCTGCGTCTCGGCGGCATCCGCCCCGTCTTCCTGGCGACGGCTGGTCACCCCGAGCCGGTTCTGGGCGACCGCCGGATCAACCCGCCCGACGACCGCGGGATCAACCCGCCCGACGACGGCGCTCCGAGCGGTCCGGTACCGGCGGACGTCGACGGCCCCGCGCAGCCGCTCGTGAGTGCGCTCCAGGTAGTGCTTGTACACCTCGCCGCCGACCGTGCTGGCGATGCTGCCGACGGCCGCGCCGACCAGCGTGCCCCCCACGCCCAGGAAGGACGCCGCGATCGCGCCCGTCAGCGCGGCCAGTATCCCAGCGGAGACCTGAATAGCACTCAGGTTGAGTCTCCGCGACGCCATTGCTCCCCTTTCGTGTGCCTGGCCTTCCCGCCGGAAAGGCGGGAACCGCGGTCCCGGAACGGCAGCGGCCAGTAGTCGAGCTTATGTCGGGTCACGGCCCCTGGAACGTGGTCTTCGTCACTGCCGGCCGCGCCGCCAGCAGGATCCAGCGAACTGGCGGCAGCGCATTCCCGGGCTTTCCGGCACTCAGCGGTGCATCCCGGGCTGGGCGGTATGCGGCCCACAGTACGCGCCCGGAGGTTCAGCTCCGGCGGGCCTGAGCGTCACCGCGACCGCTTCTCTTCCTCGTCGTGGTGGATCCGGTCCAGGCAGACCGCGATCGCGAGCATCAGCGCGTCGTCCTGTCCCGGCGCCACATCCACCCCATAGGTATCCCGCAGCCGGAACCATGAACGGGAGATCTGCGCCAGGACCTCCCCGCCGGAGCGGATCTCGAACTCCTTGTCCAGGATGTTGCCGACGGCCTCCAGCTCGCCGCCGCCGGACAGCTCGACGACCGACCGGTGATGCAAGGGAGAGATCAGCGCCTTCTTCACCGTCGCGATCACGGTGCCGTCTCGCTCGATGTTCATGCTGTCCCGGATGGCCAGCAGCTTCTTGCGCACGGTCGCCACGACAGTGCCGGACCGGTCCTTGAGCTCGAAAGTCTCCCTGAGCCGCAGGGCTTTCCCGTCGACCAGGAAGACCTGGTTCCCCTGCTCGTCGGTGACCCAGTAGTCGTCCCCGATAGAAAAGATCTTCTCCCGTACCGAGTAGCGCATGCCGCCCATCGTCCCACGCTCCGCGCTGGGCTCGGCCCGGATCGGCGGCCAGCGGGACGCTACGGTCGGGGTGTGCCAAATCCTGAGCTAGATGTCCTGGTGGTCGGGGCCGGGGTATCGGGTCTGACGACCGCTGTCTGCCTGGCCGAGGCGGGCCTGGGCGTCGCCATCCGCGCCGATCGCCCTCCGGAGGAGACCACGTCCTCGGCGGCCGGCGCCATCTGGGGCCCCCACCTGGTGGAAAGGAGCGAGCGGGTCACCCGGTGGAGCAGCGAGACGCTTGCCGTGCTGACCGAACTGGCCGGTGACCCGGCCAGCGGCGTGCACATGGCCAGCGGCGTCGATGCCACCCGGACCCCCGGCGAGTTCCCGCACTGGGGCCACGTGCTCGGCAACCTCAGCCCGGCCGACCCGGCCGGCTTGCCCGACGGCTTCGTCGCGGGCTGGCGGTACACCGCGCCCGCCGCGTTCATGCCCGTCTACCTCCAGTACCTGCTGGCCAGGTTCCGCCAGGCCGGCGGCCAGGTGCACACGGCCGTGGTGACCTCACTCACCGACGTGGCGCGCGGCACGGCCGCCCGGGCGATCGTGAACTGCGCCGGGATCGGGGCACGCGACCTGGTGCCGGACCCCGCGGTCAGCCCGGTCCGCGGCCAGGTCGTGGTCGCGGCCAACCCCGGTATCACCGAGTTCTTCATCGGGCTCGGTGACGGCACCGCGGAGCTGACCTACCTGTTCCCGCACGGCGACGTGGTCCTGCTCGGCGGAACCGAGCAGCCGGGGAACTGGTCTCTGGATCCAGACCCTCAGACAGCGCAACGGATCGTGCGCGACTGTGCCCGCGTCCATCCCGGCCTGCGCACGACCCGGATCCTCGCGCACCGTGTCGGCCTGCGTCCCGTCCGGCCCCAGGTACGGCTGGAATCCGAAACCCTCGGCACCGGCCAGATCGTGGTGCACAACTACGGCCACGGCGGCG
>OCZU010003091.1_pt1 | contig 10536 bp, 7 predicted proteins | sample 1539001 | NCBI WGS metagenome assembly OCZU01 (sample SAMEA3539306, study PRJEB22396) | soil metagenome | biome: tundra; feature: field; material: soil | place: USA | collected 2010-05 | depth 0.15 m | reverse complement strand
ATGACTTGCGGGCCGGAGTTCAGCCGGATCTATAGTTGAGTCATGCTGGATGCGACCAGGCTCCGCGTGCTCGTCGCGGTCGCCAGGAGTGGCTCGGTGACCGCGGCGGCCCAGGCACTCAACTACGCCCAGCCATCGATCAGCCACCACATCGCCAGGCTGGAGGCAGAGACCGGCGCCAAGCTGATGGAACGAGCAGGCCGCGGGGTCCGGCTGACCGATGCCGGAAGGCTACTGGCCGAGCGCGCCGAGGAGATCCTGGGCAGGCTGGACTCAGCAGAGGCCGAGCTGGCCGCGCACGTCGGTCTTCGCCAGGGCCGGGTCCGGCTCGTGGCGTTCGGGTCCGCGCTCGGCACGATCGTTCCCGCTGCCGCCACCTGGCTGCAGGCGGAGCGACCTGACACAGACGTCATGCTGGCGCAGGCCCAGCCAGCCGATGCCCTGCGGATGCTGCGAGCCGGGCTCGCCGACGTAGCAGTGACCTTCCGCTACCGCCAGGACCGTGTCGACCCGGAGCAGGCCAATGCGTGGCGCGCCGACCTGGGGAGCGGCGACCTGCGGAGCGGCGCAGTCCCGCTGCGCCGCGATGCCGACGGACTCCGGAGCCGGCTGCTGCTCGACGAGCCTGTCTACCTGGTCACCGGCCACGGGCCAGCCATCAGGTCCCGTGGCCGTGGCCGTGGTCAGCCGGAGGTTCCCGAACCGGCCGGCGACCCTGATCAGCTGACCCGTTCGGCCACCGACGGCCCGGCTGACGACCCGGGTCTGGTCGCCTACGCGGACCAGCACTGGATCGTCGGCTGCGACAGCTGCCGGGGCTTCCTGGTTGACCAGTGTGCAGCGGCCGACTTCACGCCGAACATCGCGATTACCACCGACGACTACGTCGCAGCCCAAGCGCTGGTCGCCGCTGGGCTTGGCGTCACGATGCTGCCCGGTCTCGCGCTGCGCGCCGCCCGTCATCCGGGAATCACGGCGACAGCGCTAACTGGAGCGCGTCGTCAGGTACTCGCGGTGACCTACGGCGATCCACCGGACCCGCCAGCGAGCGCGCAGCTCATCGACGCGCTCCTGCACGCCGCTACATTTGGCTCGCAGATCGCTGCCCAGGTTGCCCAGCCGACGAATAGGTAGGTAGCTGGCCATGTCGTTTGGTCGACCCTTCGGCGCCGTCTCAGCGCTCGAAGACGAGCAGGTGAGGTGCTCGAATGTCGACAGCGCACGAGTCCGCAGCCGCTCGAAGTCCTCGCGGGCGTTCCAGGCCGTCGTCGTCTCCACCTCATCAAGGGTGACCAGCCAGCAGTCGTGAAGTCCCGAACGACCGCATCCAGCGGCCGGTCATCTGCTGATCGGCCGGAGCCGAGGTCAAGCAGCGACAGCGGCCGACAAGCGGAAGGCGCCAACCGCGATCACTCGCCGGCCTGGATGAGCAGCAGGGCCTTCTCCATGGCGTCCCAGGCCTGTGACACGTCTGGTCGCCGGCCGAGACCGCAGGCTGCCGCGACGTCGACCTCTCGCCCGACGTGGTGCTCGATCAGCCGGAGCAGCTCGACTTGCTGTGCACTGGCAAGACTCTCGTGAATGCAGCCGGCGACGAAGCGCACCGAGGCCGGGATGTCGAGCCGGGCCAGCGGAGCGTAAAAGGATGAGTCGAAGGTCGGCGGCTCCTCAGCGGCAGCGAACGGAACGTGGATGAACTCAAGCGGACGGTTCGGCGGCCATCCGGCAGCCAGCTCGTTGGCTAGGAGCACAGCAGGCGTGATGTCGGCCATCGTGGCCAGCGCCTTGTGATTGAGGTCGCCGAGGCAAAGGTGCACTCCGAACCGGGTGCCTGCCGAGGCGCCGGCAGGCAGCTCAGCCACTTTCATGGCGGTATGACGGGCAGTCTGGACGGCCTCGCCCTCAGCCGCGCCGGCAACCGCGACCAGAGCGGCCGGCGTCTCGATCTGAAACAGCACATCTCTGCCCCCGGCCTCGCTGATCTTGCGCACCTGGCTGGCCGTCGCCTGGAGCGATGGCTCGTAATAGCGCGGGTCGAATCCGTCCGGGAACCCGAACGCATCGACGGATAGATCGAGGTGAGAAGGGATGCCAACCTGGAAAGGCAGGTCCGGCCGACCGTACTTTGCCCGCATATCCCGGAACACCGGGAAGCTCGCCTGGAACGCCGCCTCGTACGGCAGGCATGCTTCCAGGTTCCGGACAGTAAGGGTGGCGTCCGGCCGCAGCCGGTACTGCAGCACACTCTCATAATCGGAGAAGTCACGAACTCCGCCGATCACCTCAAGGTCAGGATCGCCCGCCAGGTTGCGCAAGCAGGCCCCGATCCACCCGGCGCGAGGGCCGGTCTCACCATCGGACAACGTCAGCAGATAGGGCGCGAGGCGCGTCAGCGCGGCCTCCATCGCGTCCTCCGCGGTGGTGCCAGGAATCGACCCGACAAGATGCGCCCGCCGTCCCATCTTCAGCCTCCTCTTCCGTCAATGCCGCGACTTCGCTTTGGTCAGATCACGGCGGAGCGGCCCGTCCAGTAGGGATCACGCAGTCTCCGCTTAAGCAATTTCCCGCTGGGGTCACGGGGCAGCTCGGCGGTGAAGTCGATTGTCTTTGGCCACTTCATCTTGGCCAGTCGACCCTCAAGTGAGGCCAGGATCTCCGCCGTCAGCTCGTCGCCAGGCAGCACTCCCTGCACTGGCTGCACGACTGCCTTGATCTGCTCGCCCCACTCCTCGTCCGGTATGCCGAAGACGGCCACGTCGGCGACCTTCGGATGCGTGATGATCTCGGCCTCGATCTCAGCCGGGTAGATGTTCGAGCCGCCCGAGATGATCATGTCTGATTTGCGGTCACACAGGAACAGGTAGCCGTCGGAGTCCAGGAAGCCGATGTCGCCGACAGTGAAGTACTCGCCTAGCCGCCCGGCTGCGGTCTTCGCGGGATCGTCCTTGTACTCGAACTCGATCCCCATCTTCATGTAGACGGTGCCGGGAACGCCCGCCGGGGACACGTTCCCAGCGTCATCGGCAATCATGATCTCACTCACCGGCCACGCCTTGCCCACGGTGCCCGGTCGTTCCAGCCAGTCCTGCGGCGTCGCGATGGTGCCGCCGCCCTCGGTGGCGGCGTAGTACTCATAGACACACGGCCCCCACCAGTCCAGCATCGAGCGCTTGATCGGCACCGGGCAGGGCGCCGCGGCGTGGATCAGCCAGCGCATCGATGTCAGGTCGTACCGGTGCCTGGTCTGCTCAGGCAGGGAGAGCATCCGCCTGAACTGGATCGGCACCATGTGGGTGTTGGTGACCCGGTACCGCTGCACCAGCGCCAGCGCCTGCTCGGCGTCCCAGGAGTCCATGCAGACCAGGGTGTGGCCGAAGTGCAGCGAGCTGCCGCCGAAGATGGTCACTGCCGTGTGGTAATTCGGCGATGTCACCAGATGCACATTCGGCTGCCCCGAAGTGATCCCAAAGAACTGCAGCAGTCCTGTCAGCAGGTCGGCGGAGACATCGGGATCTAGCCCGGAGAGCGCACGGCGGACGCCCTTCGGGCGGCCGGTTGTTCCTGAGGTGTAGTGCATCGCGGCTCCGGCCGTGCGATCTGCCGGCATTGATGTCGGCTGACCGGCGCGGAGCGCCGCCACCTCGGTGAACCCGGGCACGGTGCCGTAGCTGAATCGGGCGTCCGGAGGAATCCCGGCCGCATCGGCCGCAGCCAGGCCCGCGTCGGCATAGCGCTTATGAACGAAGAACGCCTTGGCCTCGCAGTCACCGATGATGTATGCCATCTCCGGCGCGGTGAAATGCCAGTTGATCGGGGTGTAATACCAGCCAGCCTGCAAGGCGGCCAGGCTCAGCTCAAGCGGCGCCACACCGTTTGGCACCAGCGCGGCGATCCCATCGCCCGGCCGCAAGCCGCTGGCGCGCAGCGCATGCGTGATCTGGTTCACCCGGGTAAGCAGCTCACCTGCAGTGTGCTCAGTGCCATCTGGCTCGACAACCGCAATCCAGCTGGGATCCGCCTGTGCACGACCCCAGAACCCCAGCGACTCCACCAGATGCCTCCGATCGCAGCCGAGCCGGTCACGTGCTTACGCGGGCGAGTCGGCTGGCTCCTTCTCCTCTTGCTCGTCTTGGTGGTCCGCAGCCTCATCATCCGTCCGCGACCGGCTGAGTACCAGCCCGACCACTAGCAGGACGAGGCCGAGCACAATGCCGAGGATGGGCAGGATGACTTCGACCAGGTGGATCTCGTTGTAATAGGACTTATCCGTCGCCACGCTACTTTGGACGCTCGCCGCGGTCGATGCCAGCGTGCCGTCAAACAGCACCAGCCGGGTGACGCCGGAGCTGTCCTGCAGCGTGATCCGCTGGGTCTCGGTGACCTGCAGCGGCGCGCCGGTCACCGGGTCTACCCAGTAAGTCTTGCTCGCGGTGTAGAACTCCGGCAGCGTCACTTCGGCGCCTGGCAGGCCAAGCAGCGAGGCTGGCAGAGTCTGCGTGCCGATCTGCTGATTCGGGGTATGGACGACGTAACGGTAGGTGGCGAGTCCGCCGGTAGTCGCCGTCCCCGCAAAGTCGAAGGTCACCGGCTTCAACAAGGTGGTGTCGAAGACCTGGTAGCTCTGCTTCTGCGCGTTGAACGGCCAGAGGTAGCCCTGTGCGGAGACGTTTAGATGGTGATTCGAGCCAACGAATTCACCGCAGCAGTTGACGAGCTGCCCGTCCTTGCGATCGAAGGCCAGCGTCTGGGATGTGTAAGAGAACGGCTGATGGTTGGTGAGGTCCTCGACGGCGGTGAAGGACTTCCATACCGCGATGTGCGAAGATCCGGCCGCCTTTGCCGCCGCTACGTCGCCCTCAACGGTGCTGGTGGCGCGCATCGTCACGCCGGTGAGCTCCTGCAATTGCGCCGCGCTGAAGTAGCTCAGGCCAGTTCCCTGGAGCGTGCTGATGCTGTGCTCGTTCAGCGGGGCCTTGACCGCCTGGCCTGGCACGAAGAACTTGAGCATCAACGCCAGCACTATGAGGAAGACGCCCAGACCCGTCAGCACTGGCCAGACGACGCGGCGCATGGGGCCTCCTGAGGATTGGCCGTCAAGTCTGGTGGCCTAGCTGGGGAATATGCGATTTTGACGTATGATACTGATCACCATCACTGGTGTCACTAATGTTGCGGACACGTGACCGTCACGGCACGAAACGGCGACGTATCATAGCTCGCGCGGTCGATGTTCCTCCTCGTAAGCCCGCCTGTCCGCGTTGTCCGTGAGGTCGGCGTCCGCGAGGTCGGCCGTCCCGATGGCCTCCCCGTGCGTGGCCCGCTTGATCAGCCGCACGTGCTCCTCTTCATCGGCTGGCTCCGCGCGGTCGGCCAGCATGACCGGGTAACGGTCCGCGACCCGGTAGATGCGCCGCAGCCGCGGGTTGTAAAGAACCGCCTCATCGACGAAGTAGAGCAGCCCGTGCTTGTCGATCGGACAGGCCAGGATGCCCAGCAGCGGACCCTCTAGCGGCATGACCATCTCTATCTCCTCCTCGGCGTGCAGCTGCAAGTCACGCGGCCCCGACTGCCGGGGCTGCGCTTCCATCAGGCAGCGCCGTGCCACCGTCAGCCAGCGCCTTGCTCTCGTCAGCTGGCGCCGTACGCCGCCCAGTGGCGGACGTGACCTCCTGCGTTCCTGGCTGTCTGGACAGCACCACCACGACGACCCCGGCCACTCCGATGCCCACCAGCCGGAGCGCGAGCCTGGCCGGATCGGCCGGGAGGCGCTCGCCGAACAGCCAGGTACCCGCGACGATGAAGAAGACTCCGCCAGTGATGTTGGAGACTGGTCCGACGATCGAGACTCGGCAGCGCTGCAACCCAGTCTGAAAGATCAGCAGCCCAGCGGCCGAGCAGCCAACGGTCATATACGGATACGGCGAGCCTGCTATCGCCAGCAGGAGCGCCCAGCCGGTGCCATGATGCACGAACGTCCCAGACAACGCCTTGATCGCCAGCGTGGCCAGGCCGTACAGCAGACCGGACGCGACCCCGAAACTGACGCCCACCGCAGGCGTCCGGTGCCTGCCGTGAGTCATCGGACGGAGCGATCGAGCGCCGAGCCCTACTGCGACTGCGAAGGTAGGAACGGCCACTGCGGCGATCCAGATTCCGCTGGCCTGGTGGCCGACGCGGCCCGCCGATCCGATGGCGGACAGCGCGATCACGATGATGGCCGCAGCCATTGCCAGCACGCAGGCCAATTCGGTCCGTCCCAGTCGCTCCCGCAGCACCAGCCGGGACAGCACGAGCAGGACCACCACTCCGGAACCGAGCACCGGCTGCACGACGCTGACCGGAGCGAGATCCAGGGCTAGCACCTGCAATCCGAACCCGCACAGCATGAACGCAAAGCCGGACAGCCAGGCCGGCGTCGACGCCACGATTCGCAGCAGTGCCACGCCATGACGGGCGTCAATGGCCGGCATCTGCCGCAGTGCACGCTTCTCCAGGATGAGCCCCACGTGGTAGGCGGAGGTCGCGAGCAGCGCCACCATCACGGCCGCGCCTGGCCCTGCCATCACCTGGCGGTCTCCGGACCGGCAAAGCCGCTCAGGACGTCCAGATACAGGCCGGCGAAGTCGGCGGCGGCGGCATCGGCGAGCAGTTCGCGCCGGTACCGGAAGGTCAGTCCGAGTCGAGCGCCCACGGTGACAGCACCTAGTGAGAGGCCGCGCGGCATGTGAGCGGAGGTCGAAAACCAGATCCCGTGGGCAGGCTCCGGGCCAAACCGCAGTGGATCGACGATGCCAAGATTGGAGACCAGCGAGGTATCGCAGAAAAGGGGACCGGCCACCCGCAGTGCCGCCGCGAGCAGCCGACGCTTGGCCGCGACCGGGACCGGAGCCGCCGCCAGTGCCCGGGAGGGCAGGTCGACCTGGGGGCCGGGGTGCGCCTTCGCGTATCCGGTCTGCCGTGCTACCTCGCTGATCAGGTCGCCGATGCCGACACGAGCCGGAACTCGCGCCGTAACGGCGGTCAGCCTCGACCCGTTGCCCCAGGCGCCGTCGGCGCTCTCCAGGATCCGGTTGCCCACCGGCATGGTGATCCGGATCCGGCCGGCTCGCCGCCCATTCGAGTCGTTCCACCGGCCGATGGTGATCATCATTGCGGCGATCAGCAGGTCGTTGACGCTGCCGCCAAGCGGTCGCAGGATGCCAGCCGCGGCTGGCATCCCGTCCCAGGTCAGCAGGCAGGCACCGTATCCGGGCCTGGGCCCGGATACGGCCGGGTCAGGCCGTCTGGCGATCCGCGCAATCGGGCCGACGCGAGGCCGGGCGCGGATCGCTGCGAGGTCGTCGGCCAAGCCATCAGCCCAGCCATCAGGACGGCCAGCCAAGCCGTCGGCCCAGCCGTCAGGACGGCCATCACCGCGGTCGGCAGTGCGGTCGTTACTGCGGTCGGCCCGGACTGGCCTGTCCTCGCTGGTCGGCCCGCCCCCGAGCCCGTTGTACTGCCGGGCGACGGCGCGCAGCAGCCCCAGGCAAGACAGCCCGTCCAGGACAGCATGGTGTGCGTTCAGGATCACACGATCGCTGTCCGGTCCCGCGGCCAGCAGGAACCGCACGGGCGGGGACCTGTCGAGGTCCGGAGACTCGGACAGGAAAGCCGCTCGCTGCCCGGCGAGATCGGCCTCATCCGCCCAGGACGCGGCGCGAACTGGGTCGGCGTCCGGCACCGGCGGGTACTCCCAGCGACTGCTCCGCTGCCAGGACGAAGCCGCGGCCCGCCGGACGCGGGCTCGCGGCTGCGCGGCAAGGACCGCCAGTACCGCGGCGCGGAAGGCCGCCTGATCGCATCTGCCAGCCAAGCGGACCTCGACGTGCACGTTAGCTGGCTCCGCTGGCCGGTCGTAGCAGCAGGTCAGTTCTTCTACGACACTGAACCGGCCACTGGCTGGTCCGGTCTGCGCCGCCCGCGGACTCGCGGTCGCCGACCTGGTCAAGAGGTACCCACGCGGTTCCGACGGAGCCAGCCGGTCCAGCTGGGCATGAACGGGATTGCCGGGGTCAGTGCGGCCGCCAGCGCGATCAGAGCACAGGCCTGGGCGACCGGGCCGAATGCTCCCGTGCCGCTAGCGGCCGGATGCGCAGCCAGCGCGGTGACCACGCCGGCTGCCATCATCGCCCCGAGCGCGACCACGCCGAGCCAGTGCGGCATCCGATAGGCGATGATGGCCAGCACCGGCACGGCCAGCGCCACCGGACCGCCGACAATCGTCAGCAGCGCTGCCAGCGCCAGGAGGCCAAGTACCGCGTTCCGCTGACTCAACCTGCTCGGCCCAGGCGGAGCAGCACCGAGCGGGAGGGCGTCGGATAGCGGGGCAGCGCACGGCAGGGCAACGGACGCAGGGGCACCGAGCGGGAGGGCGTCGGATAGCGGGGCGGCGGACGGCGGGGAGCTGGGCGACGTTGCTGGCTCGCGCGACGTCTCGTCCATGCGCTCTTGCGTCCTCCTGCGCCTCCGGCGGGCGAATGCGGCAGCGAGCAGGATCAGCACTCCGGCCGCGGAAAGGATAATCCAGGAATGATAGAGGGTCACCGGCGCGAAAGTCAGGATAACGACACCGCCGCTGCCGGCTGGCACGACGAAGCCCTGCTGCCAGCCGTCCAGGGTGACCGGGACCAGTGGCCGCCCATTCAGACTGGCTACCCAGCCGGCGTTGACGTTCTGGTGCAGTTCCAGGTAGGCGGCGGCGCCTGCGCCGATGTGCACTTGGCGGCGCTCCGACTGCCAGCTCAGCACGCGTACCCCACGGTCTACGGTGCTGGCCTGCCGCGGCCCCGCGGTGGCCAGGGCGACGTCGGTGATGCTGAACGGGCCACGGGCCGCCGCGGTCAGCCGGTGCCTTCCGGCCCCGAGCTGCAGCGCTGAGCCGTGCGAGCAGAGCCGGACCGCGACCGGATAGAACTGGGTCAGGTCGCCGATGGTCCCGGTGACCATCGTCCGATAGCGGTGCCGGTCGATGGTGATCTGCGGTCCGCGACCGCAGGCCAGCCGGAACCGGGTCGCCGGGTCGGGAGCCGCGGCCCGCAATCCGGCCAGCGCCGGGATTGAGAGCCTGGACAACCCGACTGGCAGCTGGACGAGCTGCCCCGAAATCGGCTGCACAGTCGTTGCGAACTGCACGACGGGAAAGCTGATCGTCAGCCGGTTCGTGGTCAGCGACGGCACGATCTCGGTCAGGCCATCGAAGCCGACACTGGCAAACCGCGTCCCGTTCGGGCTGGTGATCTTTATCGCCTCCGGTGCCGCCGCGAAGCCTGAGACGGCCAGGATGTCCATCCGGCGGATCACCCTCCGGCCGCGCCAGCTCAGCCGGATCACCGGATTCGGGCCGCCGGCGATCCAGGCCCCGCCGGCCCCAGGCCGGAACAGGCTGGACGCCGCCAGGTCTGGCAGCGAGCCCAGAGTGGAGCTGGCCGATACGTCAAGGGAATGCCGGCCAACCGGCGCGAACTTGCCGAGAATCGCGTTGAGCGCCGGCCCAGGTACGGCAAGCGCCGCTGCCGACAGTTTGAACGAGACCGGCCCCGGCATACTGAACGTCCGTGCCAGCGGCGGATAGGCGGCCAGATTGGCCAGGTCGGCCGGTGACGGTACCTGCCGCTCGAAGGAGAACGCGACGGCCGGAGCGTGCTGGTCGACCCCCGTCTCAGGCGGCTGCAGGAAGCGCTGCACGGTCAGGCCCGCAATCAGCACGTCGGCCAGGCCGGCGCCAGGTCCGCCCGGTACGCCGCCCCGAACGCCAGCGAAGGTGATCCGCAGCACCCGGGTGGCGCCTGGGGGTACCTGAAGCGGTTGCGCGGCACTAGTCCGCCGCACCGCGCTGGTGACCGAGCCGGTGGCGGTGCTGACCCTGAGCCGGTCGGCGACAGCCCGGAACCTGCCGTCGTCGAGCAGCCTGACTCCGATGGTGTCGGGCAGGTTCACCGGGTGATCGAAGCTAATCTGGATCCATTGCCCGATCGCGGTGACCGGATTGGCCTCGGTCCAGACCGTGCCCGGATTGTCATCGAACGCGTTGACCGGGTCGATCTGCGGCGTCTCGGCCAGCCACGATCCTGAGGATGACGCGGTGACCGAAGCTGCGCCGGACAGCACCGCCACGGTCTGATGATCAAGGCCGGGTACGGGGAGCAGCTGGCGGGGTGCACCGCCGGCCGCACCCAGTGGATCGTCTACCGGATTGCTCTCGGTCGCCGTGTACGTGTAGGAGGCGCCCGGGCCGATCACCCCGAATGCGTGGTCGCCCCGGCGCAGGCTGTCGGTGGCGATCCAGAGCGCGGGCCTGGTGACCAGCCTGTCACCCGCGATCACAGCAGGCGCCGAGGTCAGAATGTGCTGCCCGGTGAGCTGCAGCAGCGCGTCAGGACCGCCGTTGACCAGCGCTGTCTGGCTGACCGGGAGAGCAACGGCGGGTGACGGCGGCGGACCGCGAGCCGACGTTGCCTGGTATACCTCTACGGCCGGGTAGGACGGCAGCGCGTACTG
>OCZU010003090.1_pt1 | contig 10540 bp, 7 predicted proteins | sample 1539001 | NCBI WGS metagenome assembly OCZU01 (sample SAMEA3539306, study PRJEB22396) | soil metagenome | biome: tundra; feature: field; material: soil | place: USA | collected 2010-05 | depth 0.15 m | reverse complement strand
ATATGATCGACTTTTACCGCATATTGGCCTCGCGCTGCGAGTATCCGCTGCACCTGGGGCTGACGGAAGCGGGCATGGGAGCCAAGTGCATCGTGGCCTCCAGCGCTGCCATGGCCGTGCTCTTGCAGGAAGGCATTGGCGACACGATTCGTGTTTCGCTTACGCCCGCTCCCGGTGGAGATCGGACCGAAGAAGTTCGCGTGGCGCAACAGATTCTTCAGTCGTTGGGGATTCGCAGCTTCACGCCGCAGGTTACGGCGTGTCCGGGATGCGGGCGCACGACCAGCACCTTCTTCCAGGAGATGGCAGAGCAGATTCAGACTTACTTGCGCGAGCAGATGCTGGTCTGGAAGGAAAGCCACACCGGCGTGGAGGAGATGAAAGTTGCGGTCATGGGCTGCGTGGTCAACGGGCCTGGAGAGTCGAAACACGCCAGCCTGGGCATCTCTCTGCCCGGAACTGCCGAAGAACCGAAAGCCCCCGTCTACGTGGATGGGCGCCTGTTTACCACGCTCAAGGGCGACAAGATCGTGCCGGAGTTTATCAAGATTCTTGACGACTATGTCGAATCGCATTATGCGACCAGGGAAAAAGAAGTGGTGGTCTGAAGAACTCCTAAGGCGAACTCCCGCAAGTGAATCCCTGTCATCCTTTGCGGAGTCGAAGGACCCCTACACAGACAAAGTCTTCTCAGAAGCGTCAGGGAATTCTCCCCGTGTGTTCCGGGATATATGCCCCCCGTTCTTTGTTCTTTGGGCGCTAACCTGGGTTCTTCCAAATCACCCGCTTTATTCTGATTCCGTCTCACATTTAGTGATGATCTTCCCAGTTGTGTTCTGTCTCCCAGCGATGGTCTCTTCCATTCCACCATTGGTGGTGCGCGCTCCAGCAACGCTCTCGTTCGGCGTTTAATTCGTGCCGGCGCTCATCGGCCTCGTGGCTATGCTCGCCCCTGCGTTGGATTGCTTTGTCTAATCTCACTTCCGCTTTTTCGATGGCGTGGCGGCACTTGTCTCTCTCGTCGGCGTGCGTCGGCGGAGTCGCCACAAAGAACAAAAGCGCGACCCCGAGTATGCTTCCCGCTGCTTTCCGTAAGAATCTTCGATTCAAGATAATCTCCTCCCTTCTCGTTCCGTAAGTTGAGATCGAACCTGGCAGATTTTATGCAGGCTGCCTCACGATACGGTCTATACGTTAGGAACCAATAGTTCCGCTGCACAACCAGGTTCCGCGTTGCGGACGTTTTCTCGACATGGAATTCAAGCTGTTTCGGGCCTGAGGGACATTCGATTTCGAGTTGCGGAACATCGGCGCCTGTTTTTCCGTACATCGGAAATGAGCGGATATGCCACACGGGTCGGCCAGACTCACACTAGTCCGTTTCCCGCCAGGAAGATTTCCGATCGCAGCCGGACGCGGCTAACTCTTTGCCGCGACGCGGGTCCAAGTAACTGGAGGTTGGTGGCAGTTTGAATATCCGAGAAGTATTGCGTCAGACCGTCAGTTCGATCGCCGCGCATAAACTGCGCAGCTTTCTTACCATGTTCGGCATCATCTGGGGGATCACTTCGGTGATCCTGCTGGTCGGCTTGGGGAAAGGTTTCAGCCACGATCAGAAGGAACGGCTGAAGACGATTGGCGTCGACCTGGCCATCATCTGGGGTGGGCGGACCAGCGAGCAGGAGGGAGGATACGCCGCCGGCCGCGTGGTGCGTCTGTCGATTCGCGATGCGGTCCTGATCAAGCAGGAAGCGTATCTCATCAAGACCGTTAGTCCCGAGTTGCGGCGCAGCGTGTCGGAGGTGAGCCGCTACAACGCGGCATCGCGCCCGGTGCGCGGAGTCTGGCCTGATTACCAGCGCTTCCGGTCGCTCAGAGTGCAGGAGGGGCGGCTGATGACGGACGACGATGAGAACGAAGGCCGCCGCGTGGTCGTGCTGGGCGTGGAGAGCCGCGATCAGCTCTTCCCCGGGAAGGCTGCGATCGGTGAGACGCTGATGATGAACGGCTCCCCTTACACCGTGATCGGCGTGCTCGAAAAGAAAAAACAAAATGGCAGTTACGGCAGCGGGCCGGATAACACACAACTCTTCGTTCCCTACGCGTCGATGGCGCGCGATTATCCGCCGGGAGAGCGTCCAGGCATATTCAAAGGATGGATCAATAATCTGGTGGTCGAAGTCGCGGATCCCACGCATCACGAAGAGGCATTGCGGCAGGTGTACCAGATTCTGGGACGCGAGCATCATTTTGATCCGCGCGACAAAGACGCACTCATGGTTTGGGACACGCTGGAAGGATCGCAACTGGTGGAGCGCATCTTCGACATCATGACCATTTTCTTTGGCGCGGTGGCATTGATGACGCTGTCGCTCGGCGGCATTGGAGTGATGAACATCATGCTGGTCGCGGTGACCGAGCGCACGCGGGAAATCGGGGTTCGCAAATCGTTAGGGGCTACGGCGGCCGATATCCGCAACCAGTTCTTTGCCGAATCGGCTGCGCTCATGACGATTAGTGGAGGCCTTGGGCTGGGCGCCGGCGTCGGCATTTGCGTGGCCGTCAGCAACGTACAATTGCCCGACATCGTGCCGCATCCCATCGTTTCTCTGGGTGCGATTATTGCGTCGCTGCTGACGCTTGGAGTCATCACGATCGCGGCGGGAATGTATCCGGCACAACGGGCGGCGGCGCTCAGTCCGATTGAGTGCTTGCGGCAGGAGTAGGAGAGGTAAGAGGTTAGAGGTCAGATCGGAGACGTTCAAAAACGAGGTTAGAGGTTCGATTGCAGGGGTGAGATCTAGGGGTTAACCTCTGCAATCTGGCCTCTTACCTCTGACCTTTATCGGGAGGACTCGAATTTGCACGTCAAGGAACTGATCGCGCAGAGTTGGGATGCGCTCACGCGCAACCGGCTGCGCTCCATCCTGACGATGATGGGAATCGTCTGGGGGCTAACGACGGTGGTGTTGCTGCTTGGTTATGGGCAGAGCGTTAGCGCGGGCGTGCTCAATGCCTTCCTCGGCATTGGCAACAACGTGATCATGATCTGGGAAGGCCAGACCAGCATGCAAGCGGGCGGCCAGCGCGCCGGGAAGCGCATTCATTTCAAGTACGAAGATATCGAAGCCATCCGCGAGGAAGCTCCGCTGGTGCGGCTGGTCAGCGCGGAGTGGGACGATCCCTTCGCCTACAAATACGGCGACCGGGTGGTCACGGTGCAGAGCAAAGCCGTCCAATTTCCCTACGGCGAGATGCGTAAGTTGAATATTGCGGAAGGTCGCTACTTCGAGGAGAGCGATTTTACCGAACATCGCCACGTATTAGTTGTAGGTCCGAATGCGGCAAAAAAAGTGTTTGGCAACCGCGATCCAGTGGGCGAGTTCGTCACGATCAACGGCGGGAGTTGGGAGGTCATCGGCCTGCTGCGGCTGAAGATTCAGGACAGCTCGAATAATGGCCCGGACAATGAAAATTTCTTCATGCCCTTCGAGAGCATGGGCGACATCAACGACAAGCGCGATCCGGAGATGATCGTGTTTCAGGCCGTCATGCCGCTGCAGCACAAAGCGGCTTTGGCGCAGGTGCGCGAGGTTCTGGCGCGGCGGCACAATTTCAATCCCCGGGATGATAAATCGACTCCGGACTGGGACACCGTGGATGACTCCAAAGACATTCAGCAATTCGGTCTGGCGCTGCAGGTGATTCTCGGATTTATCGGCATGTTGACGCTTGGAGTCGGTGGAGTAGGCGTGATGAATATTATGCTGGTCAGCGTGACTGAGCGCACCAGAGAAGTGGGATTGCGCAAAGCCATGGGCGCCCGTAATCGAGACATTGCCTGGCAATTTCTGGTGGAGGCGCTGGTGTTGACCTTCGCCGCGGGCGCGGTGGGAATGCTGGTATCGATCGTGCTGGCCCACGCGATTCCGCCCATGCCGCTTTATTCGGCGATGTACAAGACGGCCAATCATGAGGGCGATATTTTTTTGCAGACCTCGGGCAGTGTGATGCTCACGGCGTTTGCGATATTAACTTTCGTCGGGATTACTGCGGGCTTGTGGCCGGCTTGGAAAGCGGCACACATGGAACCGGTGGAGGCGCTGCGGCACGAGTAGGTTACCGCCCGATTCCACCTGAATTCGTTTTGAAAGGGTGCGAAGAGTAGCATAATTTGATCTAATCTATCGACAATTGGGGACGTCTAAATGCCGCCTGACCACGACGAACTGGCCAATCCCGGACACGAACTGTCCGAGTTCCTTAACAAAATCCGCGCCCAAACTCCCGCCCGTCTGCTGGCCGGACGCTCCGGCGCCGCCTATCGCACCAATACTCAACTGGAATTGCGGGAAGCCCATGCCGCCGCCCGCGACGCCGTACGCGTTGAATTCGACTTATCGACCAGCCTCAATCCAGACTTCGTAAACAAATGGAAACTCTTCGAGGTAAGTTCACAAGCCCATCACAAAGACGAATACCTTTTGCGCCCTGACCTGGGTCGCCGTCTTGACGACGCGTCGCGGACCGAAGTCATCCGGCGTTGCGCCCCCGGACGCGACTTACAAATCGTGATCGGCGACGGTTTATCAATCACTGCCGTTGCCCAACAAGTTCCACCCCTATTGCCACTGCTCCATGACGGCGCCATAACTCGGGGCATGACGATCGGCGAGATGTTTGTGGTTCGCCATTGCCGTGTAGGCGTTCTCAACCAGGTTGGAGAACTGTTAGCGCCCAAAGTTATCGTCCTGCTGATCGGCGAGCGCCCTGGTCTTGCCACCGCCGCGAGCCTGTCGGCCTACATGGCCTATCAACCGGAACCGTCCGACACCGATGCCGATCGTAACCTTATCTCGAACATTCACGAGCGTGGAGTGAAAACAGAAGAAGCCGCCAACCGAATCCTAAATCTGGCAGCGGCCATGATGAAGGCACAAACCAGCGGGTACCACCTGCGCGAGGAATTTCACTTGTCATCCTGAGCGAAGCGGGGCTTCGCGAAATGAAGTCTTCGCGAAGTCGAAGGACCCCTACTGACACAACGTGCCTACTCCTTCACCGCCCGGTCCGTAATTTCGAGCCCTTTGTCGATAATCGCGAACGCCTCCCGCAGTTGCTCCTCATTGATACAAAGCGGAGGATTGGTGAAGAAACTATTCCAACGTACAAACGTATAGAGCCCGTTCTCCCGGAAGAACTTGCCCAGCGCCACCATCTCATCGGAAGTACCATTGAAGGGAGCCATGGGCTGTCGCGTGTCGCGGTCGCGAATGAGTTCCACAATGCCAAACAGCCCAATCAAACGCACCGCGGCCACCGACCGGTGTTTTGCCTGCAACTCCGCGCCAAGTGTCTTCATGATCGCGCCCATTTTGCGCGAATTCTCGATCAGATTGTCTTCTTCGTAGACGCGAATCGTGGCCAGCGCCGTCGCACATCCCATCGGGTGACTGTTATAAGTGAGCCCGCCGTAGAACACTTTGTGGTCAAAATATCTGGCAATTTGCTGCCGCATACCTACCGCGCCAAGCGGCAAGTAACTCGAAGTAAGTCCCTTAGCCATGCAAAGTAAATCGGGAACAACCTGCCAGTGATCGACCGCGAACCATTCTCCTGTCCGGCCAAAGCCCGACATTACCTCGTCGGCAATCATCAGAATCCCATACTTATCGCATAGCTGCCGAACTCCCTCAAGATATCCATCGGGCGGAACCAGAATTCCGTTGGTTCCTGTTACCGGCTCTAAAATGAACGCGGCAATCGTGTGCGGCCCCTCCAGTTGAATGGTCTCTTCGATCATCGCCAGCGAGCTTTCCGCCGACTCCCATCCGCGCTCAATGCCGTGATAAGGATCGAGCACGTGCACCACACCCGGAAGCCCCGGCTCAACCGCCCATCGGCGAGGATCGCCCGTAAGGCTGATCGCGCCCGCCGTCGCGCCATGATACGAACGATAACGGGCGATGATCTTATTTCGCCCGGTAAAAAATCGCGCCAGCTTGATCGCGTTTTCATTGGCTTCCGCCCCGCCATTGGTAAAGAAAAACGTATCGATGTCTCCCGGAGTAATTTCCGCCAGTTTCGCTCCGAGTCGCCCCCGCACCTCCGTCGCCATAAACGGATTCGCGTAAGCCAATACGGAAGCCTGTTCCGTAATCGCCCGGATGACGCGCTCATCCCCGTGTCCGATGTTGACCGACATCAGCTGGCTGTTGAAATCGATGAATCGCTTGCCCTCTGGCGTCCAGAAATAAATGCCTTTGGCACGTGCCACCGGAATCGGATCGACTTTGGATTGCGCCGACCACTCGTACAACGTGTGCTTCTTGGAAAGATCGACCATCTCTTGGCCGGTCATAGCGGGAACCGCAGTTAGAGGAGTCATGAGAATCACCAATGTACTGTGCAATACTTAACAGCACGACAGCCGTCGCAGGGCGCTGAGTTAGCTAAGTTGAACGGTCAGCGCATTTTTCTTTTCGCTGATTTGCTTCTCAATCACTTGTGCCAGTCCGGCTTCGACCACGTCCAATGCTTCATCCAGTTGCACGTCGCTGATAACCAGTGGCATCAATAACCGGATTACATTCCCGTAAGATCCGGCTGTGATCAGCACCACGCCGTGTTCGTAACAGTATTGCGCCACTTGTTTCGTCTCATCGTCCGCTGGTTGTCGGGTTGCCTTTGAGCGCACCAACTCTATTGCCTGCATGGCACCGAGTCCCCGGACGTCGCCCACCAGTTCCCACTGCGCCTGCCACTGAGACGCCCGCTTCCGAAATCGTTCGCCCAACACATTCGCTCGAGCGCAAAGATTTTCTTGTTCGATTATGTCCAGCACCGCCAGCGCCGCTTCGCATGCAACAGGATTGCCCCCAAACGTGCCGCCCAACTGGCCAACTGCGGGCGCATCCATAATGTCGGCACGTCCCGTAACTGCTGCCAGAGGCAAGCCGCCCGATAACGACTTTGCCATCGTCACCAAATCAGGCTCTAGCCCAAGTTGCTCGCAAGCGAACATCACGCCAGTCCGCGCGAAGCCGGTCTGCACCTCGTCGGCGACGAGCAGAATGCCATACTTGCGACAGATACCCGCAAGCGTTGGATAAAACTCTGCTGGTGGAGTAACAAATCCGCCCTCGCCCAGGATGGGTTCGACAATCACCGCCGCGACCGACTCCGCCGCCACGACGCGCTTGAACGTGTCCTCGATATGCTTGGCGCAGAACACTTCGCACGATGGATACTTCAACGTATAAGAACACCGATAACAATACGCATACGGTACGCGATAGACTTCAGTAGGAAACGGCTCGAAGCCCGCCTTATAAGGATGCGTTTTACTGGTCGCGGCCATTGCCATATAAGTGCGGCCGTGAAACGCGTCCTCGAAACTGATAATCGCCGGCCGTTTCGTATAAAAGCGCGCGATCTTAATCGCATTTTCGACCGCTTCGGCCCCCGAGTTCAGCAGCACAGTCTTTTTTGGGCCTTTACCGGGCGCGAGCGCGTTCAGCCTCTCACAAAGCGCAATATAACTTTCATAGGGCAGCACGTTGAAGCTGGTGTGCAAAAAGCGATCCAACTGGCGGCGCACGGCGTCGATTACAGCCGGAGCCCGGTGTCCCGTATTCAGGCACCCAATTCCACCCGCGAGATCGATCAGGCGGTTGCCATCGATATCTTCGACCACCGCTCCTTCCGCCCTGGCCACAAAAATGGGCGTGGCGTGATATGCCCCCCGCACGACGGCCGCCTCCCGCCGTTTCATCAGGGCGAGCGAGCAAGGCCCAGGAACAGATGTTCGCAATTGAATAGTTGGCATAACTCGGTTCTCAGGTGTTGGTGTTCGACTCGTGATGGTCAACGCAGCCGGCTCTGACTGGCCACCGGCAACTGCTTCTCAATACCAGGCGATCGGCGCCTCATTCAAATTGATATATACCTGCTTGGTTTCGAGATACTCTTCTATACCCCAAGGCCCGAGTTCGCGCCCAAAACCCGATTGCTTGTAACCGCCCCACGGCGCTTCAACATAAGTTGGCTGCATGTGGTTTACCCAAACAATTCCCGCGCGTAGCGCCTTCACCGCGCGCATCGCTTTGAAAATGTCGCGCGTCCAGACCGCGGCCGCCAGTCCGTAAGGCGTATCATTGGCGATCTTCAGCGCATCTTTCTCATCATCAAACGGAATCACCGCTGCGACCGGCCCAAATATCTCTTCCCGCGCGATACGTGCGCTGTTATCGACGTTATAGAAAATAGTCGGCTGCACATAGTAACCCTTGGCCAAATTATCGGGGCGCCCCCCGCCCGCTGCCAGCTTGGCCTCTTTTTTGCCGATCTCCAGATATGAGCAAACGCGGTCGTATTGCTCCTTCGATACCAACGCCCCCATCTTAGTTTCTCGCTCGAGCGGCGGTCCAATCTTAATCGTCTTGGCTTTCTCCGCCATCGCCTCGACAAATTTATTGTAAATCGACTTCTGCACTAGAATCCGGCTCCCCGCCGAACACACTTCCCCCTGGTTGATGAAAACTCCAAACAACGCTCCATCGATCGCCGCTTCAAAGTCCGCATCGGCAAAGAAAATATTAGGCGACTTCCCGCCCAGTTCAAGCGTCACGCGCTTGACCGTATCGGCCGCCTCTTTCACGATGATTTTGCCCACGGCCGCCGAGCCCGTAAAAGCAATTTTGTTCACGTCGGGATGCTTGACCAGCGGCGAGCCGCAGCTCTCGCCGAAACCGGTAATGACATTAACCACTCCCTTCGGCAACCCAACTTCGTCAAACCATTTCGCGAGTTCAAGCGCAGTCAGTGGAGTTTGTTCCGAAGGCTTCAGTACGCAAGTGCACCCCGCAGCCAGCGCCGGAGCCAGTTTCCACGCCGCCATCATCAGCGGATAATTCCACGGAATGATCTGTCCCGCCACGCCCATCGGTTCCTTCAGCGACAGGCTCATGGCATTGTCCGGAACAGGATTCACGTAGCCGACGACTTTGGTGGCCAAGCCGCCGTAATACTCAAAGCAGGTGGCCACATCATTGATGTCATACTCCGCCTCGACAATCGGCTTCCCCGAGTTACGGCATTCAAGCTCTGCTAGCATGGCGAGATTCTGTCGCACTTTGTCGGCAAGACGAAACAGAACTCGTCCCCGCTCTTGCGCAGTAGTGGTCGCCCACGGCCCCTCTTCAAATGCGCGCTTGGCCGCGGCAACCGCGTCGTTCACATCCTCCGCATTCGCCTCCGGAACCTGTGCAATCACTTCTTCGGTGGACGGATCGTAAACTGGAAATGTCTTAGTCGACTTGCTCGCAACCCACTCCCCGCCAATCAACATGGAATAAGTCTTGATATCGGTGGTAACTCCTCCCGGCATAACCCCTCCTGTACAGTGACTTAAGCAACGCGGTTCCACTATCACTCCGGCTAGACCGGAGCGGGTTGCGGTTCTTTCAGCCGCCCATAAATAAAAAAAAAGAACACGGCCAACCCAATAAAAGCCAGGGTGCCACCCACCATCCATATTTCGTAGGACCACAGCGAAGTAATTTGCTGCGTCGGAAAGAACACGAGCGCGATCCCAAGTATCGTGGTCAGCAAACCACTGGACCCCGCCAGAAACATGCTAATACGGCCATAGCGCCCGCGCGGAGCGGACTCCGTGACAGAAAACTTAACCAGCGCACCGAATACGTAAACGAACGGTACGAGTTGCAGAACCACCGCCAGCGACAGCAATCTTTGAAATACTTCTCCGGCTCCGGCAGGACTCAAATACAACCGCGGTAGCAGGCCCAGGACTCCCATGATGTTGTCCCATAACCACCACCCGTAGAAATTCACCAAAACCAGGAGGGCCGATACAATGCCTTGAACGATCAAGGCCGCGTGCGGAGTAGCGTAGCGCGGATGCACCTTACCAAGCCATGCCGGCATATACGAATCCAGGCCGGCAACAAATGGAATTCGCGCCGAGCCCCCCATCCACGCCGAGCCAATACCGGCAATCGAAAGACTGAGCAAGAGAGCAAATGGGATCGTAATCCACACGATTCCAACTCGGCTCGCCATATGATTTACGGCTTGCACAATGCCCTGAAGCACATTGACATCCTTACCGACAGCGATAAGTAGAGTCAGCGTAGCTCCGACATAAAGAACGCCCGACAAAACTCCGCCCCATGCAACCGCCCCGGGTAGAATGCGGCTAGGCTCCTCGATCTCGTCACCCATGACGGAGGCGAGTTCGAGGCCGACCAAACCGAAACAAATTACGCCAAAGGAATTCAGCACGAAACGCGGGTGGGGGGGGATCCGGAAGTCCGCGGCCGAAATGTTCGAGCCGAAGCGCGACCAGATCACTGCACCGAGGCAGATAAGCACGCCTGCAGCGACAAAGGTCCCCGCCGCCCCAATGTTATTGATCCACTTACCAACGCCGAGTCCGAGAATGTTAAACACAGTAAGTAACCCAAGCAGCGCAAGAGATGCAGCACAGGCAAACACCTTATTGTCAGCCAGCCCCAAG
>OCZU010003089.1_pt1 | contig 10540 bp, 10 predicted proteins | sample 1539001 | NCBI WGS metagenome assembly OCZU01 (sample SAMEA3539306, study PRJEB22396) | soil metagenome | biome: tundra; feature: field; material: soil | place: USA | collected 2010-05 | depth 0.15 m | reverse complement strand
GCTGCCAGGCTCAAGGTGGTGCTTTGGGAGGCGCGGTTCAGGGTTGCGGTGATGGTGGCCGACTGGGTGGTGGTGATTGTGCCGACAGTCGCGGTGAAGTTAGCAGAACTGGCCCCCGCCGGTACGGCCACTGATGCGGGGATCGTAAGCAGAGCGTTATTATCCGACAGCGTGACGGTGGTGCCGGAGGAAGCGGACTGGTTCAAGCTCACCGTGCAGGTAGTGGACGCGCCGGAGGCCACCGTGCCCGGATTGCACCTCAAGGACGTCAAACTGAGCGGCACACCGGTGGTGATCGTACCGCCGGTCGCTGTGGTTTGAATCGCGCTTCCGGCTGTCGAGGCGCTCAGCGCATTGGTGACGCTGATGGTAGCGCCGGACGACGCAGCCGATAACGTTACCGTGAGGACCGCTACCACGCCGTTCTGGATGACGTTCCCGTTCAGCCCGGTCAGGAGGCACAGGTAAGAGCCGGGGCTTCCCGCGCAGGAAAGGGACTTGCCGGCGGCAGTGGCGGCCGCACCCGCGCTGGCGGAAATCGCGAAGATGTCGGATGGTAAATAAACAAATGTCCACTCGATGCCGGCCGGCTGGCTTCCGGACGGAGAACTGAGCGAAAGATTGAGGGAGACCGTGCCGCCAGGAGTTGTCGCACCCGACGACAGGGCCAAGGCATCCGACTGACAGAAGGCCGTAGCGCCTGACATGAAGAATGCAACCAAGCCGGTTGTATGCTTCAGCGTAAGGGAGCACATTGTGGCTAAATGGTAACCCTATCCTTTCTCCATGCTCAACGTTGTGTTTAGTTAGGCTTAGTTAACAATTTACGTTGAGATTGGTGAATTCCTCAGTTAAACAAGGCTAAATACACTTCCCATTAACTTTTGTAAGCTAACCTTGTCCAAAGTCTAACTAAACACACTAACCACGGATAGCGCGCGACGCGATTTCATGCCGCCGTTCAGGACTCCGGCATCCAGCAAATGGTCGAGGTGCTGCCTCAAAACAGCGCTGCCTCTAACCAGGCCGGGCATTCACTGCAAAACCTCGCGAGGGCCCAATTGGCCGCTGCCAGTTTCCAGATAATACGACAAGAATCTCCTTTGCCTGTCGCCTCGCCACGACCTGCTTCGGATGTACCGGTTAACCTACAGAAAATTCCTGATTTGTTAGGGGAAGAACCTCAGCAAGTGGACTGCCAAACCAGTGTCGCGTTAACTGGTTGAATATTGAGGACTTCGCGAATTTTTAGGAGGGTTTACCTCGATCGTGACGTGGTATTTTTTACACTTGTTGCTCAGCAGGAAAACCACCACAAAGTCGGAGTGTATATCCTGTTTGATCCTGTTTGGGGTATGGGCTCCTTCTTTTCGGGGGGATTGTGCCAGAGCTTACCCAATCGGCAGGCTTCCCCCTTGCTTGCTTGTGGACCCCAGTCATCCTGGATTTTGAAACGGGGGTCTAGACCCCCGAGACTGTAAGAATTCCGCATCGACTCGGTAAAACTTTCGAGGCTCTACCCTGCTATTCCTAAGCGGATGGCGGACACCATATTTTAGATGTGTTGAATGCCCACCAGACCCTCCGAATTACTTAAATTATGCCGCCGATTCGGGCAGATCTGGCGTGACGCCACAGGGGTCGAAGTTGATCGAGAATTCCACATAAGCGGTAGTAGTGACGCTCGCCGGCTCGGGCGCTGGCGCCGAGGCCTGTGCCTTTTGGCGGGGAAAAACATCAGCCGGCGACAGCAGTAGACGACGCACTAGCCAATGGCCCAACAACAGCCCCACCCGCCAGCAACCCACAAAACCAACCGCCACTGCATGCGCAATTCCTGGTGTCGGCGGCGCCCACTTTGCGTAGCGGCTCACTCCCACTATCCGCTGGAAGCCGCCCGTGGGAATTCTCACTGCGGGGCCTGCGGCATACTGGCTTGCTCGCCTGCTGCCCCGCTTCCACCAATATCCAAGATCTGCTCATCAGAGCAGGTAATGCCGTTGGCGGAGGACAGCGTCGAGAACACCTCCACGTTGCCTTTGCTGGAGAAATTCGTCAACGTATCCGTGAAAGCACGAGGCGGGACAATAGGCTGTACCGATTTCTTAAACAATCGGCTGCCGCCGCTTCCCGTAATAAGCCAGGCACGCCATGTCGCAGCCGCGGTGATGCCCACATCAAAGTTGATAGTGAGGGTGCTGTTCGCGAGACTTAAACGCAGCCCAATGCCACAGGCCGTTGCGCGTGCGATGTTGCCGGCGTCGTTTTCAACCAGCCACAGCGCCCCGTCTGAACCAGGCGCGATCCCGGTCGGGAAACTGCTGGCGGTGGGCAGAGAATATTCGGTGACCACACCGGAGGTGGTGATACGCCCGACGGAGTTGAATACACCTCCTGTGAACCACAGCGCTCCATCCGGTCCCGCGGTGATGTGACCCGTGGCTCCCTCCGGTGACAGGACAAACGAAGTAACGCCACCGGCAGTAGTGATGCGGCCGATCCTGCCGGCGGGGAGAGACAACTCGGTAAACCACAATGCACCGTCCGGTCCCGTTGTGATCCAATTGGGAGACGCCAAGCCGTCGTCAAGAGTAAACTCTGTAATCACTCCGGTAGTCGTGATGCGGCCGATCTGGTTGCCAACGCTCTCGGTAAACCACAGCGCACCGTCGGGCCCGGCCGCGATGCCGATCGGATAACTGTTGGGGGTGGGGATCGGGTATTCCTGGACCACGCCAGATGTTGTGATCCGTCCGATATTGTTAGCGCCACTCTCCGTGAACCATATGGCACCATCTGGTCCAGCGGTAATTGCCTGGGGAAAGCTATTCATGGTTGGCGTTGGATATTGGGCTAGATTCCCGTTCGGCGTAATGCGGCCGATACTGCCGACCGACCCGTCAGACCCAGTGAACCACAGCGCCTCATCCGGCCCTAGAGCGATGGCCCCTTGGGGCGTGAACGACACGGGGTAGTAGGAGAGGGCCCCCGACGTCGTGATGCGTCCGACGAGGTAGCCGGCGGTGAACCACAGTGCGCCGTCCGGCCCGTTCGTGATGCCGTTGGGACAGCACCCCTGGGATATCGGATACTCGAAGATAGTGTCCCTCTGGGCCTGTAGCATCGCAACCGGGCCCGACAGCAGCACGAAGAACAGCAAGCATTTCCACCTAATCACGTGGATCTCCTATTCCGGGAATAATCACCGTGTCATCGATCATCTGAAATCGTCTTTTTTCTGTGTGGATTACCAGCCTTGAGTCGTGGCCAGGGTTGGGTCTGCGGCCAACGCGGCTGTCAACATCCTTTGGCCAAGATCCTGGTTGCCGGCCTTCAGATAGGCCATGCCGAGATGGTATCTCCGCCGGGGAGTGCCGTCTTTCTCCACCGCGGTTTTCAGATAGCGAATAGCTCCTTCGTAGTTTCCCTTGCGGTAGTAAGCCCAGCCCAGCGTGTCCTGCACGGCAGGGCTGTCAGGCGCTAGCTCTCCGGCCTGCTGCGCGTATTTCAGGGCTTCGTCCGGGTCGTCTTTGGAGAGCATATAAGCCAGGTTGTTCAATGCCATGGTGCTGTTATGGTCGATCGCCACGACGGCCCGGTACTGGGCAATAGCGCCTGTCCGGTCGCCGGTTTTTTCGGCTATTTCACCCAGCAAGAACCGTGCTGCGGTGTTCTGCGGCTGCGCGGCCAGCACCGCCGCCAGGTGCTGTCGCGCCGGATCCATGCTGCCTTGGATCACGTCCAAGCGCGCCAGAGCCATGTCCGCTATCGTGGATTTCGGGTCGGCCTTCTTGGCGGCTTCCAACGCCGCCCTCGCTTCGGTCGTCTTGCCGACATTCATCGCCCAGCGACCCAGCAACAACTGCAGCCCGCCGGATTGGGGCCGTTGCAGGGCCGCCTGCTGCAGCCGTTCGACGGCTTTTTGCGGCTGCTTCTGGGCAGCATAGGTCTGCGCCAGAAGCTCCCAAGCCGGGACATCGTCCGGGAGCAGTTTTACAGCCGCATCCATCGAAGCCCGGGCGCCGGCGAAGTCCTTTCCGGCGAGCTTAAGTACCCCATCTTGCAACAGCAGTTCTGGCGCTCTCGCCCGTGCCAACCCTGCGTCGATTCCCTGGCGTGCTTCGGTCTTATTATCCAGCGCCAGTAACGCCCAGTTACGCCACACGATCGCCGGCATCGTTTTCCGCTGCGCCTCCGGTGTCTCGTTCATCACTTCCAGCGCTGTGCCGGCGCCCTTGGAAGCGATCAGCAGCCGCGCCAATTCGACCCGTGCATCCAGGAGGTTGCGATCCAACCGTAAGGCTTCTGTGAGTTCTTGCCGTTGGTTCAGGCTGGCGCCGCTGGCTCGGTACACTTTGGAGAGGTAATAGTGCGCTGCCGCGGAATCATGCTCGAAATGCAATACTTGCCGCAAGTCGTTTTCCGCGCCGGTATAGTTCCCGGAAACCAGGTACAACTGGCTTCGCTGCAACAGCGCTTCGGTGTCCTTGGGGTTCTTCTGCAAGGCAGCTTTGAGCACACGCTCGGCATCGTCGTTTTTTCCCGTCGCGGAATACGCGGCCACCAGCCGGGTGCGGGTCGCGCGGTCGTCCGGCGCTTCCTTCGCAAGCTTCTCGAATTCTGCGGTCGCCGCCTCAAGCTTGCCCGTCCGGAAGAGAAAGGCCGCATGCAGCGGTTTGTAGTTCTTGTCCGGTAACTGTGAGATTTGCCGGTATGTCCGCTCAGCCTCGTCGGCATGCCCCGAACTGAACTGAATCCCCCCCAGAGTCAGGAGGGCCGGCCCGTTGTTCGGATCGATCTGCAAGGCGCGGCGCACCTCGGCTTGAGCCTGCTCCGGCTTCCCTGAAAACAGGTAAAAGCGGCCCAGCGCGAGGGCCGCGTCTGCGGATTGCGGAGCCGCTTTGACGGCGTTCTGAAGCACTTGCTGGGCCCCGGCCCAATCCTTCTGCACCAGCTTGAGCTTTGCCAGATCCACGGAAGACCGCAGGTGTGTGGGGAACTTCGCGAGGGCTTGCTCCAGCTCTTCTGCAGCTTCCCCCGGCTTGCCCAGCCGGAGCTTGGTTAGCGCCAGGACGTGCAGAATGTCCACGTTATCCGGCGCCAGGGCGAGCACTTCGCTCAGGCGCTTCTGCGCATTCTCCACCGCTCGATCGTCGCGGCTGGCAGCCATCATCGTGGAAAGCCGCAGTTGCGCGTCCACGTGTTTCGGATTTAACTCGGTGGCCTTGCGCAACGCGGCGGCGCCCTGTTGCAGGTTGTGCGCCCCCAGATACGCCAAGCCGAGCTGATAGTAGGCCTCGGCATCTCGTGGCATGACCTTGACGGCGTTCAGGAATTCCAGTGATGCCCGGCTATAGTCGTTCTTCTTCATGGCCTCCTTACCGCGGCTCATGAAACGCGCCTCTTTGGCTTCAGGGGACCGCCTGCAGTCGGTGGTCCCGAACCCACCGAGTACTATTAATGCAAATAGAATCAGATTACGCCTTTTCGTCTTTGTCGCCATAAGAATTACCTGGAAAGTCAAGGAAGCACGCCGGTTGCCACAAAGCCGGCTATTGTATACGGTGCACCGTGCCCGCCATGCCGCACACCATGCGAAATCTTTTCCAGAAAGGAAGATTTCTTGCAAAACTCGGGTAGTGGGTCATTAATGACCCACTACCATAACTCGTGACTGAAGCTGGAACTGAATAATTCTCTTTGGCAACCTTTTTGCTGGCCGCGTATAATCTAGCATGCGAAGCCTTAGCGTGTTCCTTTGCGCGCTGCCCCTGCTCGGGCAGAGCGTACGAGTTTCTTCCGGATCCGCGGCTCCGGGAGAGAAGCTTGCGATCGAAATCGCTTTGGATTCCCCTTCCGGCAAAGAGCCCCTGGCGCTGCAATGGGAAGCCACTTTCTCGGGCGAAGCTCTAAAACTGGACGAAACCGGACCCGTGGCTGGGCCAGCGGCCCGAGCCGCCGGCAAGGGCCTTACCTGCGCCCCGAAAAAGACGAGTCCGGGCCCATCTAAATGGGTCTGCATCCTGGCCGGAGGTCAGAAGCCCATTGGAAACGGGGTGGTGGCACTCCTGCGTTTCGAAGTCCAGGCCCATGCGCGCTCCGGTTCTCAGCCCATCGTTGTGGACAATTTGTTAGGCGTTTCGGCAGCGCTCAAAAAAGCTCCCATTCTCCGGGCCGAAGGCGCCGTTAGAGTCACCCGCTGAGATTCCGGGATGTTTCGGTATTCGCGCGCGGATCTGTAGGAGCCCTTTTGGCAGGCCGGGTGCAACGACCGCTGTGGGAGGATCCCCTTTGTCATTGCGAAAGGCGGTGGACACGCTCATTCTGCTGGCCTTCTCCGCCTTATTCGATATCGCAGTCGTAGTCCTGAACCGGTGCAAACGTGCCTAAAGCGTAGGAGAGATGCGCAACGTTTTAAGTATAGATGTAGAGGAATACTTCCACCCCACCGAGATGCAGGGTGTGGCCCCGTACGAGAATTGGGCAGAACTTCCTTCTCGCGTCGAGCGGCAGACCGACCGCGTGCTCGACATGCTGGCCACCCGAAATATATCTGGGACGTTTTTCATCCTGGGATGGGTGGCTGAGCGTCACCCGAACCTTATCCGTCGCATTGCCGCCGCCGGCCACCAATTGGGCTGCCACAGTTACGCCCATCGGTTGGTCTACGACTTAACCCCACTCGAATTCAAACAAGACACGGAGCGTGCCGTCAGGGCCATCGAGGACGCCGCTGGGGTCGCCCCCCGTGTGTACCGGGCGCCGAGTTTTTCGATCACCAGCCGCTCGCTCTGGGCGCTGGAGGTGCTGGTGGAATGCGGTTTCACCCACGACTCCAGTGTCTATCCAATCCAGCACGATCGCTATGGCATTCCGGGGTTCGGCCGCCATGCGCAGAGCTTGCACACTTCCTCGGGGTCGATTGTGGAGGTGCCGGCGGCCACCGTGCGGCTTCCCGGCGACAGGATCGCCCCGGTGGCGGGGGGCGGTTACTTACGGCTCCTGCCGTATCGCTACATCGCTGCCGGAATCCGCCGGATCAACGAGGACGAAGGCGCGCCCGCGTGTCTCTACTTTCATCCTTGGGAACTGGATCCGGAATTGCCCCGCCTGGCTTCGGGATGGACTTCGCGCGTCCGCACCTTCGCCGGATTGCGGGGCATGGCCTCCAAGGTGGAACGTTTACTCGGCGATTTCCAGTTTGCGACACTCGCGGCGTTGCACCCAGCACCCGCCAGCAGCCCGGCAACCCGGTGAAGATTCGATTCAGGAGAGTTGCAGGAGGATTGATTCATAGCCGGACACGGGCATGACCTTCGCGGGCAAATTCGTGGTTCGGACACATGCGGCAATGTCTACGGGGCGGCGAACTTCAGCGTGCTTGCCAGCCAGAGCGGTAAACGGCGGACAAACGTGCCGTAGAATTACTTGCGTCTCGGGCGGCATTTCGCCGATCTCGTACAGAGACAAGCGTGCCGCCCTAAACCTGATCGAAAGGACCTTGCCGCGTTCTACGGCTCCAGAGACAATCCCAACCCGGCATCCTCCCCGACTCCGTTTGGCTCCGGCTATGCCGGGTTAGGGTTAACTGGTCTTCGTCACCGTTGCCGGCCGGCGGCGAACTTTCGCCTCAGTTTGGGGACACACAGCAGTACGGTCCCTAACAGAAGAATACTCATCGGCTCAGGAACTGAACCAATATTCGGTCCGACCAAGCCCTGATATTCGGTTGCGCTGCCATTACTCGGAGTGAACCAATCAACGGTGTTGAGGGCGGCGGTATTTGAGCCAAGCGCGGCGAGGTCGCTCTCGTATGTGGCCCAGTAGCCCTGGCTCGAATCTCCGGTGATCGTGTTGTACCCGGCCGACGTGCCCTGGCCGTTGTACTCCACACTCCAGATGGTCGCCTGTAGTGCTTGCTCCGCGGTCGAGTTCCCCGCAGCGGCCCCGGCAAAGTCATCCAGCAACCAGGCGATTTCTCCGGCATTTTCCACAGCCACACCGTTCACGACGCCGTCGCTCCTAACAGTTGTGTCGGCATAGTCATCGGGTACAGGCACATCTGTATAAAAGCCAATGCAATAGACCCAAGCCAATTGAGTTCCGTTGAGGTAACTAACCGTAATGGGGCCGCCGCCTACATTTGTCGCGCCGACACCGTTTTCATCAACACTAACCGGTACATAGTTGGAGCCCAGATTCAGATCGTCCGCGCGCGCAACGCTACCGCCCAGCACCAGAGCCAGAGCCAAAACCGACAAGAGCAGGCTTAGACTCGCCCGCTCGCTCATATGTCTTTTCATCGTTTTATTACCATGTCCTTTCGACCACGAGCATCGTTTCCGTTTAAACCACAGAAGCGGTTGTCAGAACTCCCACCCTGGTCACCATTGCCCCTTAAGAGTTCCAACCGCGACGGGCCACATACGGCAATTCAGTCTCCATCCCGGCAACCGCAGCGATAGGCGTTCGGAAAATACAGAAACTAAACGGAGAATGGGTAGCTCTGGACATTCCCGACTCGCGAAATGGGGCCCGTCTCCGCATGCATTGCTGAAGTTGCTCGGGATTCTTTCCAACAATTTTGGGGGCCCGCTTGCTTCACTTCCCGTGTCCCGGTTTCGGAGGGCGCGAAAGGTACTGAGCGTAGTGGAGGCCCAGCCAGCCAAAGAGCGCAAGCTGCGAGGTGCCCCCCCAACAGAACACTATCTGAGTACTATGGGCAGTGGTCTAGGACTAAAAGTAAGCCCTATTCTAGCGGCGTAGAACGTCCGGTTCAGTGCCGCCGGGCCGACGTAAGTGAACGGTCTCGCGTCGAAGCTAGCGACAGCCTCCAAACCGGGGCGAATGGTATGACTCATGCTCACGTCGGCCATGTAAGAGCTGTACCTGTTGGCCGTGGAGCTGAGCGCACTGAGCGTGGTCCATCCTCCTTGTACTGACAACCTCCAACGATCCCGGACAGGGTAACCAAATCCGCCGGTAACTGTCTCAGCCGTTGACGTCTGCACCAAGCCATTTCCCGGCGACACGCCCTTCTGATAAGCCAGATTGGCGGAAGCATAGTGCCAACGCTTCACCAGCCGGGCGCTATAGCTGGGCGTGTTGACGACCCGGTCTGAGAGCTGAACGCCGGTAGTAATGCCTAGAAGCACCGCGATTTCCGGATCGAGGGACACGACTGAGAGACTTCGCGCACTGCCATGCGCCATACCCATCTGGACCGCCACGTCCACGGTCCTTGTCACACGCCAGGAATAGTCAAGACTCACAGTGTGAAAATCACCCGAGCCGAAGGCCGTGAAACCATAATGGTCGAACGCATAGTCTACGCCGACCGTAGTACGTGGGGTCAGTTGATAATTCACATCGCCGCTGACAGTGGTGCTGTTGGTCCCGACCAGAGATTGTTCCCGTATCAGAGATTCGCCCACGCTGGCGCTGAACGAGAGGCGGGGTGACTTCTGGTAGACAACGGTCGCCCTTGAGTCGAAGAACCTCACCCCGGTGTTCAGGGGCTCATTGGAGGGCACCGGCGTGGACGTCGCCAGAATTTCCGGCTGCAGCAGGAGGGTTGCAAAATCCTGTCTCGAGGTCCCGGCGGTCTGCCCAAATGAGAACGTAAGATGGTGCTGGAGTGGCACGACGGCCGTCAAATTGAGGAACTGATTCATACCGACGAAGGTCGATTGCTGGGAGTACCGCTGGTAGTTGCCTTCGTACTGAACACTCAGGGTCGCCTTCTTCCAACGATGCGTTCCCGTCAGCCCGAAGCCCAGCGCCAAGCCCGTCGAGCCGTTAGGCGTGCTGCCTGAAAGCGCTGCGTTCGGGTCAGAATCGTAAAACTCGCTTACATTAAAGAAGGGCTGAAAGGTAGCGAATGCAGATCCTTGTCCGATCATGGGCTGATGGGCCCGGCTCAGCACGGCAGGGCCGCTGTACTCAGGCGCGGGTGGTTCGCCCGCCTGTTCCGCGGAGGCCTCAGGCACATTGCCCTGCTCGTCTTGCGCTGCAAGCGGCCAGAGAGAAACCAACAGCAGTGCCGCGAGAGCACTGCTGCGCCACAGCATCCTGACAGTCCAGTGCCAAGATCCTGGGGGAGCTTTTTGGTGTGTGCGCATTGCGCTCCTCATGCCGCTGTCAGGCCGGCGTTCCCGAGTTCCGTGACGTCCTTGAGATCGGCTCTAGGCGGACCTTGCAATTGCGGGGCCACGCGCGCGAAGAATCGACATGGTTCCGAGGCGGACCGATTTGGGTATCCGCGCCGATCCCACATTGAACGTCACGCCTCCGCGACGCTCACAGGAACCTCGGTCTTGGCGAACCGGAAGAAGGAATACGGGTTCGCGGTTTGGAGGTCATGGCGGTCAGCAAGGAGTGTGGCCCAGTCGTCTACTGGTCGTCAACGGCCAAAAAGTTGGAAAATATACAAAAGAATCGGCGTGAATCGTCCCAGCCGTGCGATAGGAATGCGGTCCACTTCGGGCCGTAAAGTGCGCTCGATTGTCGGCGCACCAGAGTGCCGGCCGCTCCGATATTG
>OCZU010003087.1_pt1 | contig 10543 bp, 5 predicted proteins | sample 1539001 | NCBI WGS metagenome assembly OCZU01 (sample SAMEA3539306, study PRJEB22396) | soil metagenome | biome: tundra; feature: field; material: soil | place: USA | collected 2010-05 | depth 0.15 m | reverse complement strand
ACGACCCACTGGCCAAGGCTCTTTATCGAAAGCTCAGTGGTCAATTCGAGGAGCATATAAGGTAGGAAACCTGGACTCGGGCGGCCGCGAGTCGCATTGTGTACTCCGGAGGATGAGTGAAATCGACACCTACCTCTCCTCCGAGACTGGTTCGTCGCGTCCGGTCGCGTCCGGTCGCGTCTGGTCGGGCCGTTCGGGCTTCCGAGAAACAACCGGCATAGGGTATCCGCCCTCCCGTCGGCGCTCGCCCAAGAGCCGACAGTCACCGTAAGCCCGGCCTCACGTCGGCACTCATCATCTGCATCAATTGCTCATCTTCCGCACCGAGTGCGGATCTTCCGTCCGTCCGTCCGCATCGCGTATCGCCGCGAGACCGAGAGTGTGTTTATTTCTGCAGTCTTCGCACGCAAATAAGATGGTCTGAACGCATCCAATTTAGGGTGTTTGTCTTGCTGATTTCCCAATCCACTGTGAAGGTGTCCTTATCGGCGACGGAGTACACAAATCGGTTGACTGCGTAAGGAGCTTTCTCATCCGTGGAAACAGCAGAATTCATAACCAACACGCCATTTCGCCATCCTTCCTCATCACTCGTGTAGGTGGCAGCACCGAAGTTGTTCGCGCCAAACTCCACCAGATGCTTCGCTTGAGGGTCATAGCCAATCAAATACTTTGCCAAATAACCCGTCGCGGGCGAGACGTCATGTTCGGTCAGTTCCAACCATTTGCCATCCAGAATCATGGTGCCGGTGAAGACCGCTTTATGTATTTCACCATTGCGGAACGTGCCCGTGCAGTCCCACGTTCCATCAAATCGGAATCCACCTGCGGGCAGCGGAGACAGCGGATGGCCGCTCGGTTGTGCCGCCGCGAGAGGTTGCCAAACACTGAGATACAAGAGCAAGAGCCCAACGCGACTACTACTCATGCTTCTCACCTCCGATCATCCAGCGAGCTGCGTGTCGAAGAATGATCCAAGTCTACCGCTTCGCAGCCGATTCTCATTGCTGTCCCGCCGGATTCTGATTCAGCTATCGCGAGCGGAGATCAGTCAAACACCCTACACCGCATCCCTCCACTCGACCCCTTGAGGCAGCACCCGCCTCCTGGCTGCGTTCCGCGCAATTGGCGGCCCGGATCGGTCGCGCAGCCGCCGGCGAAATTATCGCACTCAATTTAAGGCGTCGTTACCCGACTGTCTGCCGAACACGACCGCGCAACCCGGCGTGACGTAGGCCCTGAACGGGTCAGGCGCACGGTGGCATACTGATCGCATGGTTGACGAGGAACCGGCGCTCGGCTTGGTATTGACCGGTGGCGGTGCGCGTGCGGCATATCAAGTGGGTGTGCTCAAAGGAATCGCGGAACTTCTGCGGCGCGGTGCCGCATGCCCGTTCCAAATCATCACCGGCACCTCCGCCGGAGCGGTTAGCGCACTCGCCCTCGCCTCCGATGCGGCACACTTCAAGCATGCGGTCTACGCCATTGAACGCGTTTGGCGCGAATTTCGTGTGCATCACGTAATCAGGGCGGATGCGCGCAGCGTGCTCAAATCCGGACTGCACTGGATGTCGGCGCTGCTCACTGGTGGCCGGCTGGTCCAACCGCCCCGCTCGCTGTTCGACAATACCCCGTTATGGGAATTGTTGCGCAAGAACGTGAATTTCGACACGATCCCGCGCGGTTTGTACAAGAGACACCTGCGGGCCATTGGCATCTGCGCAACCAGCTACTCCGACGCGGATTCGCATACGTTTTATGCGAGCGCGTCGGCCATCGAGCCCTGGACGAGGGCTTCGCGCAAAGGCACACGAGTACAGCTGACGCTCGAGCATTTGATGGCGAGTCTCGCGATGCCGTTCCTGTTTCGGCCCGTACACCTACGCCAGCAATACTTTGGCGATGGCTCCATGCGGCAGACTTCACCCTTAAGCCCCGCGATTCATTTGGGCGCCAATCGCCTCTTGGTGATCGGCGTGAACGAACCCTCGGTCACCGGTCTTGGCATGGTCAATCCCAATGCCGAACCTACGTTCGGGCAGATGCTCGGTTTCATGCTGGATTCACTCTTCATGGATCAGATGCTTTCGGATTTGGAGCGCATTCGCGCCGCAAATGAAGATCCCGCGGTTCGCCGGATCGATTGTCTGCTGCTCACTCCGTCGCGGGACCTGGGCGAGATCGCACGCCGACACCGGCAGGAACTGCCGCGCAGCCTGCGTGCGCTGCTCGGCACCATGGGTGCCAATAACAGCGCGGGCACGCAACTGCTTAGTTATCTCTTGTTCGAGCGCGGCTATACACGCGAGTTGATTGCCTTGGGACAGAGCGATGCCCGATCCCGCGCCGATGAAATCCGTGCCTTTCTCGCCGAGGGACGTGTCAGGTTGTCTGACGCGAGCGCGCCTTCTTGGGGTCCTAGGCGCAATGGAACAGAAAACCGGGTTAAGGATCGTCGTTGATAGAATTTCTACGCGACCACAGCTCGCTCTGGATCATCGGTTCAGGCATGAAAAACGACGATTGCCCCAGCATTTGGATAAGGTTTCGGTCCACGGCTTTCGCGTCTCAACTTGGCGGCGTTGCAAAAACCGTGGGTTTGCGCAACGGGTTGGAAAGCACGGGAATCCCGGCGTTTTTGGTTGCATAATGGTGTAGTGCAAATCGATTCAAGTGCAACAGGTTTCTGCAGTCGAGACAAATCGCAAAGTCAGCGTTTTAAGCCGTTCCATGATCGGTCCGCTTTCGCGCCAGCGTCGTGGAGGCCCCGCTTACCGGGGTTTTCTTTTCCGTTGCTCCCCAAACCCCTAGACCGCCCAGCGCAATTGAAATCGCGCCCAGCTGTCAGCGACGATCGGCCGAGGCCCGATCCACGTGAATGCCGCTCGCGCAATCGCACTGTCCGATCGCGAGCGCAGCACTAGAATCAGCGCGTACGTGATGTAGAAAATGACCAGCCGAGCTGCAACGCTAATATTCATATGGCCCCTGCTCTACGGCAACAACGATTCCACCTTCGCAAAGCAGGTCTGTGCGGGGCGGCGATTGACGGCGGTGTCGGGTGCGAATAGTCTGAATCCGCAAAGCCACAAGAGCTAAGGGACCCCGATGTCGGAACCCTCCGGTCAGGTCAGCGAATTGTTGCAGCAATGGATCACGGGGACCAGCAAGCCCTCGGTGCGGTTGCATCTGGAAATGAGCCGAGCCGCTTCGCCGTGAGCCTGCCCAGTTGGGCGCACGTTAAGGAGCTGCTACACCAGGCCCTTGCCTTGGACCCGGAAGCGCGCGCGAGGTTCCTCGATGAGGTCTGCGCGTCGAACGCGGCGCTACGCGTGGAGCTCGAGGCGCTGCTGTCGGTCGGCGACGAACTTAAGCCCGAATTCCTCGAATCGCCGCCGCCGGCAAAATTCGGTGGGGAAGGCGAGGAGTTCGGCGCCGCGGGTTTGACGGAGGGACAGCTCTTCGCAGAGCGTTTCCAACTCGTCCGCAAACTCGGCGAAGGCGGTATGGGGCAAGTGTGGCTCGCCGAGCAAACCGCACCGGTGCGCCGGCCCGTGGCCTTGAAGCTCATCAAGGCGGGGATGTACGACGAGGCGGTGGTACGGCGGTTTCAGTCCGAGCGCCAATCACTCGCGATCATGGATCATCCGGCGATCGCCAAGGTGTTCGATGCTGGGGCGACACCCCAGGGTCAGCCGTACTTGGTCATGGAGTATGTCCCCGGGCTGCCGATCACGGAGTATTGCGATCAGCACCGGCTCAGGATCCGCGAGCGCCTGGAACTCTTTATCCAGGCCTGCGAGGGGGCGCAGCACGCGCACCAGAAGGCCATTATCCATCGCGATTTGAAGCCGGCCAATATCTTGATCGTGGAGGTGGACGGCGAGCCCAAGCCGCGGATCATCGACTTTGGCCTCGCCAAGGGAACCATGGTGCGGCTGACGGAAGAGACGCTGCACACGCGTTTCGGGCAGTTCCTGGGAACTCCCGGCTACATGAGCCCAGAGCAGGTTGATCCAAATATCCAGGATGTCGACACGCGCACCGACGTGTACTCGCTCGGGGTGATCCTCTATGTACTCTTGACCGGGGTGCAGCCCTTCGAGACGAAGCGGCGCGAGAAGCCGCCACTCGATGTGTGGCTGCGGCAGCTGCGCGAGGAGGAGCCGCCGAGTCCGAGCACCAAGCTCAGCAGCGACCCGGATACGGCGAGTGCCACCTCGGCGGCGCGCGGCACGGAGCCTAAACAATTGGCGAGCGAGCTCAAGGGGGATCTTGACTGGATCGCGATGAAGGCGCTTGAGCGCGATCGCGAGCGCCGCTACGGCACACCCACGGAGCTTGCGGCCGACCTGCGGCACTATCTGAATCATGAACCGGTCACGGCGCGTCCGACGAGCGTAGGCTATCAGCTGGCCAAGTACATCCGGCGCCATAGGATCGCGACGCTCGTTATCGCGATAGTTGTTGTTCTTGGAGTGATCACATCGGTGGCGGGACTGGTTGCCGTGCGAAAGGAGCACGAGGCCGAATTTCAGGCAGCGCAAGCACGCGAGGCGCAGTCAAGGGTCCTAACGCAAGCCGCCGCTCAACGCCTCCGGGATCAGGACATCGCAGTAGCGCAAGGCATCATTCTCGAAGTGCTCACGAATCCCGCCTTCGCGCACGCACGCTCTGCGGCCGCTATAAGTATTTTCCAGGAAATCCGCGCGTCCGACGCGCAGCTCGCGGTGCTTTCCGGCCACAGCGCTCCGCTCCCTTCAGCCGCCTTCTCGCCCGACGGCACACGCATCGTGACCGCGTCTAACGACAACACTGCGCGCATCTGGGATGCGCACACGGGCGCGCAGCTCGCGGTGCTCTTAGGCCATGGCGATCACGTCGAATCCGCTGCCTATTCGCCCGACGGCACACGTATCATCACTGCCTCACGCGACAAGACCGCGCGGATCTGGGATGCGCACTCGGGCGCGCAGCTCGCGGTGCTCTCCGGCCACGATCACGTCTATACAGCCGCCTACTCGCCCGACGGCACACGTATCGTCACGGCCTCGCACGACAAGGCCGCGCACATCTGGGATGCACGCACAGGGGCTGAGCTCGCGGTGCTTTTAGGCCATGATAATAACGTCTATTCAGCGGCCTATTCGCCCGACGGCACGCGCATCGTGACCGCCTCGGCCGACAAGACCGCGCGCATCTGGGATGCGCACTCGGGCGCACAGATCGCGGTGCTCTTAGGCCATGGCAACGGCCTTTATTCCGCCGCGTACTCACCCGACGGCATGCGCATCGTGACCGCCTCGGGCGACAAGACTGCGCGCATCTGGGATGCACACACCGGCGCGCAGCTCGCGGTGCTCTCCGGCCACGGCGGTGCCCTCGTTTCCGCCGCATACTCGCCCGACGGCATGCGCATCGTGACCGCCTCATACGACAACACTGCGCGCGTCTGGGATGCGCACGCCGGCACGCAGCTTGCGGTGTTCTCCGGCCACGGCAATACCGTTACTGCGGCCGCGTATTCGCCCGATGGCACCCGCGTCGTGACCGCCTCATACGACAAGACCGCGCGCATCTGGGATGCGCGCTTGGGCACGCAGCTTGCCCAGCTCTCCGGCCATGACAATCCGGTCCGTGCAGTCGACTACTCGCCCGACGGCACCCGCATCGTGACCGCCTCTAACGACAAGACTGCGCGCATCTGGGATGCGCACACCGGCGCTCAGCTCGTGGTGCTCTCTGGCCACGGCGATCCGGTCCGCGCAGTCGCCTACTCGCCCGACGGCACTCGCATCGTGACCGCTTCGGAGGACAAGACTGCGCGCATCTGGGATGCGCACACCGGCGCTCAGCTCGCGGCGCTCTTAGGCCATCGCAGCGGCGTCTATTTCGCCACCTACTCGCCCGACGGCACTCGCATCGTGACCGCCTCGGACGACAAGACCGCGCGCATCTGGGATGCGCACACGGGCGCGCAGCTCGCCATGCTCACCGGCCATGGCGATTTCGTTCTATCCTCCGCCTACTCGCCCGACGGCATGCGCATCGTGACTGCTTCGGCGGACACGACTGCGCGCATCTGGGATGCGCGCTCAGGGAAGCAGCTCGCAGTGCTCTCAGGCCATGGTGCTACCGTCGATTCCGCCGCCTACTCGCCCGACGGCACTCGCATCGTGACCGCCTCGGACGATAAGACCGCGCGCATCTGGGATGCGCACTCAGGGAAGCAGCTCGCCATGCTTTCCGGCCATCGCGATGCGGTCGATTCCGCCGCCTACTCGCCCGACGGCGCATTCATCGTGACCGCCTCGGACGACAAGACCGCGCGCATTTGGGATGCGCACACGGGCACACAGCTCGCCATGCTTTCCGGCCACGGCGATGCGGTCGGTTCCGCTGCCTACTCGCCGGACGGCGCACGCATCGTGACCGCCTCGTTCGACAAGACGGCGCGTATCTGGGATGCGCGCGTTCCAGCCAGCATCGACGCCCAGATCATATGGGCCACCTCGGCCGAAACCGACTCGTTGTCCGATGTCGATCGAAAGGAACTCGGACTGCCGCTTGATTCGCGTGCCAGAACCTGGCCGACCAAGGCATCGGCCTGCGATCAGGCCACCGCTGCATTCTACGATCCGGAGCGGCTGGCACCTGGCGCGTCACAAGCCAACATCAATGTGGATATTGCCACCTCGTCCTGCTCCGCGGAGATTGTCGAGTCCGGGCACACCGCACGATCGGATTATCAGATGGGGCGCGCCTTGCTCGCGAAAGGGGATGTGAACGGCGCGAAGCGGCAGTTCGAACTAGCCGTATCGAACGGTTATCGTGTGGCTGGTATCGACCTCGCCGACCTACTAGTGAGCGTGGCCGCTTCAGTGCCCGAGCCGGAACGTGCCGCGACCCTGTACGAAATGGCGTGGCGGGACGGCGTTCACATCGCGGCCTTCAAACTCGGTCATCTTTTCGAATATGGCGTGCAGTCGGCCGATGCCGCCGGCGTGTTCAATGCGGACACCTCCAAAGCATGGTCGTGGTACCAGAAAGGTGCCGACGCCGGCGAGCCGAACACTCTGGCGCGCTTCGCTGAGCGCGACGAGAGAAATGCGCTCGTGCAGACGGATGCGTTAAAGCGCAATGCGCAACTGCTCCAAGCCTTCGCGCTCTACGCGGCGGCTGCTGAGCGCGCCCGCGAAGAGGATTGGCCGGATGGCGCCTGGAAAGGCTGGCGCTATCGTCGCGCGACTCTCGCCCGCCTGCTGGCGCGGGAGGGCATGATGCAGCAGGTCGCCGATGCCTATGCGGCGATGCTCGAGAAGGCTGCGCCACGCTCACCGAGCCTGCTGCAGCGATTTGCCGCCTCTTGGATTGCGATAACGAAACACACTGGAAGCGACCCGTGATTCCAGATTCCCAAAACGATCACGGTGATTGAGTCATTCTCGACGACGCACGTGTCGCGTTCGTGACTTGCCCGGCCTACCGTCGGCGCTCGCAACTCGCAGTGACTACTCATACGCGGCGACCCGTCGCTCGAGCGGACGAAAGATGACGATGACTGAGCGGACTCAAGCGAAGCGTTACTGTTCGAACACTATCGCGAACGCCGGTAACGTTGCGTCGGCGGCCCGGAGCGAGAGGACATTTTCCGGGCCGCCGTAAATCCGTCCGTGAGGGATGGCCTCAAGATTCGGATCATCACGTACGCCAAGGCCAGACAAGCGATTGATTTCTTTGCACTCAGAGATGACACCGTTTCTCGAGTCGATATGCAGCGTGGTCGATGTAGCAAGCGCCGGATTTATTTGATTGTGCACTGCCGCTAATGTACGTGGAGTTCCGTTTCTTGAAGTCAGGCCTAACTGCGCGGGCGCGCTTTTCGCGTCGTCCGGTGCAGGCGTTGTATAATAGATAAGTCAGCGGCAAGTTTTTTTGATTGTCTCGCCACCCGGTCCAACCACATACGTTGTGTCGCCAAGAATTAACTGTGCTTCAAGCAAATCGAGTTTTGCCGCGTTGACATCCTCGTTCGAACTGAACGGTACCAAGCCGTCAATGATATCCCTCAAAGCCTTGTGGACATCGGGTAAGTAACCTTCCCCGTCAAAGAATTTGATTAGGGTATCTAGTTCACCACGTGCCTTGTCGACGGCCTTACTCATCGGTGACGATTCTCCAACAATGGTGCTGGTGCGCCCCCTAAACAATCGATTCGCTGCGAGTCTTAAATGTTCCTGTATCTCGTTCATCGTTCCCTCACTGTGCCCGCATACCGTCCTGATAGACCAACTCCGCGTCCATCATATCCTGCCATGCCGCGCGAACACGTAGGTCAGAAATTCCTTCGATCGTCTTAGCGCTGGCATGAAGATGCGCTGCGGCGTTTTACAAGTCCGAGGCCCCTACTCCGCTATCCCCTATTCGGTCTCAACGCATATGCCTTTCGCATGGTCGTTGCGAGTGTGTCGAACTCATCGTATTCACTATTGTGATAATCAAAATCCAAGTATTCATGCTCGTCTCCTTTTCACCTAGATCAGTAGCCACGACAGTGCCCACAGCCCCGCCGCAAAGATTCTAGCCACAAGCATCACCCTCCGGGGTACGGCTCCAAGGTAAGATTGATGCGAAAATAGGACTTTGAGCGTGCGGCATCATCCTAAATCGTTGAATTCACTACTTGCAGAAGGATCTTGCACGCAAGCCTGCAGCTAGGTCGTAACATCTTGATTTTGCATTTGCGTGCTGATCGAAAGTCTCTTTTTTTGGCGAATCTACCCTTGGGGCCTGATTGCGAGCCGAATATCTGGCGTCATTGGCGAGAAATTGGCCAAGCCTGCGCGCCCGCGTTATTCTTTCGTGGCTGAACGCTCGCTCGAAAATTGGAGATCACGGATATGGATAAGGTCAAGATCTATCGATTTCGGTCCTACGACATCCACAATGACACGATGAAGACATCAAGCCGTTGGGGAACTCGCGAGGCCATCAAGGACATTGCTCACGGCGAGATCCTTGAAGACACAGGAAAAGAGGTCGAAGCATTAGTGGTGCAATCGGACATTCTCGGCATGACCGAAAGAAATTTCGATCCCGAGCCGGGGCTCAGCTTCCAGATAAAGGTCCGATAGCCGACGCGAACATCGCGGCATCGAATATTCCGACATACCATCGTAGTGGGTCGCTGCCGGTCGCCGTTCCTGGAGCTTATGCGGCCTTCGATCTTCGACGAGCAGCTCGTCGGCCAGGTTTTCGAGGATTAGCGAGCGGCGTATACCACAAGGTTGCCGAGGCTTCGAGCACAACGGGAGATCCATCGCGGTAGAACACGATCCCCATGTGGCCAAAACTGCGGCCCCGTCGCCCGCTGAATCGCCACCGACTGCGATGACATCGAGGTCTGAAAAATGATGTCGCCGTCTTGAACCGCCGGAACATCAATCCCGCCTGAACAGGCCGCGACGACTGCAAAAACGACGACAACCAAAAGCTTGATTGCCGTTGATATGGCGTTCATTTTCTCGCACCGAGCCGCGCCAGAATCAACGAAAGATCCTCCGGACTAATATAGAAGTGCTCGCACACCCGCCCCCACAACATCGCCGTTGGCACGTTCCGATCACCACGCTCCTCCTGCGTCCGATGCAACACGTACAAGACCACCCGCTCCTCGCGCGTCAATCCATCCCGGACATCCGGTATGTTTTTGTATTTGGCTTTCGGATCGTAGTCCGTCATGCTCGCAATTATCTCCTTCTCTACTCGGCCCTCACTTCACAATGCCTTCATCGATCAAGTTGCTCATTGCGACGCGGACTCGCCTCATGGCGATCTCGGCCGAATCTCCAATCTGACCGACGCCCGAATTCCGCGCGGCACGCTGGCCGCGATTCTGGAACTACACACCGAACAGGGTCCGCAACTCTATGAGACCAAGGTTCAGATCGGTGTAGTAGTACAGGGAATTGTGGGTCTCAAGCGGTGGAAGTGCATCGCGACGGGTTTCGCGAACCACGCGGGTACGACGCCCATGAATCGCCGCAAGGACGCACTCGCTGCCGCTGCCAAGGACTTGCTAGCTGTCCGCGACGTCGTGCGCGCGGAACCTGGCCGCCAGGTAGGTACCGTCGGCTACATGAAGGCGGAGCCTGGCGCCCCCAATGTAATCCCCGGTCGCGTAGAGTTCCCGGTCGAGTTGCGCGATCTCGACGCTGGCACGATCGAGCGTATGTGGGAGTACATTCAGCAGAGGTTTGCGCAGACGGACAAGGAGGAAGGCGTTGAGACGCGCTGCGCAGTGATCAATGATATTGCGCCCGCGCTCAGTGACCCTTCCGTGCAGAGCGTCAAACGCGAGGCGGCGCGGTCGGCCGGCCTATCGACCGCAGATATGCCAAGCGGTGCCGTACACGACGCCGGAGAAATTTCCAGGCTTGCGCCGATGGGCATGATTTTCGTACCGAGTCGCGGCGGCATTAGCCACGTGCCGCAGGAATTCTCGACCTGGGACGATGTCGCCAACGGCACCGAAGTCCTCTAT
>OCZU010003086.1_pt1 | contig 10543 bp, 6 predicted proteins | sample 1539001 | NCBI WGS metagenome assembly OCZU01 (sample SAMEA3539306, study PRJEB22396) | soil metagenome | biome: tundra; feature: field; material: soil | place: USA | collected 2010-05 | depth 0.15 m | reverse complement strand
TCCACTGCCCAAATCTACAGGTTGTGGTCGGCTGAGTCAAGGGGATACCCAGTTGCGCGCAAACGCCACGCCAGTGCGCTGGACCAATGCCTCGGCGCACTCCTGAAGCCCTGAGCGAAGCGTGCCGGCGCGCACTAGCACTGCGCCGATCTCGGCGCGCAAGGCCGCCAGCGACGCTTCTTCCGCCAGAGCTTCTTCGGCGCGCTTGCGATCGGTGATGTCCACCAGAGTGGCTTCCATGCACCGGCCAGCTTCCTCTTCGACGGGCGTAATATTCGCAATCACCCAAGCCGGTCTGCCGTCCTTGCGCCGGAAGCGGAACTCGTAGTTGCTCACACCCTGGGACTCTCTCACCGAGTCAAGGATTCCCTCCCTGCCGCCGGCATTATACCACAGCTCCTTCGCGTTGTGGCTGCATAGTTCCTGTGCAGAGCCGTAGCCCAGCATGCGCGCCAGGGACTCGTTGCAATCGAGAATCCGGCCTTCCGGTGTGATGCGCCCGACGCCGGCCAGGTTGTGTTCGAACAGCCGCCGGTAGCGGCTCTCCGAAACTCGCAGGGCCTCTTCCGCCTGCTTGCGCTCGGTGACATCTTCGTAAGTTCCTAAGACTCCGATCACCTCGCCTTCAGGGCTGCGGAGTGGCAGTTTGTTGACGTGGAGCCACAGCAGGCGTCCATCCTGCGTGGTCCGCCGCTCCTCGAAACTCAGCTTGGGAGACTCCCGGTCCATCACCAGCCGGTCATCGGCGCGGTGAGGCTCGGCCGATTCTCTCCAGGCGAGTTCAAAATCATTCTTGCCGACAACCTCCGCCGGGTCCCGTAAGCCCGCATCCATGGCAAAGGCCCTGTTGCAGCCTAGGAACGTGCTGTTCCGATCCTTCCAGAAGACCCGCTGGGGAATGCTATCCAGGATGAGCCGGAGCATGTGCTGGGACTGGTGCAATTCATTTTCGGCATGCTTGCGCTTGGTAATGTCGCGCGAGACGCCAAACGTGCCGGTGATCTCCCCGCCGCGGCCACGCAGCGGCATCTTGGTGGAGGCAACCCAGGTCGCCGTTCCATTGGGCCAGTTTTCCTTTTCCTCCATCTCGACCAGGGGCTGGCCGGTCCGGATAATTTGCCGCTCGTCCTCGAGGGCCTGCGCTGCGTGTTCCGCACAAAAGAAGTCATAGTCGGTTTTGCCGATCGCTTGCCCGGGGTCCGCGAGCCCCAGGTGCCGAGCCTGTACCTTGTTGATCAGCGTGAAGCGGCTGTGCCTGTCCTTAAAGTAAATCGCCACTGGCAGGTTATCCATCAGGGAATGCAGATGGTGCTGTTCCTTGAGGAGCATGGCCTGGAGTTGGACAACGCGCACGCCCACCTGGATACGTGCCCGCAGTTCGCGCGGGTTGGCTGGCTTGACCATGTAATCGTCGGCGCCGGCCTCGAGTGCGCGGACGAGGTGCTCTTTGCTGTCATGGGAGGTGAGGACGATGCTGTAAACGGGATCGCCCGGAAAAGCGGCGCGCGCCCTGCGGATGACCTCCAAACCGTCCAGCGCGGGCATCGTCCAGTCGAGCACCGCCAGCTTCGGCGCATCCCGCTCCTGGAGGAGATCCCAGGCTGATTCTCCGTCCGCCACCGCAACGACTTCGTGGCCTGTTCCGCGAAGCGTGGCTTGGAGTGCTAGTCTGGTGGCCGCGTCATCGTCTGCTACCAGAATTCTCATGACCTGGCCACCGTTTCGTCGGAGGGCGGCCGGGAGTTCGCATCCGGCGCGCAGCCATTCGGGACTCTCGCGGCACTGATCGGAAAGGCCCTTCGGCAACGGCGATCATGCGTCATCGCACCGGAAGAGTTCGCAACCGCCGCAACCCTAGCCGCGAGCGGTACGAGTATGGGGCCGTTTTGCTGGAGTTCGCTTCGCACGATTCGGTCCTTTCGGGTAACAGCCTGCCTGTTTCTCTATCGGAGGCGCGCGGCGGAAACTTCAGGGGGCCGCACGAGGAGGGCCCACGGCTACAGGTGTGTCTCCCGGAAGCCGATAGTAGTCAAGAGGTACGGATTACGGCACCAGGAGAGCCAATGAAGCGCATTCTCTTCGTCGACGACGAGCCGAGGGTACTTGAGGGGCTACAGCGGATGCTCCGTCCGCAACGGAAGCAATGGGACGTGTTTTTTGCGAATAGCGGGGAGCAGGCTCTGGCCCTTCTGGAGACCGCGCCTTTCGACGTGATCGTGACCGACATGCGCATGCCGGCGATGGACGGCGCCATGCTGTTGAAACAGGTGCAGGAGCGGTTCCCTGGAGTGGTCCGCATTGTGCTCTCCGGTTATTACGGAATGGAAGCGGCCCTCCGGGCAGTCCCGGTGGCGCACCGGTTCCTGTCCAAACCGTGCGATCCGGAAAGGCTCCGCGAAGCCATCGAGCGTTCCTGCGAGTGCAGCGCCGTGATGACGGACGAGGCTGCGCGCCGTGTGGTGGCCGCGGTTGGGGAGCTACCATCCCTGCCAAGCACGTCCGCGTCCCTGATGGCGGCGTTGCGGGACCCCGATGTTGGCCTCAATCGCGTCGGGGAGATTGTAGAACGGGACGTGGGCATGACCGCGAAAGTGCTGCAACTGGTCAATTCCGCATTCTTCGGTCTGCCGCGAGAAATCACCACGGTCGGCATGGCAGTGAGTCATTTAGGTTTGGACATCCTGAAGCAGTTGGTGCTCTCGTCGGAGATCTTCCGCACGTTCCAACCAGCTCGCAGTATTCCTGGGTTCTCGCTGAAGGAATTCGAGGCCCATTCCCGCCTGGCAGCTAACATCGCGTCGCGGTTGCCTGTACCGGCTCGTATTGCTCCCTCCGCGGTGATGGCCGCCCTGCTGCACGATACCGGCAAGCTTGTGCTGGCGGCCCGGCTTCCCGCGCAGTTCGAGGCAGCCTTGCGGACGTCGCTCAAGGATGGCCGTCCGCTATACGCTGTGGAAGAAGATCTGACGGGAACCGGCCATGCGGAGATCGGCGCCTATTTGTTGGGCTTGTGGGGGCTGCCCGGACCGATTGTGAACGCGGTCCGGCGGCATCATCGCCCCACAGTTACCCAAGAGTCCGGGCAGGGGCCCGACATTCTGGCAATCACCCACGTCGCCGACGCGCTGGCCTTCGAGACGGCGGAAGAACTGACCGCCGACGCACCCGCTGGCGCCAGCCTATTGAATGCCGACTACCTGGCTGAGGCGGGAGTTGCCGTTCAGCTTCCCGCATGGCGGGCCCTCGCCCAGGAAGTCTTCCGGAATCAAGGTGGAGTCCAATGATGCAGGAAGGAGCGAGGCCCCGCATCCTGTTTGTGGATGATGAGCCCGACCTGCTGGCCGCCATGGCTCGGAATCTGCGCTCGGAACAGTTTGAGGTGTCCACGGCCTCTAGTGGCGCCCAGGCGTTGGAGATGCTGCGGAACGCCGGTCCATTTGCGGTGATCGTCTCCGATCTGCATATGCCCGCGATGGACGGAGTGGAAGTACTGCGCAGAGCCCGCCGGCTCTGTCCGGACACCGTCAGAGTGCTATTCACGGGCCAGCCGGACCTCGATAACGCCATAGCCGCCGTGAACGAAGGGGCGATCTTCAGGTTCATGATAAAGCCCTGTCCACGCATACGGCTGGCTCTGACGCTGAGGGGCGCCGCAGATCAGTACCACCTGATTACTGCGGAACGCGTCTTGCTGGAACAAACCCTGCACGGCAGCATCAAGGCGCTCACGGATATTCTGGGACTGGCGAGTCCCATGGCTTTTGGGCGCGCCACCAGGCTGCGCCAGGCCGTAGGCGCCCTTGGTTCGACGTTGGAAGTATCCGAAAGATGGCACATCGAGGTGGCGGCCATGTTGTCGCAAATCGGCTACGTGATTCTTCCCCCGGCCACCATCGAGAAAGTCTACCAGGGAGAAGTCCTCAGCGAGGGGGAAGAAAAGATGATGCGACGTATTCCCCCGGTGGTGGAGCAGATCCTGGGCCATATTCCGCGGTTGGAGCCGGTTCGCGAAATCCTACACTACCAGCACAAGCGCTTTGATGGGAGCGGCCCGCCAGCCGGCGCCACCGCAGGCGAGGAGATCCCTTGGGGGGCCCGGGCGCTCAAGTTGGCACTGGACCTTGACATCCTGGAGAGCGAAGGAACCCAGACTTCGCTCGCATTCGATACGTTGCGGGGACGCGCCGGCTGGTATGACCCGATTATCGTAGAAGCGCTCGCCGAAATCCGGCAGAGCGAACAACGGTCTGAAGTTCGGGAACTTCCGGTGTCCGGACTAAGCCCCGGCATGATCCTTGCCCAAGACCTGCGGACCACGGGCGGCGTCCTGTTCGTCGCGCGGGGTCAGGAGGTGACTGCCAGCTTGGTTGAAAAGCTCAGGAATTTCCGCCCGCATCTACTCGGGGAAAAGTCAATCCGCGTGATCATCCGAGATCTCTCGACCGCCGGGTCGGAAAACCACGACACCGGGCATTTGTTCCTGACCGCGTTGCAGACTCCGTTGCCGCCGGCGCTCGTCAATGTCGCTCTCCGAAGGGTCGAAGCGGTCTCCCCATGGTAGCCACTGTGCCGCTAATTGCCAGTTGTCCGCCTGTAGCGACTTCTGAATCGACTCGATCTGCCTGTCCGCAAACAGCGGCAGGCGGGTGTGCAGCGGGTCGGCGACGGAGGCAACGATGCTCCACCTCTGGTAGTGTTCCAGCGATCCATCGGGCAGGCCCAGCAAGATTCGGAGTTGGCGATAATCGGGTGCCTCGTTGGGCGATATCAGGCAAGATAGCGACCAGTGGCGTTGCCGGAGTCCGTCCGGGGAGAGGTCGTCGGGGCACGGCGAGTGTACTCTGGCGGTCGCGGCTCTCGGAGCGAGGTCTGGCTCGCCTTGCTGGAAGAATGCGCGGGTTGCGATCCAAGGACCTTCTCTGGGCTCGTCTTCGTTTGAGCGGGAAGGCTTGTTGCGGTTCTGTGCGGCCTGTGCTGCGTTATCCTGGTCGCCCTTCGACTCATGGCTTGGAGGATACTGCGTGTGGATCAACAGTGCCAGCAAGGCCAGTATCCCGGCGGATCCTCCGACTTCCTTTTTCATACCCCTCCTTTGAACATCGCCTCCTTATGGCGTTGGCCGAACAACCGATTGATGCGTGGGCGATGTCTGGCAATCCTCCTTATAAGTATTGTGAGCATTTTAACCGAATCGTTGCAGAAATGAAGCCATATTTAAAAAAACTTGTTATGTGCTCGGCCAATTAGGTCGATGCAGGCCTTGATGGGCCACGAACGGGGCGCCTTCGGGTCACTTATATCAATATCAGCGTAAACGGCCGGAAAATGGGGACGCCGCAAAGCATCGTTTCAGCCGAAAATCGCTGCGGCGGGCGCCGTATGGGACGGTCTTCGATTGGTCAGGGGTTGGCGATCTTCTTCGAGGTGGCGCAGCCGTGCGTCCATTACCTGCTCGACGCGCAACAGATCGGCTTTCTGTTCCGACGCCTTTCGATTCGTTCGCCAGCGAAAAGGACCTGGCGGAACTGATCGCCAGTTGGCCGACTGAGCGCCTGGTAGCCACCTTCAACAGCCTGCCGGGCGTCGCCCCGGTGAAGAGCTTCAAGAGCGCCTAGGCCGCCGCCAGCCGGATTTGGAGGCGCATCCGGGGCTTGGGCGAGGCCGCGCGGCTCGAACCGGCCACCTGGCCATTACCTCCGAGCGGCATGGAAAGCAAGACGCCCCTAAAGCCTGGCCTCTTCTTCAGTGAAAGACGCCATCCCTTCAGGGAGCCGCGTTAACGATCCGAGGCGAAAAACTGGCGAATATCCTCCTGCTCGCCTGCTGCTACCAGGAGGTCTCGATGGGCCGAACCTCTTTCCGTGGGCCTGTTAACCGGTTAACAGCTTTCCGTAGCGAATACTTGGCTCCCCAGGTACATCTCGGAAGATCGGCCATTGGTTAACGCGACCCATGCTTGCCCGTTGGGCAGCGCCTCGCTGCCATATGATCTCTTTCGTCTTCGTAGCGTCCGGCTGGCAAGGGCCAACGGCGTTCGCCCCCACCATCGCCGTCCGTTCGCCATCGTCGTTTTGGTTCAGAATTGCCTTGCCTTTCCAGCCGTGCGGAGTGATCCATGTGTTGACCGCGAAGCGCGCGGAACAAAGGACAAACGAAAATGACGACTTTTACGATTGACACCGACAACAACATCACGGCGCATGCCACCTCTGAGGAGGCCGCCGCCACAACCACCACCCCATTTGACAGCTTCAGCAGCCAACAGGAGTTTGCCGAACTGGCCAAGTCTTGGCCGACGAAGCGGCTGCTCGCGATTTGGAGCGGCCTGCCCGGCGTCCAGCCGATCCGCAAGTTCCAGGATCACAAGACCGCCGCCACCCGCATCTGGGAGCGCATTCAGGGACTCGCCGCGCCCGTCCCGCCGCAGCCGGCACCGTCCGCCAAGCCGAAAGCCGAACGCCACGCCAAAGGTGGCGCACAATCGGCCCACAACGCGCCCGCCAAGGGCAAGGCAGCCCACAAGACCACCGCCGCCAAGAACGCAAGCGTCACCCCGCAACATCCCTTGGTTGGAACACCTTCAGTCCATCTTGACTGAGCTAAATTTGATTCTTGAACAGCGGCGGCGGGCTGGCGTGCGGATGCCACGAATCGCGTTGTTTCACGGCACGGCGACGGGCGGAGATTCCTGGGCCAAATGGATCACGCGGAGCGCCTTCCTGATGTCCGGATCCTGCGGCGCGAGACTTTCGGCCTTCTTCAGCTCGGTGAGCGCGTCCTTAAGATTGCCAGAGCGCGCGTAAGTGAGCCCAAGATCCTTTCGCAACTGGGCCTGCAAACTGCAGGCGCCGCAAATCTCCAAGGCTTCTTTTAAGTGCGCAACGGCCCGGGGCCAATCCCGTTCGCTGGCCGAACCGAGAGCGAAGTTACCTAAAGTGCTCGCCCGGTCGATGGCCATCTGGCGCTTCTGGTCGCCTGTGATGCTCCCCCGCAGGGTCTTGGCTTCTTCGGGAGCGCTCTTGTCCAGCGCTCGGGCCAGATTATAGGCAGCCTCCTTGTTGCCAGGCTTTAGCTGCAACGTGGTGCGCCATTCGGCAATGGCGCGCTCATCCTGGCCAAGTTCCTTCAGGCAGCGGCCCAGTTGGAAATGTGCGTCGGAATCCGACGGTTCGATCGAGATAACGTTCCTGAGAAGCTGCGCAGCTTTCGAAAGATTTCCCCGTTGCCGCTCGATCAGCGCCAACAGGTAAATGGCAGAGCCGTTGCGCGGCTCCAGTTGTACCGTGCGCTCGAGTTCCCGCTGTGCCTCATCATACTGCTGCACATCGAAGACAGCTCGGCCCAGATTGTAATGCGCGGCCGGATTCTGAGGGTCCAGCCGTGCGGCTTCTGCAAACTCCACAATCGCGGCCCCAGGGTTGAGTGCGTCGGCCAGGGCGATCCCCAGGTTGAGGTGCGCTTCGGATTGAGCGGGTTCGAGCGCCACCACCTCGCGGAACATGGGAAGCGCGTCCTCGCCCCGGCCTAGCCGGGTGCGAATCATCCCCAACATGGTCAGCACCGGCGCACTCTTCGGCGCGAGCCGCACCGCCGTTTCGGCCGGTTTCTCGGCGTCGCCGAAGCGGCCTTGCGCGGCCATGACCCTCGCCAGCATCAGCCAGGCATCCACGTAGTCCGGACTATTTTCGGTTGCCTGGCGGAGCAAGCGTTCCGCCGCGTCGTTCCTTCCCTGCATGCCGTACAGGTAACCGAGATTGTATATGGACTCGGCCCCTTGCGGATCCGCGGCAATGGCGGCCTGGAATTCGGCAGCGGCATGGTCGAGTTGGCCGCGCTCCATGTACAAAACTCCCATGCGGTTGCGGGCGGAGGCCAGGCTGCCGTCCAGTTCGATGCTCTTCCTGAGCGCTTCCATTTCACCCGCGGCGTCGCCAAGGGCTTTCAGGGCCAGGGAGAGATTGTAGTAAGTCCTGGCGTCATCCGGATCGGTTTTCAGAGCCTCTCGATAGGCATCTTCCGCTCCGCGCGCGTCGCCGTCGCGCAGAAGCTGATTGGCACGCGTCGCCTTCGTCGTGCCGATGTCCTCGATCAGCTTAAGATGTTTCAGGCGCTGCACTTCGCCGAGCTCGCGCTGCCGGCTTTCGGTCAGGTTCAGATCCTTGTACACGCCGGCCAGATGGAAGTGAACTTCCTCGGAGTTCGGATTCAGGTCGCGCGCCTTTTCCAGTTGTTCGCGGGCCTGACTCAACATCTTGAGATTCGCGAGCGTAATCCCCAGGTCCAGCCGAACTTCCGCATCGGCGGGGGCCAGGGCCGCGGCGCGGCGCAAGGTCGTCTCCGCCTGTTCGTCGCGGCCGGTCAGGCGACAGATACTGCCCAGCAGCGCGAATCCGCGAGGATCGTCGGGATGCCGCTTTACGTACTCGTCCGCGTAGGGTAAAGCGTCATTGTCGTCGCCAACTGTGTGAAGTGCCACGGCGATGGACAATCGCGCAAGGTCGTTCTCGGGATCGTGCGCCAGACATGCGCGGTACTCCGCCGCGGCGGCGCGGAAATTCCGTTCCTTCGCCATCGCCACCGCGAGGTTGTAATGAGCTTCGGCAAGGTCGGGCTGCGCCGCCAGCAGCGCTTGCAGAACCTCGCGACTCTCTTTGTAGTTCCCCGATTCCGCCCATGCGACGCCCAAGTCCAGTCGATGCCGCGGGACGTTTGGATCCACCTTCACCAGTTCCTGCAGCCAGGGAATCGCTGCGGAGAATCTTCGCTGTGCCATGAAAATTCGGGCAAGGCCATCGGTGGCGGGCACGGAAGAAGGATCGATTCCCAGAGCCAGACGGAACTCGCGTTCCGCCTGCTCCAACAGCCCCTGATCCTCCAGTGCCTCGCCCAAAGCAAGGTGGCCGTCGAGGAACTCCGGATTGAGCGTGGTGGCTTTGCGGAGCTCGGCGTTCGCGCGGTCCCGATGTCCGGCCGCCGCTAAGGCGAGGGCGTAATCATAGTGCGTTAGCCAGGAGTCGGGGGACAGGTGGAGGGAATCCTCAAAAGCCGGAAAGGCACAAGCGAACTGCTTTTGTCTCGCGAACCAAACGCCAAGTGCGGTGTAGGCTTCCGCGGAGGGCTTCAGCCGCAAGGATTTCTCAATGGCTGGCGGGCGCACACAAACCTCGGCGCCGTAAACGGATGCGCAGCTCCCAAGCAACAGGCATCCCTGGGCAGCCCACTTCATTCTGGTATCCCGAATCTCCTGTCAACAGTACACAAACCCGCTCCGCTCCCCGCTTGATATTCTCTCAGAACGCGGACCGCGTTGCTGAACGACAGAACCGGGAGGAGACAACAAGTCAATCTCCTGGGGCGTTCACGTGAAACCATTACGCGAACTGGCTAGAAGAAAATCTTCCCCGCGAACTGGATCTCGCGTTGCGTACTGCGCGTGCTAGTGATAGTGCCGAACTGGGTACTATTGAGTGTTTCGCCTGGTATTCCCCAGACCGGATGGTTTGCCACATTGAACAGGTCTGCGCGGAACTGGAAGCGACGTTGCTCGCCGATTGGGAAGTTGCGGACGAGTGACAAATCCATGTTGATGTACCGATCTGCGCGGAGAGAGTCCCGCCCCAGATCCCCGAATGTGTAGATAGCCGGAACGGCAAAAGCGGCTTTGTTGAACCACTCTGCCGGCGTGGGATTGGAAAGGTTAGGATTGCCGACTAGGTTCGCCCGTTCATAACCGTAACTGCAGCAGCCGGAGTTGCCTGTGTTGGCAATGTCACCGGAGACACCTACGTCGTACGGGAGCCCTGAAGTGGCTTGGAAGATGCTGCTGAGCTCCCAGTTCCCGACTGCATAGTTGACCGCCTTGAAGTCCGTCTTCGGGCTGGGTACCTTGTACACCAGGCTCGCCGAAAACACCTGCGGCAAGTCGTAGGCGGATACGCTGCGGGAGCCGTTCAGATCGTAGGGATTCTGTAAGGAACAGCCTTCCACGCTGAAGTACCCGGAGCAGCCGATATCAATGTCTTTCGACCACGTGTATGCGATCAGATACTGCAACCCATGACTCATGCGCTGCTCCAGCTTGAACTGGAAGGAATTGTAAGAACCCTTGCCGACGCTTTCGTCGTAGTAGGTGGGAGTGATGTAGTCATAGGGCGCGCGGCTGGACGGAAGCCCCGCGCCCGGGGTGTACGCCGTGTTGGCATAAGTGCCGACTGTCAGCCGGCTGGAGTGGGAACCTACGTAGCCGGCTTCGACTACCATGGAAGAGCCGATGGCCCGCTGTATTTGGAAGTTCCACTGTTCCGAGTAAGCGTTCTTCTGGTTCGGATCGCGATACCATTCCACCTGGGTAAAGGGCGACGCGGGAGGAAGAGCGCTGAGTTGTCCGGCGAAAGGATTCGCCGCGAAGACCGTGGGCGGACCCGCGGTGGCTGCGTTCAGATTGTTGGCCAGAAGTTGCGTTTGCGCCGGCCAGTCGCCACCGATCCCCTGCACCGTTTGCGTGATCCCCGCCGACTGGTCGTAGAAGATGCCAAACCCGCTT